>Ga0182014_10006904_pt1 | contig 12039 bp, 9 predicted proteins | sample 612S2DmetaG_FD_120489 | JGI IMG/M metagenome (GOLD analysis project Ga0182014, IMG submission 120489) | Permafrost microbial communities from Stordalen Mire, Sweden - 612S2D metaG | ecosystem: Environmental > Terrestrial > Soil > Wetlands > Permafrost | place: Sweden: Stordalen | collected... | reverse complement strand
GTTAAGCGTCTTGAAAATAATGTTACGGTTTGACCATCTTTATGGGCCTCTATACGTTCTCCGTCATATTTTTCTTCAGCTGCAATAAGGGAGGAGTTAATTTTCTGTTTAATTTCACTAAATTTACTTACTCTCTGTGCAAGCATGGGTTTCATAGGGATATGTAAGGTTATATTTATCTTTTTGATTCCATTTAACCCTTCTTTATCTAAAACATGTGCTATTAAACCTATATCTGAGCATAGGTTATAGGCTGCTTCCAATTTAGGTTTTTCTTTTTTGGATCCTAAAAAAGTGGATGCTAAAGCATTTAATACAGTTGCTTCTCCTACACCAAATTCCATGGTTCTAGTTACTAGTCTTACTAAATATTTCCTTTCGATTGGTGATGCAATGCTAAGCATTGCAGCTAATATTTTCTGTTTTACCTCTGCACTGCCAGAGCCACTAGACATAGTGATTTTATTTAAACCATTGTCAATGTCTTGTATAGTTAAATCATTTTCTATATTAAAAAACGTTTTAAAACGGTTTTCATTATTTTTTATAATGTTAAATGCTACTTCACCTAAGTCACCTAATTTATTTGTCTCATTTTTTATTACGTTTATATCTAAATTTGAGACTAGTGAGATGGATTGTTGCACTATTTTTTCAGCCATTCCTAGTGTGACTTTTTTATAACTAGCTGCAGTCTCTCCTAAAGTGTAATAGCAGATTTTATCTATTTCATCTTCATTCGCTTGTTTAAAGATATCTGCTAATATTTTAATCATTTCTGTTTGAGAACTAACCTTCTCTAATTCCTCGAAAGCTTCAGATAACTCTTTAAATAACATTTATTCTCCATCCCCTCATTATTTGATTAAAAAAAAGAAAAATATCAGAAAAAAATTTTAATTTATTACGTGAGTTTATTTCTTTATCCATTTTCCTGATTGTTTATTTTTATAATAAGATTTTTTTACAGCACTCCAATCAACTTTAAAAGCAGTCTTTTCACGTGAAGTGTTTTCTCTACGTTCATCAGGCTCTTTATATTCATCCCAAGCATTGTTGAAGGCCTCTAAGAATATTTCCTGAGATGGGTCGGAAGATTGTTTCGAACATTACCAGGTAAATCATATATATTTTCATATGGCAAAGTAAATCCACTCCAAATTCTTTTTATAATATATTTGGAGTTTGAATTTGATAAAATTTATCCTAGAATTACATTTAAATTTGAAAAAAATTGAACAATTATTTATAAACTTTATATAGTTAAGATAAAAAAAATAATCTAATATTATATAAGTCAATATTAAATATCTGATTCTAAAAACAGTTAACAAATAGTAAAAAAAAATTTTTTTATATCATATTAATACTAGACTCGTAATAATTTACTCCAATTCTAAAAAATAGTTATTTTAAAAAAATTTTTGAGGAGAAATCAAATTTATGACTGATAATAATATTCCAAAAGATTATAATCACGAGAGAGAAGGTGAATGGCAGGATAACTGGCAGAAAAAAGGATTATATAAGTTTATTGGTGATGGTAATCGTCCATCATATATTATAGATACTCCTCCACCTTATCCAACGGGTTCTATTCATATGGGTCATGTTTTAAATTGGCTTTACATGGATCTTATTGCTAGATTTAAAAGAATGAATGGTTATGATGTACTTTTCCCCCAGGGATGGGATTGTCATGGTTTACCCACCGAAGTTAAAGTAGAGGAAACTCATCATATTAAAAAAAGTGATATTGATCGTGAAGAGTTCCGTAGAATATGCATTGACCTCACACGAGTAAATATTGATATGATGAAGACTCAAATGCAGTCTTTAGGGTTCTCTCAGGATTGGAGTAGAGAATTCGTGACCATGACACCGGAGTATAAACTTAAGACTCAACTAAGCTTTCTGGAGATGTATAATAAAGAACTTATATATCAAGCGGTTCATCCGGTGAACTGGTGTCCTCGTTGTGAAACTGCAATTGCTTTTGCTGAAGTGGAGTATCATGAAAATGAAACTTATCTAAATTACTTAGAATTCCCTGAGGTAGATGGTCCGAGGAAAGTATCTATAGCCACTACTAGGCCGGAATTGTTATCTGCTTGTGTGGCGGTTACGGTGCATCCTGATGATGAACGATACCAAGATATGGCTGGTAAATATTTGGAAGTTCCTATTTATAATCGTAAAGTGAAGTTGATTACAGATAGTGATGTTGATCCGGAGTTTGGAACTGGAGCAGTTATGATCTGTACTTTTGGTGATAAAACCGATGTATCATGGGTTAAACGTTATGAATTAGATATTATTGAAGCTATAGATGAAAAAGGAATCATGAAGGAAGTAGCTGGTGAATATGCTGGTTGTACCATCAAGGAATGTAAAGAGAAGATTATAGCAGACCTTAAAACTTCGAAACTTCTGGTGAAGCAGGAGAAGTTAGGGCAGAATTTGGGGTTATGCTGGAGGTGTAAAACACCTATAGAAATACTGGTTAAAAAACAATGGTTTGTGGCTGTTAATCAGTTAACGGATTTGATTAAGGATACTGCTAATGATATGGCTTGGAAACCAGAGCATATGAAAACACGCTTAGATAATTGGACAGATTCCATGGATTGGGATTGGTGTATATCACGACAGAGAATCTTCGCAACACCTATACCCGTATGGTACTGTAAGGAATGTGGAGAAATTCATCTACCAAATGCAAGTGATCTTCCAGTGGATCCTAGTCAAGATCAACCAATAGTTGCGTGTAATTGTGGTTGTAATGATTTTATTGGTGAAGTCGATGTTTTAGATACTTGGATGGATAGTAGTATTACTCCAATGGTTATTGCAGGTTGGCCTAATAAGGATTATTTGAATTGTTATCCAGCTAATTTAAGACAGCAGGGTCATGATATTATCCGTACTTGGGCTTTTTACACTATCTTGAGATGTAAGGTTCTCACAGGATTGAAGCCATTCCATGAGGTGGTGGTTAATGGTATGGTTTTCGGGGATGATGGACATAAAATGAGTAAATCCCGAGGTAACGTGATAGCACCCGAGGAAGTAATAAGTAAGTATGGTGCTGATGCTCTGCGATTGTGGGCTGCAAATAGTGTGCCCGGATCAGATGTACCATTCGTCTGGAAGGATGTGACGCATGGTTACAAGTTTTTAAGGAAGTATTGGAATGCGTTCAGATTCATAAATATTCATATAAAGGATTATCATATTGGTAAAAATGAAAAAAAGATTTTACAGGATTTAAATCCATTAGATCAGTGGATTTTATCTAAACTGAATCATTTAGTTAGAGATGTAACAATAGCTATGGAGACTTATAATTTTGCTGATGCAAGGGTTAAGATTCAATCTTTCATCTGGCATGATTTTTGTGATGAATATATAGAAACTGTTAAATATAGACTCTATAGTAATTCAGACACGTCCTCTCAGGAAACTGTTAAATATACTCTTCGACAGGTTATAATTACTTCATTAAAATTATTATCTCCTCTAACTCCACATTTCACAGAGGCAGTTTATCAATATTTAAATAATGAAATGATTAGTATTCATGAAACTAATTGGCCTATTGTGAATGAAAATCTTATTAGTGAAGAAGTTGAAGAATATGGAGAATTAGGGGTGAAGGTAATAGGAGATATCAGAAGATTTAAATCAGCAACGGGAATGCCTTTAAATACAATGCTTAAACAAGTGATTATTTATACACATAGCGAAGTGCTACACCATCAGTTAAATCATTTATATAATGATATTAAAGGGACGATGCGCATAGATGATTTACAGGTGGAAATGGGACAACCAAATATTATGGAGAAAGTAGTAGAGATAATTCCCCGCAAAGACAAAATTGGACCATACTTCAGAGGAAATGCACCTAAAATTTTAAATTATCTGGAATCCCATAATCCTCAAAATATAGTGGATACATTGAATAAGGATGGAAATATTTTAATTGATGATTTAACACTTACCAGTGATTATATTAAAACTAGGAAAGAGATTATAAGCAGTACCGGGGAGAAAGTGGATATACTACACTCCGATGATTTCGATGTGGTAATAGAAATAATAACTTAAACCTTGGAGATTTAAGAATATGGAATTGGAAGTTCAAAGAGCTGATAATATAATTGGAGTGGTTAATGCTCCTCCTTCAAAAAGTTATTCACATCGAGCTTTCATCATCGCATCATTAGCAAAAGGCACTTCCCAATTAAAGTATCCATTATACTCAGAAGATACCTTAGCATCTCTTGAATGTTGCCGTGCATTCGGCTCAGATATAGAAGTTAAAAATAGGGAATGTACTGTTAAAGGTATGAGTGGAGATTTACGAACACCTGATGATGTATTAAATGTTAAAAATTCAGGCACCACCTTAAGAATCATCACCAGCGCTGCTAGTTTAGCAACTAATTATACGGTTATCACTGGTGATAATTCTTTAAGAAGTAGACCCATGCAGGATCTTATCCAAGCACTACAAAAACTAGGTGTAAAACTTTACTCAACTAAAAATAATGGTAAAGCACCCATCATCATTAAAGGCGGCTTAAATGGCGGTGAATCAACTATAAAAGGTAATATTAGTTCACAGTATATTTCATCCATCCTTATTTCTGCACCTTGCGCTGAAAATCCGATGAATCTTAAAGTTCAAGGAGACTTCATCTCTAAACCCTATGTAGATATGACATTGGATATTATGCGTAAATTTGGTGTAAATGTAGAGTATCAAAGTGCTGATAAATCATTCCATGTAACACCTCAAAAATATAAGGCAACTAAATACACCATTGAAGGAGATTATTCATCAGCATCTTATTTAATAGCAGCTGGTGCTGCTTTAAATTCAAATTTAACAGTTAAAAACTTAGATTCCAAATCAAAACAGGGTGACCAGATAATATTAGATATTGTACAACAGATGGGTTGTAATGTACAAATTAAAAAGAATGAAGTTAAATTAATGAGTACAGGTCAGCTTCAAGGAATTGATGTTGAATTAACCAATACTCCAGATCTTCTACCAACGGTTGCTGCTTTGGGTGCTATGGCAAGTGGAATAACCCGAATTCGTGGAGTGGAACATGCAAGATTTAAGGAAACTGATCGTATACATACATCAGCCATGGAACTCGCTAAGTTAGGTGTAATCGTTAGGGAGGAAAATGATGGTCTTATTATTCAGGGTGGAGTTAATGGTGGAGTAGTTGATTCTCATTATGATCATCGATTAGTTATGGCTTTATATTTAATTGGTTTGAAGGTGGGTAAGGTTAGAATTAAAAATGCTAGTGTATATGATGTCTCCTTTCCCAACTTCCCCCAAATAATGGATAAACTAGCCCATAGGGATTAAGGGGGATATAAAAATTTATGAAAGTTAAAAGTAAGGAAACTAAGATTGTAATATTGGGGTCTTATAATTCTGGTAAAACTACTACTTTAGAGAATATCTGTGAGAAGAAGTTGAAAATTGAATATAATGGTACCACCATTGCATTGGATTATGGTAATATTATAATTAATAATAAAAAGGTGCATATTTTCGCAACACCGGGTCAGGAACGGTTTAAATTCATGCGGGAGATTCTCTCACAGGATTTAGATGGAGCTATCGTAGTTGTGGATACTTCTAAAGGTTTAACCAGTACTGATAAGAATATTATTACTCGTTTAAATGTTAATAGTGTACCTTATGTTATATTTGCAAATAAACAGGATATGAATCCTGGGGATCTAGATCATGATGGTTTAATTCAAGCTCCAATAATACCCACAGTAGCAGTGGATGGATATGGATTGATGGATGGTTTAAACTTGCTTTTAGATTTAGTGGGAATGTAAAATAGAGGATTTATTAAATGAATTTAACTGAGAGAATAGATAATATTATGGTTGAATTGGAGGGTTGTTATAGTTTAAGGGTTTTTGAAGGTAATGATCCTTATCGTGTTTTGATACGAACTATATTATCTCAGAGAACTCGGGATGAGAATACTGATCAGGCTTCAGCGCTTCTTTTTTCTAAATATCAAACTATTGAAGAGATTGCCGGGGCGGATGTGGAGGATCTGGAGAAACTGATACGTAGGGCTGGTTTTTATCATGTTAAAGCACGTCGAATAAAGATGGTTTCTCAAATACTTCTTGATGATTATGATGGCGTGGTGCCGGGAGATGTGGATGAACTCTTAAATTTACCTGGTGTGGGTAGGAAAACAGCTAACTGTGTATTGGTTTATGGGTTTAAAATACCTGCAGTATGCGTGGATGTGCATGTGCATCGTATAAGTAATAGATTAGGATTGGTTGATACTAAAACTCCAGAGCAAACTGAAATTGAATTAATTAAAGTAATTCCGAAAGATTACTGGATTGAACTTAATGATTTATTAGTACAGTTCGGGCAGACTATCTGCCGGCCAGTAAGTCCATTACATGATAAATGCCCTATAAATGAATGGTGCGACTATTACCATGATATGATACCATAGGATCTATTATAATTTTTAGTTTTTTTTAGTTTTAGAATTAAATTTTGTTTTACTAATATAACAATAATAACTTTTTATTTATTTAATTTTATATTAAAAGCATCTGAATAGGTTTTTACATTAATTTTTTTTATATTATTTATTCAGAAATTTTTATAAACATTAAAAAACAATATAATATAATTAGGAGATGATTCTAATGCAAAGAAATTTAATTTACGCCTTAATCGTCGTGATAATTATAGTAATAGTTATTGCAGGATATTACTACGCATATCCTCCTAAGTCCACAACAAGTGCTGGTAACTCCAGTATGAACTCATCCTCAACCGGAGGAAGTGGTGGTTATGGATATAACGTATTAACTACACTACCCATAATGAAAACAGGTGGATATCAAGTTAAAGAAAAATTAGGACCAACCATATAAAAATAAACTATTTCAAAAAATAGTTTTTAAATCATTAAATTTTATACAGCAATGGAAATAAATAATCTATATTTCATTTTTTTTTAAAGCCTCTTTATAATTCTTTAATCTCCTTCTATATTTTGCAGGAATATAAATAACGGGCTGCTTAATAGAATTAGCTTCATCTTTCAAACCTTCATCGGAGGTTAAAAGAATAGAATTTGTTATAACCGCAATTTCTAATATAAATTCATCCTCTAAATCTATAAGTTTTTAACGACTATCTGGTAATGATTTTTCATAATCACAATATAATATACTGATTAGTTTATCGTTTTCTAATCTTCTTAATTCATCTAATTCACTATAAAATCCGGATTTTAAACGATTTTCACAAAGTACATCCACAGTATACTCCACAAAATCAGGTAATACTATTTCAAATCCATTTAAGTGACCTAATTTTATTAACCTGGAAAGTACATGTGATATTAAAACACAGATATCCGGCAGGATTCGAATGGTTAAATTATCAGAAGATTTCATAAAAAAAATGGATTAAATATCCATTAACAACTTAATAAAAAAATTTTTTTTCAACGCTTTAAGGCTGCTACTTCACTAGCAAAAGCGCTTAATACTTCCCGTGATAAACCTTCCACAAATTTGAGGGAACCAGCACATTCATGACCGCCACCATCAATTCCTGCTTCAGGAATTTGAATCATCAACTTGGAAATAATATTGTTCAAATTAAAGCTGAATATTTCATTAACCGCATCCGTGGCTCTAATAACTGCAAAATCAGGACCATAAGCTAATGTAACGATGGGTTGCTCCTCTCCATACTGTTGGACCATATGATCATGCACGTAACCACAAGTTTTACCTGGAGCGGGAAATGTGAATTTATGAGCATATTTCTCCACATCTAAAACACTGAATATAATATTATTATGTAGTTTCTGAGTTTTAAGGTTCGGGAGAGCGGCTTTAAGTTGCCAATCTACTCTTCTTTGAGATTCATTATATAATGCATCCACTAGTTTTTGATGTTTTTCTATATTACTTAAACCTAGAATAGTGTCTATAATTCCTCTACCATTCATAAACCTTAAATAAAAAGCCTCAAAATCAACAGTAGTAGCTATCTTCTCTAAATCATCTCTATTATAACCTTTATCAGCTGCTATTTCAATATATTTCTCTGCTTCATCAGAACGAGCGTGATCTCCAACTGCAGCAATACCAGGTAAATGTAAAAGTTTATCCTGTACTTCCGGATTGATCATTTTAGCAACCTCTACTGCTAAGGCTCCAGCAGTTATTGATGAATCACCGCCCACTAAGTAAGGATTTACATGAACATCAACATAATCATCAACAGCTACCCTACCCTCAGTTACTACACCAGGGAAGTGATGATCCACCACTACAACTTCTATATTATAGATTTTAACTTTCATCAAAGCTAAAATATCTTCTTCAGTTGATCCATTATCCATAAGAACTAATAATGGTAATTTTTGACCATGTCTCTCCATATCCTCTAAGGCGAAGGATAAATCTTTCACTACATCCTCTAATTCATAGAATGGTGCTTTACTGGGTGCTCTTTTAAAGAAATGCCATTCTGCATCATTACTATTATTAATTTCTTTTAATAAAGGTACTACAGCTTTTTCAATAGCTACACCAGCACAGATACCATCAGCATCAGCATGATGTCTTACCAGGATGGATCTACCATCTAAAACAGCTCTCCTTATAGCTTTAGCGGCAGCTGTCATTCTACCACGTAAATTATTTAATACTTCACTTTCTATTAATAATTCAGTGTTTTCAGGTTCAGCTTTCTTATCTATGGCTTCATCAATACGTTTCCTAGCCTCTACTGATTCAGGTCCATGAAGTCTTTCAATGGATTCTGATTCAATTTGAATCTTACCACCATGTAAGTTAACTTCTCCAGTTACTTCTACAATATTCCCTATATCTAAATGAGGATATACTCTTACACCAGGCTCATCGAAAGCAGCAGCCCAAGTAGTGTCTGTCTCATCAGTGACGGTGAATATAGTAGGACCTGAGGTTTGCTGGATTTGAATTAACTCCCCTACTAAACTAACATTTTTTCCGATAGTATTTTTAGTTATATCACCAATTCTAGTTCGAGCTATATTCTTTTTAAGTTTAACTAATTCGTACCCTTCTTTAATGGTAGAATGTGTGAGATCTACTTCTCCTCTCCTTTGCTTAATCTCAATTATTCTTACTATGATTTCATCCCCCTTTTGGTAGGAAGGATTTTTCATGCGAAGTAATCCAAAAAGGCTTTTACTAAGACTTACAAAAACTCCATAATTTTCTACTCGACTGATTTTACCTTTATAATTCTCGCCTAATTCAAGATCTTCTACATCACAGTTAGATTGTAAAATATAAACTTTAGGTTTATCCTGACAGTCAGGGCAGTAATCACCGGTTTTTATTGTTTTACCACATTTTTTGCATTTATTTAACTCGCCCTGTCCCTCGCATTCATTGCATGTTTCTTTCACTTCAATTTCACCTCTTCCATTACATTTACTGCATGGTACTTCTTGTTCTTCATCTAATTCAAAATGTTTCAATGCTTGATTAGATATATTTTTAACATGATTTTTTAAGTTCAATTCACTTTTAATACCGGTTCCATGACAATTTTCACAAATCTTATAGCTTGTAACATGGTAACCTTTACCTTTACATTCAATACATGTTTTTTTCATTCAATATAACCTCAAAATAAATAAAAAATTAGAATTTTTAAGAAATAATTCACTTTAATTTTTTTTTATCTTTTTTTTATAATTTAAATAAATAAATTTTTTTTTATTAATATTATCAAAAAAATTTTTGTAAAAAAATAATATAGATCAATTTATTATAATTGTAAAAGTGAAATATATTTCTTTTATTCATTACTGGAATTTACTAGGATTCTGATTTACTATATTTTCACTATTATTTTCATATGTTAACGCGTTATTCATGTAATTGTTGGCGGTTGCTAAATGATCATTTGCATCTGAAGTATCATTATTTTCTAAATCTGTTATTGCTGTTTTAAGTTCAGAAGTTGCATTTAATTTAGCTTGTACTTCATATAAAATATTTTGTAAATACTCTACGAATATGGCGTCATTAGAATCTTGGGCTGAATTATATGCAGCCTGAGCTGCTGTTTGAGCTTGATTATACTCAGTACTAGCATTATCTTCTTCTGTTAAAGCTTGTGATAGTAAATATTTGTTAGTATTAGAGGCGGATTCATTATAATAGTGGTCTCCATTTTTAACATGATTGTTTATGTTGATGGCCTGTGCATTTATATTGCTTACATCAGAGGTTACGCATCCAGATACAATTATCACTAAAGTTACCACAGCCACTACGATAATTTTATTCAGTTTATTTTTCATTAACACTATTGATTCCCTTTTATAAAGCAAATTAATATATTATTTAATAATTATTTCATTTTCATTAGTTTATAAACTATATATACCATAAATATATAAATAAATCTATTATTTTTTTAAACATTTATCAGTTTTTAACTCTTTTTTATTATAAATGTAAATAAGTTTAATACTATTATAAAAAAAAACTGTGATAAACAATTAAATCTAAGTTAAATCATTAATAAGTCGATAAAAAAATTAAATTTAAAAATATAATTTTTATATTTAAGTTAAAAAAAAAATAAGAAAGTACTTAAATTCTCGTATAATTTAATTAAATCCTATCATTTGGTAAATCTTTTTTTCTATTAAATTTTATATGTAGCTCTTAATATTCTTCAGTGCGTATTTGGAAATATATCCAAGCGTGATCACATGCTGGACATTTTTTTGGTGGTTTTTCTCCTTTGTAAGTGTATCCACATTTAATACAAGTCCATTCCACGAATTCATCTTTTTTGAACATGGTTCCTGCTTCCACCTGTTGCAGGAGTTTAGTGTAACGTTCTTCATGATGTTCTTCAGCATGTGATATAGCCCAAAGTCTGTCTGAAATATCCTGTAAGCCTTCTTCTTCAGCTGTATCGGCAAATTCGGGATACATCACCGTATTTTCATAATGTTCTCCTGCAATTGCCGCTCTAAGGTTATCTGCTGTTTTACCAAGAGTTAATGGAGCCAATGCACCATCCACTTTTATTTCATCCATCTCTTCGCCCATTTCTTTTTTAACATCCTGGATCATTTTAAAATTCCACTTTGCATGTTGCTTCTCATTTTCAGCTGTTTCCAAGAATATATTAGCTATTTGTGGATATCCATCCACTTTTGCTTGTTTAGAATAAAAAGAATAACGATTTCTAGCTTGACTTTCCCCTATAAAAGCTTTAGTCAGATTTTCCAAGGTTTTTTTCATATTTTAACACCATTAATAATATTGTAATTTCATCTTAATAAATTTTTATAAAAAAAAATGAATAATTAAAATAGATTCAAAATCTCAATAAATTATGAATAATTATGGATTAAATAACATCATAGCTTAAATATTAGCTGTGAATTGAAATTAAAATAGAATTATATGGTTAATAATGAATTAATGCTTAAAATGTTTTTAAATTAATGTATGAATAAATTATATTGTGAGCTTTTAAAATACTGTTTAAAGGATTTAAAGTTCTCTTTATAGGGTTTGAATCCAAAACATTTATATATTATTGCTAATTAAAGAAATAAACAGTATAAACAAATTCGATAAACTATATTTTCAATCTGTAATGGGGGCGAAAAAAATTAAGATTACAAAAAAAATCTTGTTAAGTATGGTTTTATTGTTTGCATTAACTCTAACTATAAACACCGGATTCGTTTCTGCTACCAATAATTCAACGATAAATCAAAGCATTTACAATACTAGTTTTAATAACACTAATAATAATATAACTTCTAATCAACTAAAATCCTCAATAAATACTACTAGTCCTTCAGAAGGTATAAATACTACTAGTCCTTCAGAAGGTATAAATACTACTAGTCCTTCAGAAGGTATAAATACTACTAGTCCTTCAGAAGGTATAAATACTACTAG
>Ga0182014_10006903_pt1 | contig 12039 bp, 9 predicted proteins | sample 612S2DmetaG_FD_120489 | JGI IMG/M metagenome (GOLD analysis project Ga0182014, IMG submission 120489) | Permafrost microbial communities from Stordalen Mire, Sweden - 612S2D metaG | ecosystem: Environmental > Terrestrial > Soil > Wetlands > Permafrost | place: Sweden: Stordalen | collected... | reverse complement strand
GTCGGGGTTCCTAGCTTATCGTCTACAACAAAGAGCGTTTTAGCGCCTGCCTTGATTTGTTTATAAATCTTGTTTATAAACTTCTTGTCAACTGCAGGACCTCCTCCCATCATCCAACCGGCACGGAATACGAAGTGTTGCCGTACCATAGTCTGCACTGCTAGTTCTCCCGCATATTTCGACTTGCCATAAACAGAGAGAGGGCTATGCGTGCCAAAATCGTTATATATCTCTTGGGAGCCATCGACAATTCCGGCAGTGGAGATATACACAAGTGGAACGTCGAGCCGGCTGGCAATCAAAGCAATGTTCTCCGCGCCCAGGGCGTTCGTTAACCAAGCATTCTCTTGATTAAGTTCACAATATTCCAGATCGGTCAGGGCTGCCAAATTCAGTATAAAGTCGGGATTAAACTCGTTAATGGAGTCATTAATAGAGCCATAGTCTCGTACGTCCGCATACGAGAGCCAATGGATATTCAAATCGATATCCGTGGCCTTCACTGTAGTTCTTTCGTTGAAGTACTCGTAAACTGCTCGCCCAAGCATACCGCCGCAACCAGCGATATAAACGCGCGTATCCTTCTCGAATTTCATGACATTGTCCTCAACTGAAGGTACTTTGTACCGCTTTCTTAAAATTGTTACAGTGGAACGCACGCGCCCACATCTGCATAAATGTCGAGCAGAGCTGAAAGTCTTTGCTTCTGGTTGAACCTCTGCTCCATTAGATATCTGGCGTGTTTTCCCATGTTGCTCAGTTCATCGCGATTAGTCCACATTGCACGCGCCGCTTCCGCCAATTCCTCTACGCTTCCGGATACAAACAAGCGGCCTGTTTCTCCATCGGTGACAAGTTCAGGGTTGCCTCCGATATTGGACGCCAACACTGGCTTGCCATATGCGAAGGACTCCAAGGCAGACATAGAGGCGTTCTCATAGCACTCTGACGGAAGGACGGTGAAAGCCGAGTTCATGTATAGCTCAGCGAGGCGCTCGCCATTACAATAACCTTCCATTGTAACAAAAAGCTTGTGTTCCTCGATCAAGCCGCGGATCTCCGCCTCAAGCGGCCCTGTACCGGCTATGCGCAGCGGAATCTTTGCTTGTTCCATAGCGGTCAATAGGGTCAGGATGCCTTTTTCAGCCGATAGCCTGCCTGCATACAATACATAGTCGCCCGGCTCAAATTGCGGCGTGTAGTTATCTAGCGGAAGCGCGTTGGGATGATACGCCGTCCGATATTTCGCAATCCCGGAATCAACCAGCGACCGCTGCATGAAGCGGCTCGGGCAGAGAAACCTCAAAACGCCATCATACTTGCCGGCAATACGGTTGAAGTAAGACTCGGCGGCATACACCAAAGATGCGGAGCGGCTCTGCTTGTGGCATTTCCACCGCACACAGCGCCAGTACCCTCCATCCTGGCACAACTGGCAGGGCTTGCCTTCGCGCAAGCCAAGATAGGCGGGGCAAACCAGCTTCAAATCATGCACCGTCATCACAACGGGGATGCGACGCCGCTTTGCCGCGTCCAAAATGGCGGTGGTCAGCCTGCCGTAGATGTTATGGCAGTGAACCACATCCGGATGAAAGTCATCCAGAAACCGCCCAAAAGCATTACCCATAGCGGGTGAATACACCAGGTCGATAGCGGCTTTCAGTTGTCCGGCGCCGCGGGCTGCCAAATAGTCCGTCACCTGCGGGAAAAAGGCTGCTGAACTCGCGGCATTGTTCCGCTCGTCTTTTGGCGCAAAAGGCCGAACCTCGTGGCCTGCCGCTTCGAGAGCCTCCTGGTCGCTAAACAAAACCCGTTCGCTGCCACCAAGAACGTAATAGTAATTGTTTGCGAGCGCAATCTTCATTGTCAGGTGGCCTCTGTGTCAAAGATCGAAAGGGAGAGTACCCTTGCCAGCTCGCTGTGCTTCGCTAGACCCGGGTTCCAGGAAGGATTATCCGGGCTTTCTGGCTGACGACGGTTGCGCCGTCTGGCACATCGAAGGTGACTGTTGTGTTGGCGCCGACAGTGACATCGTCGCCTATGCGCAGCGGCCCAATAATGATCGCCCCCGTTCCCGCACAGAAACGGTCCCCAATGATGACCGGACCAGGTTTGGCGTGGCCTATAGTTACGTTGTGCAACATAATCGCATCGTCGCCGATGGTTACGTCAGGGCCGATTACTACGCCGAATCCCCCATGCGGCAGATCCAGCCTCACGCCAATCTCCGCCGGGCTGTCGATGTATGCCCGAAACAGCAGGACGTTGAGATACTTCACAAGCAGCGCCAGGCGCTTGAAGCCCCGCTTCCAAAGCCTGTGGCTCAGATAGTAGAGAGCTTCAGTGCCCCACCGGGGATGTGGCCAATAGCGTTTGTTTTCCGATTCCATCGTCTAACCTGTTAGCCTTGCCACGGACAGCGCGCGTGCGCGTCCGCCCTTGATCCGTAGCACAGTTTGCGTCTTCATGAACCAATTGCAATCTGAATCATGCAGGTATCATCCGACTAACGATTCGCTATCGAGAGCGCGCGATGGCTACTGAGGTATTTCCCTCTGAAGCACACGGTTGTATAGATCGTTGATGACCTCTTCTTTGTGCTTCCATGTGAGACGCAGCGATGCTTTCTGAGCTGCAATAGCCATCGCATACCGGCGATCCTCGTCCAGCCACAATGCTTCGATGGCCTGGGCGAACGCCGTAACTACCTGGTCGAGCCTGTTGGGCGGAATCCTGACGCCGCAATCCGCATTGACGGCGTCCTTGAATCCGAAATGGTCAAGACAGATGACGGGCAGTCCGAAAGCCAATGCCTCGACCACCACAGTGGACGTCGCGTCATATAGACTTGGCTGCACAAAGCAATGGCCGGTTGCCATAACAGAAAGAGCCTCTGTCCTCGGCACGCTTCCCAGAAAACGGCAGCGCTCGCCGATACCGAGTTTGCCGGCAAGCGCCTTCCATTTGCCCAAAAGTTGACCATCGCCCATAACGATTAGCCGCCAGTCGACGGGAGATCGCTTGAGTCGCTCCAGCGCCAATAGAACAATGTTGAGCGCCTTTCGAGCCTCGCAGCCCCCACTCCAAATGATGCGCAATGGCGTTCCAGCTTCTCGGCGAACCGGCGGCCTCAGTTCCAGGTCAGGCGAACTCACCTCGCACGAGACTGTGGCATCCTTACCCCAGAGTGTGCGGACCATCTCCGCCACGTTGCTCGACGCGGCAAGGATGGCTTGCGCGGCGGCGGCCGCGCGCCTCGGTCTAGAAGAAATACGCATTGCCCAGACCGTCGAAAGATTCTTCAGAACAAAGAACGGCCTCGAAGACAACGGAACAGCATCCAAGAGCCTCAGCGGAAAGAACTGCAATCCACCTATAGGCCCCCACACAAACGGCTTACTGAGCTTCCAAAGGTATCCAGGCTCGCGAAACCCTATTGTACAGACGTGGTGAATCAGATCGAAATCGATCTCTGCGTCCAAGGCCCGGCCGAGTTGGTATGCCTTCCACTGCCAACGCCTCATCAGGGGATAGAATACGAGCTGCCACATGGGGAACGTGAAGAAATTGGACGAAAACGGAAGATAATGAACCGATACATTGGGCATCGCGTCCGGGTGCTGAAGCAGGTACTGCTCCGTTTCCTTTTTTTCGGTACTCCTTGCGATGACCCACACTTTATGTTTTGACGCGATGGCGCGTACGTAATTCCACCCAACCGCAAATTCGGACCCTTTGACCGGGCTGAATGCAAACGCGGAGACAAGAACCTTGAGTGGCTTCAATTCATTCATCGATCATTTCTCGCAATTAAGAGATATTCCAACCACAACCAACGTCGGTCGACTATTGCTTTGCCGTCGCCTTTGCTGCCGTGTTGAATGTTGAATATGCAAATGCTTTTACTTGCTCTCTTTGTCCCGTCCGCTACGCTGAAAGAACTTCTCGATAGGCCGCAAGATATTCTTCTGCAGTCCGCCGCACATCATACTTTTCAAACGCGTGCTGTCTCGCCGCCCCGGTCATCTTCTTGAGAGTGTCGGTCGCTCTAAGATCGTGGATGTTTGCGATCTGCCTGGCGCAGTCTTCAACACTCTCCGGCTGAAAAAGGAACCCGAGTCGCCCCTTTTCAATGATCTCTTGTGGTCCCTCAAGGTCGGACACTAATACCGGAACGCCCGCTGCCATGCCTTCGACCACCGCCAGGCCAAATCCTTCATAGCGGGAAGCTTGCACGAGCAAGTCGTACCTGCAGAGTTCATCATGGATCTGCGAACGCTTGAGTAACCCGCGAAAAATCACGACCTTGTCGAGCCCCAGTTCATGCACCATATCTTCGAGGAATCCACGGGACTCGCCATCACCAATGAGATCGAGGCTGATCTCCATTTCTGGATGTTGATCGCGTATTCTGGCTACTGCCTGAATCAGTAGATCTTGCCCTTTGTGGTTGTGATCCAGTCTTGCAACCTGAACGATTCGAAACAGACCCTGATTAGTTCTTTTCTCTCGGCGAATGCTGTCAACTGAAATGCCATTATGCACAACGGTTGGGCGAACCCCGCGTGTCCGTTGTTGCACCTCTTCGGCGACGGCCTCGGAGATAGCGAAGACACCGTCATACGGCGGCACTGGCTTAGGGATAGCAGCTAGGGTCGAATGGACGGTCAAAACTATCTTGCAGCGGCGAATGGGAAAAGCAGCTCGTAAGTGCCAATCGTGAGCATGAATAATATCCGGCCGAATGCGATTCACCAACAGATTCACCCGGACCAACGGCCACGGATTTCGGCTCCCCTGCCGCCTCTGAAACGAGTAAAATGCGATGCGCGGATCAAGCCGCTCGCGCAGCCCCGCGTCGACAACGTCATTCAGCACCAGAATACTAACCTCAGAACCGCGGCATTGCTCGTTCGCGATGTCCACGAGCATCTCTTCGGCTCCGCCAATCCCAAAGGTCCATATGCAGTGGACAATCTTCATTCTTTCGATCCTTTCCAAATGAAAAGTGCGGGGCTGCGAACTACGCTGCGAAGGAACATCTTACGACAACCGGTGGCGAGGCGCGAGCAACCCTGCGCTGGAGAGAATGTGTATTGCAGTCATCGTGGCCCACAAACGGCGTTTCTTGAAGCGGTTACGAAACCGGTCAAGCAAGGACGCGCCATGATCGATCAAGATACAATCAATCTCTTTGCTTTGCCTCAACAGGTTTCGGAGCTGAGTCTTTTGCTCTTCGTGCATCCTGAAGAACGCTGTCTTCTCGTGTGTCATCAACGGTGCCGATAACCTGGCCATGCGCAGCCAAATATCAAAGTCCATGACCATGTAGAATTCTGCGTTCCATCCACCGGCCTTCCGGATGAACTCGCTGCGAAAGAATGCTCCTTGCTGCCTCAGAATGTCTGGATTCCGAATCAACGCCTGGTAGGTTATCGTCTCGCTGCTGACATACGACTCGGTGCCAGTGCCGTCGTAATAGTCCACAACATCGCCGATGGTCCATTGCACGCTTTGGTCGCCAAAGATATCCGCAACGCGCTGGAACACCCCCTCGGCGTAGAAGTCGTCTGAGTTAATCCACCCGATCAGATCCCCAGTTGCCATTCGGAAACCCTTGTTCAAGGCGTCCGCCTGCCCTTTATCGGGCTCCGAAATCCATTTCACGTGGGGGTAACGCTTCAACACTTCGATCGTCTCATCCGTCGAGCCGCCGTCGATTACGATGTGTTCAAAGCGGGCATAGTCCTGCTTGAGTATCGATGTGATTGTCTGCTCGATGTACCTCCCCTGGTTAAACGACGGGGTGAGGATCGAAATAAGCGGTCGATTGAATTCTTGCATGACCTCTTCCACGCAGTGCGATAGAAGGCGCTATCGAGGGCTGTAGCCGCCTACTCCACATTTCATTGGTAAAAAAGACAACAGAAAAAATAGAAGTGTCGGAAATGCTCCCCCACGCGCCGAGCACATTCAAAACGCACATGCTCATGATCAATACGGAAACAAAGGGCACCAATTCCCGTGCCGCTTTCCGGCGCTGCCTCAGATCCCTCAAACAGGGAAAGAAGAGCTCCCATTGAAGCCAGACGATCAGGAGCATTCCAGGAATTCCACCCACGAGACCCACCATCAGCATGGGGTGCACGTCTGAAGTTGTGCCTTCGCGAAGTGAGTATTCCTGCGGATAATAAGGCATCCCCAGGCCCATCACTGGGTGATCGCTTATCGCCGCGATGGAGGCGAGGTTCTCCAAACCTCGAACGGAATTCTCAGCTGAAAACACTTGGGAATCTGCCCCAGACAGGAGCGCGATACGCTCGGACCACGTTTGCAGTAACCCCGGCCTGATCGCCCCATATGTTGCGGCGGAAGCTACCAGGGTCAAGCAAACAGCCAAAGCCCTCACTGCCGCCTTTGCGTTGAAACACTTTGCGTGGAGCGCCAAGGCAGCACAAATCAGTGTCCCCGCAAGGAAGCAAATCATGAAGCTACGCGTAATAGTTATAAACAGGGCAGAGAAGATCAGCATCGTGGCGGCTATGGCGCCGATTCGTAAACGCGCTTTATTAATGATGAACTGCCCCACGTTCAAAACCAAGAAGAACAGCATGAGGATCGCGCCCTGCGGTAGTCCCCTGACGAAATCTTCTTGGAGTTGGCCTTCGTAAAAGTGCGCGACGTCATTAGCCTCTTTTGGAATAACGTAATATGCGGCCTGCATGATTGGCCTGTAGTCCGTAAACTGAATAGCAATATGAACGATCGCTGTGACAATAGTAAGCGCGTAGGCAATCTTGAACACTTTGTGCCCATCTTCAATCGACATCTTCGCCAAGATATACAGTGTCACCCAAGGAAGGCATGACGAGAGGATGAACCGAACGCCAAAATGAAAATTCTCGGTGCCCTGCGGGCCCCCCAGGGCCTTCACAATGCAGAGAGACTGCCAGAAGATGTAGCAACCCATTGCAAGCCACACTCGACGCATAGCGGCCGACGGACGGTCAAGACTCCTCGTTCCATTTCCTCTGGCTTTATGCGGCGCCCGTCTCTTGCGCCAGACGCCGATCGCAATGCTCGCGATCAGCACTTCGATAGGCTCGATGTACCCTACCGGCAGGGGAACAGCGATGTAATAGGACAAATTGAAAAGCGTCTGGGTCAGAAGTATCAGCAGTCCGAATCCCCAAACGGGCCTGTACAACCCAACCAGACCGAATAGAATCAGCAAACATGCGTTTAACAACACAAGCATGTTTTGAGCTCCAGAGACGCGCGGTCTAGGTTCAAGAAGGTTGAGTTTGATCAGGTTTCGGCGATAGCAAGAGCCAGTCGGTGCCGCCCCTACATCCTGAGAAAAATACCATCGATCTGAAGCGCGTAGCCGGTTTCACTCTCACAGAACCCCGGCGCGACATCGACCATACGAAGGCCTTTCTCATAAAGCGAGTGGATCATCTCATCAATCAAAGGCTGTCCATCATACAGAGGCAGTATAGATAACTCGCACTCTACGCCGCTCACGCGGGCCATGAGCCCTACTGCCCCTTTAAGTACTTCGGCTTCATAACCTTGAGTGTCTATCTTTAGCCAAACTTTGTCGTTAGCTGTCAGGGATGAAAGTACTTCCTCGTCAAGTGAACAAACCGAGATCTCTTCTTGCGACATATACTTTGAATCTTTGGCGTTTTGCACATGCTTGTCGAGGATTGGAAGCAGCGAACTGGAATAGCTGTTCTTTGCAACATTGATTGTTGCGGTTTGCTTCTTAGCGCCACAAGCGCTGTTGACGACAATCCACGCGTTGTCGTGGGCAGCTTTGATTGAAAGGCTTGCAAATGCTTCGTGCAGAGGCTCGTAGGACCGTATCCTTCCCTTATACCCGCTCTTGCGGAGGCCGGATGCATACTGGCCGGCATTGGCCCCAACATCCAGGACAATGTTTATGCCAAGCCTCTCCATCATTCTGAATCTGCGGTTGGGAACTGATGACGATAACGAATGTACTTCGTAACCCAAAGCATTCGCAACTGACTGGATCGTACGCTTCATCTTATCCTCTGATCATCCTGGCCGAGCTGACACCGTCTGATCTTGAATTTTGTTGGGGCATAAGCGTTGCATGGGGGCCGACGTCAGATTGTGTGCTGTTCGAGGGCCCGGGAGACACAGCGACCGGAGAAAAAGAAGTAAAGTCCGCCAGCCGCAATGCTTGCAGAAGCCGCGAAGGCTGCAGAGAATCCGGAGAGCAATCCGAGATAGCACAGGCACGAGAGTGCAACTACATTGATCCCGCTTTGGAGAACGAAGCCGAAAAAGATTTGCTTCACTCTTCGAACGCCGAGGACTATGTGGTATCCCGGCACGCCCACGAGGCTCACAAAGCCTCCCAGCAGCAGTATCCGAAGCGCTGGCACTAAATCGGGCCTGAACCGCGATCCGAGCCAGAGCTGAAGAGCGACATGCGCCAGTATAATTGCTCCGCCGAAAAGTGGTAGACCGATGATTAAGATGAGCTTCATTGCCTGGCCGTATATGGCTCGTGTTCGGAGGCGTGCTTCTTCTGAGGCTAGCGCTTTGAGCCGGCTTACCTCGGGCATCAAGGAACTAAAGCCGGAGTCCAAGACCCCGCGAAGCTGCATTGTCATTGTAAATGCCATGTCGTAGACAGGGACAGTCGAAGGGCCAACGTAGCGCGTCAGGACAAACTTAGAGAGAGGGCTCAACAAGAAGTTGATCAATGTCGATGCCAGCACTCCGCTTCCGAAGGCCATAAGACTGCGAAGATGGGCGAAGTTGAACGCGGATAACGCGAAACAGCCCTGTCCTGTTACCTTCCGCGCCAAGACCAGGGATGTAATGTGTACAAACACATTCCCGGCGAGGTTGGCAATCGGGAGACTCATGACGCCTCTGCCGGCAAGAAGCAGCGCGACCGCGAGGGCCAATGAGAAGATACGCCCCCCCTGCAGGGTTGCAACCGCCAGGTCGAGACGGCCAAGGCCTACCAGCACCGCGTTAATGGTGTCGATCTGAACTACATACAGCGATAGCATCGCAACGAACGGCAAGAGCATTCTGGCCTGCGCAGCGAGTGCCGGACGCAGGTGCAACGCCGCAATGAACCCGTTTCCACCGAGCAGAATACACGCGACTGCGGTCAAGCCGATGGCAGAAAGCGCTATAAGAGAAGTCGAAACAGTCTTTCGAACGCCGGCGAGATCGCCTTTTGCGTATTCCGCGGCAACGGTTGTGGCGACAGCGGGGGCCAGACCGAGGTGTCCAAAAGCCGCGAAGCTGATAACGACTGAAACTGCAAGCCAGAGCCCGTACTGCTCATAGCCCAGGAAGTGTAGGTAAGCCGGGTATGAGATAGCGGATATTGCGGCTCCGGCAATAGCGCCGACGCCTCCCGCTAGTGTGTTGCGCCTCAATTGCGATCTCGTTCCTGCGCGGAACAAACCCAGGATCTTACGTTTCAGGTTTCACCTCCAAGCAAATTTATTTATTCTAAGCTGATTGCAGACCGCTGTCTTCCCTGAAAACAAAGCAGTCACTACTTAGTACAAAATACGAAGGGGTGAAGATCTCCGGTGTTCAATGTTGGGAATATCCGAAACTCAAGGTTCTTAAAGCCTGCGTCCTGTAGCCTAGGGAACATCCGCACAAGTCTGCAACCCTCGTGATTCCGCTCTTCTTGTTCTTTACGATTACAGTTCGTTCTGGCGGAGCAGGGACGAAGAATCTAAAGCCGGCTCATGAGGTCAGGAGCTTGCGCTCTTTTGCCCCCTTAGTGCGTAGCGGAACTCTTCAAGCTGTTTGGCGACAATCGGATCGGATTGCACAAGCTCTATCCGCCACAGAAGAATCGCCAAGAGACATCCTGCTAAGAATCCCATAAACGTGAAAATCAGCACCAGTTGGGCACGCTTCGGTGTCGACCTGCGGTCCGGCTCTATGGCCGGCTCCACGACCTGAATGATGGCCGCGTCCTTGGATTCATCCAGCTTGGCTGCGTCGTATTGCTTCATCAGCATATCGAACAGGGCCTGCCGGTAGGCCAGTTCGTGTGCGGCGCGAAGATATTCCAGCCCCGCGGCAGGAACATTCCCAAGCCCAAGCCCAGCAATGCCCGGCGAGTGATTGCTCTGCTCCATGCGGGATTCCTCGGCCTGTAGAGAGGTCAGCTCCCTTTCCGCCAGTTGCACGTCGGGGTTTTGCTCCGTCGAATAGGAGCGCAGCGCCTGCACCTCTACCTGTTTGGCTGCAACCTGCGCGCGAAGGGCGGCAATACCTTCGATCATCGCCTTGGCCTGCGCGTCCAACTGGACGAGGCCCTTCTGTTGTTGAACCTGCTGGAAGGCAAGTTCGGCCGTGAGCAGCGCCTCCCTGGCCTGCTTCAACTGCTCTTCATAGAAAAGTCGCCGCTGCGAGGCCTCCGTTACCGCAAGGGTCTTGGTAAGGATGCGAAGTTCATCTGTGTAGGCGTTGGCCATCTCGACTACGCGCTTCTTGTCCTTGTCCGTGACTGAAACAGAGATAAATCCGTTCTTTTCAGAAGTAACCCCGGTATAACCCGCCAGTTTCTTGCGGGCATCCGTCATATCCCTGGCGTGGTACACCTTTGCCAGGCTGAACTTCTGGATGATCGCGTCGGCTATTGGGCGTGAAGTCAAGAGGCCCACGTAAATGTCGTTGGGATTCTTGAGTAGTCCCCCGCCGGCAAGCGCGGCGAGAGAGCCTCCACCGACACCTGTCAGTTGGTTCATCATCAACATAGAAGCCGTAGATTGAGTTTGTTGTGGCGGCATGATCTTGGTAGTTGCCGTATACCGCACGGGAAGAACCAGGGAGAGAACCACGCCGGCAAGCACGGCGATGCCCGTTACCTTCGCAATCAGCCATTTCCGGTAGGCAAGCTGCGTGAGGACCTCGATCATGCTGACTTCATAGCCATCGCTGGGCGCGTCCGAGATGGAGTCGCCGTCCATTGTCTCTTCCGTTTCTTCGATGGAAAAGTCTTTTCCGGTCATTGTTAACACCTTATGGGAGTACCGTTGCAAGCACAGCGCCCGTCATGGCAAACCCCGAGATAATTTGCGCGTAATTTGCAAAATTCTGGAGTCCGTTTGAAACTCTGAGCTTCTCCGGGACAACAATAGCATCTCCGGGAAGCAACGTCAGGTTTCCATAGCTGCCGTGAGAACGGCTGTTGTGGGATTGGCGACTGACGACTGTTCCATCGGCGCGTATCACGAAGATACGTTTTTGATCTGCCTCCCGGGTGGCGCCGCCGGCATCGTTCAGATAAGCTTTGAGCCGCTTTCCCGGCTGGTAGCGGAATGCGTTCGCGTTGTAAACCTCCCCGGCCACCTGGACCGTACTCAACTTCGGCGGGATATAAAAGGTATCCCCATCTTCAAGAGTAAAATCCGGAATGTCCGCGGTGGTTGCGAACCTGGGTTTCATGTCCAGAACAACCCGGCCTGTCGGCTTGATCGAAGTGAGCCTGGCTAATGCGGATTGCTGCAGGGCAAGCTGCGCCTGTTGGTCCGCCCCAGTCTGACCAGCTTGCGGAGTCGCATTGGCAAACTTGGAAGTGAGTTCACGCTGCATCTGCTCGGTGGACTGCTGAAGCTGCTTTTCCTGGGCTTGGCGCGCCGAAACGCGGGTAAATATGGAAGCATAGAGGTATGAATGCGGTGCAAGCCCTCCGGCCTGTTCCACAACATCTCTTAACGTCCCGCCGGGATTGACGCGGTACACACCCGGCGCATTGACCTCTCCGCTCACTCGGACAAACAACGCGTGCTTATCCATTGGCAATTCAAGGTCCGCGAGCGAGAAGATAGTGACGACATCCCCAGCCTTCAAATAATGATTATCCGGAGATGTGACGTTGTCGATTGCGCCGGCGAGGCGAAACGGGATCAGGTGGGTGCTCAGATCGCGCTCGTCAAGACGCTCGATCAGCGCATATTCCCAGTTGATCTCTGCGCTGGTCTTGCCGACAGTGTCAATGATAGGAGTGCGCAG
>Ga0182014_10006902_pt1 | contig 12041 bp, 5 predicted proteins | sample 612S2DmetaG_FD_120489 | JGI IMG/M metagenome (GOLD analysis project Ga0182014, IMG submission 120489) | Permafrost microbial communities from Stordalen Mire, Sweden - 612S2D metaG | ecosystem: Environmental > Terrestrial > Soil > Wetlands > Permafrost | place: Sweden: Stordalen | collected... | reverse complement strand
TTAGTCCAGAGCTGGCCACAGAGTGGATGGCTTGGATGGGTTCTTCGCTGATTTGGTGGAAGGGCTGGATTAGAGCCCTTCTCTCCCCTCCCGCCCGCTCTTACCTCCAGAGCATCACCGGAGCCTCACCGTAGTACCCTCGATCCGGATCGAGGGTACTACGGTGAGGCTCCGGTGGGGCTCGCGGGACGGTCGGGTGCAGGGTTGGAGGAATCGGGGACCAGAGGCTCGGCTGTCTGGGGTGTCGAGCTGGATTCGGATGGGGCGTCGAGACATGAGAAACTGGCCATAGGCGAGGGGTGACACTCAACTGCGAGCCGGACTGTCCGCATTGCCCTGCACGGGCGGTGCCCGCGAGCTTGATGCAGCCTTGACCGCCCGTTGCCGGGACCTCTGTGATGCTTCCGACTATTTCTCCAGAGCGGCGAGGAAGTCGATGATCCGAGAAACGCATTCCTCCACCGATAGTTGGCCGGTCGGCAGTTCGATCTCAGGATTCACCGGCGGCTCATAGGGCGCGCTCACGCCCGTGAAGTCCCGGATTTCGCCGGCGCGTGCCTTGGCGTACAGCCCTTTGGAGTCGCGCTGTTCACAGGCCTCGATGGGGATGTTCAGATACACTTCGACAAACTGACCTGTCCGCAAGCTCCGGCGGATGGCGTCGCGGTCCGCGCGGTATGGTGAGATAAAGGCCGTCACGCAGATCACTCCTGCATCGGCAAACAACTTGGCCACCTCGCCTATCCGCCGAATGTTCTCGCCGCGATCCTTGGGGGAGAACCCCAGGTCGGCGCACAATCCGTGGCGGACGTTGTCTCCATCCAGCACGTAACTATGCTTGCCGCGCTCGAACAGTTGGCGTTCCAGTTCGGCGGCAATCGTCGTCTTGCCCGAGCAGGACAGGCCGGTCAGCCACACCACGCGACCCGCGTGGCCCTGGCGCAACGCCCGCTGCTCGGCGGAGACCCGGCCCGACGTCCAGAATATGTTATGGCTCTTATGCAGCGAATCGGCGGTGCGCCGCGGGTAGCTGTCCGGCACAATGACGCCACCGCCGGCAACGTCGTAGCCATCGACAATGACGAAGCGGCCAGTCGCCGCCACCTCGTTGACGGCGTCAAAGGCAACCGGCCTCTTCGTTCGCAACGTGAGTTCGGCAGCCTCGTGGCGGATCACAAAGGGTTCGGCTCCCAGGCGCTCGACGGTTTGCAGCGTGGCGGAGTCGATCACCCTTTCTAGCCGCTCGATCTGACATTCGGCTTCCTGCGTCGCCAGCTTGAGCCGGTATTTCCGGCCCGGCGTGAAGGGACGTTTTCCGAGCCAGAAGACTCGGGCCTTGAAGCAAGTCAGCGCGTACGGCGGCGTCTGCTCCAGCGAGGCGACGACCCCGCGCTCGACGAACACCTGGTCGGTCAGCGTAATTCCGATGCTTTCGCCGGTCTCGGCGGAGTCGCGCGCCGGGGCATTCCAGCGCTCGATGGTCTTCACAGTGCTGGTCTTGTTGCTGGGAGAGAAGACCAGCCGGTCTCCGACTTTGATGCGGCCACTCTCGACGCGCCCGGCCAGGATACGGCGGTGGTCGAACCGATACACGTCCTGAATCGGGAATCGCAGAGGCTGGTCGCCGGGAGTCCGGGCGGCCTCGAACTTGTCGAGCGTCGCCAACACCGTCGGGCCCTTCCACCAGGGCAGGTTCGGTCCGGGCTCAGCGACGTTATCGCCCTGCCGGGCTGCGATAGGGATGACAACGCTCGGTTCGAGGCCGATCTGCTTGAGCCACGCGCGGTATTCGGCCTCGACGGCGTAGAACCGCTCTTGTGAATAGCCCACCAGGTCCATCTTGTTAACCAGCACGGCGACCTGCCGGATGCCCAGCAATTCGAGCAGGTAGCCGTGACGCCGCGAGTTTTCCTGCACGCCCTCCTGCGCGTCGATTAACAACAGCGCCGCCTCCGCCTGCGCCGCCCCGGTCACCATGTTCTTGATGAACTCCTGGTGTCCGGGCGCATCGATGATCACGTAGCGCCGCTTCGGCGTGCGGAACCAGATCTGCGATGTATCAATGCTGATATTCTGGTCGCGTTCGGCTTGCAATGCGTCCATCAGGTTCGCCCACTCAAAAGGCATCCCACGCCGTTGTGCGGCTTGCTGGAGTTGCTCCAGCTTGCCTTCAGGCAGCGAGCCCGTGTCATGCAAAAGCCGGCCCACCAACGTGGATTTGCCGTGGTCCACGTGGCCCAGAATGACGATCTTGAGCTGCTCGGCTGCGGCCGGCGGGGTAGGGGATGGGTTGGGGGCGCTCATCGGCGGATCACATGTAACCGTCCCGCCGCAGCTTCTCGAACGCCGCTTCGTTTTCCTGGTCCTGCGCCCGGCCCGCCCGTTCCGGCGTCCGTGTGCGGCGCAGTTCCTCGACGATCTCCCTCACCGTGCGGGCCGGCGACTTGACGGGGAATGTACACGGGTAACAGCCGATGCTCCGGTAGCGTTCCCCCTTCTCGTTCGCGAAGTACAGTGGGATGACGGGGACCTTTTCGCGCTCGATGTATTCCCAGATGTTCAGCTCCGTCCAGTGCAGCAGCGGGTGAATGCGGATATGAGTCCCGGGCTCGAACTCCGTCTTGAACTGGTCCCACAATTCGGGCGGCTGGTCCTCCACATTCCACTCCATGTTCCGGTCGCGCGGGCTGAAGTAGCGTTCTTTGGCCCGGGTGGGTTCTTCGTCGCGTCGGACGCCGACGATGACGCCCGTAAAATGGTGCTCTTGGATGACCGCCTGGAGCGCGTCCTTCTTCAGCGTGCCGCAGCACTCGACCCGTGTCGCCTTGCCACCGGGGTAGGTGCGGCCCGCCTGGAGCGCCGTTTCGTTCCGACCTACGATTAGCTGGAGCTTCCACTCCCGGCAAAGCCGGTCGCGATACTCAATCATGCTCGGGATCTTGAAGCTCGTATCGACATGCACCAGCGGGAAGGGCACATGACCGAAAAAGGCCTTGCGCGCCAGCCACAACAGCACCGTCGAGTCTTTGCCGATGCTCCATAGCATGGCCAGGCGTTCAAACTTGTTGAACGCCTCCCGCAAGATATAGATGCTTTGGTTCTCGAGTTCGTCCAGCAGCATAGTTAAGCCGGGTCTAGGAGGGAGAAAACCACAGATAGACACAGATGAACACAGATTTCGGACGGTCGCCTGGCTGGCTTCCCCCGGGCTTCGGCTCTCAGGCTACTAATGGGATCCTCGCCATGGAGAAGCGCGGGGTGTGAGTAGTTCTTATCTGTGTTTATGTGTGTCCATCTGTGGTCGAATTGGATTACTCCGGTTTGGGCGGCTCGGGTTTATTCTCGACGGACAGCCCTTGTGGCCGCGGTATATGCCCGGACGGCACAAATGTCCCCCAGGTCTGCCCGGACTCGGGTCGGTACATCTCAGTTCTGCCCGGGATGGGCGGGATGCGGATCAGATGATGGCAGGCGGGGCATTGGATCTGCCGCCCCGAGGCGTCTTCGCTGCATTTGATATGCTGCTCGCAATGGGGACAGGAGAATTTGAACTCGCTCATAAGCCTTTCAGGGTTGACTCGCCCACAAGATGCACCACCGGTCGGCTTGGTGCAAGCCGCGCGTTGCTAACGGATGCTTCATAACAAAGTGGGCGATGGTTGACACTTCTTCTTAGAAAGGACTTGTCAAAGGTCCGGGCAGGTCCAATAGTCGAGCCAGATTCAGTTCTCGGGTGAAAGCCCGCTCTTAGGTGAAGTCAGAGGAATATTCGCTATGACACAGAATGCACGATTCCGGACCCCAAACCCCTTCACAACTATGACCAGGATATGGTGTTTCCTTCTCGGTTTATTCGCCGCGGGTGTGGTGCAGGGCGAGCATCTGGCCACCGCCAACGCCTCTGCCGCCATCCCGTGGAGCCAGGTTGGTGCGAAAGCGGGCGCCGATTACAAGGGGGACGGCCTCGCCATATCGCCGACTGAGTCGGGCGCTCGGTTACAGTGTGTATTCCAGCGGCTTGAGGGCGAGGCCACGGAACAAGGATTGTGGTTGACTTCGACTGTCACTAATGCGGCGCGCGACCGCTTCCAGGTGACGGTGAGGGAGGTTGGGCGGAAGGCGGCGGCACTCAACTTTCCACAGCCAGATTCCAGCACCCGGTTGGCCGGCGCGGGCAAGGTCTCCGTCAGCGGGCAGACGGTCCGCTTCAGCCGGCCAGGTCTGACGGAGGAGTACTCGGTGAGCATGGATGGTGTGCGGCAGGATTTCGTCGTGGAGCAAGCGCCCCCCAATCCGGCGGTGGGTGAGTTGATGGTGCGACTGGCCGTGACCGGAGCGGAAGTTGAGCCCGCAGCCAATGGGGCGCGGCTGCGGCTGAGGGAGTCCGGGCGCCAGATTGCATACAGTCGGGTGCGGGCCAGCGACGCCAATGGCAAAGAATTGCGGGCACGGCTCGAGGTCTGTCCGGGCGCAGAGGTCAGCCTGGCGGTGGTGGTCAATGATGCGCGAGCGGTGTACCCGGTGCGGATTGATCCGACGTTCAGCGATGCCAATTGGATTAGCCTGGGGGGCCTTCCGGGAGTTGACGCCACGGTTTACGCGGCGGTGGTAGATGGCTCGGGCAATCTCTACATTGGCGGGGATTTCACCTTCGCGGGTAACGTGATCGCCAATCACATCGCGCGATGGAACGGCAGCCAGTGGTCGGCACTTGGTTCGGGGATGAACAGCCGTGTATTCGCCCTGGCGGTATCGGGCGGGGCCCTGTATGCGGGCGGCGATTTCACCACGGCAGGCGGCAACGCAGCCAACTACATCGCGCAATGGGACGGCACCACTTGGGGGCCACTAGGCTCGGGGATGGACCGCCAAGTACTGGCGCTGGTCATGTCGCCCAGGGGGTTATATGCGGGCGGCGATTTCACTATGGCAGGCGGCAACGCCGCCGTTGGCATTGCGCATTGGGGCGGCGGCGGCTGGTCCGCCGTCGGGAATGCGGTAGAGAGTTCGGTCTGGGCGCTGGCGTGCATGGGGGACACGTTGTATGCAGGGACGGTCGATGGGGGCATTCGATACGGCACCAACACGGTTGATGTCACTAGCATCGGGCAATGGGACGGCACCAATTGGACGCAAGTCGGTAAGGGGCTGAATTTGGAAGTGGCGGCTCTGGCGGTGTCGGGCAACACGTTGTATGCGGGGGGCTATTTCACGCAGTCGTGGACCAACGAAATCCATTACATCGCGCAATGGAACGGCAGCGAGTGGTCAGCGCTGGGTTCAGGGATGGACCAGCCAGTCCTGTCGCTGGCCGTGTGGGGAGGAACGTTGTATGCCGGCGGCTGGTTCACCATGGCGGGCGGTAACGCGGCGAATCACATCGCGCGCTGGGTCGGCGGCGGGTGGTCGGCCCTCGGTTCAGGGATCGGCTCAGACGTAGGTGACGATGTGGCGGCGCTGGCGGTGTGGAACGGCACGGTGTATGCCGGCGGCGGGTTCGCGACGGCGGGCACCAACGCGGCTATCTGTATTGCGCAATGGGACGGCAGCACCTGGTCGTCGCCCGGCAAGGGGATGAACGGCGCGGTGGAGGCGCTGGCGGTGTCGGGCGGCACGGTGTATGCCGGCGGCAGCTTCACTTCCGCGGGCACCAATATGGTCAACTACATCGCCCAATGGAACGGCAGCGGTTGGTCGGCGCTCGGCTCAGGGGTGAACAGCAACGTGAATGCGCTGGCGGTTTCGGCGGGCACGCTGTATGCCGGCGGCAGTTTCACGGCGGCGGGCACCAACATGCTCAATCACATCGCACAATGGAGCGGTGGCGGCTGGTCGGCGCTCGGCTCGGGGGTGGACAGCGACGTCAATGCTCTGGCGGTGTCGGCGGGCACGTTGTATGCCGGGGGCAGTTTCATGACGGCGGGCACCAATGTGCTCAATCACATCGGGCAATGGAACGGCAGCCGTTGGTCGGCGCTGGGACCGGGGATGAACGGCGACGTAGAGGCGCTGGCGGTGTCGGGCGGCACGTTATTTGCCGGCGGCGGCTTCACGATGGCGGGCACCAACGCCGCCAATTATATCGCGAAATGGAACGGCAGCGGCTGGTCGGTGGTGGGCTCTGGGATGAACACCAATGTGCTGGCGTTGGCGGTGTCGGGCGGCACGTTGTATGCGGGCGGGAGCTTCACGCTGACGGGTACGAACGCGGCCAATTACATTGCGCAATGGAACGGCAGCAGTTGGTCACCGTTGGGCTCGGGGATGGGGGGGGCCCATTGCTTTGTGTCGGCGCTGGCTGCGTCGGGGGGCAGCTTGTATGCCGGTGGCTATTTCAAGACGGCAGGCGCCAACGCGGCCACGAACATCGCACAATGGGATGGCAGCGGTTGGTCGGCGCTCGGCTCGGGGATTGGCGGCGATGACTTCTATCCGTACGTCTATCCCAGCGTGGATGCCCTGGCGGTATCAAGCGGCAGATTGTACGCGGGTGGCTGGTTCCTGACCGCGGGTACCAACGTATCAGTCGCCGTTGCCGAAGCCATGATCGGCGCCGCTCCCGTTACTGTTGCCATCATTACCACCAACGGGGCATTCGGTTTCACCAATGGAAGCTTCGGTTTCGACCTGTCCGGCTCGTCGGGGTCGAACGTCGTCATTGAGGCCAGCACCAACTTGCGTGCCTGGATTCCGCTGCAAACCAACCTGCTCGGCAGCGGGTTGCTCCGTTTCTCCGATTCGCAATCCAGCACGAACCGTCAGCGCTTCTACCGAGCCTATTTGCAGCCCTAGAATCTGCTAGCCAGCCGGTCAATCCCTGTTACGGGGTAACGGCGGCGGCTTTGGTCTCGAAGTCCCCAGCGGTCACAATGACGAGTCCCTTTGGCTCGATATGCTTCTTCAGCGCGGCCTGAATCTGCTCGGGCGTCAGGGCCTCGATCTTCTTCTCCAGTTCGGCTTCGTAGCTCATGGTTCGGCCAATGTGGCGGAGATTCGAAAGGAGGCCCGCCAGGGCGGCGTCGTTGGCGCGGCTCACCTTTTGCGCCTGCAAGTGTCCCTGCTTGGCTTTGTCCAGTTCTTCAGCGGTGACTCCGTCTCGCAGCAGGCGCTCCAGTTCCTCCCGCGCGGCCTTCTCAACGCGGTCCATATTCTGCGGATTGCAGATGGCCCCGATGGTCAGCCCGGCTCGCTGGTCGAAGGACGATACGCTCAGACTTGAACTCACTGAATAGGACAAGCCTTCTTGCTGCCGGATGCGATTGCCCAGCCGCGACGAGAGCGCGCCGCTACCCAGGATGTAGTTGCCCATGACCAATGCCGGATAATCCGGGTCGTCGTCTCGCAGCGGGAACAACAGGCCGGCGGTGTAGGTCGCGTTCGCCTTGTCCGGCGTGTTGATGGTGTGCTGTGCGCCCGGCACTTCGCCGATAATGGGCATCGGGATGCGAGCGTAAGGCTTGGCCGCCGTCCAGCCGCCCAGGGCCGCTTTCAGGATTGGCAGGCAAGCCTGCGGATCGAAGTCGCCGATGATGGTCAACTCGCCGGCTTGGGAGCTAAGGTATTCATGATAGAGCTGGGCCACCTGTTCATAAGTGACGCTACGCAGCCGTTCGATGGACTCTTCGATGGTGGGCGTGTAGCGGATGTCTTCTTTGGGATAGGGGTTGAGCTCGCGTTGCAGCAGCCGCGGCGCAAGCATGGCCGGCTCGGTCTTCATTTGTTCCAGGCCGGCGAGGCGTTCGCGTTTAAGCAACTCGAATTGCTCGGCTGGCAGGGCCGGTTCGCGCAGCACCTGGCGCAGGAGTTCGAGCACCGCTGGCAGTGTGTCGCGCTTGGCCTGGATGGAGAAGTTGACCGCTCCGGCTGAGGCCGCCGCCGCGCCACCGCCCCCTCGGCCCCGGCCCCCGCGTCCGCCGCCGCCCCCGGCGCTCAGCGTAGCCTTGAGCCGGTCCAACTCATCCCGCAATTGCTGATAAGTGAGCTTCTTGGTGCCGCGCAGCATCACTTCCGGCAGGAAACCCGCCACCGATTCGAAGCCCTTCAGGTTCTCCTCGTTGCCATAGCGCAAGGTGAGCAGGAGATGCACTTCCTCGCCACGCGCCTTCTTGGGCAGCAGGGTGACCTTGACGCCCTCGGGCAGGTCTTGGCGCTGGGCGCGGGACTCGACGTTCTCGGGCGTCGCCTCGAAAACCTCCCCCTCGGCAATCGGCGCCCGGCCCTTGTAATCCGCGACGAGGGTCGCCACGTCCGGCGTCTCCGGGATGGCGATGCGCTCGGCCTTCTCCGTCGGGATGAAGAGCCCGACCGTGCGGTTGTTGCGTAGCAGGTAACGGGCGGCCACAGTCTGGACGGCCTCGGGTGTAACTTTCTCTATGCGGTCGCGGTGCAGAAAGTAAAGCCGCCAATCTCCTTGCGCCGCCCACTCACTCAACGAAACCGCGATTTGGCTGGTCTCATTAGCCGCCAATTCGCGCGCCTTGAGTATCTGCTGCTTGGCGCGGTTGACCTCTTCGGCGGTCACACCATTGGCGCCAATCTGCTCGGCGGTCGAAATCAGAAGATCGCGGACTCCGTCTAGTGAACTGTCGCGTGGAACCTCGGCTTCCAGCTCCATCAGCCCTGGGTCATGCTGCCCGCGGGCGGAAGCAAAGGTGCTGGAGGCCTTTTTAGTTTCCACTAGTGCCTTGTACAAGCGGCCTGACGGCTGCGTGCTCAAGATACTGGCGAGCACTTGCAGCGCCGGCGAATCCGGATGCGGCCCTGCCGGGATGTGGTAGGCCACGCCCACCACGCTGACATCCCCGACGCGCCGCAGGATCACCAGCCGTTCGCCGTCCTGCGGCGGCTCCTCGGTGTAGGTATGCTCCAGCTTGCGTTCGGGCCGGGGGATGGCGCCGAAGTATTTTTGCACCAGCCCCAGCGCCTTAGCCTCCTCGAATCGGCCCGCGACCACCAGGACGACGTTGTCAGGCTGGTAGTATTTCTTGTAAAACGCCCGCAGATTCTCCACTGGCACGCGCTCGATGTCGCTCCGGTTGCCGATGGTGGGTTTGCCATAGTTGTGCCAATGGTAAGCGGTCGCTTCGATGCGTTTGCTCAAGACCCCCGAAGGTGAATTCTCGCCGCGCTCGAATTCATTGCGCACCACGGTCATCTCCGAATCAAGGTCCTCGCGCTTGATATAACTGTTGACCAGCCGGTCGGCTTCCAGATCCAGGGCGAAATCAAGGTTCTCGTCGTTGGCGGCCAGGGTCTCGAAATAATTGACGCGATCCGACGAGGTGCTGCCATTGAACTGGGCGCCGTGGTCCTGGAGCGCCTTGGGAACCTGCGGGTGCCGGGGTGTGCCTTTGAAGACCATGTGTTCGAGCAAGTGCGCCATGCCCGTTTCGCCGTAGCCTTCCTGCCGCGAACCCACTAGCACCGTCATGTTCACGGTCACTTTGGATTGCGAGCTGTCAGGAAACAGCAGCACGCGCAGCCCGTTGTCGAGCTGGTATTCGGTGAGGCCCTCAACCGAGGCGACCTTTTTCGGAGTGTCCGCAGCCAGCCCTAAATGGACGGCAGCGACTAAGGCAAGACCCGTGAGATACTTATTCAAGCTCATGGCGCAGATTGAACCGGCAGGCGCCCCAGGTTCAAGAGCTATTTCGGAAAGCCCATTGTGCGCAAACTCCCGCTGTTCCCGCCTCAATTCCCAGCTTTGGCGGCTTCGTCGGGGGCGATTTGTTCCAGCGCGATGATGGCCGCGTGCTGCAGATCCTTGTCTGGGCCCTTCAACCACTGGAGCAACTTCGGAACCGCGGCTTTGGACAGACTGCCAAACTGACCCAAGCCGCCGCCTGCGGATTCGGGGACACCGTCTTGCGGATCATTCAGCAAGTTCATGAGCAGCGGGATGATGGTATCCGGCTGACTGTGGATTTGGCCCAAGGCGAAGGCGGCGAAGGGGCGTGGAGCTGGGTCCTTGCCGTTAAGCACTTTGATGAGGTCTGGAATTGCGGCTTTGGCGCGCGGGCCAACCTCCCCGAGTTGCCGCGCCGCCGCCGCGCGCCGCCCGTACGCCGTAGTACAGTAGATGTTAACTCCCGGCAGGGTGTTTAACTGCTCGATCAGCGCCAGCCTGAGATGCGAGTCGTTCGTGTCGTGGAACATCGTATCGGTGAGTCGCGGGAGGACGATGGCGCTCAGGACCACCTCAGCCTGCTGGCTCGCAGCCGCGTCCGAACTGTTCGCCTGCTGGAGCCAGTCGTACAGTTGCTTCCCCTGATAACGGGGTGTGCCTTCATCCAGGACCCGAACCAAGACCCAAATTCCCGCCGCACAAACCACCAACCCAATGGCGGAGGCGATCAGGATTCTCTTCAGGCGCTTAATCATCCGGGCCAGATCGATACGTAAATGGGTCGGAACGCTAAGACGTTGATCATTAATGTTAGCTGTCAAGCGCCCGGTTTGGCGTCGGCCTTGGGCGGGAAATTCTCCGGCATCCACTGGGGCAGGCTTTGGATCGAATCCCGCGCTGGTTGTGAGGTGGGGATGCTCCAGGCCTGGAAGAACGGCCCGAGGTTCTTGCCGATGGTCTGGGAGAACCGCACCATCCACTGGTCCCGTTTCTGGTCATCAGACTTCGGCCTCTCGCTGCTGGATAGCTGTTGGTATTGCCTGAACGTCTTGACGAAAGGTTCCCAGCCAAACGCGTTCTTCAGTTGGATATACATGATGAGCCCGACGAACGGGTCCTGCTTCCACTGCTCGAACTGCGCGCCATCGGCAAAGTAGCGGCTCATGTTGCCCACCCACGCGCCCTTGGCCAGCGCGGGGTGCGCTTCCAGCGGGTCAGAGTGGCAGATCTTCTCGAAGGCATACAGGGAGAACAGGTTCTCGGTCACTTCCACCGTCCCGTCGAACGTCCAGTCCGCATTCTGGTGGTTGTGCCCCATTTCATGGAACAGGCCCCACACCCCGCTGTGCGCGTTGGAGATGATCCGCTGTTTGTCCACGAACACGTCGCTCATGTCCATGCCCGTCATGAGCGGATAGCCCGAGTGCATGTAGCCGGCGCTGATCTGGATGTCCGGCACATAGCGTTCGGCGCGGTGACGTTCGTAAGGGCGCCCGGCCAGGTCCGCATACCGGTCCATCACGGCGTCCCAAAACGTCATCAGCTCGACCGGGTCTTCCACCTTCTTGATCGAGGCGGCGGGCAGCGTGATGATGCACTTGCTGGATTCGAGTTCACCCCACGGCGCGGGCAGGTTGCGCAAGGTGTTGCGCCACGCGGCGGCGCCTGTCTCCCCCAGCACAAACCGAGGCGCTTCCACCGCTCCCTTGATCCGCACGGAGAAGGTTGGGATGCGGCACTCCAGTGGGGACTCAATATAGACCAGGCCGCCGAAAGCGCTGGCCACAGCGGTCTCGGTCTGGGTGATGGGCCAATCGGCGCTGATCTCCGGGCAGCGCTCCCACCTCGCCAGATTCCAGAGCGTATCGGTTTGCGCGCCTATGCGCACGCGCAAACCCTTATCGGTGACCTGCTCCGGGACCTGGACCGTAATCACCTCGCCCGGCGCGGCATACAGGCCGGTGCTATGCCAATGCGGGCTCTCGGGATCGGAGTAAATGCCCGTGTTGTCCCACCCCGGCTTGCTGGTATTGATCTCGACCTTCCTGGTGACGCGCTCGGCCCCGGTCGGCACCGCGCCGGGGAAGTTGGTCGCGCACGGTAACGCCGGGACCTTCTCCACCGGCAACCGGGAAATCTCATCCAACTGGAACGCCACCAGCGCTTTCTCGACGTTCGACTGGATTGGGTGTTCTTGAGAAAGCTGATTCAGGGCATCCGCGTGCTGCTTCACCGCTTCGCGGAGCTTGGGACGCAGGGTCGTATCGTCTGCCGGCAGCGAACGCAAGGCACGACGGAACTGGGTGACGTCTCCGCCGGTTCTCCGGCCGCGTTTGCCGCCTCCGCCCGGCGCGGGCGCCCGCACGGCAGAGCCCACCGCCACAATTGAGTCCCAAAGGACGGCCGCTTGCGATTG
>Ga0182014_10006899_pt1 | contig 12045 bp, 8 predicted proteins | sample 612S2DmetaG_FD_120489 | JGI IMG/M metagenome (GOLD analysis project Ga0182014, IMG submission 120489) | Permafrost microbial communities from Stordalen Mire, Sweden - 612S2D metaG | ecosystem: Environmental > Terrestrial > Soil > Wetlands > Permafrost | place: Sweden: Stordalen | collected... | reverse complement strand
CACGCCCTCCTCGACGAGGTAACCGCGCGCCTGGCCGGACAACAATCTGAGAAACGAAGCGATGCCGCCGCTCATCCTGCAGGCCTTTCCGACGTCGTACCAGGACAACGTCATCAAGTACGCCCGCTCGTGATCGCCGAGCAACTCACAAAGAGCCGGTTGCTTCCCTCCCTGCAACAAAACCTGGCACCCTGTCTTCGACCTGCTGAGAATCGTGAGGAAAGCGCTCAGCCGTGAAGTCCGATGCGGCGCGCGAGGCCAACGGCGCACGCCTGGGCCTCCCTCAGAATCTCCATCTCGTCGAACGCGGTCACGGTCCGGTTTCGCATGAGCCAACGGCCGTCGCACATTACCGACTCGATGTTCTCAGTCTTCATCGAGGTAACGAGTGCCGAGGTCGGATTCAGTAGCGGGACCATGTTTGCAGTCAGGGGGTCGACAATTACAAGGTCGGCCCTCTTGCCCACCTCCAATGACCCGATTTCGTCATCCCAGGCGACTGCTTTGGCGCCGTCGATTGTGGCCATCCGGAAAACCTGGCTGGCTGGAAGCACTGTGGGATCGAGACGGAGCCCCTTTTGGAGCAACGACGCCGAGTACATCTCGTCCACAAGGCTCATTCGGTTGTTCGCGGGCGCTCCGTCCGTCCCGAGCCCGAGCGTGATGCCTGCATCAAGCATGTCAGCAACCCGGGGCAAGCCGAGCACGCGAAGGTTGGATGCGAGGTTGTGCGACACAGCAGCTCCGGAGCTGGCTAGCAGCTCCATTTCAGCGGCGTCGATCCACACTGCATGCGCCGCCAGGAACCCTGGTCCCAGCACACCAAGATGTGCCAGATGGCGGACGGTCGTGCGACCACGGGTCGCGATGACGTGCTCGTTCTCGGCCGGAATCTCGGCGACGTGCATCTCGAGGATCGTTCCGAGTCCGCGGGCCCGGTCAGAGGCACCCTCGATGAGTTCGTCCGAGGCGTTGAAAATGGTCCGCACCGAGTAGGCGAACCGGATTCGCCCTTCGGCCGCTCCGTGCCAACGGCTGGCGAGCTCGTCTTGAACCTCTAACGCCGACTGGGTGTCAAGGACCATGTAGGGGGGTGCTCCGTTGATTTCGTCGAGAGTACTGCGAGCCAGATAGCCGCGGATCCCGGCTGTCTGCAGGGCGCGTCCCGCTGCATCCACGTGTTGGCCACCCGGGTCAGCGATGGTGGTCACCCCGTTTCGAATCTGTTCCAGCGCGCACGCGAGAGCGCTCAACTCGACCTCGGCTGGCTTGAGGGCCGTCTCGTAAGGCCATATCCTGGCCCGTAACCAGGTCAGAAGGTCAACGTCGTCGGCAAGGCCGCGGGCAAGCTGCTGGCTCAGATGGCAGTGAGTGTTGATCAGTCCCGGGATGACGAGCTTTCCCGTCAGGTCGAGACGCTCGACCGCTCGTTTCGCCGAAGGCTTGGCTCCTATGTGGACGATGCGGTTTTCGACCACCTCGACGTATCCGTCATCGATGACCTGGCCATCGTGGTTCATCGTGATCACTATGCCGCCCGCGAGCCTCACATCTACAGTCGGGTCGGCCTCCGATGTAACTGACGGTGTCGGATCACTCTCGCTCACGGGGGTCCTCGCCTTTCAACAGCAGCCCAATTCGCGCGCGACTCGAACACGACCTTGGGCCGTACGGGCGCCGGTCGTCCGGCCAAGTGCGTAATCAATCAAGGTCAGTCAGCTTTGCACTGCCTCGAGCCGTAACGGGCTCTACGTCTGGGTCGACGGCCACCTCGCGAGGTACCGAGCGTCGGGCAAGCAGGTAGTAGGCAAGTCCTCCGACGATCGTGCCCATGAAGATGCTGAAGTCCGCACCGTTAGTCGCCCTGGAGAGCGGCCCCTGCCACACAGTCGTGTCCAGCCACATAGCGGCCGCCACCATCCCGAGGAGCTGAGCGACAACGCCGGGAATGTGCCAGCCTGCCGTGCGCCAGTAGACGCCAGCGCGGGTCTCAAGAAGTGAGCGGGAATCGTAGGTGCCGCGTCGCAAGAAGTAGTCGACCAGGAAGATCCCCACCCACGGAGCGATCCAGATGATCATGAACAGCAGAAAGTCGGTGAGGAACGTGTTGAACGAGGCCGAGAAGATGACTACGGCGGTGATCGCGCCAGAAACCACGGTGTCCACCAGCACGGCCTGCCAGCGCTTGATCTTCAGTCCGATCGCCTGCAGGGTGAGTCCCGAGGAATACAAGTCGATGCTGTTGATCGCGAAGAGCTGAACGATTATGAAGACCAGGTACGGGATAAGGAACCAAGAGGCAAAGGCGTGGGGAAGTCCCGAGATAGGGTCGGAAGCAATAGGCACGGCAGTCGCAACCGCCGCCCCTAGAAGGGCCAGAAGAACGGACGGGACGTATCCGCCGGCTGTCACGGCCAGAACTATCTGACGACGATCTGAGTTCTTTGGAAGGTAGCGCGAGTAGTCGCTGGCGTTGATCGGCCAACCCAGGCCGCCTGACGTCGCGATGAGCGCCAAAGCGACCATCATCATCTCCCAGCTGGCCCCGTGGGCGCTTGAGAAGTGCGCCTTGGGCAACGCGAGAACCGCGAGGATGATGAACAGGACCACGAAGGGAAGCACGAGGAGGCGCAGAACGCGCATCATCGTCTTGTGGCCGAACAGTGGGACGACGAGTTGGATGAGCGCCGCCAGCACAATGATCAGGATCTTGAGGCCCGTGCTTGCACTTACCCCGGCCTTCAACGCGAGAGCGAGGCCCGCGAGAACTATCAAGGAGAGGCCCTCGACCTCATATCCCACCTGTGTGACCCAGTTGAACGCGGAGATGCCTCGAGCTGGTTGCGGTCCATACGGTGCCCGCGTGATCGTGAAGACGGAGGTACCCGCCGCCGGTCCTTGAAGAGACCCGAGGCCGGCGATGAAGTAGGTGAGGTTTCCAAGAATGATGATCAGGAACGCCTGCCAGAACGACAGCCCGATCGAGATGATCAGCGCTCCGTAGACGACATACTCGATGTTCCAAAGTGCTCCGGCCCACATCCAGAACAGGTCGCTCGGCTTACCGTGGCGCTCCGAAGACGGAATGTAACCGATGCCCCTTTGCTCAATTCCGTGAGCCGCTTCGGCCACGGCAGACGCCTCGTGGCCGTCGGGTGCCATTGGTACGGGCCGGTTATCGGTGCTCATCAGCACGTCTCCTTCCGATGGGCGTGTTCGAGAGGGCGTTGCACTTCGACGTCACCCGTGCGCCTTCCGGACTTTGAAGGCTCGCGGCTTAAGGTCCAGCTGAGATGGCAGTTCGGCAGGCATCCACTTTGAGAACCAGGCGCAGTGAAGCCTGCAAAGGTCATCGAGCAACGTTCTTAGCAGATTCCAAATCAACGCGTGTGTTTTATCTCACCCTGACGATGCCGGTTTCTCTTCCCCGAGAACCCTCCTAGGTCCGCACGCCGACGGCGGCGCCTGCGACTCGCGCGCCGCCAGGGCCGAGGCCGCAAAGACGCCTTCAGGGCGGGTCAAGTTTCCTTGGGCGACTCCGCCCTAGCCAAGATCCTTGGCGTCTCCGAGATCGACACGGAGAATGTGGTGCGCACGGCACCAACCCAGGGTCTCGAAACCCCTGCGGTGTAGACGAGCCTTTCCGTGGCGAGCCACTTACCGGCAATCGCTACATCAGTCTCGTCTTTGGGGACCGCCGCTCGTGTTAGCGAGATCGTTTCCCAGCCAATTCGGACCACTGGGTCGAGGGACCCAGAACCGGGTGTCCCAAGCTGCGGTCCATAGTCACTGGCCCAGGAACAGGAAACGATGCCCCTCTAGCTCCTGGACCAGCTAGTTAACGTGAGAGGTTAGCGATGGGCCCCGCCGAAGCGAGCTGGCCCTAAGCCTTTGCCGCATATTGGTCAAGCGCGTCTAGAAGGTCTTCCTTTGCTCTCGTGGGCAGCCATGAGATCTCGAAGGCGTTCCGTTCAAGTTGGACGAGCTCCAGCCGGCTGAGAGACGCCGAATCTGCCACACTTTCAAGATTCTCCGTCAAATACGCTGCAAAATAAGCTGGATCGTCTGAGTTAACGGTTACCTTCAGTCCGAGGTCCAACATTCTCTTCAGCTCTGCGTCCTTCAGGCTTCCAGTGACGAAGCGATTCGATATCGGGCACAGCGTGAAGCCGATCCCGCGCGCTGCGGCTTCTGCTACGAGCTCTTCGGATTCCAGGATATTGACGCCATGGTCAATTCGTTCGACGCCTATAACGTCGAGGCACTGACGGATGTGGTCAGTGATATCCAGTTGATCCACGTCGCAGTGCATCGTCAGGCGGTACCCCTCCGATCTAGCTCGGGCGAACACTGCAGCAAACTTTTCCGGCGGATTGGCGCGTTCATCGGAGTCGAGCCCGATGCCGATAATCGAGTCTTTGTATGGAAGAGACTCGAGCAACGTTGCCATCGCATACTCTGCCGAGTGATCACGGAGGATGCACAGGATCAGTTGGCCGCGGATGCCGAGAAGCCTACGGGCATCGAGGAGAGCTCCACTCAGTCCGCTGATCACCGAGTGGAACGGGACGCCCCTCGAGGTGTGCGCCTGCGGGTCGAAGAAGATCTCCGCATACCGGATGTTTGCGGAGGCTGCCTTCTCCAAATAGGCCCAGGCGAGATCGTAAAAGTCCCGCGAGGTCTGGAGTACCGACATGGCATCGTAATAGACCGGCAGAAACGAAGATAGGTCATGAAAGATGTAGCTAGCTCGCATCTCGGCAATGTCACGGTAGGGAAGAGGCATGCCGTTTCGCTCTGCAAGCTTTAAACGTAGCTCTGGCTCAAGCGTCCCCTCGATGTGGAGATGCAGTTCGGCCTTGGGCAGACTTTGTATGAAGCTTGTCATGTCAGACATCCCGACGTTCCCTTCTGTGCACTTGGAAAGCAAGGTAGTGAGTTGTTGGCACCATGTCAAAGGATCGTGTCGCCTTGACTGTCAGCGCGTCGCGGTCTCCAACACGTGGTGTGGGGTCAATCGAGACTCAACGAGGCTTCTTTGCGCCGAGGCGTTCGCAGCACGGCCGGCACAGCCAGTAACCCGCGAACAGCTCGACCGTGGCCGGCGCGCCCACCCGCCACCTTCCCCCTCCTACAGACCAACCGCGCTGGCGACGTTCTCACGGAACAAAGACCCCTCGCGGATATAGCGGCGAAGAATCGCCGTGCCCTTGTGGCTCGTCTGCTCGGCGATGACGCGCTCGGGGACACCGGCGGCGGCAGCCGAGGTCGCAAGGCCGGCCCGCAGCGAGTGACCTGCCACCTCGGCGGGGTCGAGCCCGGCTCGGGCGGCGTGGCGCTTCAACACGAGCGCCACCGCCGGAGCGCTGAGACGTGTTGCGCCGATGTAGCCATGAGTGGGGCGGCGATCTTCCGCTTGACACAGAGCCGTGAGATAGGCCCCGAGATACGATGCCAACGGCTGTGAACGCCCCAACAGCTTCGGGTCCTAGGCCATAAGCACAGATCGCCGGAAAGGAACCTCGTGGAATTCCAGAAGTCCAAGCCCGTGAGTCTGAGGACTCATCCCGTCTACAACGAGAAGTGGCTCCAGGATCGCCTTTCGGAGGATCCCAGCCTGCTAGGACTCGGAGACCTCGTCGTGAAGGAGACCGAGCGTCGCCAGCCGCGGGCAGGCCGACTCGACATCCTGCTGAGCGACCCTGAGACGTACACCCGCTACGAGGTGGAGATCCAGCTCGGAGCCACCGATGAGACCCACATCATCCGCACGATCGAATACTGGGACATCGAAAAGACCCGGTATCCCCAGTACGAGCACATCGCCGTGATCGTCGCTGAAGACATCACGAGCCGCTTTCTGAATGTGATCAACCTCTTCAACAAGACGATCCCGCTGATCGCGATCCAGATGCGCGCGCTCGACGTCGGTGGCGTGCTCACCATTAACGCGACTACGGTCCTCGACCTCGCGCGTCTTGGAACTGAGGAGGAGGATGAGCCTGGCCAGCCCACGGACCGCGCATACTGGATCCACCGGGGGTCGGAGTCGTCAGTCGCGGTCGCGGACGCCATCCTGGAGCTTGTCAACCAGGTAACCCCCGGGACCGCACTGAAGTACAACAAGTACTACATCGGGCTAGCCCGAGACGGAGTTGCTGCCACCTCGATCATTGTTCGGACTCGCAAGGATCAGCGCCTGATGGCCGAGTTCAGGATCCCTCGGAGTGACGAGGTTAATGCCATGATCGACGATGCGGGTCTCGACAGCCTTGAATATAACAAGCGCTGGGGCCACTATCGAATGCGCCTATCGCATCAGGAGGTTGTGACCAATCGAGAGCTTCTGCTCGAACTGATCCGCCGAGCCAGCGGCACTCCCATGTCAGTCGAGGAATGATCGAGCACCAGGGTTCGGGGTTGGAGCGCGTCTGCGCCCGCCGTCGTCGTTCGGGAGAGAGGGAGACGGAGCGACCCCATCTCTGTTACTTTCGCCCTTGTCGGCGGAGAGAAGATACCGGTGGATGATCTACTTACCACGCTGAAGGACTGCACGACACGGCTCGATGACTATCGACGCCACTACACCCGCCTCGGTGAGGAGAACACGAAAGCTGCACTGATCGAGCCGGTATTGCGCTCGCTTGGGTCCCAAGCGCAGTCGATTTCGACTTGCTCGAAGCCGGCCACGTCCTTCCCCTCGTCGACGCTGTGAAGCGTTGCGGTCACGCTACCTGGTAGGTGCTCGGTGTCTGGGCCCACTTCGAGAGCCGAACCAGGCCTGCCTCCTCCAGCCGGTTCAGCTCGAGGTACCCTTTGTAGGTTCGCTGAACTCCCGCGATCTCCGCAGGACGCTCCTGGCTTACCGGCGCATCGAGTCGCAGTCTCAAGGTGCACACAGCCTCGCCGACGAGGTGAGAGTCGGATCAGCCCTCGCTGACTTTCATGGCCTCGCGCACTGGGTAGTCCCACCACGGCTGACACAACCAATAGCCGGCGAACAGCTCGACTGTGCTCGGCGCGCCTACCTGCCGCCTCCGCCCCCCTACAGCCCAACCGCCCCGGCGGCGTTCTCACGGAACAGGGAGCCCTCCCGGATGTAGCGCCGAAGCATGGCCGTGCCCTTGTGGCCTGTCTGCTCGGCGATGACGCGCTCGGGGACCCCGGCTGCAGCAGCCGAGGTCGCAAGACCGGCTCGCAGCGAGTGACCGGCCACCTCCGCGGGGTCAAGCCCGGCACGGGCGGCATGGCGCTTCAGCACGTGCGCCACCGCCTGACCGGTGAGTCGTGATGGCCCGATACGGCCATGTCGGTCCACGGGGCGAAAGGCCGGTCCCTCGGTGATGCCCGAAACCTCGAGCCACGCGCGCCAAGCACGAACCGGGCAGGTAATGGGGTTCGACCCGTAGGGGATGCCGATGGTGCGCCCGGCTCCCTCCTGATCGGTCTTCGAGCGCCTGAGGCGGACAGTCAGCCCGTCGGCCCCCTCGGAGACGTCGTCCACGTCGAGGCCGACCAGCTCGCTCCGGCGAAGCGCGCCCGCGAAGCCGAGCAACAAAAGTGCCCGGTCCCGACAGCCCCCCATGTCTGCTCCGAGTCCTTGGAGCATCGTGCGCAGATCGGGAACCGTGACCGGGCGAACTTGGCGCTGAGCGGTCCCGAGGGTCCTGCGAACGCCACGGCGCACCAGACGGACCGCCTCCTCCTTGGTCGGGCTGTCGTGCCCAGCGGCCCGGTGGGCGGCACTGATCGCGGCCAAGCGAAGGTCGATCGTGGCGGGCTTCGCGGCCTTGGCCAGATCGGCTACGTAGCAGGCAACAGTCTCCGCTCCCGCGGGCAGAGGTATCACCCCGTGCTCGTCGCACCAGGCGGCCTGAGCACATCCTGTAATCCTCCTGGGTCAGCATGGTGACTGTCCCTCCGATCCGGCGCTCCGTGCTTGGTCACCCGAAACCCTGGAGGGCCGGTTGCACACCGGGTGGATACCCGGCGCTGGCTACCGCGAGAACTGAGCTCAACCGCGAATTTCGTTGATCGCTGGCTGAGCTGACTTCGACGATCATTACGGTAACCGAGTTACCCTCTGACTCACCACACCCACCTGCAGCGTGCGTTGAGGCCTCACCTGCACTACGGGAAGATGTAACTGCCCATCGCTATTCCGTCTATCAGACTGGCGACGCAACCGCCGCTAACGGTACACGCCAATGCGTGCACTCCAAAGTCGATCGTCTTAGAGTCGTAACCAGCCGACGACCATGTCGCTCCATTGAAGATGTCTAACGTATTCGAGTCATCTGAAACACAGAAGCTCCCTCCAGCGGGACAGGATAGTGACGGTACCCCGCTCCCTGACTCGCCATCTTCCTGGGCCAAGTTGACGCTCTCCGTCCACGTCGTCCCGTCAAACACGTATGTCTGCCTGTTCGAGTCGATAGCCACACATAATGAGGTTGAAGAACATGATATGCGAACAGCCGAAACGGGTAAGAACGTCATCGTCGTCCACGATCCGGCGCTGTACTCAAGCAGCGACTCGCCTGCCGCAACGAAGCACACGCCGACTTCGGGGCACGACACGTCGGTCATGTCATACACGTCACCGCTTTCCCCTGGTGCCGCGGGCAGTGCCTCCCAGGATGAGCCGTCGTACGCGTACGCCCCGGGGTAACCAACCGCAACACACCAAGCTGCCGACGCGCAACTCACGGCTAGCAGCGCCACCTCCGGAGCCGTTGGTGGAAGCGGCCAATAAAAGGCGGACCACGAGACGCCGTCGAAGGTAGATACATGACCATGTCCATCCAGGGCCACACAGAACGAGGCAGAGGCACAACTCACGTCCTCAATGCCGTAAGTGGTGGCAAGAGTCTGCGGCAGCGACCAGGTGCTCCCGTTGTAGGTCATGACTTGGTCAGTGCTGTCATCGACCCAGGTGGTGGCGACACAGAACATTGCAGACGTGCACGACACCGAGCCAAGCAGACCATCGCCGATCGCCCCCGCACTAGGCATCGGCCCCCAGCTGGACTGCGTCAGTTCAACCGGCCCGATTCTATTCGGTGCGATGCAGGTCCCAGTCGCCGGACAGGACAGTAAGTCTGGTACTTCCCCCGGGGACTCACCATACTGCGAGTATTCCGACGGATACGTTGCGGCTGACCACGATGACCCGTCGTAGACAAACCCTCCGTAGACGAACGATCCGTCGTGGCCCAGGGCTACACACCAGTCCGTAGAGGTGCAGTCGACGGCGAAGAGGTATTCCGCGCTGGCAACTACAACAGGAGACGACCAGCTGCCGTCACTGTATGTGGAGACCTCTCCGTCGTTACTCGTAGCCGTGCAAAACGAGCTTGAGGCACAAGCCACCGCATCGTACTGGCCCTGCGCGAGCACGGGGAGCGGTTGCGGTTGGGCAAATTCGTTGCCGTCAAAGACGGCCCAGTCAGTGCTAGATACCGCCATGCAAAACGTCGTCGAGGTACATGAGATCGCCCCGAACGAGGATGCTGCCTCGGGTGCAGACCACGTTCCATTCGCGTATGTGAGGTAGTTCCCAGCGTCGTCAAAAGCGATACAACTGAGAGAGCTGAAGCACGAAACATCCATAATGCCGTCGGTGTCGATCGTAGTGGGCTGAGACCACGACGACCCGTTATAGACAACTGCTTGGCCAAGTTGCCCCATGGTCAGCAAGGTCGATGCGGTAACCGCCACGCAGAAGCTCGAACTGCCACAGGAGACCGCTGAGAAGGTCGCCTGTTGATCTAGTTGCTGACCAGCAGACCATGAAGACCCGTCGAAAGTGTAGACGGCACCGTTATCCACCCCAACGCAAAAAACGGCGCTCGGACACGAGACTTGTGACGGTTCTCCGAGCGGCAACAATGGTTGAGGGTTAGTGAAGTTGATTCCGATGGGAACGACTGAAGAGCCCTCTACTTCTATGGTGGCAAGTACCGTGGCAGTCTGGTCGTTGGTGTCCGTGAACATAAGGCCGAAGCTGACCGAACCGGGCGTCGTTGGAGTGCCGCTGATGGTGTACCCAGACAGGGTCAGGCCGGCAGGCAATGATCCGCTGCTCACCACCCAAGTCCCCGTCCGGTGATCAGCCGTGGCGAGTTCGGTGCTGTAGGACTGGCCCACCGTGGCGTCCGGCAGGGAGAGGGTTCCGTCGGTGCTGATGACTGGTTCGCCGTCGCCGCAGATGCTCTGTGCCAGCTCGGTAGCGTCAGGGCTGCCGAGCCCGGTCGCCATGTCATAACCGGGGCCCGCCACGTACAGTCCATTGTTGCCGCTCGTGACGTCGTTGAGGCCTGGTTCGTCGGCGGCGGCGATCTGGTAAAGGCGCGGGTTGATGAACCCGAGGTCCCGGCCGCAGTACTGGTCGAGCCTTGCGTCCAGAGCTGCCCAGAGCGGCGTCGATAACGAAGTCCCGTTTGGTGAATACCAGTCCTGGTTGCTAACGCTGCCGGGCCCGGTGTAGTACACGAAGTACAGACTGGAGCCGCCAGCTGCCGCGGACACATCGGGGACCTCGCGGCAGTAATCGTCTGGGTACCCGCACGGGTACCCACTGGCATTGACATCGACGCCCGGACCCTGCTGCCAAGGGGGCCTGATCCACTGACTAGAAAGACCTCCACCCGACCCACTCCACGCAGTTTCCACTGGGGGCGACGTCGTGCTGGAAAGTGACGTACCGCCAACGCCCGTGACGTCAGGCTGGCTCGCCGGGTCTTGAACAGCAGTATCGCTATCGGAGGGGTCCATCTTCTTGCAGCCTGCGTACCCGGTGTCACCCGAAGAAACGAATACCTCTTGACCGTCGGCAACGGCTTGCTCGAACAGCCAGTACTCGGCGGTCATTTGGCCCACGCTGGCTTGTGCCCCTTCACAGAAGCCTTTGCTAATGCTGACAATCGGGTCCGGCTGCGGAGCGGTAATGATGGCCGTGTAGTCCTGGTACAGAGATTCGACGTTAGAAGAGATCATTTGCTGAGAGGAGGGGGCGCTGCTAGGCGGGCTCTCGTACACATCGATGTCCGCGTTCGGTGCGATCCCAGCAAGAACCTCGATGTCCGCAGTGGCCTCCGCGTCCGCTGGAGCTTCCGGGGAGCTTCCGGGAGGTGGGATCGGGTTGACCGTCGCGTTAGTACCGAAGGAATCCTGGTAACAATCGACGTCGCTCTGGTTGTAGCCCCCGAGCTCCGCCAGAGCGATTCGCTCGCCGTAACCGGTGGCATCGTTGTTAGTAAGCCCGGCGAAGTCGTATGCAGATTCGAGCTGAGCGGGCGTGTACGTGTCTGACAAAGTGGGGCGCGGCGCACAGGTGGCGTCGTCCATAGTTGCCTTGGCCGTGATCTTTGAGCGTGCGAGCGAGGACCCGGAAGATGCGAGGTTGTCCAAGCCGAGTGCGGCTTGGACGAACCCGGATACCTGAGCTGGGAGGCTGGCAGGGGTCACGTTGGCATAGGTGTCGCTCCCATCGGCCAGTTGCACCTCATCAATAGTGGTGCCGAATGCGCTGTCGAAGGCGCTCACCGTTCCGCTGACCACAACGCTGAGCTGGTTAGTACTGATAGACGTGATGGCAAGCCCGTTGGCTGTCGCCCAGTCCTGAACGCTGGATATCGCCGAAACAGGCGCACCGAAGCGAGCAGCGAACTGCGTCGGAGTGAGGAACTGACCATACGACGGCGACGAGGGATCACTGACCGCAGTCGCGAGGGCGTCCAAACCCGACGGGTCCGTAGGGTTCAGCGCGAGGGTGACCGAAAGGGTGTCCGTCGGTGGCAGGGGGCCTTGGTCGACGGCTCCTGTCGGAAGCGGGGGAGCTGGCTGGACCACCGTCGGCGTTCCGCCGCCTGAAGGCATGGTCGTAGTCGTCGTAGTAGTAGTCGACGTTGTCGTCGTGGTGCCGCCACCGCCACCGCCACCACCACCGCCGCCGCCACCGCCACCACCACCGCCGCCGCCGCCGCCACCGCCACCGCCACCACCTGATGGCATGGTCGTAGTCGTAGAAGTGCTCGACGTTGT
>Ga0182014_10006898_pt1 | contig 12047 bp, 8 predicted proteins | sample 612S2DmetaG_FD_120489 | JGI IMG/M metagenome (GOLD analysis project Ga0182014, IMG submission 120489) | Permafrost microbial communities from Stordalen Mire, Sweden - 612S2D metaG | ecosystem: Environmental > Terrestrial > Soil > Wetlands > Permafrost | place: Sweden: Stordalen | collected... | reverse complement strand
GCCAAGCACTGGAAGGGCTACGCTTTCGCCACGGCGATGACGGTCGTGGTCGCGGCGACCACGACGGCGTCGGCGTGGATCATGAAGGACATCGTCAACGAGATTTTCGTCGCCAAGAAGCTCATCGCCGTCTGGATCATCGGCGGCGCGATCGTGGCGATCTACGCCGTCAAGGGCTTTTCCACCTATGGCCAGACGGTGGTGCTGGCGCGCGTGGCCAACGCCATCGTCGCCGACGTGCAGAGGCGCATCTTCGACAAGATGCTGGCGATGAAGCTGGCCTTTTACGACGCGCGCCATTCGACCGAGTTCATCGCGCGCCAAGGCTTCATCTCGCAGTCGGCGAGCGGCACGCTCAACCTCCTGATCACCGCGCTGGCGCGCGACGTGCTGACCATGATCGGCCTCTTATGGGTGATGATCGCCCAGGACCCGGTGATGTCGGCGCTGGCGCTGATCGTCACGCCAGGGGTCGTCGTCGGCATACGCGAACTCGGCGGGCGCGTGAAAACGGTGATGCTCAACGAGTTCTACGGCTTCATGACCATCCTCGAATCGTTGCAGGAGACGGCGCTGGGCATGCGCGTCGTCAAGGCGTTCACGCTCGAACCCTTCATGCGCGAACGTCAGCACGCGGCGATCGCCAGTTTCGAGCGCGCCGCCAACAAGCTGTCGACGGTGGGAGCGCGCTCGAGCCCGCTGACCGAGTCGCTCGCCGGCGTGGCGATGGCCATCATCGTCGTCTACGGCGGCCTGCGCGTCATCAAAACGGGACAGCCGCCGGGCGATTTCTTCGCTTTCATCACCGCGCTGATGCTGGCCTTTGAGCCCGCCAAGCGCGTCGCGCGGCTGCATATCGACCTCACCGCGTCGCTGATCGGCGTCGATATTTTCTATCAGTTCCTTGACGAGCCTTCGCAGGAGATCGAGCGCGGCGACGAGCCGGAGCTGCGCGTGACGAATGGGCGGATCGAATTCCGCGACGTGCGTTTCGCCTACCGTCCGGGCGAGCCCGTCCTGCGCGGCCTCGACTTCGTCGCCGAGCCGGGACAGACGACCGCGCTGGTCGGCCGCTCGGGCGGCGGCAAGACGACGGCGATGAACCTGATCCTGCGCTTCTACGAGCCCGAGTCCGGCGCCGTCTTGGTCGACGGGCAGGACATCGGCGAAGCTTCGCGGGCCTCGCTGCGCCGACAATTCGCCTACGTCGGCCAAGAGACCTTCCTGTTCAAGGGCTCGGTGGGCGAGAATATCGCGATGGGCCGGCCGGGCGCCAGCCGCGAGGAAATCGTCGACGCCGCCAAGGCCGCCCATGCGCACGAGTTCATCCTCGGTTTCGAGCGCGGCTACGACAGCCCATGCGGCGAGCACGGCATGCAGCTTTCCGGCGGCCAGCGCCAGCGCATCGCCATCGCCCGCGCCTTCCTGAAAGACTCGCCGATCATCCTGCTCGACGAGGCGACCTCCGCTCTCGATTCGGAATCCGAGCGCGCGGTGCAGGATGCGCTGAAGACCCTGTGCGCCGGCCGCACGACGCTGGTCATCGCCCACCGGCTCAGCACCATCGTCAATGCCGACAAGATTTGCGTGATCGAGGACGGACAAGTTTGCGAAAGCGGCCGCCACGCGGAGTTGATGGCCAAACGCGGCGCCTACCTGCGTCTCCAGCAGACCCAATTCGATCAGGAACTCGTTATCGCGACCGAGGCCAGCGCGTGAGCGGCAAAGGCGCAGCCGGCGCCGCCGTTGCAATCGCGGCGCCGGCCACGCATAGTGTCGGCGGTCGCGACGAACCGCCGAGGATCGGCAGGATGAACTCGCCTGGATCGCTGGCGTTGGCGTTTTTCGCGTTGGCCTTGGCTGTCGCCGTTTGGCGGGCGCCCGCGCCGGCCGCGCCGTCGTTCGCAGCGCCGGCACCCGCGGCGAGTCCCGAGCTGCCGTCTGAATTCGCGCTGGAAAAGCTCCCTGCCGTAGCGCCGTACGCCCACGCGGCCAGCCTGGCCGAATTGGCCGATGGCCGGCTCGCGGCCGTCTGGTACGCGGGCAGCCGCGAGGCCGCGGGCGACGTCGCGATTTGGTTCAGCGCGCGCGACGGATCGGGGTGGAGCGCGCCCCGAACCGCGGCGACCCGGGCGGCCACCGCCGCGGCCACGCGAGCCTACGTGAGCTTCCTCGGCAACCCTGTGCTCTACGCCGAGAAGGGCAGACTGCACCTGTGGTACGGCAGCGTCGGCTTCGGCGGCTGGTCGGGAAGCTCGATCAACCACAGTGTTTCCGGCGACGGCGGCGACAGCTGGTCGCCCGCCGAAAAGCTGATCGCCTCGCCTTTCCTCAACATCAGCACGGCCGTGCGCGGGCCGCCCGTGGCGCTGGCCGACGGCGGCGTCGGCTTGCCGGTCTATCATGAGCTTTTCGCCAATCGAGCGGCGTGGCTGCGATTGTCCGCCGACGGGCGCATTCTGGGAAAGGCCCGCATGCCCAGCGAGCGTCCGGTCCTGCAGCCCGCCGCAGCGGCGCTCGACGGCCGTCGCGCGCTCGCGCTGCTGCGCGACGGCGGGTCCGGCGACGGTCGCGTGATGGCCGACGCCACGGTGGACGGCGGCCTCAGCTGGCAGGCGTCCGCTTCGCCGCCGATCGCCAACCCCAACGCATCGGTGGCTTTATTACGGTTGGCCAGCGGCCGTCTGCTCGTGGCGGCCAACCCTCTGACCGGCGGCGCGCGCTATAAGCTGGCCCTGTTTCTGTCTGAAGACGAGGGCGAGACCTGGACGCCGGCGCGCGTCGTGGAAGACGACCCCGAGCGCAAGGCCGAGTATTCGTATCCGAGCCTGCTGCAGACCCGGGACGGTCGGATCCACCTGGCTTACTCATGGCGATCTCAGACCATTGCGCACGCGGTCTTCTCGGAAGCCTGGCTGAAAGGCGATGCGCTTTGACGGCCGCCGCGATTTACGGTCAGTCGGCCGCCGCGCTATTGGCGGGCGCGGCCGTCACGTTCGCGCCCCTTCCGCGGCGCCGGCTCGTGGGGTTGCTGGCCGCGCTTGCCGCCCTATTTTCCCTAGCGCCGATTCTGCATGGCGCCTTGGGGGCGCCTTCCTTCACGCTGACCCAGATCGCCGTGTTGCGGCTGTCGGGTTACGACCGCCTGATCTCCTCATGCCGTTCCCAAGCGGCGGCGTTGGTCGCCGTGGCGGTCGTGTTCTATCCTCTTTCGCTCGGCCTGGGGCCGTTCGATCCCTTCGATCTCGGCTATCGCCCCCTGCCGTTGCTGCTGTCGATCGCCGCGCTCGGGCTGTGGCTGGCTTGGCGACGTCAGGAAGTCGCTCTGACGCTTCTCGGCTTCGACCTCCTGGCTTACGCGACGGGGCTGTTCGACAATTTGTGGAACGCGTGCCTCGACCCTCTGCTCGTCCTCCTGGCGATCTTCGCGCTGCTGCGCGGCCCGTGGAGCACGGCGGCGGCAATGACGCGGCGACGGATGAAACCGATTGCAAGCCGAGGCGCAACGGCCGCGGAAAGGTCGACACGGAACGTTTTCCGCCCCTCGTTTCCGGAGCGCCGCGAGGGCGAGGGGACGAGCGAACGCGGCGATCCGGTCTTTGACGGCGGGCAGGGCGCCTTCAGGAGTCATCATGCAGATCGACGCGACCGCGCGAATTGAGGACGGGGCGAGCATCGGAAAGGGCGCCGTCATCGGCCCGTACTGCATCATCGGTCGCGACGTCGCGATCGGCGAGGACTGTCGCTTGATCGCCAACGTGCAGGTCTTCGGACGAACCACGATCGGCGCCCGGACCGTCGTCCATCCCTTCGCCTGCCTCGGCGGTCCGCCCCAATCATTCGCCTATCGGGACGAACCGACGGCGTTGTCGATCGGCGCCGACTGTACGATCCGCGAAAGCGTCACCATGAACCGGGGCACGGCGCAGGGCGGCGGCGAGACGGTGGTGGGGGACAACGGGTTCTTCATGGCGGGCAGCCATGTCGCGCACGACTGCCGTATCGGTCGCCAGGCCATTTTCGCCAATTGCGCCACGCTGGCGGGACACTGCGTCCTCGGCGACAACGTTTTCGTTTCCGGCCTTGTCTCCGTGCACCAGTTCACGCGGATCGGGTCCGGCGCGATGATTGGGGCCGGATCGATGATCCGCGGCGACGTGATCCCGTTTGGTCTCGCGGCAGGCTCGAGCGCGCGCTTGATCGGCGTCAACGTGGTCGGGATGCGGCGGAGTCGGCATCCGGTCGCCGAGGTTCAAGCCGTTCGGGCCGCCTATCGCATGCTTTTTCTCGCCCCCGGATTGCTGTCGGAGCGGATCGAGAGGACAGCCGCGGAGCTGGGGCGCGTCGAGGCTGTCGCCGAAATCCTCGCCTTCCTGAGGAGGCCGAGAACGCGCCCCCTCTGTCAGCCGCGCGGCAAGCCCGACGACAGCGACGAAGAAACGCCTTCCGCCTCGTAAACCTCGGGCGCTCGTCTCGGCGTCGGCGCCCGAAGACGTAGAGGCGGATCCGGCGCCAAAGACCTTGCTCCAGGCAACGTTTCCGTGGCAACTGCGCTTGGCCCGTCCTCGGGTCCGGCTTGGAGCGACGGTTCGCCGGCGCCAAAGTCCGAACGGCCATCGAGCGCGAGTTCCAATGCACAGCACGACGTTGGCGGATAGACGCTTCGAACGCATTTTGCTGATCAAGCTGTCGTCGATCGGCGACGTCATTCACACCATCCCGCTTCTCAACGCTCTGCGCCGTCGCTATCCGGCGGCGCGCATCGACTGGCTTTCAAAACCAACGCCGGCGGAATTCATCCGCGATCTGCCCGCCCTGGACGAGGTCCTCCTCTACGGCGAGAATCAGACCGAAGCCCCTCAGTACCGATGGGACGGCGTCGCCCATTTCGCTCGGCTCATCCGCGACCACCGGTTCCTCGCCACGCTATCGCGCCTGCGCGCGGCCCGTTACGATCTCGTCATCGACATGCAAGGTCAGCTGAAGAGCGGCTTCGTTTCGATGGTGACGGGGGCGCCGGTCCGCATCGGTTTCGATCGCCCGCGAAAGAAAGTCTGGAAGGCGGAGGCGCTCACGCTGCCGCCGGGCGCCATGAAGAGCTCCTGGAAGGGGGCGCGCGAAGGCTCGTGGCTGGCCTATACGCATCATGTTCGGCTGCCGACGCTCGCGATCCACGCCATCGACCGCTACCTCCTGGTCGGGAATCTGCTCGGTTTCGCGCCCGAGACGGCCGACTTCTCGATCCCGGTCCGAGCCCAGGCCGAGGCGCGCGTCGATGCGCTGTTGCGGGAACATGTCGGCGCGATGAGCAGGCCGCCTATCGTGATCGCGCCGGGATCGCTGTGGGAGACCAAGCGCTGGCGGCCTGAAGGCTTTGCCGCGGTCGCGCGGCATTTCGTCGCACGGGGCTATCCCGTGCTCATCGATGGAGCGGCGAACCAAAGGGAGGAATGTCGACGCATCGCCGCGCAAGCCCCGGGCGCGGTCGTGCTCGCCGGCCTGACTTCCCTCGCGGAACTGGCGGCGTTGATTCGGCGATCGGCGATGGTGCTGACCAACGATTCGGGGCCGCTCCATTTGGCCACGGCGCTTGGCCGCCCGATGGTGGCGATCTTCGGCCCGACGAACCCGGTTTGGTTCGGCCCCTACCGGCGGCCGGATGCGCTCGTGCGCGCGGGCGTCGCTTGCTCGCCGTGCAATCTTCGCGACATGGCGCGCTGCCCTTACGATCACGCCTGCATGCGCTTGATCACGCCCGAACGCGTGATCGAGGCCATGGAGGGGCGGCTCGCCGAGGCCGGCCATTCCGATGCGGCGCCCGGCTGAGCTTGGTCGAGAGATGACGTCCGTCATGACTTTGCGCCTCGCGGGCGTCGCGGCCCGGTTCTGGACTTCGTTCGCGCTCCAGGCGCGATTCGGCAAGCCGCGATCGAGATTTCGGCGGTCGATCGATTGTTTGTCGGCGACTAGCCGTGTTAATGGACCGCGGCGCGACGAGCGAACCAAGTTCTCGCGGCGTCGCGCGAGATCGACAATCGAACTGCGGCGATAGTTAAGTTCATATGGACAAAGCGATTATGGAATTCATCGATCTTTCCGCGCAGCGGCGGCGGCTCGGACTTCGGATCGACCGCGCGGTGGCCCGCGTTCTCGACCATGGTCGTTTCATTCTCGGACCGGAAGTCGACGAGCTGGAGCGGCGCCTCCAGGAGTTTTCCGGCGCTCGCTATTGCGTCACTTGCGCGAACGGCACCGACGCCCTCGAACTCGCGCTGTCCGCGATGAATATCGGACCGGGCGACGGCGTGGTCGTTCCGACTTTCACCTATGTCGCGACGGCGGAGGCCGTTGTGCGGGTGGGGGCGACGCCGATTTTCGCCGACGTCGATGCGGAAACCTACAACCTCCGCCCGGAAAGCGTGGCGGCGGCGATCCGGGCGGCCGAGCATCTCGGGCTGCGGGCGCGGTGCGTCATGCCGGTGGATCTCTTTGGCCAGCCGGCCGACTACGCGGCGATCCATCGACTGGCCGAGACGCATGGCCTGAAGGTCTTGGCCGATGCGGCGCAGAGTTTTGGCGCGACTTGGCGCGGAGGCAGGGTTGGCGCGCTCGCGGGCGTCACGACCACCAGCTTCTATCCGGCGAAGCCGCTGGGTTGTTACGGAGACGGCGGCGCCATCTTCACCAATGACGAGGCGCTCGCCTCGTTGTTGCGCTCGCTGCGACGCCATGGCCAATCCGAACGCGGCGACGCCTACATCCATATCGGGCGCAACAGCCGCTTGGACACGATTCAAGCCGCGGTGCTGATCGAAAAGCTGTCGGCGTTCGAGGAAGAGATCGAGGCGCGCAACGTTGCGGCCAGGAGATACGCCGAGCGGCTGCCGGCGCAGGTCGTCGCGCCGAGAATCGCCGAGGGGAATCGGTCCGTCTGGGCTCAGTACACGGTGAGGGTTCCTGTCGGTCGCGACAAAGTCGCAGCGTCGTGCCGCGCGGCCGGCGTGCCGATCGCCATCCACTATGCGACGCCGCTGCACCAGGCGCCGGCCTATCGACGTTTTCCAACTGCCGCGCCCCAACTCGAAAACGCCGAATCGCTTTCGCAGGAAGTGCTGAGCCTGCCCATGCACGCCGATCTCGACGAGCGGACGCAGGACCGCGTGATCGACGCGATTCGCGAGGCGGTCGCCGCAGCTGCAACGAAGCCGCGCCGTGCTCGCGCTTAGGGACCTGCGCCATCGCGCCGAGTACGCGCTGGCCCGGGGCGCAGCCGCTCTGTTTCGACTTCTGCCGATCGACGTCGCCGCCTCCGTCGGCGCGAACCTGACGGCTTGGATCGCGCCCTGGACGTCGCATCACCGTCGCGCGCTCGAAAATCTCGCCGTGGCGTTTCCCGACTGGTCTGCAGCGGAACGCCGGCGAGTCGCGGCGGCGATGTGGCGAAACACGGGGCGAACGATTGCGGAAACGCTGCTGTTGGACCGCATCATGTCCGACCCTTCGCGGCTCGAGATCAAGGATCGTGAAGCGTTCGAGCGCCGGCTGCGCGAACCCGGCGCCAAGGTCGGCGTCACCCTGCACATGGGAAACTGGGAGATGGCCGCCGTCGCCTTCGGCATTTGCGGCGACAAATTCGCCGGCGTCTATCGCCCGCTGCGCAATCCGTACCTCGACCGATATCTACGCGAAACGCGAAGCCCGTTCTATTCCGCGGGTCTTATCGCCAAAGGGACTGGAAATGGGGTCCGGCCGAAGCGGTTTACGGCCAAGGCGGCCATCGAGGGTCTGCGCCGGGGCGGACAATTGGGCCTCGTGTGCGACCATGTCGACAAGGGGTCCCCTTTTGTGGTGCCCTTCTTCGGTCAGCAGGCGAAATTCACCCCTGCGCCTGCGGTGTTTGTCCGCGCCGTCGGCGCGCAGTTCTGGATCGGCCGCTGCATCCGTCGCGATCGCCGTTCACGCTTCCTGGTCGAGCACGAGGAATTGCCGTTCGAGCGGACGGCGGATCGGGCGGCGGACCTGCGCAACGCGACGGCGGCGATGGCCGACCGGTTCGAACGCTGGATTCGCGAGACGCCGGAACAGTGGATGTGGTGGCAACGGCGGTCGATGTCAGGCTAGCGTCGAAAATGAGAGGAACAATCCTCAGCGCCGCGGATCGTTCAATGGAATATGGGTAGGCCGCAGGGTTTGCAACCTTCGATTGCGGGCAGTATAGTGGGAGGCGCGGCGAGAGAATAACGCGGCGGTCGCCGCCGGCGTCAAGTAGCGAAAGCGGGGGCTAAGTGAACACTCAGTCAGACGACAGGGCGCGCCGACCGGTTCGCGTCGCCGTTGTCGGGACCGGCCATTTTGGGCGGTTCCACGCGAGGCACTACGCACAAAACAAGAACGCAGAATTGGTTGCGGTCGTCGACATCGACCATGGGGCGGCTGACTCCATCGCCGCCGAATTGGGATGCGCGGCGCTCTACGATCATCGCGCCTTGATCGGCAGGATCGACGCCGCCAGCGTCGTCGTCCCGACTGGTCAGCATTTCGCCGTCGCCGTCGAACTCCAGGAAGCCGGGATCGACACGTTGGTCGAGAAGCCCCTGAGCGATACGATCGCCTCGGCCGAATCGTTGATGCGCACGGCGGAACGCCGCGACTTGATCCTGCAGGTCGGCCATATCGAGCGGTTCTCATCGTGTTTCAAAGTCCTGGCCGGGAAGGTTCGCCGGCCCCTGTATTTCGAGAGCAACCGCATTTCGCCGTGGACGGAGCGAGGGCTCGACGCCGATGTGGTCTTCGATCTCATGATCCACGACATCGACATCATCCTCGGACTCGCCGACTCGAGCGTCAGCGACGTCAGCGCGGTCGGCACGCGGCTGTTCAGCGACAAGGTGGATCTCGCCAACGCGCGGCTGACCTTCGAGTCGGGATGTGTGGCGAACATCACGGCGAGCCGGGTCAGCCATAAGGTCGAGCGCAGCCTGCGCGTCTTCCAGCCCGGCAGTTATCTGGTCTGTGACTTCGTGACGCACCGCGTCTTCACCTACGCGTTGAAAGGCGAATTCGGGGCGCTCGACGCCAGCGCCGTCGACAGCACGGTCCTCGAGGTGAAGCGCGAGGACAGTCTCGGCAACGAGATCGACGAATTTCTGTCCTGCGTGCGCCAACGGAGGCGGCCGACGGTCAACGGGCGAGTGGGCGTCGAGGCGGTCAAGATCGCCGAGCAGGTGAACGACAGCATTCGCCGTCACTTGGATATCGTGCAACGGCACGGCATGAGCGCTTCGACGCAAATCTGACACGAATCCGTCGCCGTCGCCGGCCTCGTCGACCGCTCACGGCCGGGAGGCGCCGAAATTCGCCCGAGAGCTGTCTCTTGCTCGCCCCTATTCTTCCAACCCAATCGGGAAATCCATTGTCCGCGCAATTCGACGCCGCCGGGGCGCCCGGGTCCGCCGCTTGACGGCGATAGCCGCCGGCCGCCGGAAAACGCATGAACGCCGTAGCCCCCCTTGTGGGGGAAGGCCGGGGCGGGGGCCGCAAGGAACTCGCAGAATTCAGGCCTTCGCCAAGACAGGGATAGACCGGCGCGCGGTCGCGCCGGGCGCGATTCGTCGCCTTCGCTCCTGATTCATGGCGAGAATCCTCGCCGCGTCGGGCCAAAAAACCACTTAGCCTACCGACCATCTTCGCGCCGCCGGCTCCGCCATCGCAGGGAGAAAGCCTGACATTCCCGCGCGCCCGCGCGCGGGCCGGTTTGCTCGCGAGGGGGGACGCCAGGGGAACAGCGATGTTCGTACATCATTCGCATCCGCTCGCGCGGCGAGCGAAATGTACATCCAATTCGGTGATTCATCCGCCGGCTCCGTCCAACCGCGCCGTGTTTTTGGCGAGAACGCTCATATTATATCACGAGGCCCCGTCGGAGTTTGCAGGCGGATATCGGATTTGAGTTGCGTACATCGGAAATTTGGAGCATCAAACAATCCGCGCAAGCGGCGCTACGGTCAACGCTCGTTCCGAAGGGTGTCGCCGAGACAGAATGGATCGCTGCTTCGCGAAACGCCGAGGCCGGGCAACCGGTCTGGTTCGGCGAGATCCGTTCGGACAGGACGGAAACGCCCTCCTCGGGGGGCACAATTGGAGGATTGACTATGAGGCTTATTAAGGTACTGGCGGGCTCGCTCACGGCGCTTGCCCTTTGCCTGCCGCTCGCCGTCACGGCGAGCGCCAGCCCGGCGAAACCGCTGCTCGGCTTCTCGATCGACGATCTGCGCGTCGAGCGTTGGGCCCGCGACCGCGACTATTTCATTGCGGCGGCGAAGGAACTGGGCGCCGAAGTGCTCGTGACCTCGGCCGACGCCAACGAGCAGAAGCAGGTCAACCAAGTCGAAGACATGATCGCCAAGAAAGTCGACGCGATCGTGGTCGTGCCGATGAACTCGAAGGTGTTCACCGCGGTGATCGACGAGGCGCACAAGGCCGGCATCAAGGTGCTGTCCTATGACCGCCTGATCCTCGGCGCGGACGAAGACGCTTACATCTCGTTCGACAACGAGCGCGTCGGCACTATGGAGGCCGAAGGCGTCTTCAAGGCCAAGCCCGAAGGCAACTACTACCTGCTCGGCGGCGCGCCGACCGACAACAACGCCAAGCTGCTGCGCGTCGGCCAGATGAAGGTCATCCAGGCGGCCGTCGACTCCGGCAAGATCAAGATCGTCGGCTCGCAGTGGGTTCCGGAGTGGAGCCCGACCACCGCGATGTCGATTATGGAAAACGCCCTGACGGCGGCCCAGAACAAGATCGACGCGGTCATCGCCTCCAACGACGGCACCGCCGGCGGCGCCATTCAGGCTCTCGCCGCCCAAGGGCTGGCCGGCAAGGTTCCGATTTCCGGCCAGGACGCCGACCTCGCCGCCGTCAAGCGCGTGGTCGCCGGCACCCAGACGGTCACCGTCTACAAGCCGCTGAAGCTGATCGCCTCCGAGGCGGCCAAGCTGGCCGTGGCCTTGATCAAGGGCGATAAGCCGGCTTACAACGCCAAGCTCGACAACGGCAAGAAGCAGGTCGACTCGCTCCTGCTGACCCCGATCGCGATCGAGAAAGACAACGTCCATATCCTCATCGACGACGGCTTCTACACCAAGGAGCAGATCGAAGGTAAGTGATCCCATCGCGTTTCCGTCCGGGGCGGCCATCCGCCCCGGACGTCTCGCGCAGCCGGTGGTTTTGGCGAAAGCCGGACTTCGTCGCCGCGGCGACGCGATCCCCCCTACCGCGGCGTCTTGATGTTTGGCGCCGATAGGCTCATCGATCCGAACCGCTGGGGAACGAAGGGGCTTTGCCGCAGGCTCCGTCCCGTCACGTTGGAGCGGCGCGGCGTATTGATCTTACGCAATCGCGGCCGAGCCGCAGCTCGTAAGAACAATCGGCGAGACGCATCGCCGTCACGCAAAAAAACCGCTTCACGAGGCGTGTGCGATGCGCCACTATGCGATTGAGAGCGCGTCGCAGGCTGGCCGGGCGGCGCCGCCGAGAGGGGAGAGGCAGCCATGTCCGAGTATCTCTTGGAGATGCACGACATCACCAAGAAATTCGCCGGCGTCCCGGCGATCGAAGGCATTAACCTGAAGGTTCGTCCCGGCGAATGCGTCGGTCTGTGCGGCGAGAACGGCGCGGGCAAGTCGACGCTGATGAAAGTGCTGTCGGCGGTGTTGCCTTACGGCACTTGGACCGGAACCATTCTTTGGGACGGCCAGGAACTCAAGGCCCGGGACATCAGGGAAACCGAGGCGGCCGGAATCGTCATCATCCATCAGGAATTGATGTTGGTGCCGCACCTGTCGGTCGCCGAAAACATCTTCCTCGGATCGGAGCTGACCACGTCCGGCGGGTTCATGGACTATGACCGGATGAACGCCCGCGCTGCCGAGCTGATGGTGCGTCTGAAGATGCCCGACATCAACGTCGCGCTTCCGGTGTCGGCCTATTCGGGCGGCAGGCAGCAGTTGATCGAGATCGCCAGGGCGATAAACAAGAACGCCAGACTG
>Ga0182014_10006895_pt1 | contig 12047 bp, 7 predicted proteins | sample 612S2DmetaG_FD_120489 | JGI IMG/M metagenome (GOLD analysis project Ga0182014, IMG submission 120489) | Permafrost microbial communities from Stordalen Mire, Sweden - 612S2D metaG | ecosystem: Environmental > Terrestrial > Soil > Wetlands > Permafrost | place: Sweden: Stordalen | collected... | reverse complement strand
CCGGTGTAGCTCTCGGTGCAGCGTAAGTTATTGTTGGCCCCTCCGCCGCAATATCCACTGGGTTGCGGACCAGCGGCCAAGGAGTAAAAGAACTTAACCTTGTTGGGGACTGGCGCCGGCTCAAGAACTGCGCTGACTGCCAGCACAGATCCCGAGGCGGTATCGATGAAGCCGCCGGCGTCCTTAACATCTGCGGCGATGATGCAACCACCCGCGTCGCCGCCGTTTTCGGGATCGCCAGCGATGCCGGTGAGGTTATTCGGCAGGTCGGCCTCAGCGCCAACCACCGGGAAGGTTGCGGAAATGCTGAACCCTTCTGCATTAGCGCGATTGTCTGCATATAGGTTGGGAGCGATTCCAACCGCATCATTGTAAGCGTAGTGGGAACGGGCATATTTAACATCGCCCCACGGTGCGTTCCACGCGCCAGCGCCGTCTAGCGGAAGGAAGTCAGCCACGCTGGTTGCTACGCTATTGTGGATGTCCTGTTGAGCGGAATATATAAGCCCTTGCACGCCCAGAGGATCATTGCCAACGGTGCAAGTGGGATTGGGAATCCAAGCCGACGGTTGCGGATCGCACGTGGCGCGCGCGATCGTCCAGGAACGATAGCTGCCGTCGCGAAGGTGAGGGAAGGAGTTTCCACCAGTCCAAACCGCATTAACTGTGCAACCACCAGCCCCGTTGCCCAAGGCTACGTTGCATGTGGGGAGTTCACCCTGCTCAGCGCCGCCAGTGGCCGGCTGCCCAGGGTCGCCGCCGGAGTATTTATTGAAGGTGGGATCAACTCCATCCAGTTGCAGGTATCCGTAGTTAGCATTTCCTCCGATCGGGGAGACGTTGCCGAAAGCGTAGGCGGCGTAGCCGATGCTATCTGCGGTACCGCCAACGCCGGTGCCACCCGGTTTGCCGACTTCCTCACTGGTGCCGATTGCGCGGGACCGAGTGCCTTCGATACCGCCGCCGGGGCAGACTTGGTTGAGTGGGTTATTTGCGGGACCCAGGACGTTCGCTTCCTGCGAGGTTCCAGGGACAATCGCGGGGCTGTTTCCGACTGAGCTGCCACCAACGATCGACAGGGAGCCGCCGAAGGTGTTAAATGCGGTGAACTCCACGACATTCATGGCGCTGGCGAGAGGTTCGCGAACAATCAGGTTGACGGGGAAATTGCTAAGCCCGGAGGGCAGCACGCCGGAGTAACCGAAAGCAGTGCTCGTGCCGGAGCAGTTGGTCCCACCAAACAGCTGTCCGACCGGACTTGGCGTACCGACGGCCAACTGACCGTTGTCGACGAGGTTGTTGAAATAGGGTTCCCCGGCCACCTTGAATCCAAGGCCCGCCGCAGCGTTCGTACGATTCGCGATGAAAATGAACGCCTCTTCGCCGATGGGCAATTGTTCGATGGTGTCAGGAACCAGATGGCCGTCGATTGGGTCGTTCGTCCCTGGCAACCCGAAAGCAGCGGGGTTAGCAGTCGTGCCCGAGAAGAAGCTCTTAATGGGAACGCCAATTGGTCCAGGGCCGTAGCCCAACTGGAGCCACGGAGCGGCCCCGGCAGCAGGGGATGCGAGGGCGCGATTGGTGACATAGAACGCATCTTCAAGACGGATGTCTGTGAAGGCGGCCGTCAGGATCGAGCCAGCGCCAGCCGCACCGCTGAGGGCGGTCCAGACGTCGTTCGGAATGTAATAATCGTCGCAAGTCGTTTGAGCGCCACAGGCTTTATTGGCGTTGTTGACGCCGTGGAGGAACAGGGCTGGGCTAATGTTGTCGATCGCGTGGTCTGCGCCTGTGGACGTCGAGAGGTCGGTACCGGCGTCGAGGATGCTAAGTCCGCGAGCCAAGTATTCGCGATCACCGACAACCGCGTCTAACCCCGAATGAGCCCAAGCGTCAGTAGCGTTGGCACCCGTGCAACCACCGGCGGGGCAAACCCAAACCGCCCAGTAAGTCCCGGTTTCGTCTGCCGGAGCGCCGGGGCGAGGATCGTGCAGCCTTTCGCACTGGCCACCCGTACAAGTGGCCCCCTTAATGGTGAAGTGATGGATGGAGCCGCCGGCCTTGAAAGCTGCGGTATTCGGGGCAAGATCGTTCACTGCGGTAACCGCGGTCTCTGTGTAGAAGCTCGTTGACCCGGCTGAATTCATGTGGACAACAACCTGTGCATTAGCCGCAGGAACTACAGCGATCGCTGCGGTGGCGGCAAATGCGGCAAGAAGTGATTTCAAGCTTTTCATCTGCGAATCTCCTTTTCTAAAGTCAGTTGGCGCCTGGTAGGGAGCGACCCCCGTTGCGGACTGCAGCCACAGAAACACTGCAGACCAGAAACACTGGAAGCTTGAGGCGTAACTACCGCAAGCAACTTTTGATGCTCACTCTTAACTAATACTGCGGAACTACAACAAGGGGCTCCACTTACGTAGCTCCGATGCGCGACGACCGCGCCTTGTCCAGGCAACGCGGAATGGAGTATATAAGAGTCGAAGGTCAATGTCTAGTAATATTATCGACAAAGATATATTGGCCGGATGGGCTGGACTGAAACAGCCCCGTGCGTCAGCAGCTTCCTTCGTCCGCGTCCCCGGCGACCGTTGACTCCGGTTCGTCAGACTCTTCGAAGTACAGAGCCGTCCGTTCCGATGAGGGCAGTTTGTCGGAGCGTTCGTTCCAGCGATTCAGCCCAAGTTCGGCGGCGGGGTTTCGGTTGTTGCTGTTGGCATAGCAAGTCGAACACCACTGGAAGTAACCTCTTCGACCGCGGTGCGGGCAACCCGAAATAATGCAAGGAGTTGCAATAGCGATCGACAATGTGAGGTATCAGGAGGGCAAGAAATTCCTTATTGGCGTACGTCTGTGGTGCAAGACACCTAGGTCTTCTGTCCTTTGCCAGGTATCTCTTTGTATCGAGACCTCATGCGACTTAGACATAACCTCACATTGGGCTGCTACAATCGACGCAAGTCGTTGCAAACCGCGCGTCGGCTTGAGAGCGCCCATCGAAGGACAGTTGTGCAATTTAACATGAATTTCATTCCCGTGTCACACATGCTTAACGACAACGATGTGTCATCGGGGATTTGGACTCGCTCCGAGCTAATTGGGTGCTGGGCAGATTCGGGCGCTATCGCTAGCATCTGAACGCGACCCGGCGGCCGCCGGTACTCATCTCAGCCGAAACCGTGCTGGCGCTGCGTGGCTTGGTAGAGTTGCCTAGGGAAAGAACTTGGCTGTGCAGCATGAACTCGCAAACTAAATCGCTCAGACCAAGCGTGGGAGCCCCGCAGCCTGCCCAGAGCCGATTTGTCCCCAGCGACGGTCTCCGAGCGCCTGTGAGTCCCGATAATCGAATGTCGTCGAAGCCTGCAGGGGAAGCTGGATCTCATCGAGTTCGCTTGGTTCCGTGGGTGTGCTTCCTGGTTGTGGTTTGCTTCGCTACCCGGCTGAATCTGATGACCAGGAGCTTGTATCGAGATGAATCGTGGGTGGTGAACTCTGTTCTATCTCCTTCCCTTCGGGGCATGTTTTTCTACGAAAAGTGGTTGCAGACGTCGCCTCCGCTGTTCTTGCTCTTGGCGCGGGGCGCCGTAAAGCTGTTCGGAACTTCGGAGATTGCTCTCCGACTTGTGCCTTGGTTGGCAGCCGCGCTTTCGGTGGTGCTCTTCGCTCGTGCGTTGATGAGGCTTTTCCCGGCCCCGCTGGCAATGTTGGGCACGTCCTTATACTTAACGAACTACTGGGCACTCAAGTACTCTCAGCAGGTCAAGCAATACAGCACGGACTTGCTGGTCTCGTCTTTGTTTCTCTTCCTGCTTATCAGTCACCTCACCAAGGGACAGAGACGCAGCACTTTCTGGGCTCTGGTGTTTGCGGGAGGCTTCAGTGTTTTTCTCTCGTATACCGCGGTGTTCTGGTTTCCCGCATGCCTGCTGGTGGTCGCATTTGCGACTGCGGAATCCTCTGGGACAGAAGCGGCTGAATTCAGAACCCCCGGGAATCGTTTCGCCGATGGTGCAACGCTTTTCCTGGTTTACGCTGCCTGTTTTGGTGTGGCTGACAAGTTTTTCATCCGCCCGAACCGATCAGCAAGTCTGGTGCAGTTTTGGATAAGCGATTTCATAGGGAGCGGCGGACTGCTTCGGAGTTTGTTCGGCTTTTTCCAAAACGCTTGCGATCTGATGCTGCCCCAACTGTTCCAGTGGTCGACCGTTCTCTCCTATATCTGCGGCGGTGCAATTTTAATCGCACTTTTTCGAGCTCTCGCCGCACGGCTTAGGGGCGAAAAACAGGGTAGGATCGTGCTCGTTGTTACAACTCTGCCGGTTATCACTGCCGTAGTGGCGAGTTACTTCCGAGAGTATCCGCTGCTGATTAAACCCCGGATGATCATCTGGCTTCTCCCAATTTGCGGCCTCCTGCTGGTCTATGCGATTGAGCCGCTCTGGAGTTGGTTCAGGGCAAAGGCCGGAATCCGGGCTTCTGCTCTGCTGACCGCAGCGGTCGCCGTCCTGGTCTGCCTGGTTGCCGTCGGCCTCAGTTTCTTCGTGGTAGAGAGAGGGAGATCTAATCCACTGGACGATTTTCGTTCGGGCGTGCTCTATCTGAGCCGTCACGCCGGCCCGCACGACCGGGTATTCGTTTACGCGCTTGGAGCCGAGGAACTTGATTATTACTCTCAGCGCCTTCACTGGCATCCAGAGTCAGTTTTCGTCGGCGACACGAACTTGGGCTGTTGTCTCCCCGGCGCGCCGCCAGTCCTCGAGGACGATCGCAGAAAGCTGGGGCTCGAGAAGGATGTGCATTCGTTCATGCAAAATGCGATTGGAACCACTTCCTGGTTCCTGCTACAAAGTGGGATTCACCAAGAGTTGATCGTCGAGCATGCACGGTCCGAGTCCAGTGCTGCGGGTTGCCGGGATGTCGTTACGTCGAAGTTCGAGAGTACTGCGCTGCTAGGATTTGACTGTGCATCGCCTGTGGCGAAATCCGGCTTGAAGTGAGAGCCCGGCCTGCCGTTCTCGCGTGCGACCGGAAGCGTCTCCGTCGGGCCCTCCTGTTGGAATGCGCCGAACGAGAAAAATGCCGGAAGCAGCAAGCATTCCCTTCGGTTAAACAGATCTGATTTTCGATATATGCTGATCGAGTGTCTTTACCCTCCGTGTTCCATGCCGTGGTGCGGCGTAGTCGAATGTCCGCTACCAGGTTCGATCTCGTCGAAACCTCTGCCGGGTTTCCTTGAACCAGTTCGCGCGAGATGCGCGTGAGGCGAGATGCCGGTTCCTAAATCCATACAGAGCATAACTCCTGGTGTCGTGGTTTTCCTGTTCGTTCTGATAGCGATTGCTCGGATTATTCTGGTGGATACGACCACGCCGCAGGGCTTCGATGAGCCCTGCCATGTAGCCGCAGGAATCAAGTGGCTGGATCAGCACGATTACACATTAGACGCCGTACATCCGCCGTTGGCTCGCGACGCGATCGCGCTCCCACTGTACCTCTTCGGAGAACGCTTTCCCAAGTTTCGCGCCCAAGATACGGTCATTAACGGGTATTGTACTGAGCTGGGGAACGCGATTTTGTCTGACGGCGGCCACTATCGGCGCAATCTCTTTCTTGCCCGTGCCGGCATTCTTCCGTTCTTGTGCCTCGCGGCGCTGTCGGTTTTTATCTGGGCCAGCCAGGAGTTCGGAACGTCCGCGGGGTGCGTCAGCGCGTTTCTATTCTTGACCCTTCCCAGTGTTTTAGCTTTTTCCGGTCTCGCTTACACCGATCTGCCCACCATGTGCACGCAGTTTGTCTGTCTTTTTGTGTTTGCGGTTTGGTTGAAGAAGCCCACTACCGGCCACACTCTGCTTCTGGGGATCGCTGGAGGGCTGGCGCTCTCCTCCAAACTAACGTCATTTCTCTACCTGCCCCTAGCAGGCGCAGCTATGCTTCTGCTGAAGTTCTGGTTTGCTCGGGAGGAGATCAAAGTATTCAAGACAAGGGGAGCGGTGAGCCTGGTTGGGGCGGCATGCATTAGCTTGGTCCTGCTTTGGGGCAGCTATTCGTTTTCTACCGGGCATCTCCAGGAGCCGCTGGGTGTCTTACCAACATCGACACCATCATTTTCGCATCTCCCCGCCCCAGTCAAAAGTGTGTTTCAAGAACTGGTCAGGGTAAATCCCGTCATACCTGCTCCTGACCTGGTCCGAGCAGTCATCATTGCCGAGCTCATGAACAAGCACACCCCCGATAGCTACTTATTAGGAGATGTGAAACCGGGAGGCTGGTGGTACTTTTTCCCCGTGGCTCTAGCGCTGAAGACGCCAATTCCGTTTTCGATCTTGGCCATTCTCGGTCTCCTGAACGCGATTCGATTGGCACGCCAAGGCCGGTGGTCGACGCTGATGCCGGCAGTGGCGGCGGCTGCGATTTTCATTGCCACGATGTTCGTAACGTTGAGAGTCGGGACCCGGCATATTCTAGTCGTGTTGCCGTTACTCTCGGTATTGGCCGGCTGTGGCGCTTCCCTGCTGTGGCGGATCCCGGGCGTGCGGCCTGTGTGGGGACGGGTAGCATTGTGTCTGCTGCTGGCCTGGCACGCGACGGCAAGCATCCGAGCGCAGAATGACTTCCTGGCTTATTTCAATGAGCTCGCGCCAAAGGACCCGAGCGAAGCGCTGGTCAAAGGTTGCGATTTGGATTGCGGGCAGGATGTCTTCCGGTTAAGCCAAGAGCTGCGAGCCCGTGGCGTGACGCACGTTGGCATGGGTATCTGGAGCAGCGCCGACTTGGCGCTGGTCGGCCTGCCTCCGCTCGACATCCTGCAACCTCACAAGCCCGTGAGCGGCTGGGTCGCGGTCAGCCTTCGCGCGGTGAAGACGGGACAAGTCGTGTTCTGCCAGAATGGACATATGTTGCCGGATGAGGAATATCCTCACGACACGCTTGCATGGCTTGAAAAGTATCGTCCGGTTGCTCACGTCGGCAAGACAATTTTACTTTACGACATTCCGGAGACCGCAACAGAAACGGCAAAACAGGCAGGCCCGTGATCGCCTGACAGTTAACGAGACGTGAACGCTATTGAGGGAACGCGAGGACTATTTGGTTTGTGACCAGACTGTGGCGCGGCCGGAGATCTCCAAGGTGAAACTACGCCCTATCCTATTTATCATTGCGTTCTCGCTCTTTGTCGGTTTTCCCATGCTCGTTTATGGCCCGCTCGTGGACGGCCATGACACTTACGAACACCTCAACTTCACAAAGCATTTCAGCGAGCAGTTCTGGCAGGGAGATATCTATCCCCGATGGCTGGTTGACATGAACCATGGCCTGGGCAGTCCCAGCTATTTTGTCTTCCCGCCCTTGCCGGCCTATCTCTGCACGCTGTTACAACCGGTGGCGAAAGTTTTTCATTTTAATGCCTTCAACTTGACGGCTTTTCTCCCCTTGCTCGGCTCTGGAATCTGCGCGTTCTTGTGGCTTCACACCATGGTCAATCAAAGAGTGGCAGCAGTCAGTGCCGCGCTCTACATGCTGATGCCTTATCACCTGGCGATCGATTTTTACCGCCGCTGCGCCATTCCCGAATGCTGGGCTTTCATGTGGATGCCCCTGATTCTCTATTTCACAGCACGCGTGATCGCCGGAAAACAACGTGCTGTAGCCGGGTTAGCCCTTGCTTATGCTCTTCTGATTTTCAGTCACCTTATAACCTTGGTCATGTTTTTCCCGATTCCCCTGGCTCTGGCGATCATTCAGCCTCCAACCGGCCAAAGAGTTCGATCGGTACTTCGCGTCGGAATGGCCATGGCATTGGGGGCAGGAATCTCCTCGGTTTATCTGCTGTCGGCCCTCGCCAATGCGAAGTACATTCCAGCCTCGAGATTGGTATCGCGCGATTTTTACCAGGTGGCGAACCAACTTCTCAGTTTCGGCAAGGGGCTATTTGTTCATCCGGCTGACGGCTGGTTTCAATTCCTGCAGGCAGTGTCCTGGACAGCTGTCAGCATGGTCGTGTTGGCCACGATTTGCGGGCTGGTCGCGTGGAAATTCGGGCCGCGGGACTGCAGACAGACGGTTATTTTGTGGATTGCCGTTTGTGGCTCCGCGGTCGTATTGATGTCAAGGCTGGCCTCTCCGCTATGGGTCCATTTCGACAAGCTTCACGAGGCAATTCAGTTTCCCTGGCGTTTCAACGCTCTATTGTGCGTGGGGACACTGGCGCTCGTTGCAACCTGTCTATCGAATCTGCCGCCGGATTGGGGTTTGCCAAAGGCGATTGCCGTTTCGGGAGTGGCCCTCATAACAGCCACTTGGTTGTTTGCTTATGGCAATGTTTTGTGGCGCTACAAAGTTGACGTGGCGCCTGGGCCTCCGAATGAAAGGCATCTGATCAGCGACAACGATGGGTGGTTGGTTGCGTGGTTGCCCCCGGGCACGAACCAGCGAAGTTCGCTAATCGCGAGCCAGGGGCCAAAAGCCAGGTTCAAGCAAGGTGACGGCAGCGCGGAAGTCCGGCTGTGGAAGCCCCGGCAGATCGAGCTTGAAACCAACAGTGCTGCGGGTGGATGGGTCATGATCAACCAGTTCTATTACCCAACCTGGAAAGCCGAACTGGTCGGCCAAACCGCACCTCTCGAGATTCGCGCCGCGATGCCGGAGGGGTTGCTGGAGGTGGAAGTTCCCGCAGGAATTCAGGAAATCAGGGTTGGGATTCCCGTCAGTCGCGCGGAGCATCTGGGAAGATGGCTCAGCGCACTGAGCGCGTTGCTCTGCATTCTATGGGGCTCAAGAAAGGAACCCCAGGTCACATCCAGCGAGACCGAATCTCGACTGCCTGCCCGCTTTTGATCAGACGGTAAGAAAATTCACACTGGTGTAGCGATCCGGTCACATTCGGCGCATATACTCGCATCGCAGCTGCTTCGCCGGCTGCACATATCGAGGGACGAGGGGGCCTGAGGTGTGGTCCAAGCTTCCGTTCTCAGCGACGTTCGGCGGACCCAGATCGACTTCAACCATCAACGGAGTGCTTGGCTCCGTTGGCAGGTGGCCCGTCGGCGTTAATCCTAAAACCTATTTCACAAAAAAGGAGAAATTCAAATGTTGCTTCGGCGATCTCTGTATCTTTGCTTCGTGCTGTGCTTGCTCTTCGCTCTTCCTGCCTTGGCCGCTACTGTGGAGGTAGGATTTTGCAGTAGCTACATTCCGTACGCTACGATTCAAGAGGCAGTTAACGCGTCCAGTCCGGGGGACACGATCTACGTCTGCCCGGGCAACCATGCCGAGCAGGTCACCATCGGCATAAGCCTTACGCTGCAAGGTCTGCAACTCAATCCCGACAGTGGGGCAGCCTCGATTATCACCGTGCCGTATGGTGGCACCGTTCAAAATGCGACTACCTTAGGCGGATTCCCCGTCGATGCACAGATATTCATAAACAACGGGGCCAACGTAACCCTTAGCAATCTGACCCTCGATGGGCGCGGCAATGGCGTCAGCACCTGCGGTACTGAGCTGATGGGCATCTACTTTCAGAACGCCTCGGGCACGGTCACGCAAAGCGCAGTTCTGAATGAGATACTGCCTACCGGCTACACGGGTTGCCAGGCTGGCGAGGGTATCTTCGCCGAGAGTAATACCGGCAACTGGACCGTAGCAGTAAGCAACACGATTGTTGAGAATTTTCAGAAGAACGGCATTACAGGCAACGGAGCCGGAACGATTTTGAACGCAAGCAACAACACCATCATCGGCGTGGGCCCCACCAACGGAGCTGCGCAGAATGGCGTGCAGATCGCCTTTGGTGCAGCCGGAACAATCACTTCCAATACCGTAGCCAATGAAGTTTGGGGTCCAGACACGCACCAGGACTCTGGAGATGCGGCTTCTGGTATTCTCGTCTACGGTTCCACCGGCATCCACATCACCTCGAACCAGGTTACCAATACTCAATACGGGATCGTGGTAGTGAGTGACACGCCGGGCTCAGGCGATGGTGCCACTATAAAATCTAACACGGTGAATGCCACCCATATTTTCGACGCCATCGACGCTTGTTCCAACGGTAACACCGTCTCGTCGAACACCATCAATGGAGCAGATCAGTCCGGCATCCACTTGGATGATACCTGCGGCGGCACGGGCAACAACAACACCGTGAACAGCAATACCATCAGCCTGTCTTGCACCGGGCTCCTGACCGGCACGGGCACGACCGGAAATATCGCCACCGGAAATACTTACTACAATGTGATCACTCAGACCACGCCCGGAGATGTGTGCGAGCAGGTGCCGGGCCCGGAGAAAAAGCCACCCCACCGTCCCAAGGTCAGGCCGGCGCGGCACTAACCTCGTTGTCGTCCTTCCAGACTTGCCGGATCCTCGCGTGAGGATCCGGCTTTTTTTCGATACATTCGTGCATCGGGTGCCGGTTTCTAGCAGTAGACTTGCCTTGTTGCTCTGCTATCCGCATCACGCCCTCTCGTGCGCTATGAACTAAATAGTGGATGACCCAAGGCTCCCGTGCTCAATTGCTTCCCGCCTCTCGGTAGGCAGCCACCCTAACTGGGACGGCGTCCGGCTCTACCACCCAAACATCCCGGTCGTGGTAATAATCGAGCAGCGGCTTGAGATCCTGGCCTGGAATCTCACGCGCCCAGACGGTCCTGGAGTGGTCAATATCGGCGGCATTGTAGACCCACTCCTGGTCGAAGTTGTGCCCAGGTCGGTAGCGCACGACCATCAAATGTTTTCCTGGTGCGCGTTCCATTTGTTCCGCGATGCGCGCCCTTTCTGCGCTCCACCAGATCATCGGATTCCTGACCTGCTCGAAGGTAACCATAAGGATGCGCATCAGCGCTAGTAAGAAGACCAGTCTGGTCAGAAGAACACCAACCGGTCTGCCCTTGACCTGCCAGCGCCGCATGTGCCGCATTGCCTGCACGAGCAGCGCGAAAAACGCCGCTGCCATGGGCGCGGCATAATGCGGGTGAAACCAGTTGACAATGACTAGTCCCACCATCCCGATGGCAATCTGGACCAGCGGGAGGCGAGTCCGACGGTCCCGGAATAGCCAAGGCAAGGTCACAAATGGCAGCCACAGACCCCACGCCAGGAAAAACTTCCACAAAGAGCCGCCTACCATCGCGGCACTACGCTTCAGGCTCCATGCAAAGGCGCCACTGTGAGTTTGGATTTGGTCGTTGTAGAAGCTCTCGAACTGGGGATTGGAGTAGCCGTGCCCGGTCGTCAACGCCTGCCAACCGAAGGGCGGAACCGGCTCATACTCGCGTCCGTGCAGCGTGTGAGGAAATAACGTGGCGCTTCCAGTGACGCGCCAATTATAGTAGCCCATAAACAGCAAGGTCAGGCCAAGTACACAGGCCGAGGGTGCGATTATGCGCGTCGCGGAAACACCTAGCGAAGGCCCGCGAGCAGAAAACAACCAGGCAATGAGCACCGCAGCCACCGGAAAGCAAAACAGCAAGCCCTCATAGGGCCGGCTGTTGGCCAGCACTGCCGCGCCAATTCCCATGATCGCCGAATCGCGGACCAATCGACGATGGATGATCCGGGGCAGCGCCCCCAGCACCAGCGCTGCGCCCATGGCCGCGGGTGCTCCTCCCCAGTAACTGTTCGACCAGTTGCAGCACAGATCTAGGCGCAAAATCGCCAAGACCCCGCCTATCAGCGCCCATTGCGGGGGGAACCATGCAAGCAGCATCCAAGTCAGGGCCGCGCACATCGCAGCTATACTCAACAGCACCCCGACCCAGGGGTCGCCCAGCAATATTCCGAGGGCTAGGGCCGCTCCTTGGGCGGGCGGGTACATCGACGCATAGGTCGGGTGCTGTAGAACGTGAAAAGTGTCGAAGAAAAGCCACAAAGGATGAGGTGGGTTAGTGAGCCGCGCATGGGCGAACGTGTCGCCCGCTAACCCTCAGTGATCACTTCAAAAGCGGCCAACGGTTATCACTTCAAAACCGGCCAACGGGATTGGCCGTCGGGGACTGAGAATGTTCTACCCTGCCGCCTCCTGTGGTGGCAAGTCGGTTTTGGTG
>Ga0182014_10006891_pt1 | contig 12049 bp, 6 predicted proteins | sample 612S2DmetaG_FD_120489 | JGI IMG/M metagenome (GOLD analysis project Ga0182014, IMG submission 120489) | Permafrost microbial communities from Stordalen Mire, Sweden - 612S2D metaG | ecosystem: Environmental > Terrestrial > Soil > Wetlands > Permafrost | place: Sweden: Stordalen | collected... | reverse complement strand
CTGTTCCCTGGTCTCTGATTTCTCTCTCTGACCCGTGATTTCCGATCTCCGATCACTGCCTCTGTGGAAAACAGGTGCACAACAGGTGCACAATTTGATTCCTCGTGGAAGCTTCTCGCTGGTCTGACCTCCAATTACTGGTTACCAATGCCCCGGCCGCTGATTACTGAACCCCTGTTCATGCTCCCTATCCCGATTCCATGTTGCCGGACCCCCTAAATGACTCTTTTCCTTCCCTCTCCGAGCCGCTTGGCTCAGACCCGTTTCTCATTTTTCATCTCTCTCCAGGAAGTTCAGCCGATTTATGCACCCAAATACCAAAGATTGATAGAGATACGCTCCGTATGTTTTGTTTACTAATTAGTAATTTAGTAACCACTTTTCGAGTTACTACAAACCCAGGCAAGTCGCGAGAAACGACTCCCGGCTGCCCTTTGATCAATGCATAATCAGCTTGTAGCCAAAGAAAACCGGGCCCAAAGATGAAGAGAACTTTCGTAGGGGCTGCTGCACATTCCAGTTCCCAGGATTGTTCTAAACGCAGATCCTCCGCGACCACCGCAGGTCATTGCCAGTCGTCTTGTATGGGTGGCAATGGAACGGCAAGCAGGTGAACCAGGAGGCGCAAGGAGCCGTATTGGATCGGTTAAAGTCCTCGTCATCTCACGTGGTTGGCTCCGAATTCTCGGTGTCCCCGGCGCCCAAAGTCCCCAGGGAGCGGTCTTCCCTTCCTGAAGCGGTGGGGGCTGGTCCCGGCCCCATGCCGGGTGAGCCGGCATTCTCTTTTGCTGGTTTCCGGCTTGAAGCCGATGGCACACTGCTGCGCGGAGAGGCTGTGGTCCATCTGCCTCCCAAGGAGCTGGCGGCGCTCCGTTTCCTCCTTGCCCACCCCGGTCAAATTGTTACGCCCATGCAACTGCGCGAGGCGATCTGGGGCAATGTCCACGTCACCGCCGACAGCGTGCTCAAGTGCGTCTCTTCGTTGCGCGTGCGGCTTGAGCCGGAAGAATGCATTCAGACGGTCTACAAACGCGGATACCGCCTCTCAGCCGAAGTGCATCCTGCCGTCCTCCCTCACGGCGTCGCGCCCGCCGGAGCCCTCCCCAGGCTGGCGATTCCGCCTTTCGCGACCGAATTCGGCATCCCCGAATATCTTGGCCACTCTGTTGCCGAGGAAACCACCGCCCGCCTGAGCAACGCACACAATCCCGCCGTGACTGTCCTTGCCCGGGATTCCGTTTTCACCTTGGCTCGCCACCACCTCACCGCGCAGCAGATCGGCGAAACCCTCAAGGCAGACCTGGTCCTGACCGGAACCCTCCGCGCCCTGCCCTCCCATTTCCGCCTCCGGGCAGAGATGATCCGGGTCGAGGATGGCGCACAGATCTGGGTAGAAGACCTGCTCGTGGATCGAAGCCGCATCGCCGGACTGGAATCGGAGCTGGTCAATCTCCTCGCCTTCCGCCTGGGAAACACGGCGGCCGCCACCACGGGCCCAAAGAAAGCTGCCCCCGGTGGCAGCGACAAGTCTTTGTCGCAAGACCGGCAATCGGAAGGGCTGTCCATCGCCGCCGTCGCCGCGCCCACTCCTAAGCCTGAAAGCGGTTCCTCTCGGCAGGAGGCCTACGAAATCTACCAGCAAGGGCGTTATGAGTGGCAGACCCTAGAGCGCCACCGCATGCAGGACGGCCTGCAGCACCTCTACCACGCCACCGAACTGGATCCCTCGCTCATCGCCGCCAAAGTCGACTTGGTGCATCTCTGCGTCACGCAGGCCATTCACGGCTTCATGTCGCCCGCCATTGTCGCGGAGATTGTGCGCCGCACGGCTGAGTCCGATTTCAATGCGCCCGACCACGCCGCGCCTATCCTGCCGGCGGTCGCCTGGGTCAATTTCCATGTCGACCGCGATCTGCCAGCGGCCCTTTGGGCTTTGTCCCGCTCTGCGCATTTGCCGCACGATCCTTGGATTACCCATGTGCGCGCGATGTTCTCGCTCAGCCGCTACCGCTTTGCTGAAGCCATCGCAATGCTGCGCGCCGCTCTTCAACAGGACCCCTATGCGCCCTGGCTGCACTCCCGCCTGGCGTGGGCCTTCCACCTCGACGGCCAGGCTGAAGAGAGCGTCCGCCAGACCCGTCACGCCCTGGCTCTCTTCCCCGACAATGAAGGCGCAGCCTTCTATGGAGCCATGATTCTTGCCTGCAATGGAGAGGCCGCGCACGCCGCCGAACTGGCGCAAAACCTCGTCAAGCTCTCGCCCTACTTCGATCTTGCCTCCGCCGTCCACGCCTATGCGCTGGCCTGCGATGGCCGTCCAAGCGACGCCCGCGCCATTCTCGAGCGGCTGCAATGGATGAGCCGGGAACGCTTCGTCCTCAACGCGTTCAATGCCGCCGTCCACGTCGCCCTCGGCGACCACGATGCCGCAATCGCGGAACTGCGCACCGCCAACCAGATCCGCTGCCCATGGTTCTTCCAGATGCTCGCCGATCCGCGCCTCAAGCCGCTCCGCAGCCATCCCGAGTTCGTCGAGATGCAGTCCATCCTCCCCCGCATGGAAGCCGCGGCCGCCGAAAACCCTGAATCGGTAGCCTGACAGACTGTTCCTGCTTCCTTCGCTTTCACCGTGAACAGCCGCGCAAGCTACTCCTTCGGCAGTTCCGCCCGCTTTCCGCCTGCCCCATCCCGCCGGAACTGCCCCACGATCGACCAGATCAGCGCGAAGATCAGCAGCAGAACTCCCATCACCGTCAGCGCGACCCCGCCCACAGCGCCCGGCCCGTTGGTCGTAGTGCAAATGTTCAGCGACGACCCCGAAAGCGGCGTCGCCATGCTCATCCCCACAGTGCCGTTGCAGTATCCAAAGATCAATCCCAGGCCGGTACACAGAAAAAGGACCGAGGCAATGACGAAGCGGTCAGGTTTCATTTGGGTCACCTCGCTGATTTCATTAGAGGTCCACATTCTACCGCGAAGCGCATGAAAACCTCAACGCAGCACCGATCGCGTTTTCGCCCCAATATCCCCCCGGTGACCCGCATCACACTGCCAACCTTGCCAGTTCCTGAATAATTGTGAAGGATGGCCCGGACCCGCATTTGCCTTGGCCGGCTCTTCGTCCGTACGTCCACGCTCCAAAACCATGCGCCGATGCAAATTGCTCATGGGCTTGGTCGAATCGGAGTTATACCCTATGTACAAAATCGTCGCAGCCCGCAACGTCGGACTCAATATAAAGCAGTTTGTCATCGAGGCTCCGCGCATTGCGCGCAAGCAGAAGCCGGGCCAGTTCCTCATTCTCCGTCTGCATCAAAGAGGCGAGCGCATTCCGCTCACCATCAAGAGTTCCGACCCCGAGGCTGGCACGGTCACCATTGTGGTGCAGGCCATCGGCAAGACCACATCCCTTCTCAATTGCCTTGAGGCGGGCGACTCCATTTTGGATATCGTCGGTCCTCTCGGCCAGCCCTCTGAGATTGAAAACTACGGCGCCTGCGTGATTCTTGCCGGCAGTGTGGGCACGGCCATGGCGCTGCCCACAGCCAACGCGCTCAAGCAGGCCGGCAACCACGTCATCTTCATTGAAGGGGCGCGCAACGCGGAGATGGTGGTCTTTGAAGACGAAGTGCGCCAGGCCAGCAACGAGACTTACGTCATGACCGACGACGGCAGCTACGGTGAGCAAGGCCTGGTCACTCTCAAGCTCAAAGCCCTGCTCGCCGCCGGCCGCAAGATCGACTTTGTCCTTGCCGTCGGCCCGGTGCCCATGATGAGGGCCGTCGCCCAGATCACCGGACCACTTGGGATCAAAACCATGGTCAGCCTCAACTCCATCATGGTGGACGGGACGGGCATGTGTGGCGGCTGCCGAGTGCTGCTCGGCAACAAGAGCAAGTTCGCCTGCGTGGATGGTCCCGAGTTCGACGCCTCGCTGGTGAACTTTGAGGTCCTCAGCCAGCGCAATGCCATGTATCGCGACAAGGAATGCGAGTCGCTCAAGCACTTCGAGAAACACAAGCAAGAGGAGCTGGCGCAGCTTCGCGCGGACCTGGTCACATCGGAGATCGAAACGTCCGCACTGGAGAGTGGAGAGCCAGACCTGGCCTCGCAGGAAGCCCACCATGCCTGAAAGCAACTTACTTCCCCTTAAAGACCGCATGAAGATTCCGCGGGTGCGGATGCCGGAGCTCGACTCTCAAGTCCGCAGCCGCAACTTTCAGGAAGTGAATCTTGGCCTCGAAGCGGCGGACGCCCTTACCGAGGCCACGCGCTGCATTGCCTGCGCCAAGCCCGCCTGCGTCATCGACTGCCCGGTGGGCGTAAAGATCAAAGAAGTGGTGGCCCTGATCTATGCCGGAGACTATCTTGCCGCGGCCGCCAAGCTGCGGGAGGACAATGCGCTGCCCGCCGTCACCGGGCGCGTCTGCCCGCAGGAGAGTCAGTGCGAAGGTGGATGCGTTCTCGGCAAGAAGGGGGCGCCGGTGGCCATCGGCAACCTCGAGCGCTTTGTCGCCGACTTTGAACGCGCCAGCGGACTGCTTGGACTCCCCGCCGCCGCGCCGTCCACGGGCAAGAGCGTGGCCATCGTCGGCAGCGGTCCCGCCGGACTCAGTGCCGCCGGAGACCTGGTCCAGAAAGGCCATCGCGTCCGCGTCTTTGAAGCCCTGCACGAGCTCGGCGGCGTGCTCATCTACGGCATTCCCGAGTTCCGCCTGCCCAAGTCGATTGTCAAAAGCGAAGTAGACAACCTGCGCAGGATGGGCGTCGAGTTTGAGACCAACGTGGTCGTCGGAAAAAGCGTAACCATCGACGAGTTGATGCACAACGAACACTTCGACGCCGTCTTCGTCGCCACCGGCGCGGGTTTGCCGCGCTTCCTCGGCGTTCCCGGCGAGCATTTCAATGGCGTCTACTCGGCCAATGAATTCCTCACCCGCGTCAACCTCATGCGTGCCTACCATGTCTCTGAATACGATGCGCCGGTCTATGACTGCCATGATCGCGACGTGATCGTGGTCGGCGGCGGCAACACCGCCATGGACGCGGTGCGCACCGCTCGCCGCCTCGGCGCACGATCGGCAACGCTGGTCTATCGCCGGTCAGAAGCAGAGATGCCCGCCCGCCTTGAAGAGGTGAAGCACGCACGCCAGGAGGGCATCGAGTTCCGCATGTTGACCAACCCCATCGAGTTCATAGGAGACGAGAAAGGCTGGCTCACCGGCGCGCGCTGCATGAAGATGGAGCTTGGCGAGCCCGACCAGAGCGGCCGCCGCAGCCCTGTCGAAATTAAAGGCTCGGAGTACATCCTGCCAGCCAACGTGGCTATCATCGGCGTCGGCACCACCGCCAATCCGCTCATCCAGAGCAGCACGCCGGACTTGAAGACCACCTCGCGCAACTACATCGTGGCCGATCCCGCCACCACCCGCACCTCCAAGCGCGGCGTCTTTGCCGGAGGCGACATCGTCACCGGCGGCGCAACGGTGATCCTCGCCATGGGCGCGGGACGCAAAGCGGCCGCCGCAATCGATGACTACCTCACCACCAGCGAGTGGTAACGAAAAGCAGGGAACAGGGGATCAGCTTAGATGCCTGCCACCAGTGATGGCAGTTAGTCGTGGTGCTTGCCCAGCGTCGGTCATGTCTTTGATGCACGGACAGGCGTGGGTTCATACACGGGGAACTGTTCCCTGTTCCCTACTCCCTGTTCCCTGCCTTCAAAAAGATGGGCGGCAAAGATCTTGCGCGTCTCAGAATTCGGTCTCAGATGGACCATTGCAAGCACCATCCCAGGCGCTAAAATGGGTGTGGATGCAATCCTGCGCAAGTACACGAGCTTCGATGAGATGAAGGCTGACGAGTATCGCTACTGGCAGAGTCGGCCCGTGCATGAGCGGATGGACGCGGTCGAGGAGATGATCCAGACCGCCTACGCGCTTAAAGGCTGGGAGATCGAGCCGGATGTGCCAAGACTACAAAGACCTTTTGTCCGCCTTCCGTGCCCATGGAATTCCTGACCCTCCGCGATTGGATTGCGAGAATGCACGAAGAGCAACCGCAGGTCCTTCGACTCCGCTGCGCTGCGTTCAGGATGACAGTCCATAGAATTTGGAACCTGATCCTTGACCCCTGCACCCAAAAAAATGGGCGGCAAAGGTCGCCCCCTGCCGCCGCCCGTCCCTGGGTTGTCTTGAAGTTACTGCAATCGTGCGGTTACTGCTAACTTCGGGTTACTGCAAAAGCTTGGTCACTTCCTGCTGCACACTGTTTGCCTGTGCCAGCGCTGCGATGCCGGTCTGGCTCAGAATCTCATACTTTGACATGTTCGATGTCGCCGACGCATAGTCGGTGGCCTGGATCGCGTTCTGTGCGGAAACCACGTTCTCCTGCTGCGTGGTCATCACCTGACTCACCGAGTTCAGCGTATTGATCTGCGCGCCGATGTACCCGTCCTGCGCCGCCACGTCCATGATCGCCGTGTTCAGATCGTTCAGAGCTGTCTCCGCATCGGTCTGGTTGGATAAATCGGTCGCACTCAGCGACTGGCCAGCGCCGTCGGAGTAGCTCATTGTCGCGACACCGTTCCCCGCAACCGAGTTGAACGAGAAGTTCGCGTTAGTGCCGGTCGCGCTCTGCCCGGTGGACGAATCGTAAACGCTGCTTCTGCCTGCCAAAGTCGAGTTGCTGATCCCCAAGTCGTATCCGCTTACCGGGGTATAGGCCAGTGCCGCGGTTGCGGTTGAGTCCTGCAGCGTGTCGAAGCCCTTGGTGATGGCCGTGCCGTTTTCGGTGGCGCCCATCAGCGAAAGGCCTGCCGAGGTCACCGTGGCGATGATGCCGATACCGCTGTTGGTTATCGCGTCTGCCAGGGCGCCCAGAGTTTCGCCGCCCGCCGTGCTGCCCACCGCGATCGTGCCTGTGCTCGAGCTGCCGCCCATGACAAAGGCCTTGGTTCCGGTAGCGCCGGTCAGGCTGATGCTGCCGGTGATGGTATCGCCGCTCGCGGCCGTGGTTTGCCCGCCCGCCAGTTGCACCGTTGCCGTCGACGTTCCGCCAGGCGCTCCCGTGCTCGGCGCCGACGCTGTCGCCGTCAATCTGTCTACAAGAGTGATGCCTGCGGGGTTTCCGTTACCCACGGTAATACTTGTGTTCAAACTCGATGACTGCAGGTTCAGAAAGCCGTTGGCTGCGGATGCGTTCACTCCCAGCGCGGCATCCTCACCGATCGCCGTAGCCAGATCCTGAAGAGTGTCGCCTCCGGTTGTGACGCTCGCCCCGTTGACCAAATACGTCGAGCCGATAGTGAAAGTCTGCTGAATGCCGCTGGTGTTGTTGAGAACAATGCTGCCGCTGAGCACGTCGCCTGGGCCGATCTGCCCGGACGTGCCTACAGTTGCGGTCGCATACGTCGCGGATCCGCCGGTGGTCCCCGGAACCTGGCGACCCTGTTCGGCGCCATACACGTCTACAAGTGAATTGGTAGCGTTGGTCAGGACACTGGTTGGGTCGGTTGACGTAACCGTCAGGCCGGTGGCGCCCGCTTGAGCGCTCAGGTTCAGGCCCAGTGCGGTGCTGGCGGCGTCGATGGCGTTCGCCATGCCTTGCAGCGAGGTGTCGCTGCCCGTGTAAATCTGCGAATCGGTGTCGTCGCTGGCGCTGCCGCCCACGGTGAAGGTGACCGCGCCGCCGCCTAGTCCGTAGGTCGTGACGCCGCCGCTCTTCACATTTTCCAGGACGATGGAGCCGGCGATCTGATCGGCGCCGGAATTCGTAGTCGTGGGGCTGACCCCCAGGCCGCCGATCGAACCATTGGCGAAGTTGACCATTGCCGCTGTATGCGTGAGCCCGGCCACTCCGTTGCTCCCATTGAGACTGGCCTCCGCAAGCGTGTCGGTCAGGCCTGCGGCGTTCGCGGAAAGCCCGGTGGCGCCGGATGAAGACGACTGCAGGAAGATGCCTCCCGTCGCCCCATCCTGTGAGGCCGTAAGGTCCAGGTTGGCTACGCCACTGTTGGAGGTGTCGCTGCCTTCCGTGTTGATCGCGCTCATCAGACCGGAGAGGCTGGTGCTCGTCAGCTCGAAGGTGCCCCCGCCGGCCCCGTAGGTGCTGGAATTGGCGCCCGCGCCCATGACGAAGGTGTCCGTGACGGTGCCGTTGCCGTTGGTGACGACCACGCTTCCGCTGAGCACGCCGCTCCCTGTCAGATCTCCGCCATCGGTCAGTGCAATCACGCCGGACAGTTTCTGGCTCGTGTCGCTGGTTCCAGACGCAGGCGATGTGAAGCTGAACTTTGAGGCATCCGACAAGTCGCTCGAATTGATCGCAATGCTGGTTCCGGTGGTAGCCGTGGTGAAGTTTAGGCCGGTGCCTGCGGAGTTCATCGCGGCGGTGACACCGGTAGTGGCGTCCACCAAGTCCATTTCCGCCATCAGAGCACTGAGTGAATTGCCAGTGACGGCATAATCGTCTGCGCCGGCCGGGATCCCCGATCCCGTCATGCCGAAGGTGTAATTGCCGGCGATGCCATTGGTGATGACAATGCTGCCGGTGAGCGTATCGCCGGTGCCGACCACCGGATTGTGGTCAATAGAGCCGACCCCCATGGAAATCGTGGCGTTGGCGCTAACAACTGCGGGAGAAGGAGTCGAGACTGTGCTGTTTTCAAACATCCCGTCCGCCGTGTCGACCAGCGTGTCGATGCCCTGCGTGAGGGTGCTGGTCGTGCTGCCCGACGTCACTTTGAGCACGCCGCCGGCGATATTGGTGGAAACATCGAGCGCACCTGCGCCGTCGACGTTGTTGATGGTCGTCTGCAGGTCGGCCAGCGTATTCTGCCCCGTGCCTGTGTAATAGGTGCTCCCGGTGTTGTTGCCGGTGCCCATGACGAAGGTGTATGTACCGCCGCCGCCCGCGGTATTGCTCAGAAGAATCGAGCCGGTCAATACATCGGTAGTGGCGTCCGCCGGAGTCGCCTGCAGCGATGCATTCGAGTAACTGACCGTTGCGGCGGTAGCGGGATAGGCGCCAACAGCGCCGCTGTGGCCATTGACTGCGGTTGGTGCAATGTTGTCGATCAGGCCAGTGGCGTTGATGGTCGTCAGGCCGGTGGCGCCGGTGATCGAGATGCCGCCTGTCCCGTCGATTATGGCGGTAAGGCCCGATAGGGTAACTCCACTCTGAAGTTCAATGGCGGACTGCAAAGAGGCAAGCGTCGTGAGAGCAGTGTGCACGGTATTGTTGTTGGCGCCATTGTTGACCACGCCATAGCCGCCTCCCATCACGAACGTATCCGTGCCTGTGCCGTCGGTGATGACCACGGAACCGGTGAGTGCCGCGCCCGCGCTCGGATAGTTGCCGCCGCTGGCCAATCCAATCGTGCCGGTGGTCGCGGTATGCGCCGTCGCGATCGGCGAGTTGTCCGTCAGGCCGGTCGAGTTCACGCTGATGAGGCCGCCGGCCTGGGTCGTCGTCAGGTTCAGGCCGGCATCGGCCGCCGTGCTGTAAGTCGCGCTGATGCCGGTGCTGCCCTCGTCCGCATTGATCGCGCTCATCAGAGCGGCGAGGGTGTTGCCGAAAACGGCGACGTTGCCGCTTCCGATTCCCGTCTGCACAGGCGCACCCATGGTGAAGGTTACGGGGGCGGAGGTTCCACCCACGCCGCCGCTGTAAGGATTGAGGACGATGTCGCCGGTGAGCGTGTCGCTTGCGCCGGTGGTTGCGCCTGTGCCGCCGATGGCGAATGTGGCGCCGGGGCTGGGCACCGCGATTGATGGCGTCGAGGCGGTAACGGTGGCGGCCACGCCATCGGTGGTTTGAACCAGCGTGCTGCCGGTCATCGCGATCGAAGTGCCCGGCTGGGTCGAAGTGAGCACCAACTGCCCGGCCACAAGCGACGCCGAAATATTGGTGGTGCTCGTGCTCTGGTTGATTTCGGTCCACAGACCGGTGGCTGTGATGGCGCCGGTGGTGTACGTGTCCAGGGCGACGCCCGCCGCGGTGCCCATGGTGAATGTGTACGGAGTAGCGCCGTTGCCGTTGGTCAGCACGATGCTCCCGGTCATCTCGTTGGACCCGGCAAAGCCATTGCCGCCATTCATTGTAATTGTGGTCGATCCATTCGTGCCGTTGGTAGCCGTGGCGCCGCTCACATTGCCGGTCTGCGAAAGGCCGGGCGTGGCCGTCAATGCGTCGAGTCCCGCCTCAATGGTCGTGCCGGAATCGATTGAGGTCATGGTGATGCCCGAAGAGCTCACCGTGGCGCTTACCCCGAGCTCGGCTGCGATGGCGGTGGCCAGGCTTCCAAGCGTGTTGCCGTTTACGTCGAACGCAGAACCCGAAAATGATCCCGCTGACGAGCCCATTGCCGCGCCCGAACCCATGACAAACGTGACCGGGTTGGCGCCGGGTGTGCCCGAGTTCGACAGAACAACCGTGCCCCCGACCACCTCATTGCCGGTGCTGGAGACGGCACTGCCGAATCCCAGCGTGCCAGTCGCAAAGTTCCCGGTGGCGCCCGTGCCCCCTGAGACGAAAGTCATACTGATCGGTGCGCTCGAAGCGGTCGCGATCGAGACGCTCAGCGCCCCCGCACCGGAGTTCTTGTCCGCCAGCGAAAGGCTCTGCGTTCCGTTGCCGTTGGTCATGACGGTGGCGCTGACATCCGCATCCTGTGAGTCGATGGCGCCGGCCAATGTGGACAGCGAGTCGATGCCCGACGTTACATCAATGGTGACTGCCGCATCGGCGCCCGTCTGCAGCGTGATGGACTGGCCCTGGGTAAGCAGTTCACTTGCCGAGATTCCGCTCAGGTTCAGAACGCCGCTCGTGCTCGCCGAACTGGGGTCCACGCCCACCGAAACCAGACCCCCGCTGATCTGAATGCCTGTCTCGCTGCCGCCGCCCTCAACCCCGGCCTCAGCCTGGGTTGCGAAACTGGCGCTCAGGCCGAGTCCCGCACTGTTGATAGCGCTGATCAGCCCATCGGCGGTGTTTGCATAACTCGTGCCCGCACCCACAGAAATACTGGTCGTTGCCGCGCTCTCCGTGCCGCCGGCGCCCTTCACCAGATAACTGACATTGATCGTCGTGCTCCCGCTCAGGCCCCCATTCAGGCTGTCTGTCGCCTGTGCATTCGCCGCACCGGTCGACAGGTTGATAAACACGTTGTCCGAGCCGCTGCTGTAGGCCATTACGCCGCCCGTGTCGCCCACCGTGGACTCTGACAGCGTGCGAATATTCAGGTCGTCGATCGACGAGCCCGCCGTCGAAGAGTCGCCGGTATAAATTGCAACTTCGTCGCCGTTGAACACCTGTTGCTGGTTGTAGGTGGTCGTCTGGCCGATGTTATTCACTTCGGCCAATATCGACTGGTACTCCTGGTTCGCAGCGCTCTCCTGAGTGCTGTTGAGGGTGCCGTTCGAGGCTTCGGTAGCCAGCGTAATGGCACGGTTAAGCAGGTTCGTCACTTGCGAGAGGGCCCCGTCCGCCACGTCTAAAAGACCAACACCTTCCGCCGCGTTGGTCTCCGACTGCGTCAGCGCCGACGAATTGGCCTCCAGACCGTTCACCAGCGAGAGACCGGCGGCGTCATCCGCTCCGGAGTTGATCTTCGACCCCGACGACAACTGCTCCAGAACCGTCTGCAAGCTATTGTTCGTGTTGTTCAGGTTGTTCTCTGCGTAGATAGCTGAAAGATTATTCAATACACCGAGCGCCATGGGACCAACTCCTTCTTGGATACATTCCATCGCGCCCTTGCCCGCGGTGATTCTCTCCGCCCGCCAGGCCTTCCGCTACTTCCGGATGAGCGTTCTTGCATCCACCCACTTCATCGGTACTCTCAAAAATAACTTTAGTCATAAACTTCACAAGCCCTTCATCCCCTTCTGTCGCGCTTCAATTCAAACTGTCCCGGTTCCGTTCACCCACTGTTCCAATTCGCTGCATCCACTGTCCCAATGCGCTGCAATCGCTGTCCCAATCCGCTCCGCCTGTTTGTCTCGATTCGATCCACGGCCGCGGCGCCGCGGGTGCCTCAGATCCCGAT
>Ga0182014_10006890_pt1 | contig 12050 bp, 4 predicted proteins | sample 612S2DmetaG_FD_120489 | JGI IMG/M metagenome (GOLD analysis project Ga0182014, IMG submission 120489) | Permafrost microbial communities from Stordalen Mire, Sweden - 612S2D metaG | ecosystem: Environmental > Terrestrial > Soil > Wetlands > Permafrost | place: Sweden: Stordalen | collected... | reverse complement strand
TCGCGTGAAGTACCACGGATGCTTCTCGCCTAAAGCGACTACAGGCGCATCCAGCGTCTCGATGCGCAGAGCGCCTTCGGGGCCCTTGTAATGCAGTCCGCCGAGAACCGCGTGCATCGCCCTGTTGCCTCCCGACACGACCTCAAACGGGGAAACTTGACTGCCTGACTTGTCCAGCAGCCAGCCGCGGGGATCAGAAGCCACTGGTTGAAAGGTGAGCCAAAGCGCTTCGGGCATCCGGGTCGCGGCCTTGCCAAACCAGGAAAAACTGATCTCGATGGTAGGCGCGGCATCGGGCAGCGTCAGTTCGAGGTACATCTTTTGCGGCCATGCGACAGCGCCCGATTTTTCCTTTTCGGGATCGTCGATCTTTATCTGGGCAAGGATCTTGTGACCATGCGCATCGCTCGAGTGCCGGCAGTCCGTGAGGACCGGCAACCAGGTGCGGCTCTGCGCGCCGAATCGCTCGATATTCGGTTTGCCGAGATCCGTCTCCGCCCACTCTGGGTGGATCGTCAAATAGGCTGCAAGAAAGCGGTCGAAATCGATTTTCGATAGGGTCTGGTAGGAAAACAAAGCCAACGGCTGACGCGTGGAAGCCCAATCGTGGCCGGTCTTCTTGCTGTGCAAGCTGCAGATCGCGCCCGTTTGTGAATCAAGCGCAATCTCGAAATGCTCAGTTTCGATCGGATCGGAGGTATGATGCTGCCGCAGTGCGGCGGTTGTCGGCTCGACGGGATCGAGCCCGTGTACGCGCGCGGTGGCTTCGGCGCGCAGCGGCGGGGGCAGCGTGGCGACCCCATCCACTAGATCCTGGCGCTTTTCGGCCCAACTGAATAGTACGACTTTGTACTTCGGCCGATCGAGCACCTGTGCCAGATCGCGCGGCGTGTAGTGGTCAAAGTCCAGCCATGTCTTAATATCGGCGCCCCAGGTGTGCTCCGGCGCCAGAAGAAAACTGCTCAGGAATGCGCGATCGGTGGCATCGCCCACTTGCAGCTTATGGTCCCTGATCCATTCGCTCCGCAGCCGCGCCAATTCGAGGTAGCGCGCGACCTTCAGCGGGTCACTAGGCACGCCAGAAATCCAGGTGTCGCCGATCTCCTGTGTCACCACAGGCAACTGCTCGCGATATGGCTCGACGGAATTGGCGATGTCGGTAAGACTGGCGGCGGTCACGCGAGCATTGGGGAATCGCTTTCGCAACCCGGAAAAGATCTCGCGAATTTCTTTGATGGCATGGGGACCGTGGTTATCGCCGTGCATTGCCACGTCGACGGCAAGATCCGATCCGGGGATCTTGACGATGCCGCCGTAGTCCGCATGATAGACCATCACCAGTTCGCGGCCGGCAGGATCTTCCCAGCGGAAGACCGGCGGAACATCCGGCACGGTGCACGCCGCATTGGCGCCGATATCGAGGAGTTTCACTCCGTGCCCGGCGAGCGCGCCGATGATGGCGCGTGTGTGACCGCACACGTCGGTCATTTTGGCGCCGGTCGTCGTGCGGTGGAAGCGCCGGTCCAGCGAGTGCGAAAGAGCCAGCCCCCCGGCGATCAGGGTAGGGTCCATGATCTCCGTCTGCCAGGTGAACGGAATCGCGTGCCAGGCAATATCCCCGGAAGCAATGGCCTGCTCCATCTTCTGCCGCTGCGGCGCGGCGGCCTTTTCGAGGTATTCGTACAGCAGCCAGGAGCCGGTGGTCCAGATATATCGATCATTCCCCTCCCGACGGAACGCGGCGGCCGTTTCAATCGCCTCGGGGAAGAACCGCTCGAAATACCACCGCACGACATTTGCTTGTGTATCGATAAACCCCGCGTCAAAGTGGCACTTAAACATAACCAGGACGCGCTTGACCTCAGTGTCGGGCAAGAGCGGATCCAGCGCCTGATTGGCGGGCGCACGACCCGGAGCCGGGGCGCCGAAAGCGCTCGCAGCCAACGCCAGCGAATTCAGGAGGTCTCGCCTGCTGATATCGTCCACAGATTTCGTCACCTTCTAACTCCTTCACCTTCCAGTGGATTCTCTCCACGAGGAACCGATTGCGCTGATTAGCTCTCAGATCCCCGGAGCACGTGATTCTCTCCCAGTCTTCCACTAATCGAACAATCAATCGCTTAACACGAACGGCAAATTCCTTGAACCGCCGGAACAGGTTGAGTCGCCCCTCTATTCCGTAAAACCAGTGCGTCGCGGGCCATGACCCACCTTTCAGTGCTCTCCACGGGGCGTGTTTGTCTCAGATCCACTCCGCGGTCCATGAATGCGCGGACGGTTCGACCATTATTAGGCCGTCCTCCTGGCGGAATTTTGCTCCAGAGACGCCCGACAATCGCGCCCGATCGCCCAGCATCGCGGGAATCTGAACCGCGTCGGGATCACGGCCCGCCAGGCGCTCGAACTTCAGCCGCCAGCCCGCGCCGTGTGGTTCCAGTTCCAGGTTCAGCCGCCCGAATCGCGTAGGAGTTCCGGTCACCGCACACGGTTCCGCCGCCGCCAGCTGGCCCGCTCCGATGCCGGCCAGCAGGCGCAGATCCTTCCCATCCTCGAAGGCCAGCATGTGGCGCAGATAGCGGATGCACTCCGCGCTGGCCCAGTTGTGCGGCATGTCGCCGACGTAGCGAGAAATCGCCGAGCCCCGTAACGGCTGCTCTTCCCGCCAGGCGTACAGCGGGCTGGCATGATTCAGGTAACCATGAAACGTCGTGTCGGCCCAGTCTCGCAATCCGGCCCATAAGTACACCTGCGCCACGTGCATTGCGTTATAAGCCCACAATCCCTCGTGCGGAATCCAGCCCGTTTCGGCTGGAACGTCCTCCTGCGTGCAGGCTTGCATCAGGGCGATATGCCCTTTGACAATCGGATCGTTCTTATCGAAAACCAGGCCTGGGCAGATCGCATGACACAGCGCCCACTGGGCGCTTTGCGGTCTCGGCCGGTCCCACTCATCGGGGACGGTCCACTGCGGGTCTTCCTTCATCAGCATCGGCAGGTAATCGAAGCCGCCGGGATGCCGGCGCATCTCCTCGCGCGCGGCGGCGAAAAAGGACTGGCGCAACTCTCCATAGAACTGGCGTACGGGTTCGAACTCCTGGAATCCCAGGCGCGCGGCGGCCTCCGTTGCTGCACGTAGTCCGGCCAGCGCCCACACCGTGTTCGTGAATTCTGAACGAATCCCCTCTATTCCGCCGTCGGCATACCCGCGCGGCAGCAACCCATATCGGCCATTGGCGCTGCCCTCGTTGCGGGCTTTGTCGCGCAGGACCTTCAGGCAGCGCAACGACCCCAGCAGGTTCGACCGCATGCCGTGCAACTTCTCATCCTGGCTGAGTTCCGATTGGCGCACCAGCGTGAATGCGGCGATGGCGGTGTCTTTCCACATCGTGGCACCGGCGGCGCCAACCACCTGCCCCGACTCGATCTGCCCCGCCCACTCTGCTTCGACATGCTCCCATGCTTCCGCGTCGTAACCCAGGTAGCGCACTGCTTCCAGGATGAAATTCGAGTCCACAACCGCCAGGCCGACCACGTGGTTGTAAGTCGTCGGTCCCACCCAAAAGACGTTGCGGCTTTTCACCGGGTAGTGCAGCTGCCTCAGATTGCGCGCGCACGCCACCAGGAAGTCCGAGTAAGGCCGCGGAAGACGCCAGGAAACCTCGCCCTGGAAGGGTTTCGAACCATGCCAATACTCCCTGGCTGCCGCCAGCATTGCGCCGGGATTCTGAAGCCCGCGTTTGATCCTCTCCAATGCCTGCCCTTCTTGAGGGAACCGCAGGAAGTAACGCAGCGGCTTGTGGCCCGTCGCCGGCCCCGTGTTCAGCGCCAGTCTCACGCCCGTCCCGGTCAGGTCGTCGACAGATAGATGCGCATCCGCGGCCATGAACAAAGAGCCGCCCTCGCCGCCCAGGCGGACCGTGTTGATCGCTGCGGCTCGATTTGCCGCCAGGTCGCGTTGCTCGGCCATGGAATTTTGATCCCCTGACAGTCCATTCCACGCGGCTGTTGGATTTGCCGCCAGCTCGCGTTGCGTGAGATGAAGCCCCAGTTCGCGTTTGCTGCTGATCGCGACCATCGGGCAGGCGTGTACTTCCGCCTTGGTCCGGGGCCGCACCTCGAGGATCACATTGTCCACCCGCCCTTCGTCCGCTTCATTGGTCGCGAATGTCGTCAGCGCCAGGTACGCCTCTGGGCGGTCGATGCGGGTATGAATGATCGGCACCCCCGGCGCCTCCAACTCCTGATGGACCTCCGTATCCGGGCCCATGCCGTTCAGGAAGAACTCCACCACTTCGGGGAAGCATTTTTCTCTGCTCCACCCGCCGCGGTGGCCGTAGCGCAGATCGCCGCGCTCGCCAATCACCCCCTTCCACACGTCCCCGGGACAACAGAATACGTGTTGCCATTCGGTGGGCGAATAACGAAAGTCCACCAGCGAGGCCGGCGCCTGGCCGCAGCAGACGGGATTCTCGGAAGTCGTCGTTGCAGCGCCGCTTGGATTCGTGGCGGCCTTGGCGCTTGCATCTGCGGCGGCCGTTCCCACAGCGCCGCCAACGCCTGTCAGAAACTGTCGACGATGTATCATTGCGGAAACCTCCATAGCGCCTCGTGCCGGTTTATCGCGGCGCTCGGCTGTCCATTTGGGACTTCTGAATCCTGTTCAGTCTACACCCCGCCATCCCTTGATCCGGCCGCATTACCCAATGCCACGCAGCGGTTCGTTTCATTCGGAAGGGGTAAGCGAAGTGGGCGGGAGTCGGCCGGGGCCTCCGCCAACTCCATTTCATCGCAGGGCTGTTCCAGACGGCCGCCTGATGCCCACAACGGATTCCAGTTCCTCGTATCCCGCCTCCCCACAGTTGCAGCACTATCGCCGGGGGAATCCGAATTGCCGCAATTCGCAATCGCGCGCGGCATTTTCGGGGACGCTCACCCGGTACGCAACATTTCATCCCAGGTGATCTGGCGCTGGAATTCGCAGGTCATACGACCCAGGATGGAGGTGAGTGTGCTGATCCCGGCATCCTGTGACATGTTCCTAGCTTTGCCCTCCACGATGCTGGTGAAGAACGCCTCCACCGCGTCGATCGTTATTCCGCGCTTGGTCGGAACTCTCTCGATCGGGCAGGTGTCATCCAGTTTGTCATCATTGGCCAGCCGGGTAGCCGCAATCGGTCCGTGCAGTTTGTAGTATGTCCGAGCGGTCTCAAGCACGCCCTTCGAGCGGAAGAACTGTTCCTTGACGTCGCGGAAGCCGCAGGCCCACCTGGCGCTGAGCAGATAGCCTTCGGCGCCATTCGGGTACTTAAAATGCAGTCTTCTTCTGGTCCTTATTGCGTGTTCGACGGCATTGTCCCTTTGCGCCTGGAACGCCGCCGCATGCGAGTGAATTCGGTAACAGCGGGATGGCGGGTGCGCCCCCGCGCTTGTGCCGAGATGCAGAACAGCGCGACTTCCAGGAGAGTCATGAAGCAATGGGGCGGACGGCGCATCCGGTGAGCTCTCTCGTTGAGCAGGATTTAACTTGTTACAGAGCACATGACGTGATATAAGTGAGTCGCGGCTCGACGACGAGCAGAAGCTCAGATGCTAAGATCCCTGGACCATAGACGCCTGCTGGTAAAGGCAGCCCGCCTCTACTATGAGAATGGGCTCAACCAAGGTGATATTGGGGAGCGGCTTGGTCTTTCCAGGCAGAAGGTTCAGAGGATTCTGCAGGAGGCGCAAGATGAGGCAGTCGTGCAGATCACGGTCCAGCCGATCATCGGGATTTTCTCGGACTTGGAGCGGGGACTTGAGGAGCGATTTGGACTGGCCGAGGCCATCGTGGTTGAAACGACGACGAGCGTCAACCACGAGTCCCAGGCAACGATTGCGCGAGAAGTGGGTGCCGGCGCCGCCGAGTACCTAATGCGCGTGATCAGACCGCATGACAAAATCGTCATCAGCGTCGGCAATTCGCTGCTGGGGATGGTCAACGCGATGCCGTATTCCTCGCACCTCGATGCCGATGATCTGACGGTGATTCAAGGCCTGGGTGGACTGGGGGATCCGAGACATGAAACCTATGCCACGCAGTTGGTCACGCGACTCGCGCAGGCCCTTAGCGCCGAACCAGTACTACTCGGCGCGCCAGCCGTCGCCGGCACGCAGGAAACTCGTGATTCCTTCGTTCGAGATCCCCATGTCGCACGAACCCTGGATATGGCGCGCACGGCGGATATGATTTTCGTCGGCATTGGACCGAGTCGCTCCGACTCGGTCGTCGTGCAGGACTTCTGGAATGTGATGCAGCCCTCCGCGTTGGACGAAATGCATGCGCGCGGCGTGGTGGGCTCGCTCAATCTGCGCCACTTCGACGTGGATGGACGGGCGTTCGTATCAGACTTCGACGCGCGAATCATCGGTCTCACCTTGGATGAGATCAAGCGGATCCGCCGCGTCGCGGGCGTCGCGGGCGGCTTGAGCAAGCGCGAAGCAATCCACGCAGCGCTGACGGGAAAGCTGATCAACGTCTTGGTCACCGATCACATCACCGCGCAGCATTTGCTCAGGCCTTAAAGCCACAACTCTTGCGCCCGGTTCCTGGGATCTGATTGTTCACCAATTGTTCAATTTTCAGACTTATTTCACAATCAAATAAGCAATTGCTCAGAGTTGAGAAAACACTTGACACCGCCAAGAGTCCGCAATAGGCTAGCTAACGTAGAAGTTTTCTAATTCTTTCTGGGGGAATCGTGTACCCAAGAACGGGCCGAGTGTGAAAGGAGTCAAGTGTGCGTAGGTTAGTCGGATTAACGTACCTCATCATCTTGTTGGGCGGCCTTGCCACAATGCTCGCCCAAACAACAACAGGAACTTTTGCCGGCACGGTCTTGGATGCCACCGGTGGGCGCGTGGCCCAGGCGGCGGTGACCGCGCTGAATGTAGAAACCGGCCAGAAATTCAAGGCAGTCACCACGGATACCGGCGATTTCATCATCGTCCAGCTGCCAACAGGCCAGTATGAGGTCGACGTTGTGGCCAAAGGTTTCAAGACCTTGTCCCGCAAGGGCCTCACTCTGGATGTGGCCGGCAAGGTCACTCTGGATTTGACGCTCGAGATCGGGTCGATCAGTGAAAGCGTCTCGGTCACGGCGGAAGCGCCGATGCTGCGCACGCAGGATGCGCAGGTCGGCGACATCATCAACTCGCTGATGGTGGAGAACCTGCCGCAGCTCGACCGCAACGCGCTGGACCTGATGAAGTTGAGCGGCAACGTCGCCGGCAATGGCGTGCCCGGTGGGTTCCAGAGCGACATCCGCCTCAACGGTGGCCGCCAGCAGGGCCTCGACGTTCTGGTCGACGGCAACTCGGTAATACTCGGCAAGGGCCACAACGTCGGCAGCGGCGGCACGCCCACCATGGAGCAGGTCGACGAGTTCAAGGTCATCACCAACGGCATCCCGGCCGAGTACGGCCGCGTCTCCGGCGGTCTCCTGACGCTGGTCACGAAGGGCGGCACCAACGAGTTCCACGGTCAGCTCTTCGAGTACTTCCAGAACCAGATGTTGAACGCCAACTCCTGGGAGTTCAACAACGAGTCGACCTACACGCCGGGCCACAAGGCCCCCGTGGCGGCTTTCCATAACAACGAGTACGGCTTCCGCGTCGGCGGTCCGGTCGAGGTGCCGAAGGTTTACAACGGCAAGAACAAGACCTTCTTCTTCGTCAACTGGGAGCAGACCAAGAACCGCCAGGCCGGCAATCCCAAACTGTCGATGGCCGCGACCACGGCCGACAAAAACGGCAACATGAGTGACATCATAGCCAACGGCGCAGGTCCGATGATGTACGATCCCTTGGGCGACGCGACCTACGATCCGACGGCCAACGCCGGCAACGGCGCCTGGGTCCACACGGTGCTCATGCCGAACAACGGCACCACCGTTCCGGCCGCCCGCATCGGCCCCGTGGCGCAGAAGGTCGACGCCCTGATGCCCGCGCCGAACCACACTCCGCAACCCGGATGGACGCAGCAGTATGCCTACATCGGCTATCAGGCCGATACGACCAACGCCTATCAGTGGGAGACCCGCCTCGACCACATGATCACCGACAACCAGCGCATCACAGTGCGCTTCAACCGCAACAACAGCTCCAGCGGCAGCTCGGAGTGGTACGACGCCCTCGATCCGCTGACTGGCAGCACCGTCAACCATGCCCTGAACGGCTCGGTGGCCTATACCTTGACAGCGACGCCGACCACGGTGTTCGACATACGCGCTTCGGTGATCCACAGCCCCGGCTCGAGCGGTCAGGCCTGGGGGGCGGTCGGCAAGGACGACGGGAAGTGGGGCATCGACCCGGTAATGGAGGGGCTCATCAATAGCACGCCGGGCGCCATCGACTACCGCGTGTGGACCTCGAACATGAACGGGTGGGGCGATAACCCGGGCGTGCAGAGCCAATCGAGCACATCGCTCGACGCCAACACCTCCTACGACCTGACGGCCAGCGTCACCAAGATCTGGAACCGTCACACCATCAAGAGCGGCTTCGACACCCGCCGCATGTACGACAACCACCTGCAGTTGGTGTATGGCCCGATCTCCTATCAGAGCCTCGCCACCGAGGTCAGCGACGACAACAACTGGGATAGTACCCTCAACCACTCGCCCGACGGCCGCGGCTTTGCCGACTCCTGGGGCGACTGGCTGATGGGCATGGGCGGCGTCGACGTCTCCCAGACCGCCCCGATCAACCTGATGAACCGCCAGGGCTACTACGCCGCCTACGTGCAGGACGACTTCAAGGTCAGCAAGAAACTGACCCTCAACCTCGGTCTGCGCTGGGACATGGAGACCCCGATCACCGACCGTTACAACCACGTCTATGGCTGGATCCAGGACGCGCCCAGCGCCTGGTCCGTGCCGTCGGGGTATAGCTGGACCGGCGCCCTTCAGGCGGCCGGCCTGACCGCCGCGCAGATCGCCACGATTCCGACTCCGACGTGGGTGACCAACGGCAAGCTGCCCAATGGCGCCCCCTGCTACATCAAGAGCCCGACCTGCCCCGGCAACACGCCGTTCGAGTACCACCCTTGGCAGTTCGCTCCGCGCCTGGCCGCCGCCTACTCGCTCAACAACAAGACCGTGCTGCGCGCCTCCTGGGGCATGATGTACCTCACCGCGACCGGCGACTACTGGAACAGCTACATCACCGACGCCGACCGCGCGTCCGAGCCCTATCCTCCGCTCCGCTCCCAGGGCGTCGGCGGCACCTACGGCAACCTGGTCGAGAACAACGCGCACCTTTTCCAGCCGAGCGAAATTGTGCCGTTCAGCAACACCAACGCGGCGCTTGACTACACTGTAGGCGGATTCTACGAATCGGGCGGCACGGTCACCGACAACCACCCGGCCCGCGAGCAAAACTGGAACTTCTCGGTCCAGCGCCAACTCCCCGGCCAGATGCTGCTCGAGGTCGGCTACAACGGCAACCACTCCGGCGATCTGCCGATCAACGGCTATCCGGTGTCGCCGTTCACGGAGAAGAACCTCCTGGGACCGTCTTTCCAGAAGCTTTACCAGACGCAGGTTGTCAACCCATTCTCCAGCCAGGAGCAGCCGCTCAACGCCTACTCCGGCGCCACGGTGCCGCTGGGCACGCTACTGCTCGACAACCCCATCTTCGGCGGCGTGAACATCCAGGGCGTCAACGCCGGCCGCTCGAACTACAACGCCGCCACCATCAAGCTCGACAAGAGGTTCGCGCAGGGCCTCATCTTCCTGTTCAACTACACCTTCAGCAAGTCGCTCGATGATGTCGGCAACATCAACGGCGGCCCGGGCGCCATCGCGGCCGCGCCGTTGCAGTCGTTCCAGACCTTCGCTTCCGCCTACGGCTACAGCCCGGCCGACATGACGCACCGCTTCAGCTTCTATCACGACTACCAGTTCCCGGTCGGTCGAGGCCGCCGCTTCCTCGGCGCCCCCAAGGGCATCGCGGGCAAGGTGATCGACTACGCCATCGGCGGCTGGGAGTACGCCGGTATCTGGAGCTTCCACAGCGGCACGCCGCTGACCTTCAGCTGCCTGCAGAGTAACATCTCGGCCTCGGCCGGCGTGGCTACCCTCTTCCCGGTCGTCAGCGGTGCGATCGCGAACTCGGCCTTCGGCGGCGATCCCAACAAGCTCCTGGTCTCGACTCTCGACAACATCGGCACCGGCTATAACAACACCACGGGCGTCTTCAATCCGGGTTCGTTCACCGTTCGCCGCTTCAACGGGGCGAACTTCACAGATCCGGAGCCGCTGACGCCGGGCAACATCCCGAACGTCTACCCCTGGATTCGCAACCCCAGCTCCTGGGGTTATGACGCCTCGTTGATGAAGAACTTCGGCATCGCGCGCGAAGGGAAGATCTACCTCCAGTTGCGCGCCGAGGCATCGAATGTCTTCAATATGCGCGGCCTGGGTACCTACAACACTACCTGGGATAGCGCGGGCTTTGGTCTGATCCAAAACTCGGCGCAGAATCCCCGCCACATGAAGATCTCGGCCAGACTCTTCTTCTAAGAGTCCTTTCACGAACGTCCAACCAAAGGGGGAGCGGCCCGCGCCGCTCCCCCTTTTCCTTTCCCGTGGTTCATTCCTGACGCCGTTTCCGGCGCGCATTATAAACTGAGTTGAGTGGTTGTTCATGCGCCTGTGCGTTCTGCTGTTGTTGATCCGAGCCGCCGTTTCCGCCGCGCAAAGCGCGCCGGCCGCCTCGCGCAACGAACTCAATCGCAGCTTCGCGGCGGCGGAGGAGTTGATGAAGGCCGGCCAAGCGGCCGATGCGGCGCGGGCGTTTGAGCAGATCCTCCGCTCGCGGCCGGACTTCGCCGAAGCGTATTTCGCGTTGGGCGTTGCTTACACCCAGCTCGGCAAACCAGATGAGGCGGCCGCGGCGCTGCGCTCCTACCTGAAGCGGGAGCCGCAATCGGCGGACGGCCACGCGGTTCTGGGGATCCTGCTTTTCAACGACGGCCGTGTCGCCGACGCGCGCCCTGAACTCGAACAGGCGGTCCGCCTCGATCGCTCGCAGAGCGAAGCGGCCAAGGCGCTAGGGCGCGTATACAATCTTGAAGGAGACGCCGCTAAGACCATCGCCCTACTGCGCCCACTCGTGGCCTCGCGCGCGGACGATGACGCTCGCACCATTCTGGCGAGTGCTCTCCTGAGCAGTGGCGACGCGGGATCCGCCGGCAGGCTTCTGGATGACACTCTGACCGCCAACCCGCGCAGTCCGCTTCAGACCTACATTCTCGCTGCCCGGGCGGCCAGAGACACTCACGATCTCCCGAAGGCGTTTGAGATATGCGAGCGAGGGACGAAGGTCTACCCGAATTCGGAACGGTTGGAGGCCCTGTCCGCTTCGCTTCCGGAAGCAGCCTTAATTGAGCGAACTTCCCAGCGAATCGAGCAGATCAAGAGCAATCTCAAAGACGCGGAAGAGATGATCGCCGTGGGCCGGATCATCATAGCCGCGGATAAGGGCAAGCGCAGCTCCGCTCTGGAATTAGGTAATGCACTTCTGGCGCGCGCGGTTCAACTCGAACCCGAAAATGCCACTGCCTGGTATCAATATGGGCGCTGCTTAACTGCGCAGGTGAAACCGGAGGAGGCTGCCGCCGCGTTCAGCAAAGCGCTTGCGGTCGTCCACGATGACGAGTTGCGGGTGCTGATTCTGGGCCAGATGGGTTTTACCGAAACACACTTCAGTCACTTCGACGCCGCCGACGAGGCGTTTCGGAATTCTCTTGAGCTCAACCGGAAGTTGGACCATCACATCCCAGAATCCGCCCTGCTCTACTATAAGTTCCTGGTGCTGCGCGAGCGTGATGCCGAGTGGCACGCTCTGCTGGATGAGATCCTGCGCTGGGAGCCGCTTTTTGCACCGGCAATGCTGGAGCGTGCCAAGAACTATCTATCAGGGGAACAACCGATAAAGGCAATGGAGGTCGCTCTGTTGATCACGCGTAATACTGAGGATCCCGAGACGCTGCGCTCCGCCCACTTCCTCCT
>Ga0182014_10006889_pt1 | contig 12050 bp, 11 predicted proteins | sample 612S2DmetaG_FD_120489 | JGI IMG/M metagenome (GOLD analysis project Ga0182014, IMG submission 120489) | Permafrost microbial communities from Stordalen Mire, Sweden - 612S2D metaG | ecosystem: Environmental > Terrestrial > Soil > Wetlands > Permafrost | place: Sweden: Stordalen | collected... | reverse complement strand
TCGTTTCAGGCGGAGAAGGACGCGCTGATCGCCGAACTCGAGCAGGCCAAGCTCAATTCCGACGAGGCGCGGCGGCGCGCCGAAAGCGCCAATCTCGCCAAGTCGCGCTTCCTGGCGACGATGAGCCACGAGCTGCGCACGCCGCTCAACGCCATTCTCGGCTTTTCCGAGGTGATGAAGGCGGAGCTGTTCGGCGCCCACAGCGTGCCGGCCTACAAGGATTACGCCAACGACATCCATTCGAGTGGCCAGCACCTGCTGATGCTGATCAACGAAATCCTCGACCTGTCGCGCGTCGAAGCCGGGCGCTATGAACTGAAGGAAGAATCGGTGTCGCTGCCCGGCGTCGTCGAGGAATGCCGTCACCTGCTGGCGATGCGCGCCAAGAACCGCACCATTTCCATTACCGAGGCGCTCGACAAGGACCTGCCGCGCATCTGGGCGGACGAGCGCGCGGTGCGGCAGGTGACGCTGAACCTCTTGAGCAACGCGATCAAGTTCACCCCGCAGGGCGGCTCGATCGTCATCAAGGTCGGCTGGACGAGTTCGGGCGGGCAATATCTCTCCATCCGCGACACCGGACCGGGCATCGCCGAAGAGGAGATCCCGATCGTGCTCGCCTCGTTCGGGCGCGGCTCGCTGGCGCAGAAGAACGCCGACGAAGGCACCGGCCTCGGCCTGCCGATCGTCAAGGGCCTGGTCGAGCTGCACGGCGGCGAATTCCGCCTCAAATCCAAGCTTCGCGAGGGCACCGAGGTGATCGTCATCTTCCCGCCCGAACGGGTGATGAACGCGCTGCCGCAGCTCGATCCCGACGCGCCGCCCGAGGAAACCTCCGAAGAGAAGGTCAGACGCCGCGCGCGACGCTGGGGGCGAAAGGCCGCGGCGTAGGGGGCGGGAAAGCGCAGGCGCGCCTTGGGCTGGATTTGCCCCCGCATGGCTGGCGCTGCGCTGGCGACGATAAATGGAAGAATACCGGCGGGGCCACGATCCGGTCTCTTCCGAACTTACGCAGGGGGAAAGGAAGAAAAGGCGCAGCGACGCTGCGCGCATTACGCAATTGCGCCATGCTTTCTAAACCAATTTTACGGATGGTAAATTTGGCCGACTTTCCGGCGGTCCCGAACTGGCTGAGGGTCAGAATGCTGTTCAACCGAAAGCCCAAAGAGACGCTCCGTGAAATGGCCGCGGAGTTCATCTTCGAGAACTCGCCCGACGCGTATTCCGTGCTCGACGGCGGCGCCATCAGCGAATGCAACGCGGCCCTGGAAGAATTCATGGGCCTTCCGCGCGACAAGCTGATCGGCATCACTTCCGATTGCCTTTCGCCCGAACGGCAACCCGACGGCAGAAATTCGATCGAAGCGGCTGCGGTCCATATAAACACTGCATTATCTACGGGGCGCACACGCTTTGAATGGGTTCACCAGCGGCTGGACGGCACCCCTCTGCCGGTGGAAGTGACGCTTCTGCGGGCCGAGTTGGACGGCCGCCCGGTGCTCATCGTCTTCTGGCACGATATGCGTGACACGGAGAAACTCAGACGGGCGGAAAAGGCCGCGCAGGATCAGGTGGTCGAAGTCGCGCGGCAGCAGAAAACGGTCCTCGACTCCCTGGCTGTCGCTTTGACGGGCCTCGCCAAAGGCGATCTCACCACCCGCCTGACCCAGGAGGTCGCCGCCGCCTATCAGGGCCTCAAGGACGATTTCAACAACGCCATGGACGCCTTGCAAAACGCCCTGACCTCGGTCGCCGGCGGCGCGCAGGCAGTGCAGACAGGGGCGGCCGAGATCACCCAAGCCTCGGACGATCTCTCCCGCCGGACCGAGCAGCAGGCGTCGAACCTGGAAGAAACCGCCGCCGCCTTGGATGAAATCACCGCGACCGTGCGCAAGGCCGCGCAAAGCACGACGGAAGCGCGCAATGTCGTCACGACGGCGAAGGCCAACGCCGAGCGTTCCGGCGCGGTGGTGCGCGAGACCGTGGCGGCGATGGGGGAGATCGAGAAATCCTCCAAGCAGATCAACAACATCATCGGCGTGATCGATGAGATCGCCTTTCAAACTAATCTCTTGGCGCTGAATGCGGGGGTCGAGGCCGCGCGCGCCGGCGACGCGGGGCGGGGCTTCGCCGTGGTGGCGACCGAGGTCCGAGCCTTGGCGCAACGCTCGGCGGACGCCGCGAAGGAGATCAAGACGCTGATCGCCGCTTCCGGCGCGCAGGTGGAGTCCGGCGTGAAGCTGGTGAACGAGACCGGCAAAGCGCTGGGCCAAATCGTCGAGGAAGTGAATCGGTTGAACGCGCTGGTGATGGACATCGCCGGCTCGGCGCAGGAACAGGCGACGGCGCTGAACCAAGTGAACGGCGCGGTCAACCAGATGGACCAGGTGACTCAGCAAAACGCCGCGATGGTCGAAGAATCCGCCGCCGCCAGCCACGGCATGGCGGGCGACGCGCAAGAACTCTACCGCCTGATCGGCCAGTTCCGCCTCGGCGAGACCCCGATGCACAAATCCGCGGCGCCGGCGCAAAGCGCCGCCCAAATCCGCGATTCTGCCGTATCCGGTCAACGCGACCGCCGATCCGCCGCATAGGACCTCCCCTCGGCGTCGAATCGAGACGACGAACCGGGATGTCGATCGGCGTCAAAAAATGGTCGCGACTCTCATTTGACGCGGTCGCGAAGCCGCGCCGCGACGCCAATTCCAAGGACTTCCGACCGCGTCATGCCCGGCCCCTGCGCCGGGCATGCGCGCGGCGAAGGCGCTTCCCGCGCGCTCACGGGCCGCGTATCCTGCGCCGGCCAGGAGCGACGCCGTGAACCGCGCCTACCGCATCGTCCTCACCACCACGAACTCGCGAGACAACGTGAACGTGATCGTCGGTTCCGTCCTCGCGAAAAAACTGGCAGCCTGCATACAAGTGTTCCCGATCGAAAGTCACTATTGGTGGCAGGGCCGGGTGAACGACGATCGTGAGTTCTTGTTGTTGCTCAAGGCGAAGGCGGCGGATTACGCGGATTTGGAAGCCGCCATCCGCTCGGTTCACGCTTACGAGGCGCCGGAGGTCGTCAGTCTAAAGGTTGATGAGGGTTCTTCCAAGTATCTGGACTGGATCGATGCGGTTACGAGGTGAAGCCGTACGCGCGCATGCGATCGTGAACCGAAACGAACCCTCGGCATCGCGCAATCGCGCCTTGGATGGCGTTATGCCCAAGGCGGCGTCGGCGCCGCCTTCATGCCGCCACGTTGTCGCAAGAGCTTACGGGCGACGAGTCGGGTGGGTCGAATGACGTTTGTCGCGTCGGCGAAGGCGAAGTTGTCGATTTGGGCGCTCGGGGCGTCGCTCGTCGCGGGAAGCGCGTTCGCCGGCGACGCGTCGGCGCCCAAGTCGCCCCCGGCATCGCCGGACGACGCCCGTTGCCGCGCGCTGGGGGGAGGTTTTTTCGCCGTTTCCGGTTCCTACGCTTGCATCCGGATCAGCGGCTACGTCGCCGCCGGCACCGATTTCGGCGGCGGCTTGCGCAGCGTTTCGCGCGATCCCGCCCCGTTCGCAGCCGGCGCGGCCACGACGCTCGGAACGCAAGCCGGGTTCAGCGCCGACGCCCGCTTCGACACGCCGATGGGCCCGGGGCGGCTATACATCCAAGTCGGTCACGACAACTTTTCCCAACCCTGAAGCGTCGTGGCGATCGGGACTTCTCGCCGTCGCGGCCGAACGGCTCGGGGCGCCCGGGCGAGGGCGGAACGGCGGCAAGCGTCCCTTCGCGCTTCAGCCTCGCTTGCGCGCGAAGAATCCTTTCAGCATCGTCGTCGCCTCGCTCTCGCGGACGCCGCCGTAGATCTCCGGCGCGTGCAGGCAGGTCGCCTGCGAAAAGAAGCGCGGGCCGTGTTCGACCGCGCCGCCCTTCGGATCGGGCGCCGCGTAATAGAGGCGGCGCAGGCGCGCGTGGCTGATCGCGCCCGCGCACATTGCGCAGGGCTCCAGCGTCACGTAGAGATCGCACTTCGTCAGGCGGGCCTGGCCGAGGCGCTGGGCGGCCTCGCGGATGACCAGCATTTCCGCGTGGGCGGTGGGGTCGGCGTCCGCGCGCGTGCGATTTCCCGCGCTGGCGATCACCTCGCCGCCGCAGGCGAGCGCGGCGCCGACCGGGACCTCGCCGCGCCGTTCGGCGGCGTGCGCTTCGGCGAAGGCGACGCTCATCGGGTCTTTGGGCGCCATGCCGGCTCCTCGCTCCTCGCGCCTCGCGACAGGGGCGCGGCAAGCTGCTAGGACACCGCGACAGGCAAATCAAGAACAGGCCATGAGCGAAAATCCTCCCGCCGCGCCGCCGAATCCGACGCGTCAAGGCCAGCGCATCGCCAAGGCGATGGCGCGGGCGGGCCTATGCTCGCGCCGCGACGCGGAGGGATGGATTGCCGCGGGGCGCGTCAGCGTCAACGGCAAGGTGCTGGAAAGCCCGGCCTTCAACGTCAGCGCGGCGGACGACGTGCGCGTCGACGGCGAGCGCTTGAAGGAGCCCGAACGCACGCGGCTGTTCCTCTTCCACAAGCCGCGCGGGCTGGTGACCACCGCGCGCGATCCCGAAGGCCGGCCGACGATCTTCGATTCGCTGCCCGAGGAGCTGCCGCGCGTCGTCGCGATCGGCCGACTCGACATCAACACCGAGGGGCTGATCCTGCTCACCAACGACGGCGGCCTGGCGCGCGTGCTCGAACTGCCCGCCACCGCCTGGCTCCGACGCTATCGGGTGCGCGCCCACGGCGCGATCGACCAGGCGCGGCTCGACGCCCTGGCCGACGGCGTGACCGTCGATGGCGTTCGCTACGCCGGCATCGAGGCGCGGCTCGAGCGCGAGCAGGGCTCCAACGTCTGGATCATGATGGGCCTGCGCGAGGGCAAGAACCGCGAGATCAAGCGCGTGCTCGAGCACCTCGGCCTCTCCGTCAACCGGCTGATCCGTGTCTCCTTCGGCCCGTTCGAACTCGGCGATCTCGCCGAGGGCGAGGTCGCGGAGGTGCGCACGCGGGTGCTGCGCGATCAGCTCGGCGCCAAGCTCGCGAGGGAGGCGGGCGTCAATTTCGACGCTGAGATCGTTGACCGCGCCGCGCCGCCGCCGCCCGTCGCGCCGAAGCGCGGCGAAGGGCGCTCGGCGGGCGGGCGCGGGCGGCCGGATCGCGGCGGCGGCGCGGCGCTGCGCCGCGAACCCGAGCCCTCGCAGCCGCCGCGCAAGCGCAAACACGTGTCGGCGTTGCGCGCCGAGATCGAGCGGGGCGCGACGGGCCCGCGCAGGCGCATCGAACGCAGCGCGACCAGCGACCGCAAGGGCCGCGAGATCAAGGTCGAGCGGATCGTGGCGACGCCGGAGGAGTTGCGCCGGCGCGCCGCCGAGGCGGCGCGACGCGATCGCTCGCGCCTTAAGAGCGCCGCGCGCCGAGAGGAGCGCCGCGCGTTGGCGAGCCCCGATCGGCGCGGCGGCAAGCCGTTCGAGAAACGCGCGTCCTCCGGCGGCGGCCGTTCCCCGTCGCGGGAGCGCGGCAGGCCCAACGGCAAGCGCCCGCCCTCGGGGCAAGAACGCCCGCCGCGAGGCGGCGAGCCCGGCGGCAAGCGGCCGCCGCGGTGCCCGTAGAGCGATGCGCGTCGTCGGCGGCAGGCTGAAAGGGCGCCTGCTTCACGCGCCCGAATCGCGCGCGATCCGGCCGACCGCGGAGCGCTTGCGCGAATCAATCTTCGACATCCTCGCTCATCGCCATACGGGATCGGTGGAGGGGGCACGGGTGGTCGATCTCTTCGCCGGCTCCGGCGCGCTGGGGATCGAGGCGCTGTCGCGCGGCGCGGCGTTTGCGCTGTTCGTCGACAACGGCGCCGAGGCGCGCGCGCTGCTGCGCGCCAACGTCGAGGCCTTGGCGCTCGGCGGCGCAACGCGCATCTGGCGCGCCGACGCGACCCGGCTCGGCAAGGCGCCCGCCGGACCGCCGTTCGCCCTGGCCTTTCTCGACCCGCCCTACGACAAGGGCCTCGCCGGCCCAGCGCTCGCGGCGCTTTGCGCTGGAAACTGGCTCGCCGAGGGCGCGCTCGTCGTCGTCGAAGAGGCGGCCAAGGCGGGAATCGCCGCGCCGCCGGCGCTCGACCTGGTGGACGAGCGGGTCTACGGCGAAACGCGGATCGTGTTCTTCGCCGTGGCGAGACCGCCATGAAGGAGCGCGCTCGGCCGCATCGCGCCTTTATTCGTAGCGCCCGTAATGCCGCACCGTCACGACTTCGATGCGGCCCTGCGGGCCGATGAAGCCGGACATCAGCCAGCTCGTGACGGCGACCACGAGGGCGGTGAGGATCGCCGGCCACAAGCCGACGACGACGAAGCCGCCGAGGAAGTGCGACACCAGCTCGATCATCAGGCCGTTGATGACCAGCAGGAACAGGCCGAGCGTCAACAGCGTGATCGGCAAGGTCAGGATCACCAGGATCGGCCGCACGAAGGCGTTGACGATTCCGAGCAGCAGCGCCGCGGCGATCAGGGCGCCGGTCGAGCGGATCTCCACGCCGGGAACGATCTGCGAAGCGAGCCACAGCCCAATCGCGACCACCACCGCGCGGATTAGAAAACCTCTCATGCGCCTGCGCTCCTCTGTTCTCGCCCCACTCTAGGCGCGGCGGCGGCGAACCGCCAGGGCGCTTCCACCGGTGACGCGCGGCCGCGGATCGCTTATCTCTAGGTTCGGAGGCCTGCCATGTCCGAACCCAAACACCCCGTCACGATCCGCGCCGCCGACGCGCCGGCGCGCCTCAAGCCGTCGAACTACCCCGAGCCCTTCGCCACGAGCATGAAGGGCCGCGAGAAGCGGCCGCTCGGCGATTTGTTCGGGCTGACGAATTTCGGCGTCAACCTGACGCGCCTCGTTCCTGGCGGGTCGTCCGCGCTGCGCCACGCCCATTTCAAGCAGGACGAATTCGTCTACATCCTCGCGGGCCGCCCGACGCTGCACACCGACGAAGGCAAGGTCTTGCTCGCGCCCGGCATGTGCGCGGGCTTCAAGGCGGGGACCGGGAACGCCCATCGCCTCGTCAACGAAACCAGCGAAGAGGTCGTCTATCTCGAAGTCGGCGACCGCGCGCCAGGCGACGCCGTGAGCTATCCCGACGACGACATTCGCGCCGACTTCGTCGACGGCAAGTGGCGCTACGCCCACAAGGACGGGACGGCGTATTGACGGCGCGACAATGCGCGTGGGGTCTGGGCGGGCGCAGCGCGCAGCGGCGGAGGCGACGGCCGAACCGACCGAGGCGCGCGCCACTTTCGGGCGCGATGGCCTATTTTCAAGGGCTTGCGTGACGATTTTCGGCCGCGCCCGCGCGCCGCGAGCGCTTCGCCCGTCAGCGGACGCCGGCGGTTATACCGATTGCCATCAATGCCGCCCGCCGTCATGGCCGGGCTTGTCCCGGCCATCCACGCGGCAAAGCTGATTCCCCTCCTCAGGAAGAGCCTGAAAATGCGCGGTTTTTCGTCTTGCGAGGCGGCGGCTTGGCGGCGTGCGGACGATTGCGATGCAATCGCCTTGGGATGGCCGGGACAAGCCCGGCCATGACGAGTCATTGATTTCGGCCGCTGGTATTAGGGGGTTGAGCGTCCTATCGCCGCGGCACCAAGCTTTTCCCAGGATTTCCAAACTTTTCCAAGGAAATTCCAAGGAAATTCCTTGGATTTCCAAACTTTTCCAAGGATTTCCAAACTTTTTCCTTGGCCGTTTCTAGGGAAATCAAGGGGTTGTCGGTCGATCGAGCCGGAATCGAGTTTTCTCCAATTCTCTGCGCGACCTCGGCCGCAGGACGAGCCGCCCGGCGATAGCCTGCCGAACGCGCTGACGATTCACCATAGCGCGAATTTCTATTTTTGGAAAGAAATTGTCGCGACGATTTTCGGAAGGGGCCTCGGGGCCAGCGCGGCGGCGCATGCGCCAACGCGAAGGCCGACCGCCGCGACGCCGGCGCCGTGCGGCTTCGGCAGAGAGCGCCGTCGAGGGGCAGGGCGACTCCGATCGAGAAAGTCTGGCGTCGGCTGCGGGCCGCGAAATTCGGCAATTCGTATCTTGTCCCCGGAACCCCGGAACCCCCCGTAAACCGCCGTAAACCGAGTAAGCTGCTGCCTTAATCAACCCCTGCCGGGCCGAGCCCGTTGGCCCCGATGCCTGGACTAGCCATCATAGGCAGCGTGGCGTCGGTGCGGAGGAGAGGCGAGACATAATTGCGGGTGAAATGAGCAGTAGCCTCCCCACCGTTCTTAATGTACCCTATTTGGTAACTTTTTGCCGTGCATTGTTCGGCGTGGCCGGTCAAGGGCCGCGAGCGAGTGTGGACGCGTAAAACACGCCCTTCGGTTAGGGTTTGAATGGCTGCGCCCCAATGACAATGACACAGGAACGGCGAGCACTGTTCGAGGCAAACAAAGAAGCCGCCGCTCACGGGACCTTTGGCGGAGCAAGCGCGTATTTGAACACGTCCATGTTTCGGCGCTTGTTGTCGAGTCGCTATCTGGTACGTCTTCAGACAGTATCGTTCCTTGGCGCTATCGACTACGTGATATCAGCTTCGCCTCTGGAACAAGAAAAGACTCGGTGGGACCACACGCTTGGCGTGGCCGTAATTGCCGTCCGGTTCGCAAAGGCCGCGCGGCTTGGAGACGTCGAGCGCGATGAGTTGACCGCTGCCGCGCTGCTTCACGACGTGGGTCACGGCCCACTTTCGCATTCCTTAGAGCCCTATTTCAAAGAGCATTTTGGCATCGATCACCATACAGTAGGTCGCGACATAATATTGGGAAGGGAGCCGTTCGGCCGCGAAATATATGATATATTGACGGAGCACGGCCTCGATCCGGCTCGAATAACTAGTTTGATTGACGGATCATTGCACGGAGAGCGACACAATATTGCGTTTTCGCATCCTATAAATATCGATACGATTGAAGGAATTTACCGCTCCGGTCACTTTATTGCGTTTGATACCTCGACGCGTAAGATGGAAGAGGTATTACTCGCTCACTTCAGTCGAGACAAGGCCGTATTCGACGAATTTTGGTCCGACAAATCTGTTGTTTACGAGCGCCTGATTAACGGAAGCAGCGGTCGTATAGCCGATTCTATTGCGATCAAATACGGAATGGAATTCCGGTTGGATAAAACGGAATTTTTTCTAGGAGAGCCTCAGTTTTTTTGTAACCACCCTGTTCTACTTCAGCAATTTACCTCAGTCAGAAATTTGACTTCCTGTCTTTGGTCAAGAATCGATCAAGCCCACGGACCGAAAGGCAAGTTTTGGATTAACGAATCCGCCCCGGTGGGAGCGCCTGAACGGTATTCTCGAGTCAGGCGTTCAGGTAAAGGCGCGTCAGAGAACCAGCGCTCTATGGATTGGGTGAGTGTCCCCAAATGTATATTGTAGGGCATTTAATAATTTCAACGAAAAATGATGCCCGTTGTCCTTCAAGGTACGATAAGTTTCGTTTTTGTTGCGCGATCTTTCTGTAGTTGATTCAAGTTGTTTACGTATTGTACTATCGCCGAGCGCTTTGAGAAATTCGTCGTATAATTTCAACGCTGGCAACGCAGAATCTCCGCAGATGTCGAGAACTCGATCTATCGGAGTTTTCGCGAAGCCAGTTTCAAGAATTCTCACTTTTTCCGAATACGACCTTTGATATGTATTTGCAATTAAGACTATGCCGCTAAAATATATCAGTTTTCGTGAGTATACAAGTTTTATATTTCTTATTCCCCACGGCTTTGAATGCTGAACGGTTTTGAAATCAAAATCGACGCAGATCGTCCTATAGTATCTGATAATATCATTTAGCAAGAATAAGCATAAGTTATGCGGATATATCGATGATTTCACGTATTTCCTAACCAACGTGCCGCGTAGGTCTGACAGTAGTTGTTCACCGGCAATCCAGTCCCCTTCCAAAAGAAGAAGAATTCTACGCGTCAGCGTCGGAGTGCTGTCGCGATCGCCGCCGATATTTTTTACTATGTCCTCAAATTTCTCAACATGTCCGAAATATCCCGTTTGCGATGGCGGGCGACCAGCAACTTGCAGTAGTTGTGGACCGAGACAACGTAATGCATCCTCAGCCTCTGACGATCGGTTTCCCCGATGCACGACAAAGAAATCCAAATCTGATTCCGTTGTAGCTTCACGGCGCGCGTACGAGCCACAAGTGCTAAACAATATATCCTTGCCGAGCTTAAAAACGTCTGCCTTCGCTCTCATTAACCGAAGTTTTTTCTCGGACGCGATTTGAGTTTGAAGATAGGTCGGTAATTTGTCCGAGCTTGAAGACATTTTTGTATCTCCACGACCTATGCATACGCCGTCGTATCCAACGAGGTCAAATAGGAAAAAGGTTACGGCGACTGTCACCGTCATCGGCCTGGACGAGTCGGATAGCCGCGGCGTTCGTTTTTCGTGGGCCTTGCGAAATTGCGAATCTCCAAATCGGGTCGAAGGCGTTGTTCAAGGCCCTGGACCCAATGTCAGACACTCACGTCTACCCGCCCGTCGCGACCGCGCGCTTCCCCCTACCCGTCCAGTCCGCCCATCAGCATGGACTTGATCTCGACGAAGCCCTCGGCGCCGCGGCGCGACGCCTTGTCGGGTTTGCCGTAACGGTCCGGCAACTCGTTCTTGCATAGGATGGCGCGTTCGCTCGTCTGTCGCTGCTCGCGCGAACCGAGCGCATCGAGCAGGCGCATCGGCGCCCGAATCGGACGCGACCGAAGCGGCGACCCCACGAAAAGGCAGGCATTATGGCCGGCGATGACAAAACCGCTAAGGCTCCCGCAGCTTGTGGCGAGATGAGACGGCGCGAATTCTTGGGATATTCGGGCAGCGTCCTCGGCGCCTTTTCGTTCGGCGCGCTGACGTTTCCGCAGACCGCTCTCGCTTCCGAGGCGCCGAGCTATCCCATCGATCCGACAGTCGTCACGACGCGCGAGCGGATGATCGCGTTTCCCGCTGAGCTGCCGGGCCTGTCGAAGGCGCAGATCGATCAGGTCGGCCAATACGCGAAATTCGGTTACGGCGCCTGGACCTACGGCGCGCCGCTTGCCGTCGCGCCGCGCGCCGATCTCCTGCCGGCCGATCGCGCGCCGCGCGCGCCGGGGAAGAAGGCGAAGCTGCTGCGGTTCTTCGCCTTCACCGATGTTCACATCACCGACAAGGAAGCGCCCAACCAGCTCATCGCCTTCCAGCAGACCGAGCCGTTCGCCGTCGACAACACCTCGATCTACTCGCCGGTGATGCTCGCCACGACGCAGGTGCTCGACGCCGCGATCCAGACCGTCAACGCCCTGCACAAGAGCGATCCCTTCGACTTCGGCGTGATGCTCGGCGACGCGAGCAACAACCCTACCTACATCGAGGCGCGGTGGTACATCGACGTGTTCGACGGCCAGTGGATCACGCCCAGTTCGGGCGCGCACGCCGGCGCGCGCGACATCGACTACCAGAAGCCGTTCAAGGCCGCCGGGCTCGACCGCTCCATCCCGTGGTATCAGGTCGTCGGCAATCACGATCACTTCTATCTCGGGTCGTTCCCGCTCGATGGCGATCCGAGTTTTCGCGCGTCCTATGTCGCGGGGGCAGTGTGGGCGATCGGCGACCTGCTGGTTCCCAAGCCGGCCGATTTCCCGGTCTTGTTCGACGTCGCCGCCTTCAAGGCCAAGCCGGCCTTTTACCCCGGCGTGATCGATGGCTCGACGCCGTTCGGGACGATCGTCGGGGCGGGGCCCGCCGCCGATCCCGCCTTCGCCGCGGGGGCGCCGAAGGTCGTCGCCGATCCCGCGCGCCGCGCGCTCGGCAAGGCGGCGTGGATGGGGGAATTCTTCGACACGACGACTCGGCCGGTCGGCCATGGCTTCCATCTGGCGCGCAAGAGCCGCCTCGGCCGGCGCGATCCCGGCTTCGCCTGCTACAGCTTCGCGCCGAAATCGCATCTGCCGCTCAAGGTGATCGTGCTCGACGACACCCAGGCGAGCGACGACGGCTCGCGCGAC
>Ga0182014_10006887_pt1 | contig 12052 bp, 15 predicted proteins | sample 612S2DmetaG_FD_120489 | JGI IMG/M metagenome (GOLD analysis project Ga0182014, IMG submission 120489) | Permafrost microbial communities from Stordalen Mire, Sweden - 612S2D metaG | ecosystem: Environmental > Terrestrial > Soil > Wetlands > Permafrost | place: Sweden: Stordalen | collected... | reverse complement strand
CTCACCAAATCCCTCGGACCCCGGATCCAATCATTCCTGTCAAGCCCCGATAATCGCTCGACCTGCCGCTGCAATCGAGTCCCTGTGTTGTCATCCTCTTTGCGACGCGGCAAACAAATACGGCGCACGACATGCCGGCTTCCCGAGCGCGGTCACATCGGCATATTCAATCGTTCCTACTACGAAGAAGTATTGGTTGTTCGAGTGCATCCGGAGATTCTCCGCAACCAGGGGCTTTCGGAAGAGTTGCGCGACGAAAAGACCATCTGGGAGCAGCGGTATCGCTCCATCCGGGACCTGGAGAGCCACTTATATCGCAACGGAACGCGGACCATCAAAGTATTCCTCCACCTTTCGCAGGAAGAACAGCGAAAGCGATTCCTCGAGCGCATTGATGAGCCCGACAAGAACTGGAAATTTAGCCTCACTGACATTCACGAGAGGAAATACTGGAAGGATTACATGACGGCTTATGAGGCTTGCCTGAACGCGACAAGCACGGATCGCGCCCTGGTACGTCGTTCCCGCCGATGATAAGGAGAATGCCCGGTTGATTGTTTCCCAAATTGTCCTGGATGCGTTCAATGGACTGAAGATGGCATATCCCAAGACCACAGCGAAACGTTGGCGGGAATTGAAATCTATCCGCAAGCTGCTAACGAAGTAAGGTTTCAATGATGGCCTTCGCTAAGGACTTCCCGACCGGCCTCACGATCGATGAAGCCCGCGGCCGGCTCGAAAAGTCGGTGCAAACGCGTCCCGCTAGTGCCTCTCGAGGATACGCGCTTGTTCGGCTCCAAAACACCGCTCCGCGAGAAGTGGAACGCGTGCTCCGGGCGCACTCTTGCGTGTAAGCTGGAGCTATGGGCGATTTGTTGAGCCTGCGAGGGCTTTCCTGGTGGGAGTTGGCGAAACGCACATTCCGGAGAAGCTGGGACGATGAGGTCTTCGGACAGGCAGCCCGGCTGGCGTTCTATTACTTCCTCAGCCTGTTTCCCGTATTATTGTTGCTGCTAATTGTGCTCGATAAACTCGTCAGCACAGGATCTCATTTACGAGACACGCTCCTGGGCGCCTTTCAGCAGATCCTGCCGCGGGAAGCGTCGGCGCTAATAGCGAAAACCGTTGGTGAACTGAACGCAGGAGCCGTTATCGGCGCTGGAGCTGTATGGGCGGGGCTGGGCTCCGCTTGGGGTGCTTTGAATGGCACTTGGGCGATGATGACCGGCCTGAATAAGGCATATGAGGTCAAAGAAGAGCGTCGATGGTGGAAGGTTTTGGGTGTCGCCTTCAGCTTGACGATTTCGCTAGGGATCATGGGCTTGGTTGCGCTCGGGGTAATGCTCTATGGCAGCCGGGTCTGGAAAATGATCGAACAGGATATTGGCATTCAGACCCAATCCCCGTTTCTCTGGCGCATCATTCAGTGGCTGGTGGCAGCGGTAGTGCTGCTGTTCTCGCTCGCTTTGCTTTACCGCTTCGGGCCGAACTTAAATGATCGGCGGTGGCAATGGAGTATCCCCGGTGCGGTCGTCGCAGTCGCGTTATGGGCCGCCTCTACGCTGCTTCGGGTCTATCAGAATCACTTCAGCCCTCAAAGAATCTATGGATCCCTTGATGCAGTGGTTGCGCTTCTGATGTGGCTCTATTCCACAGGCGCGGCTATCTTCATCGGCGGCGAGGCCAACTCTGAAATTGAGAAGGCCGCCGCGAAAGCCCGTCGCGCTGACGCAGGGGATCTGCGGAAAGACGCAGCAGTGGCGAGGGGAGTTCCCAACAATTAGCATGACGCTTTAGTGCGGAAGCTGTCGCAGTTCACTTTAGTTTAGTGCGCAGCCAGCCGCTTTGGCGTACCGGATGGAGAGTGGTAGCTCGATGTTCAAAGATGGCTGCTACTGGTCGGCGCATGGCCCTCCGTTCCTGCCTGGTCTCCTGTCGCGACCAAGCTGGCGACGCGTACGCTGTCCAGGTCACCGCGGAGTCGCTGTACGAGGCGCTGGCGGCGCCCTCTAAGCCTGGCTTGCGGTCCAGTCGGCTGACGACCATACGGAAACGTTCCCGCGGCTTTCCGTCCGCGGCCCGAATTCATCCTCCAGCCGGAGCAGGCGGCTGGCGATGGCCTTCAGCGGTGCGGAATGAGATGACCTGACTCGATGTCCGGGCTGAAATGCGAGATTATGTCTTCCGTTCGTCGGGTGTACCAACCACACCAACCTGAGCCGGCTTCCACTATTCAGAGGTGATAGCTACAACCGGAACAGCTCGATATTCAGGACGTCGCGGATGTAGATTTCAATGAAGTCTGGCACGTAGGATCGATTTGCTGGTCGCAGCGAGTCGTTCGATCAACATTTCATCCCGTTCATCCGTAAGTCGAGCACGCAACCCTGTGGGACGATGGGTGCCAACTCCCGTGGGCTCGAACCCTCAGACTCTGGGCAATCTGGCGCCGAGATTCGTAAAGTTGTATCGCGGGCGTGATGGCGCATTCCTAGACTAGCGTTAATGCCGCCTGCGGACGGCACCCGTCCATTTCGCCGATGCTCAGATCGAACGGGCCTGGTCCATCAGCTCTGCCCATCGATCCGGACTATCCATTCGGATCGCGGCTGATACGAAGTCCAAGCCACGTGCACCAGGTTCTCATTCGGTTAGGTTTTGGCGCCCGTGAGAGCATGCACCAAGGCGGCGTTTTAGCTGTGCACCACAGCAGGGCAGACACCGACCGCGGACTTGCGTTCCGGCTAGCACGCCAAGACACGACCTCCTTGACGCGATTAGTCTAGCGGCTTTTCGGTTTTGAATATCAGGCGGTAGATCGGATCCCCCGGCTGCCGGTGCAGTACCTGAACTAGCTCCCAGCCCTTCGTTCCATAGTCGAGGAGAACCTTTTCGATCTGATCATCAAGATCTGCGTCGAGCGTAACCTCGATGCGATGAATTCGATACAGCCATTCAGCCACTCTGAACCTCCCTTCGCTGCCAGTGGTCGTGCGCACGGCACTATCGCGGTTGTGACCCTTCCCGACTGGCTGCAGTTCACATTTGGCGCAGGATTTCCGTTTTGGCTTCCTGCCCGCTATTCATCATACATCCAACCGCCTATCTTGGAGCTGTTGTCTTCCCGGCGACAAAGGTGGCCGTCGCGTATGGCCGGAACATTTGCCACACGACCTTCTTGGATAGCACGTCGCCCTGCACCTTGTCGCAGCGGTTGACGGGCCGGAACACGTGGTCGTCGGTCACGCCGGCCGCAGATGTCCAGGCCTCAATCGCCACCTTGTACCCAGCTGGCATCGGCACCGTGCCCATGCGTCCGTGCTTTCCGAGCAGGTCCACGATGCACCACCGGCCATCCCGCTGTTGTATGTGCCCCATCGTAAGTTGCCGCCTTCGGACTGGCGCAGCCCACAGCCCAGGAGCACGGCAATGACGGCCGAGGGAGCATGGACAGAACAACCGGTGGGTGAGGTTGCCTGCGTCACGAACACCACTGCGGCAATTCACTGGCTAACACCTGGCGGCAGATGGATTCTGCCGGTAATGTCACGCTGTCGACCACTCATGAGAGCTGGCTCGATGCATGGGCCCCCCGGTCTCGGTGACACTCACCTGCAAGATAAAACGCTGCATGCCGCTCATGCTCTCCTGGTTTTACGACGCGTCTGGCGACTTCGATTTGGTGGCACGTGCCATTCCGCCAAAGGCAAACGACCATCACGACGTCACGGCGATCCGAGAACGGTAAGTCGCTTTGCTGGGCATGCTCCACCCCGAGCAGCCGATCACCCAGCTTGCAGCGTGACGAGGCGCCTGGCCCGCGGCGGCGGGCGTTTGCCCTGTGTGCGGCTGGCAGCCCGGTTGATTCAGGCCGGAAAACGGCAGAGCGCCGCCGCGCGCCGGGACCTAGCCGAAAAAAGCGAGCCTCAAAATCGGTCAATTTGACCGTTTTGCCGGGTGAATATGAGCCGCCGGCACGGTTAGCAAATGGTTAGCAGAAAGTTGACAGGTTTTGAGCCAAAAGTCCACCGTCAGGGGTGCGGAGCCGCCGCCTCCAGCAACTCCGCAGGCGGAGTCCCGCGCCGGGACATTTGTCGCCAAACGCTACGCAGGAAGCGGCCAGCAAGTAAAGATCTTCTATCGCTCGATCTTGAAGCCGATTTTCACCGTGACTTGGAATTCCTCTATCTTGTCTTCCGCGATACTGCCGCGCTGTTCGACGACCTCGAACCAATGCATGTGGCGGATGGTATGTGCCGCCTCGGCGACCGCAGCTCTTACGGCTTCGGCAAAACTGACGGGCGAGGTGCCTACGACCTCGGTGACCTTATACGTTCCAGGCATGGTGCTCTCCTTGAATCCATCGTCGGTAATATCATATCATTCGGTGCCTGGCTTGAGGTTTGGAGGAGGGATGCGGTCTTGGGCTCGTTCAGCATTTGACGTGCAAGATGGCGTTGGTGTCACGCGGGTGTTGTTTCATTTCGTGCAACTCTACAACGATGGAAGAGGCAGCCAAATGCCAAGGTCAGCAGTGGCCTGCCTCAACATACCAGAACCCGCGGATAATATGAAGGAACTATCTGTACGATGTGCCAGACCGCCGGAAGTTCGCCGTGCGGATCACGTTATACCCAGAAGTGGATATTTCCGTGCCGTGCGACTGGAGCGCTGCTTGGGCCGAGGTGACAGAGTGCGTGAGAGCGGCGATGGCGAGCTAACTCAGCCACATCTGCACAGACTCGCTTGGAGCGCGATTGCATCGCCCCGGTGCGCGTCGAACGGGTCGAGCCGCCCGCCGCCCCCGCGGGTTATAATGCCTACAGGCCACTATGCTCGGCGTTGACGCGCGCGCCGCGCGCTATACCTGGACCGCCGCTCTCGTGTTGCTGCTCCTCTGGTTGGTGTACCTGATGCGCACGACCGTGTTTGTGTTCATCGTGGCGCTGCTGTTTGGATATCTGCTCGCACCCCTGGTGAGCGTCATCGACCGCTTCCTGCCCGGCAAACGCACGCGCACTCCCGCACTGGCTATCGCTTACGCGATCCTTGTCGCCGCGGTCTTCTTGGGCGTCACGCAGATTGGCTCCCGCACCGTCGAAGAGGCCAACTCACTGGCCAAATCCATGCCCGCCAAGCTCGCCAGGTTTGAGCAGCCCAACGCTTCCTTGCCCGACAGTGTGAACTCCTTCAAAGCGCAAATCGTGCAGAAGGTGGAAAATCGGCTCAGCCAGAGTTCCGGCGAGATCATCTCCTCTCTGCCGCGCGCCGGCGTCGAGATACTCAGCGTGGCCAGCAACCTGGTGTATTTGGTCATCGTTCCCATTCTCGGCTTCTTCTTCTTGAAAGATGGCCGCGCGATACGCCAGCGCTTACTGGAGATGATCGACGACGATCGGCAGCGCGTCCTGATGGAAGGGCTGCTTGCCGATGTGAACCTCGTGTTGGCCCACTATATGCGCGCCATCTTGATACTGTCGCTGGCCACTTTCACGTCTTACTCCATCTTCTTCACCATTCTGCGGGTACCGTACAGCATCCTCCTCGCGGCCCTGGCGGGAACGCTCGAATTCATCCCCATGATCGGAACCTTCTCGGCCGCCGTCATCATTGTGATCGTTACCGCGGTGAGCGGCGGACCGGTTCTGGGCGCGCTCGCATTCCTGGTCGTCTATCGCGTGTTCCAGGACTATGTGCTGTCTCCCCTGTTGATGCGCGCAGGCGTGGAATTGCATCCGCTGCTTGTGCTATTCGGAGTCTTCGCTGGCACCGAACTGGTCGGCATTCCGGGCGCGTTCCTCTCCGTGCCGGTGCTGGCTCTCATCCGTATCATTTACCGGTTCATCCGCCAGCAGCGCCTGGCCGCGGGACAGGTCCACGCTGTGCCCGACGCACCCGCATGAGAGTCCTGACCGGATTCGTCCTGCCAGCCGCCACGCACTCGCGCACGTCATGAGCGTGAGTTCCGGCGATCTGACCATCCGCGGAACGCTGACGCATTACGAGTTCCGGCTGCCTCTGGCGGCTGGGCCTGCGACTAAAGCTCGGCTACCCCGCTGCGCTCGGGTCGGCTGCGCGCATCTCGCCGAAGAACGGTGTGCGCTCCTGCTGCACACACTCAGCAGCGTATAGGTACATAGCGGCCGACCAGGTCTGCCAATCCCGCCCGCTGGGCTGACCGGTCTGCGCCTTAATCCACTCGTTGAACCCCCACTCCGCCTCGTTTTCGTGCCAGGGCTTCACCAGTTCGGTCAGGGCCAACAGCTTCCGCTTTGCCAGCCCTATCCGCCCCGTCGCGACGCACGCCGCCACATAGAAGCCGCAGACAAACGGCCAGACGCCCCCGTTGTGATACTCGCCGGGCCGGTTGTATTGCTCGTATCGTGGCCGCCAGTCGGGGTCGCGGCGCAAGATATACGGAAACAAACAAGGCGGCAAATCCACGGCCAACTCTCCGCGATCCCGTATGGAGTCGCACTCCGCTTCAATCCATGCCACCAACTTTCGCGCCCGATCGGGCGAGGCGATCCCAGTCAGAATCGCCAGGCTGTTGCCCAGCAGGTCGAAACGGTCGCTGTTAAAGAGTTTGTAGGAGTAGAGGGCGTAATAAGGCTTGGATGGCACCACAAGACCCTCGTGCTCATGGGGGTTCTTCGCTTCGCCAAGGACCTCCAGACGATTCATCAACTCGCGCAATTGATCGGCGGACTCGTGCTCGCCATAAAGAAGCAGATACGCGTAAACCAGCGTGTTCACGTACAGCCCAAACCCCATCGCCCACTGCTCGTCACGCCAGTCGCTGGTGGGTAGTTGCGAGACCATCACCATGTCGTCAGGGCTCTGGTATTGCATCCACTTCAGGGCGTTCTGAGCTGCCCCATCGAGGAAATCCAGCTCGTTTGCCGATTTCCTGTACAATGCCAGGCCAAAGAGGAACAGCGGCGTCGTATCGCTGGAGCCACGGTCAACAGGATCGTGCGCGAGTGATGGAACCAGGCCGCGCGGCGTCTGATTGGTTGCCAGCGCCACCAGTGTGCGTCGTAGCGCGTCCGCAAGCTCCTCGTTGCCGGTGACCAGAAAGCCCAGGGCTGAAATCATGAGGTCCCGCGTGTAAGGTTCCGGGTATCCCCACCCGGCGGCCCTGGGCAGTCCTTGACACGGCCCCCGCGAGTTATTCAGCAGGATGCGGAGGGCCGCCTCTTTGGCCCGATCAACGGAGGCAAGCGACTTCTCGTCCATAATTAGGGCCACCCTTACCGAATTCCCAATCGGTCGGACACGATCTTCAGGAAACGCCTGGCAACCTGGCGATAGTCGAACAACTCGGCCACGCGTTTTCGGCCCGCTTCGCCCATCCTCCGCCGCAGACCGCTGTCCTCGATGAGTGCCAGGAGGTATTTAGCGATGTCGGGCACGCTGGCTCGGTACTCCGCTGTTCGCGGGTTTGGAAACACGATGCGATGGGTATCGTCGATCCCGTGACCTTCCCCGAATACCGCCTCACCGATCTTCCTCTCCTCCGCCACTTCCGCCAGGAATGCCGTTTCACCGTGGACCATCGTGTCGAGAAACGCCATCGCGTTGATCGCAATCACCGGCTTTGCGCAGGCGTTGGCCTCCACCTGGATCATTCCGAAACCCTCCAGCCGCGACGGTGCCGCGTAGATATCGCAGGCGGCTAACAAGTAGGGCATAAAATTGTGCGAGACCACGTTTGTGGAGTAGATGACCTTCTTTTCGATGCCCAGATGCGCCGCCAGTTGGAGGTCGATCATGTTCTGTTGTACCGTGCGCGGCTGGGGCCAGACTTTGCAGACATATCTCCAGTCGGGCGCCTCGGCATCGATCAGCGCCAGCGCCTGCATGACCTCCTGGGCGCCCTTGGACGTCGCGTCGCCCCCGACGGTCAGGATCATGATCTGGCCATCAGAGACTCCCAGAGCCTCGCGGATCGACCGGACCTTCAGGTCATCGCGGCTGTGCGGCGCGAAGCGGTCCGTGTCGCAACCCACCGGCAGCACCTCCATATTGTCTCCCCGGATGCCATCCCTGATGTATGTTTCCTTCACCCAGTTGGAGGTGACCAGGATCAGCGGCAGAGCGTTCAGGACCTCGTGGTGTGCTGCGACATAACCATCGGCGACGAGCCACGGCACGGCCTTCATCCCAAACTGCTGCGGGTGTAGGACCAAGTGTGGAAGGTGGCCCCAGAACCCTATGCCGACTACCACGTCCGGCTCGAACCAGCGGTAATACCATTCCTTTTCCAGTGGCGATTCGAAATGCACCGGGTGGACATCCACGCCGATCTCGCGCAGGCCCCGGCACAATAGCTCACCCTGCGTCGCCAGGCCGGCCGCCGATGGTGGGTATTCGGTCAGCACAAGCACTTTCACGATTGTTGCTCCCAGGGTGCCGCGCGCTCTAGCGCTGCTTGCGCGGAGCCAAAGCACCAGAACCCTTCTTCTCGCGGAGTGGTCTGTGCTTCCCAAGTATCGGGCCCGAACCCGTAAAGATCCGTGATCAGCCGGCGCTTTTCAAACCAGACGTCGTCCGTCAGCACGTCCCGCCGGTCAGCATCGTCACGAACCCGAGGCAGGTACGCCCGGCCTCCATCCTCATAGGCAAACAGCCACAATCGCCTGGTGTCGACACCGCCCGCCCGCCATAGCTCAACGACGGCCTGGCAGCACTCCGAATGCCGGCGGTGCCGTGTGTACTCGCCCTTTGGGCCGTGGGTCAGAATCAGGTTGTAGCTGGCTCCTCCCAGCAGGCGCGCGGTGGTCTCCTGGACTTGCTTGACCGGCAGTGGCGCCTGGTCCGGTCCATCATCGAGACCCGCCATCCCGCCCTCCGCCCCCAATCGCTGCAAAACCCGGCGAAACCTTGGTGCGCGTTCCGGATCCGCTGCTCTGCATAAGGTCACGATGCGCCAAAGAAACTCTGGATGGGTCAGGATGTAGCCGCCGCACCAGAGCGTCTCGTCGTCCGGATGGGCGACGACAACAGCGGCCCGAGGCCGAGGGTTTGACCTTACCTCATCGAGCGGGATGGGTGTCATTGTTCTCTTCGGGAGGCGTCAGAGCATAGCCTCAGCACACTTTCTGTGGGCGCTCGAAACGTGGCGCTTTTGGTTCGAAGCCATAGTTCAAGAACGCGGCGTAGGTTGTGGCAAGCGCCCCGACACGCCGCGGAGCCTCCTCCACTGGCCGGGCAACACCAGATTCAACTCCGGCGATTCATGCGGCCGCATGGCCGAACTCTCTTGCGGCAACAGATTCGCTGGGCACCGCTGCCCTCTGCCTTCGTGCCAGTTCAAAAGAGCGCATGTACAGCTCCGCCGTGTTGCTCCACACCATCGTGCGGCCCAACTTGTAGGCGTTTTCGCTCATGGCGTTCCGGCGCGTTCGATCCCGCAATAACCCAGTCACTTCACGGGCAATCGCCCTCGGGTCCCCAAATGGCACCAGTACGCCACGCTGGTCCCTCAACAATTCGGCGGCATGCCAATACGGCGTTGAGATCACGGCTTTGCCCGCGCCAAACGCATAAGCTAGTGTTCCCGACGTGATCTGGGCTTCGTCCAGATAAGGAGTAACGTAAAGATCAGCCGCTCCAATGAAGTCGGTCAGTTCGTTCAGTTCCACGAAGCGGTTGTGGAAGATGACGTGGTTTTCGATTTTGTTTTTCCTGGCGATGGCTTCGAGGCCGAGGCGGTAGGCTTCGCCTCGTGTGCGCAGTTCGTGGGGATGCGTGGCGCCCAGCAAAATATAGACGACGTCGGGAAACTCCGCCACAACATCCGGGAGCGCATTGAGCACATGTTCAATTCCCTTGTTCGGTGAAAGCAGCCCGAACGTCAGCAACACCTTCTTTCCGCCCACGCCGAACTGGTACTTGTAATAATCCGGGGCGACAAATGTTACGTCGGGAATGCCGTGCGGGATGAGATCGATCTTGGCCGGAGGCGCCTGGTACACTTCCTGCAAGATCGTTCGTCCCCGCTCTGTCATGACCACCAGCCGGGTGGAGCGTGCGATCAATTGCAGCATCACGCGATGCTGGTCGGCGTTCGGCTTGAGGAGAACGGTGTGAAGCGTGGTGACGACCGGCGCTGTCAATCTGCGCAGCAGCGCCAACAGGTGGTTGCCAGCCGGCCCGCCGAATATTCCGAACTCGTGCTGGACCGAGACAATGTCCACGTTGCTGGTATTTAGGAAATCGGCGGCGCAGCGGTAAGAACCAAGATCCTGCTCCTCAATCTCGAAGCGAACGACCTCCGGATACCGATAGCACCCATCGACGTCATTGACCGGCACCGCGAAGCACCGGCTTTGGGGATGCCGCGCTGCCACAGCCCGAAGCAGGTCGGATGTAAACGTGGCAATGCCGCATTTGCGCGGGGGGTAGTTGCCGAGAAACGCGATGGTTCGAATGCTAGAGGCTATTTTCACGACCTGACCCACCTTTTTCCCGCTCTTTGCCGTCGCAATAGCGGGCGGTTCATCTGACGGTGATCGACGAGCCAGCAGAACTGCCAGTCACGCGGCATGGACGAGAGTCTCGCTCACCAAGTCCGTTCTCTCCTGCCCATCCCGATCGGCAGCCTCCTGGCACTGGATACAACGCGACGCCCATGGCACGGCTGCGAGGCGCTTCGTGCTGATCGCCGATTCGCACTCAATACAGGTTCCAAAGCTGCCGTCTTTAATCCGTCGCAATGCGGCTTTCACGTCACGCAGCAGGCTGGACTCTCGGTCCACGTTTCGCATCGCCAGATCTCGTTCCGACGCGTACTGGATCTCATCCATCTGCTCCGCGCTCTTCTCGATTGCGAGGCCGTCTCGCTTTCGCAATGCCTGAACCAGTTCGACCGCGCTTCGTTCAAGGATCTCTTGGAACCCGCCCATTTCGGTATGTGCTATCTGCACGCCCATTCCTTCGCCCGTACGGGCCGACCATCCCGGCCCAACTACGCTGCACCATCGAGTTGCCGATCGAGCCTCGCTGACCGGCGGGCTGGGCGCCTGATCGTCTCTATGGGCGAAACCGGCGCCCAGCCTCCGGGTCGAGCATCCTCCGATTGCTGTGACGCCTGCTCGCCCTCTTGTTCGTCGCCGTCGTACAAGGTCCACTCCGTTGGAAATCTTTCCTTTTCTCGGGCCGCTATTGGCTGCTGTCTTGCTAGAACCATGTCCCCACCCCTTGTTCATGCAAACCGTCCGGCTCCGCCGCTGATGATCGCGTTCGTATCTCCCGTTCCGCCCGGAGCCAGTCCTCTTCCGGCGGAGCCGCCTTGACGGCCGCGGGTTTCCCAGTACGAGTCGCCTCCTTAGCAGTGCCCGCACCAAAGTCGCATTCCCAGCGGCTCCAGGCAGCGAAGGTGACTCGCAAGACCTCCTCCGGCTCGAACGGCGTCATCAGGACGTCGAAACCACCCAGATTCAGCACCTTCGCCCACAGGGACTCGTCGGCCAGACGAGAGAACACAATGATGTTCGGCGGAGCCGGCAGTCTCGCCGTGGCCTTCAAAAGGTCTTCCCAGTTGCCGTCGGCGTGGTCACGTTCGCAAAGGAGCACCGGAACACCTTGGCCGCGCAACAATGCCAAAGCTCCACAGCAGTCTGAAGCCTCATGCAGTTTCCAGTTTGCCTGGGAGAGAATCTCTCGAAGTCGAACGCGATCGGCGGGCAAAGGACTGACTGCAAGGGCCGCTGGGGTCCGCTTCGGCGATTGGATAGACTCCCCTGCTCGGCCGCTCATTGATTCCTCCGCGCGATGCGCTACTTCGCATGTTAGCCTTCGATGTCAGCAGGGGGAACTGGGCAAATGTCCAGTCCAGTCCAGTCATGGCTCGAAAGCGCTATGCACGGGATTGGCCCGCTGCCAACGCCGGTGGGGCAAGGAGTACGCGGGTAATAGCCGCATACACTAGCGAGGTCTTCGACCTCAAACCGACGAGCACTCGCCCGCAACTTTTTGTAGAATTCAGGAATGGCGACCATCCCGGAACTTTTGGACGGGCACGTCACACTCGAAGTGGAGTGCCTTG
>Ga0182014_10006885_pt1 | contig 12053 bp, 9 predicted proteins | sample 612S2DmetaG_FD_120489 | JGI IMG/M metagenome (GOLD analysis project Ga0182014, IMG submission 120489) | Permafrost microbial communities from Stordalen Mire, Sweden - 612S2D metaG | ecosystem: Environmental > Terrestrial > Soil > Wetlands > Permafrost | place: Sweden: Stordalen | collected... | reverse complement strand
TCATGCCAAAAGAATATGAAGATTCCTCTTGACAGACCAACTCAGATGACTAATCTCTTGCGCTCCTACGGAGCTTTGACCCCTGAGAACGCCGGAAATCTCCACTCTCATGTCGCGCACCCGTACAGCCATCGAGGGCTTGAAAGGAGCGCGGGATAGGAGCGCGACGTGGTACGATCCTCTATCATGAACAGGAGAAACGCGTTTCGAACCGTTGCGGCCGCCATGGTGGCTGCGCCCGCCGCACTTGCGACGCCGGGATCGGCCGGACGGCTGAAGCAATCGGTGTGCCGGTGGTGCTATTCGAGGATTTCGCTCGACGATCTCTGCCGCCAGGCCGCCGATATGGGGATCAGCGGCATCGACCTGGTGGAACCGGACGAATGGCCCACGGTACGCAAGTACGGCCTGGTCCCGACGGTGACTCAGGGCAAAGCGTCGATTCCCGATGGCTGGAACCGCAAGGAGAGCCACGACCGTCTGGAGGCTGATATACGCGACCGCATCACGCTCGCCGCGGCGGCCAAGGTACCCAACGTGATCACCTTCTCGGGCAATCGCAAAGGGATGAGCGACGAGGAAGGCAAGGCCAACTGCATTTTGGGCTTGAACCGCGTCAAGAAGATCGCGGAAGACAGCGGCGTCACGGTGGTGATGGAGCTGTTGAACAGCAAGGTGGACCACAAGGACTACCAGTGCGACCACACGGCGTGGGGCGTGGACGTGGTGAAGGCGGTCGGTTCGCCGCGCGTGAAATTGCTGTACGACATCTACCACATGCAGATCATGGAAGGCGATGTCCTGCGCACGATCAAGGACAACTTCCAATACCTGGGCCACTATCACACGGGCGGCGTGCCTGGCCGGCACGAGTTGGACGAAACCCAGGAACTCCAATGGAAGACCATCGCCAAGACGATCGCCGACCTGAATTTCCAGGGCTACTTCGCGCACGAGTTCCTGCCCACGCGGGACCCCATCACCTCATTGAAAGAGGCGGTGGCGTTGTGCACGGTGTAGCTTTCGGGCGCCGTTGCGAAATTAAACACGTTTAGGGTATGTTGGTAGCTAATAGGTGGCACTGCCAACATTCCTCCGCCCCGTCAAGCTGTGGATGACGTCGGTCAGCTTGCGCGCCAGGCTTCTTCTCGCCCTCACCGGAATGGTCCTGTTCGTCGGCGTGGTGTCGGGCGTGCTGGAAGCAGGCTACATTCATCGGAGCCTGCCGCAGGCGCAAAGCGTTCTGGCAATCGATTTGAGCGCGGCGCAGGACGTTTACCGGGAGTACGCAACTCACATCGGCGACCTGGTGCACCTGCTGGCGCAGCAAAGACTCCTGCGCGAGAACATGCAGACGGACAACGTCGACAGTTTAATCGCGCCGCTCCAAGCCGTTCGTCAGAGCGAAGACCTGGACTTCCTGGTCCTGGCGGACTTGCATGGCCGGGCGTTGTTCCCTGCGAAGATTCAGGGCAAGCCAATGGCATCGGGGGTGTCTGCGTTAATCGCGAGCGCCATCCAGCAGCGCAAGGGAGCCGCCGCGACCATTCTACTCTCCGGGGAGGAATTGGCCGCGCTCAGCCCGGAGATGGCCGAACGCGCCCGCATTCCCGTGGTGGCCACGCCCCATTCTCCTCCCGCAGGCGGGAGCACGGTGACCGATGGGCTGGTGGCCGCGGACGCGACGCCGGTATTGAGCGAGGATGGAGAGCTGGTCGGCGTGCTGTGCGCGGGACAGCTTCTGAACCGCCGCAACTCCGTGGCCGACCGGATCCGAAGCAGTCTCTATCGCGACGAAAGATTCGACGGACGCGATGTCGCGGTCGCCTCCATTTTTCTCGGAGACATACGCATTGCCACCAGCGCCACCGCCGGCTCCGGGGAACGCGCCGTCGGCACGCAGGCTTCGGCGGAGGTGTACGAGCGCGTGATGCTGAAGGGCGAACGCTGGCTCAAAGCGGGCTATGTGGTGGACGATTGGTACCTGACCGCTTACGAGCCGATCCGGGACCCGGGAGGCAAAGTAATCGGCGCTCTGGGACTGGGAATCCTCAATCGAAAATTCGACGATTTGCCGCGGCGAGCGATGATCTCTCTGCTCGAACTGACGATTTTTGCGGTGATCCTGGGGATTTTCATCAGCTATCTGCTTTCCGATTCCATCATGCGGCCAGTGAATAAACTGATTGCCGCGACAAGAAGGATCGCCGCCGATCATTCGCCGCGGCCGATCCATTTCGACGGGGCGCCGCCGGAGATCGAGGCTCTCGGAAGCGCCTTCAATGAAATGGCGTTGGCCATCCACGAGCGCGATGATCGCCTGCACCGCCAGACGCATGAAAAGCTCATGCGATCCGACCGTCTGGCGATGATCGGTCAACTGGCGGCCGGCGTGGCGCACGAGATCAACAACCCTCTCGGCAGCATTTTGCTGTTCAGCCGGCTCACGGTGCAACAGATGCCCGCAGGCGGCCGGGCCAGGGAAAACCTGGAGCGCATCGAGAAGGAAACCAAGCGCTGCCACGCGATCGTGAAGAGTCTTCTGGATTTCGCACGCGAGCGGAAGCCGCTGGTGGAGTCGGCGGATGTGAATCAACTGTTGGATGAAACGCTGAAGCTATTTGAAGGGCAATTCCTTTTTCAGAATATTGAGGTGGCCAGGGATTACGACTTGAAGCTGGCCGCCATACCGGCCGACCGATCGCAATTGCAGCAGGTTTTCATGAACATCATACTCAACGCGGTGGATGCGATGAAGGGGAAAGGGCGCCTGGGCATCGCCACCAGAACGAACGCGGCGGATGGGGTCATCGAAATCGGCATCTCGGATTCGGGCGGCGGCATTTCCCCCGAAAACATCGATCGCATTTTCGACCCGTTCTTCACCACGAAGGGCGTGGGACACGGAACCGGGTTGGGACTTTCCGTGAGTTACGGCATCATCCAGAGCCACAACGGCGACATTGCCGTGTCCAGCGTTCCGGGATCGGGCGCCATATTCACCATCTCATTGCCGATGACAAAAGGATCTGGTTAATGGCGGGCCGCGGCAAAGTCCTCATCATCGACGACGACGAATCGATACGGATCGCCTGCGCACAAACGCTGGAACAGGCTAAATTCCGAATCGCGCTGGCGTCGGACGGCGAGGAAGCGCTGGAGAAGGCCTCCCGCGAATCCTTCGACGTCGCGCTGCTCGATCTCATGATGCCCGGATTGTCCGGCATGGAGGTGCTCGGAAAGCTGAGGCTGGATTCCCCGCATCTCATGGTGGTGATCGTCACCGGTTATGCCACTATCGAGTCGGCCGTGGAGGCGATCAAGCATGGAGCATACAACTACCTGCCGAAGCCGTTCACCCCGGAAGCCTTGACGGCGATCGTCGTGAGGGCCGCCGCGGCGGGCAGAAGGTTCCTCGAAGACGCGTGCATCAATCGAGAGCTCGAACGCGAGATGCTCTCCGACGACATGGTTGGGCGTTCCGAGGGAATGCGGAATGTGGGACGGCTGATCCGGAAAGCCGCTCCGACGGATTCGACCGTGCTGATTACCGGGGAGACGGGCGTTGGCAAGGAGGTAGTGGCGCGGGCCATTCACCGGCTCAGTTCGCGATCCGAAAAAGCATTCGTCACGGTGGACTGCGGGACCCTGGTGGAGAGCCTTTTCGAGAGCGAGCTTTTCGGGCATATGAAGGGGGCTTTTTCGGGGGCTGTGGAGTCGACCGTCGGTAAGATCGAGCTGGCGGATGGCGGAACGCTGTTTCTCGACGAAATCGCGAATATCAACACGCAGATGCAAGCCAGGCTCCTGCGCGTGGTCCAGGAACGTGAAATCTGCCGGGTGGGCAGCACGCAGAAGAAGGTTGTGGACGTTCGAATCCTCTCGGCGACGAATTGGGATTTGCTCCAGGCCGTTCGCGAAGGGAAGTTTCGGGAAGATCTTTACTACCGGTTGAACGTCATCCATATCGCGGTGCCTCCGTTGCGCGACAGATTGGACGATATACCGGCGCTGGTCGATTACTACGTCAGGAAGCTGGCGGCGGAAAAGCGGCGGCCAGCGCCGGCGGTTTCCGAAGATGCGATGCGGCTCTTGAAGCAACGGGACTGGCCCGGCAACGTGCGTGAGTTGATCAATGCCGTCGAGTATGCGGTGGTGACCAGCGAAGGAAGCACGATCGGCCCTGGCGATCTGCCGTTTGCGGCGGAAGGCGCGCCGGCGGCGTCCTCATCGCAAGAGGGACAACTGGCGCGTACGGAGCAAGGCGAAATCCTGAAAGCCCTCCAGCAGTTTGGCGGGAACCGCACCAAGGCGGCGGAGTTTCTGGGGATTAACCGCAAGACGCTGCGCGAGAAGATCCGCAAGTACAGCTTGTAGCACGCGACTGGGTAGTGGGGCGGGCCTCCTGGCATGCCCTTCGGGCGAGAATGATCGGGAAGAAGAAGGCAGGCCAGGAGGCCTGCCCCACTGGCCGGTACATTTCGCGCCGGGCGGCGAGTGAGCGGTACAAAACGTACCGGCGCCGGCGGGGCGATCTCTATAAAAGATAAAGACATCTGAAATGGCAGGCCACCTGCTAGTTACTCGATCGAGGTTATCTATGATCGAGACGATAACGGCGACAGCGGCCGAGGCATTCCCGCTCGACGTGGTTGTCATTGACGATGAAGAGATGTTCGGCGAGGGTTGCCGGCAGACGCTCGAGATGGGTGGGTACCGGTCGGCCGTCGCTCGTGACGGCCTCCGCGGCCTGGATCTGGTGCGCGCCGCGCGTCCCAGCGTCGTGCTTTTGGATCTGAAGATGCCCGGTATGGATGGCATCGAAGTTCTTAGCCGTTTGTCGGAGGCCGAGCCCGGCATCGTGCCGATCGTCGTGACGGGGCACGGCACTGTCGATTCCGCCGTCGAATCCATGAAGGGCGGCGCTTTCGACTTCCTGACCAAGCCGTTCGAGCCCGAAAAGCTGCTGGAATCCGTGCGCCGCGGCATGAGTCTGAGCGCACTCCGAAAGGCCAAGGAGTCCGCCAAGGAGAAGCCCGTGGACGCCGCGCCAGCGACGGTTCAGGATAAGCACAATCTGCTTCTGCGCGGATTGGACGTTTTGGGAGAGGCCTATTCGCTGGGCCTCGACAAACGGGAGCTTATCGACGAATTGTCCTATCTGGAAGCCGAGGCGAAGTATCATGCCGAAAGCCTTGGGCACATCAAGAAGAAAGAGCGGGCCATCCTCGACATTCGCCACGATCTGCAGCAAGCCGACGCGATCATGGAGAAGTACGACTTCCGGAAGGGCGCCCTGATCCAGGTGCTCCTCGACGTGCAGGAGAAGCTGCGCTGGCTTCCGCGCCACATTCTTCACTGGGTTGGCGCCCGGCTCAACGTATCGGCGCGCGAGATCTACACGATCGCCAATTTCTACGAGGCCTTCAGCCTGGAGCCGCGCGGGCGGCATTGCGTTCAGGTGTGCGACGGGACAGCCTGCCATGTACGCGGATCTTCCGAATTGCTATCGCGCTTTTCGGTGATGCTCGGCCTGGAGCCGGGGACGACCGACAGCCGGCAGGAGTTCACTTTGGAGACGGTGCATTGCATGGGTTGCTGCGCGCTGGCGCCGGTGGCTCAGATCGACAACCAGTATTATCACGACCCGAGTAAGAAGAAGCTGGAGAAGATCATCGAGACCTTCGCCAACGAGGAGAACATTCCATGCCAAGCGTAAGAACCGCAGCGGACCTGGCGGATTTGAGAACGGAGACGTTGGCGGCGCAAAAGGCGAAGCCGGTCTGGATTACCGTGTGCACCGGAACGGGCTGCTGCGCCTATGGCGCCGAGGGCCTTGCCGATGGCTTTGAAAGCGAGATCGATAAGCGCGGTCTGGGCCGGCAAGTGGGGCTGCGGCGCACGGGTTGCCACGGCTTCTGCGAACGCGGACCGCTGGTGGTGATCGAGCCCAAGGGGATCTGCTACCTGCACGCCCAAGCGAAAGACATTCCCACCATCATGGACAAGACCGTCCTGGGGGATGAGGTTGTGACGCGGCTGCTTTACCTGGACGAAGAGACCGGCAAGCGGGTGCGCACGGCAGCGGAGATTCCGTTCTACAAGCATCAAAAGCGCATCCTGCTCGAAAACAACGTTCTCATCGAGGCGACCAGCATTCTCGATTACATCGGGGTGGGCGGTTATTCGGCCCTGGCGAAAGCGCTCAACCAGATGACTCCCGATGCGGTGATTCAGGAAGTGAAACGGGCCAACCTGCGGGGCCGCGGCGGGGCGGGCTTTTCGGCGGGCGTCAAGTGGGAGACCACGCGCAACGCCTCCGGCGCTCCCAAGTACGCGATCGTCAACGGAGACGAGGGCGACCCGGGCGCATATATGGACCGGAGCCTGCTGGAAGGCAATCCGCACAGCGTCCTCGAAGGCCTCATCATCGGGGCGTACGCGATGGGCGCCACGGAGGGCTTCATCTACGTGCGGCAGGAGTACCCGCTGGCGCGCAAACACGCGCAGATGGCCATCGACCGCGCCAGAGAATACGGATTTCTGGGCGCGAACATTTTGGGATCGGGATTCGATTTCGACGTGACCATCCATCGCGGCGCCGGCGCGTTCGTGTCGGGGGAATCGAGCGCACTGGTAAACGCCATCGAAGGACACGTGGGCGAACCCAGGCCGAAGTACACGCACCTCTCGGAGAAGGGCCTGTGGGGCAAGCCGACGTGTCTCAATAACGTGGAGACGTGGGCCAACGTTCCGTTCATCGTGAACCGGGGGGCGGATTGGTTCCGGAGCATGGGAACCGCCAACAGCAAGGGGACCAAGATCTTCTCGCTGGTCGGCAAGGTGAAGAACAGCGGCCTTGTGGAAGTGCCCATGGGAATCACGCTGCGCGACATCATCTTCAAGATCGGCGGCGGACTGCCAGCCGGCAAGAAGTTCAAAGGTGTGCAGACGGGCGGTCCGTCGGGAGGCGTATTGCCGGAAGCGCTGCTCGATCTGCCGGTGGATTTCGACGAGCTGGATAAGGTCGGCTCGATGATGGGGTCGGGCGGGATGATCGTAATGGACGAGGACACGTGCATGGTGGACATGGCGCGGTACTACGTCAACTTCCTGGCCCACGAATCCTGCGGCAAGTGCGTTCCCTGCCGGGAAGGGCTGCGGCAGATGTTGACGATTCTGGACCGCATTGCGGGCGGCCAGGGGCGCGAAGGCGATATCGAGCTGCTCGAGGAATTGTCCGAGTTCATGGAGATGGCTTCGCTGTGCGCGCTTGGCAAAAGCGCTCCGAATCCGGTTCGCAGCTCCATCCGTTACTTCCGCCACGAATACGAGGCGCACATCCGCGAGAAGCGCTGCCCGGCGGGGGCCTGCTCCGCTCTGATCCAGTATGAGATCGACCAGACGAAATGCTCTCACCCGCCGTGCGGGGCGTGCGCGCGGGCATGCGCGGTGGAGGCCATTCAGAAGATCGATACCGGGGCCTATTGGGTCCTCCAGGAGAAGTGCATCAAATGCGGATCCTGCTACACCGCATGTCCGGATAAATTCCACGCTGTACGGAAGGCGCCGGTAGCGTGGCCTGCCTGGCAATTTCCATCGACGCCGGTGAGGACTGAGATCACAGTATAACGGGAGATTTATATGGGACAGGTAACGCTGGAAATCAACGGGAAATCGGTTCAGGCTTCGCAGGGGATCACCATCCTGCAAGCCGCGAAATCCGCGGGCGTCGAGATTCCGACGCTATGCGACGACGGCAGACTGGAGCCTTACGGCGCATGCCGCATGTGCATGGTGGAGATCGAGAAGAAGGGCCGCACCAGGCTGGTGGCTTCCTGCCTCTATCCGGTAGAGGAGGGCTTGAGCGTTCAGACGGAGTCCGCGAAGGTGACCAAAATTCGCAAGATGCTGGTGGAGCTTCTGTGGCCCGCCGGACAGCAATATGCGAAGAAGTACGGCGTGACCCGATCGCGATTCGCGACGGGAATGGCCGATTGCAGCCTCTGCGGCTTATGCGTTCGCTATTGCGCGGAAGTCAAGAAATCGAACGCGCTGTATTTTAAGGGACGTGGGATTGACCGCAAACCCGCGTTGGTGGATGGTCCGCACGCGACGTGCAGCAGCTGCGGAGAGTGCTTCTCGCTTTGCAGCGGTGGTTGGGTGGTGGCTTCGCGGGCATAGGAACGGTAGACTACGTTCGATAGCCGGGACGGTGGCGTCGCCGCCGCCCCGGTCCGATCATAAGGCTATTCCGGCGAGGCGCTGCTTGCATTCGTCGAGCATCTGGGCGGTTCGGGTGGCGCCGGACCGGGAGACCCCGATAGAGCGCACTTCGAGCAGCGCATCGAGCGTGCGGATGCCGCCGGCGGCCTTGATGCGAACGCTCGGAGGGGAGTGCCGGCGCATCAGCTTGAGGTCCTCGAGGGTGGCGCCGCCCGTGCCGTAACCGGTGGAAGTCTTTACGAAATCGGCGCCGAGTTCCGCGCAGATCTCACAGAGGCGGATCTTGTGCTCGTCCCGCAGATAGCAGTTCTCGAAGATGACCTTGACGATCGCGCCGGCCTGGTGGGTGGTTTCGGCGACGGCCCGGATGTCCTCGCGCACGAAGGCCCAGTCGAGGCTGAGGACTTTGCCGATATTCACGACCATGTCCAGCTCCGTGGCGCCATCGTCCAGGGCCTGCCGCGCTTCGGCCAGCTTGACGGCGGTTTTGTGGCCCCCGTGCGGGAATCCGATTACGGTACTCGCGGCCACGCCGCTCTCCGCCAGCAACTCCGCGCACCTTCGGGCATAATATGGCTTGACGCAGGCGGAGGCGACGCGATAGTCGCGCGCCAGGCGGCATCCCGCATCGAGCTCCGCGTCGGTCATGACGGGGTTGAGCAGGGAATGGTCGATCATCTTGGAAATGTCGAGGTAGTTGTAGTCCATGGGTTGGCTCGACCTCCGTTATAGCAGCCGGATGGGGCGGGCGAGCAAACACGAAGAACGCCGGCACGGACGCCGGCATGGCAGGCTTGGAAGCCCACTCCACGAATTGTGATGCTGGTGTAGCGTCCAAGACTAACTCAAGAAGGCAGACCAGGAGGTCCGCCCCACCGAAGAAGGCAGGCCACAAGAAACGATGGCCTGCCCCACTGTCCAGTTGTTTCCTGGACACCACACTACACTAATTCTGCTTGGGACGCGGCTCGCCGAGGATCTCGCGCAGTTTGCGGGCCAGGGACTCGCGGGTGAAGGGCTTGGCCAGGAAAGCCACGCCTTCCTCCAGCACGCCATGCTGCGAGATGGCGTTCTCGGTATAGCCCGAGATGAAGACGACTTTGAGATCCGGCTGGGCTCGCCGCAGTTCGGCGGCAAGCTGCGCGCCGCTCATGTTGGGCATCACCACGTCCGTCACCGCCAGGGCGATCTGGCCGGCGTGGGCCTTGGCGATCTCCAGCGCCTCGGCGCCGCTGGCCGCGGGGAGCACCTGGTAGCCCAACCGTTTGAGCATCTTGGTGGTGAGTTCGCGCACGCCCTGTTCATCTTCCACCACCAGGATGGTCTCGGCGCCCTGGGGCGCGGACGCGCCATCGTCGCGCAAATCGGTGGCCGGCTCGACGACTTTCGGGAAGTAAAGCTTGAAGGTGGTGCCCCGGCCGATTTCGCTGTAAACCCAGATATCGCCGCCGGCCTGCTTGACAATGCCGTAAACCATCGCCAAGCCCAGGCCGGTGCCTTTGCCTCTCTCCTTAGTGGTGAAAAAGGGCTCGAAGATCCGGCGGCGGGTTTTGACATCCATGCCTTGTCCGTTGTCGCTCACCGCGATCATGACGTACTCGCCCGGATTGACGCCCATGTGGGTCTTGGCATAGGTGTCGTCAAGCGTGGCGGCGGCAGTCTCGATGGTGAGGTGGCCGCCCTTGGGCATGGCGTCGCGCGCGTTGGTCGCCAGGTTAAAAATGGCCTGTTCGAGGTGCCCGGGATCGGCCTTGATGTTCCCGGCGCCGGGGCTCAGGTGCAACGACAGCTCGACATCTTCGCCGATCAGGCGGCGCAGCATCTTCTCGGTGTGCAAGAGCACCATATTCACGTCGAAGACGCGCGGCTGCACAATCTGGCGGCGGCTGAAGGCCAGGAGTTGATTGGTGAGGGCGGCGGCGCGGTCGGACGCCTTGAGGATCTCCTCGGCATAGCCGCGCAAGGGGTCGGGCGCGGAGAGTTGATCCAGGATCATCTGGTTGTAGCCCGAGATGACGGTCAGCATGTTATTGAAATCGTGCGCCACGCCACCTGCCAGCCGGCCCACCGCTTCCATCTTCTGCGCGTGCATCAACTGTTCTTCGAGGCGTTTCCGCTGGCTGATGTCGCTGACGAACGCAATGCCGAACAGGCCATCCTGGGTGCGGATGTAGCTGAGGCTCACTTCGACCGGGAATTCCGATCCGTCCTTGCGCCGCCCGGCGAGTTCCAGGCCGGCGCCCATGGGACGGACGTGGGGGTTGGCGAAGTAGGCGTCTCGATCCTGGACATGCTTGCCGCGGACCGCTTCGGGCAGAAGCACCTCAATGGACGAACCGAGCACCTCCGCGCGAGTGTAGCCGAACATCTCCTCTGTGCGGGCGTTTGCGAGTACGATCCGGCCGGAGCGATCGACGCCGACGATGGATTGGGAAGCGGACTCCAGCAGAGCGGAAACCATGTGCTCGCTGTTTGCCAGGAGTCCCGCGATGTCCTTGTGGACCGTCGCTGCGGCGGCGCCGGATTGGCCAGACTTGGGCCTACCCATAAGTGCATCCCCTCATGCCGCCTTATTGTGACAGGTTTTGAAGGGAAACGGGTATGGCGCTGCTAAAGACGGCAGGCGATATGGACGGATTCATACCTTACAGTTGCGTGCCGTCGATCTTCTGGCCCGCCAAGGTGTACTTGAGTTCACCAAAACGGAAGGAGAACAGAGGGCCGGCGATTGCCGACAGCCGGGCCCGAATACCGGCGCCCAGGCCCGAGTACTTGCCCAGGAAGACGGCGCGGCTCAACAGGAAGTCGGCGCGCTGGGCGGCGGAGTATCCGATGCTGCCGCGGTGGCGCACCTGGACGGCGGGAAGCAGGAGAATCATCTTCGAGGCGCGGCGGATCTGCATGGCGAGATCGGCATCGGCCCCGAATTGCCCGTAGTGCTCGTCGATCTGGCGGACGGCTTTGATGACGAAGACGCGAATCATAAGCGCGGCGCCGCGCGGGAACTCGACGGCCTCCGGCTCGCTTCCCGAAATCTCGGCGGGACGGTAGACGCCATCGGGGGGAAAACTGCCGAATTGCGGGGCTGGCCGGCCCTCGGCATCCACCAGCAGCGGGCAGACGGCGGCCGCTTCGGGATGGGCGTCGAGCGCTTCGGCCAGGCGGAAGACCGTGTCCGGCTGCACCTCGCAATCGTCATGCAGGAAGAGGACGTAGGGCGAGTCGGCGGCGCGCCAACCGAGATTCATGGCCTTGGTCAGACCGAAGTTCTTGGGGAGGCGGATGAACTGCGCCTTGGGAAAATCGGCGTCGAGCCGCGCGCTTCCGTCCCGCGAGCCGTTATCGACGACGACGATCTGAATGGTCTCACGGCCCTCGGAGTTCTCCAAGGATTCCAGGCACCGGCGTAAGCAATCCACCCGGTTGTGCGAAACCACCACGACGGATGCCCGCGGCGGCTGCCTCTCTCGATCCGAGTCGATCTGGGGCGTCAAGCCAATAGCATAACGCGGGGCGCACGAAAGGGTAGCATTGAAGCAGGTGAGCCGGCTTTCGGATGGAATAGACCCCGCGGAGAGATTTTCGGACCGTGTAGAAGATTATGCTCGCTACCGGCCCGGTTATCCCCGTGAACTGATTGAAACGCTGAGCACGGATTGCGGCCTGAATGAGGGCGCGGCGATTGCGGACATGGGGTGCGGAACCGGAAATCTGGCTGTGATTTTCCTGGAGAACGGGAACACGGTATTCGGCGTGGAGCCGAATGCAGCGATGCGGGCGGCGTGCCGGAAAACGATGCAACGGTTTCACCGGTTCCACCAGATCGG
>Ga0182014_10006882_pt1 | contig 12055 bp, 13 predicted proteins | sample 612S2DmetaG_FD_120489 | JGI IMG/M metagenome (GOLD analysis project Ga0182014, IMG submission 120489) | Permafrost microbial communities from Stordalen Mire, Sweden - 612S2D metaG | ecosystem: Environmental > Terrestrial > Soil > Wetlands > Permafrost | place: Sweden: Stordalen | collected... | reverse complement strand
GTATGAATCTTACCCTGATTGACGGCGCGCACCACCCACAGGTTCCTGGTCTCTGGAATTAGATCCTTCCACTTGAAGGCCAGTTCGTCCGGCCGGATGGAAGCAACAGAGACCAGATAGACCAGTGTGCTGATCGGCTCCTCAAGCGAGGCAATCAACTGGACGAGTTGATTGCCGGTGGGGAGTTTTTTCTCTTCTCTGACCTCCCCTGGAGGCAGATCGGCGCCGCGTGCAGGATTCGACGTCATGTATCCGTACTTCACAGCGGCGCGGAAGATGGAGCTGAGCCCCCACTTTAGGTTCTTCAGGGTCTGCACAGCCTTGCCTTCCTTCGCCTTCTGGTTAATGAAGGTCTGTACCGCTTCGACGGTGATCTCGGAAAGCTGAATATCGCCGAACTCGGGAAGGTAATGGGCACGGATATTGGTCTCGTATCCGTGCACCGTCGTTCCCTTCTGGTTCGTCATCTTCAGCATCCGATACTTCTCGACAAATCCTCGAAAAGTCATCATCGTCTTTGGACGGCACTTAGCCTGGTTAATGGGTTCAAGGATGACGGCCAGTTTTTGTAGAGCTGCCTTCTTCGATCGGATATCCTTCACCGTGCCAAGGTTTACGGCGCGGCGTCGCCGCGTCTTCTTCCCTGCCTCGGTGATCACATCCTCCCGATAAAAGCCCTCCCACCAAGCTGGATCGCCATCCTCACGCAACCGGACACTGCCGGTCTGGACTCGTTTTCTTTTCAATTTGAAATGCCCCTTTCCTTCGATTAGGGCACTTCCACTGGGTGATTCCAGCGTAGCACCGATGTGGTGCCGCTCGTGCATTCGCATATAGGTGGAAATCTTCGAGGGATCGAAGCGGATCCCGCGGACCCCGAAGCGAACAACGGGCAAAGGATCGACGGCGTCCATCTTGGTCCGTGTGTAGACCCATCCGGGCGTGACCCGGAACACCTCGCACAGCTCTCGCGCGGTAAGCAGCCTTATGGTCGCTAAGCGACCGCCCTCATTCACCAGCCCAGCGATCGAAGATGGAGTGACGCTCATTTCGCTATACGTCCGCTGGAATTTCCTTCCCGAACGCAGGCATGATGGGTTTCTTCCAAAACTCGGTCAAGTTCACAGTAGAACCGAGATTTGCCAGAAATCTTGACTCCAGCCACGGCAAGATTTGACCGAGTTTTCGATCCGCCCCATCCTTGCACCGTGTTCTGAGGAGGACTCCATGCAAGAGAGGGAGAAGAGATTGGCGATTGCAGCCATACTCACGGTTGCCCATATTCCCGTCGTCAACATCCACTTCGGGGCGATCTGGCAAGCCGGGGGTTGTAAGCCGCGGGCCAATCCTGCTCTTCTCACGCTCCTCGCCGTTTGGATCGCGTCGGCAACCGTTCTGTCGATCCAGGTCTCAGGCGACCTGAGCAAACCCTTTCGCGAACAGGCCAACGTTCCCTCCCGCAGCCCTTGGCGGGATTCTTGCGAGTTGAGGCGAGGCAGCGATGTTTGATTCCCTCGATGAACTCTCCGTTAAGCTCGCAGCGACCGGTTATTTCGTAGATCCGGTGATGACTCAGATTGTGTTTCTCGCTGCTAAGCTTCAGAAACCCCTTCTCCTCGAAGGGCCAGCTGGCAGCGGTAAGACACAGTTGGCGCTCTCGGTCGCTGCGGCTGCTGGCACGCATGTCGAGCGGCTTCAGTGCTTCCGCGGTGTTACCGAGGACAAGGCTATCGGCCGTTTCGACGAGGACTTGCAGCGGCTCTATATGGAGTTCTCCAAAGGCCAGCACGAAGACTGGCAGAGTGTTCAGACAAACCTCAAGGGGCGGGATTTCTTTCGCCCCGGTCCTCTGATGCGTGCGCTCGAATGCGACCGGCCCTGCGTGTTGCTGATTGACGAGTTGGATAAGGTAGACGACGGATTCGAGGCGATGCTCTTAGAAATCCTTTCCGCCTGGCAGTTGTCGATTCCTGAGTTCGGCACTGTCGCGGCGAAGAGTATCCCCTTTGTCGTGCTCACCAGCAATGAGGAGCGCAGACTCGGAGACCCCATACGGAGACGCAGCCTCTATGTACGGGTCGAGCACCCGACGCCGGAGCGCGAGGCGGAGATCATCGCCAGCCGCACACCGACGGCCGACAAGAAATTTCACCGGGAGATGGCTGGGATCGCTCTCTCCTTCCGGAATTACTCGCTCGAAAAGCCACCATCGGTCTCAGAGATGATCGACTTCGCCAACGCCCTGCAACTCCTCGGGACGGACCACGTAACAGCGGAGCACCGTGACGTGCTGCTTCCTTTTTTGGCCAAGACCGAGAAGGACCGTCGGCACCTTCTATTGCGGGAGGGGTTCAAGAGCTTGCTCGACGACGGAGCCAGGTTTGCGCAGAGTCTCGGGCTTCGAGGAGGGCCAGTGTCATGATTCGGTACGTGCTCATGCTACTGGTATTTCCCAGTCTCGCCTGTGCGCAGACGGATCCTGCCCTGGCGGCGCAGATCGTACGGCAGTATGCGGCGCACTATCGTGTGCCGCCTGAGTTGATCGCAGCGTTCATCGACGTCGAATCGCGGTGGAACCCGCGAGCGGTCTCCGCCAAGGGCGCAATGGGGCTGATGCAGCTCATGCCGGCGACGGCGAGGCGATTTGGTGCGTTTGAACCCTTTAATGTGGAACAGAATATTGCCGCAGGCACCCGCTACGTCACGGCGTTGATGTGGGAGTTCCACGGGGATCTGCGTCTGGTCGCCGCGGCTTACTACGCCGGCGACCGCAACATTGCGCGGGAACAACTGGATTATCGTAACCCGGACGTTGTTGCCTACGTGCAGGCGGTGCGAAGGCAGTACATGCTTCGCAGATACCCGGCCGAAAGGCCGTCGAGGAGGTCAACCCCATGAAACTTCGCTGGCTCATCCCAGTCGCAGCCCTGATTCCGCTGCGCCTTAGTGCGGCCGACACTCCAATTGGAGCACGCGTCGCCACCATCACTATCAACCCGAGAGACGTCACCGTCCTCCATCTGCGCCCGGAGTTTGAGTCGACCATTCGCATGCCGGAGGAGATCACGTCCGTCATCCTCGGAAGTCCGGGTGAGTTCAAGGCTGAACATAACGAGGGCGAGCCCGAATACGTCTACGTCAAGCCGATCGTTAAAGAGGCTGCGCAGTCGAACCTCCTCATCGCGACCAAATCGGGTCAGCATGTGACGTTGGAACTGGTCAGCGATGGCGCTGGCGCCCTGAACCCAACGCAGCCGGTCGATTTCCTGATCGAATATAGAACGGCACGGAGCTTCCTCATCTCCTCCGATTCTGAATCCTTGGCGAAGCTAAACGGGCCCGCAAAAGAATCGGAGCGGGGCGTGAATAGCGAGACCACTGGCTTGCCTTCGGCGCCGCTGTCGAGTCTGGACGCGGTGTTCAAGCTGCAAGAAGGCGTGAACGCTCCTCAGTGGACGAAATGGGAGGACAAGCAAATCGAGACTTCGATTGGCGACATGCGGCAGTTGAGCAATCGGACCATGATCTCCTACTCCATCCTGAACAGCTCGCATGAGCCGATCGAGATTGTTCCACCGCAGATCCAGATCACAGGTCGCAAGGCCACCAAGAAGAAAAGGAAGGAAGGCAAAGGCATCATCTCGGAGCAACTGGAAATCCGAGACTACAGGTTGAGTACGACACGCCTTGAGCCAGGGGAGCGAGCCGACGGCGTGGTTGTCTTTGACCGGCCGAACTTCAAGGAATCGACAGAAAAGCTATTTCTTCAAATTGCCCAAGCCGATCAGGTGGATCGGCCGATCTTGATCCACCTGCCATTCACTCCGCCGATTTCTGGCGATGGCAAATAGAAGGGAGTTCTGAAGCGATGAGCATCAATGACAATAACGGGAACGGAAGCGTGGGTCTAAACATTCCGGTCACTGAATCGTCAAAACCAACTCCGTCAGAAGAACCGAATCGTGCGCACGATCCTATCGACGGCACGGAGAAAGCGGAACCCGACACCAAGTTTGCAACGCGAACCGCCGTCAAGGGAGCTGAAGGAATAAGCAAGGGCAAACTCATACTCCTCGGAGGCGGACTTGCAGTTGCGGTTCTCTTCTTCGTTTTTGCGGCGATCATCGGCAAGGCGCCGAAGAAACTGGTTGCAGCAAAGCCGTCGTCTCAGCAGGCCAAACAGGAGCAGTCGCCGCCGTCCAAAGGAAGTGTGACGCCTCTCATGGACACCGTGCACACGCCGGCGCCTGACAACAATAGTGGGCAGCTCGGTCCAGGCGATATTCGGCGGACGCGAACCGCGGACAATGGCGCTGGCGGTAAGCCAATCGCAGGCAAGCCTGTGGTTGCCAGCTCTCTGGGCAACGTGCCCACGTTTGCGGACACGCAACAGAGGTGGGAAGATCCCGCGCCTTATGGCGGAAGTCCCACCGCAGGAACACCGCAAACGCAACAGAACGGCCTCAAGGAGCCATCCCTGGTCTTCGTGCGAAGTGTGGCGCAGAGCCCCGTGTTGACTACACAGAAGGTCAATGTAGACGAGGATGGTACTCCACGACTGGAACTGACACCAGGTACTCGCATACAGGCAAAGCTTGAGACGCAGGTATCGAGCGCCGTGCAGGCTCCTGTAGTAGCCGTCGTTGAATACACTTACGCGATCGGCGACAGAATCATCGTTCCTTCGGGAGCGCGTGTGTACGGTCAACTTCAACAGGCCGACCGAAGCGGGCTGGTTAGCGTGAAATTCGACGAAATCGAACTTCTCGACGGAGCGCGCGAGAAAATCGACGCCGTCGGCACTGGTTTGGACCTTGGACCCATCAAAGGAAATGTGTACGGGAAGAACACGGGCAAGAACTTTTTTGTGCGCGCAGCGTCGGGCCTCGGTTCGATGCTTGCAGAAGTGGCCGGGAACAACACCAGTGGGGCGTTCTCCGAAGATGACATGCTACGTGAAAGGCTGGCCGAGAATATCGGCACGGCGGGCGACTCCGAGGTGATGAGTCTCAACGCCAACAGCCGCGTGATCGTTTCCGTGCCCGCCGACACCAAGATCTATGTTGTCTTCACCAAGCACGAACGAACGCCTTCCGAGCTTCACAAGGTGAGCGGGACGGTTCAGTAGATTACCCGCACACAGCACTACTCTCCTCTTCGCCCTGGCCCAGTGCCGGGGCGTTCTTGTGTTGGGCCATAATATTCAAGAGGCTGTTTACATGGGTGCGCGACGGCTCTAGATTAGTGTTACGAATGATGCGACTGCAACACTCCTTTCCCCTGAATGCACTTCACGTTTGGGTCAAGATCGGTCCGCATGGCCCAGAACGCAGTTGGGCAATCTTCGTTCCCGATGCCCCAATATGAAGTTGGGCAAAGGTCGGTCCCGTTGACCCACTTCGCAATTGGGCAAAGTACGGTCCCGATTACCCAGTGTGCAGATTGAGGCATCTCCGTTCCCGATGACCCAATTCCGTATTGAGCAATGTTCCGTCCAGATGTCCCAATGTGAAGGTGGGTAAATGTCGGTCCCGTTGACCCACTTCGCGATTGGGCAACCTTCGGTCCCGATTACCCAATGTGCGGATTGAGGCATCTACGTTCCCGATGACCCAATGCAGTATTGAGCAAAAGTCGTTCCCGATGCCCCAATGTGGGTATTGAGTAATTGTCGACTCAAGACACTCAGTGAGGTCCGAGAATGATCACGGCGCCTGCTTCGAGAATTCAGCCTATACCGAATTCGCTTGATCCTGAGTCGCTAGATTCAACGAAACCAGCTTGCGGCTATTAGCTATGAAGGGATAAGGCGGAACCGTCCGCAACGCCTACATACATAGGTGTGTTGCGACGGAGTTTCTTCCCGAGAGTGTGCTCGCACGCACCGAGCGCCTGATCGCCTGGTGGACGCCGCCACAGAAACGCCCGATGTTCTTCGGAACTACGCAAGGCGACATGGCCGGAATGAATGGTGCGATCTTCCCGCAGCCCGCCCTGGTCTGGCTGGCGATGGATCACTCGCTCTCGATCCGGGCACTCAAGGAGAATCGCCGCCCCACGGCCGATACGAGGCTTTGTGTGGCTCCCTACTGGAATGTGTACGACACAGGGAGCGTCTGCCTTGGATCGATGCGGGCTCCCGATGCCTCCACCGTCGCCTCCATTCCCCAGTGGGAACAGAGCTTCTATGAAAGCGAGTTTACGCACGGCAACGTCGGGAGACTTACGCGCCATTCCGGCGGCTTCGAGGGACTATGGAAGGAACTCGCCGGTAAAGAGGAGTTTCCCACAGAATCACTGATTGAATTGCCTGAAACGGTAGGGGAGTTCTTGTCTGGAAAGAGGCGCGGTCATGATTACTGAACACGCTCTTCCGAAATCTATCTGCGGCAGAGGACAGCCGCTCCGTGTGCTGATTGTCGGCGCGGGAGGCAACGGCAGCGCTTTGTTGCTCGGCCTGCCGTACCTCCACCAGGCAATGAGAGTGTGGGGTCATAACGGAGGAATCCATGTCATGCTGGCGGATGGGGATCTCGTCTCTGAGACCAATTGCGTTCGCCAGCCGTTCGCATCGGCCGATGTCGGACTGAACAAGGCCGTTGTCCTGATCAACCGTGTCAATCTCTTCTGGGGCCTCAGGTGGCAGGCGCACCCGGAACACTTTCACAAGGATTCCCTCAGAAACAATTCGGCGGGTCCTCACCTGATTATTGGCTGCGTCGATACACGGGCGGCACGGCTGGCTATCTTATCCGCCGTTACCCGGGCTAATGACAGCACTGTCTACTGGCTCGACCTCGGCAATAACGCGAGCAGCGGGCAGTATGTGCTCGGGCAGCCTTTGAACGCCGCGAACCACCGCAACTCGGCCCGGCTGAGAACAGTTGCGGAACTCTATCCGGAGATCGTGGACTCGGAAGCGGGTGAAGACCCGCTGCCCAGTTGCAGCGCGGCGGAGGCTCTCGAACGCCAGGAGCCCTTTATCAATCAGGTGTTGGCGACAAGCGCGCTCGCAATGCTTGCGAGGCTCTTTCGCTACGGCACGCTCACCCATCACGGAGCCTTTTACAACGCCCAGACAGGGCGAATGGCGGCTTTGCCCGCTGACCCGCGAATGTGGGAGAGGATGCGGCGGCGCGATCGGCGAGCGAATCAGAAGCCCTGAACATGTTGAAGGACCGAGGAGTTCGTCTTGAACCAATCCCAAGATAGTAGAATCCACATCATGACCCCGACTGCAAAGGCAAAGAATTCGGAGCTTCAGACTGCGCTCCGGGCTGCCCGTGAAAACGAAAGGCGCTGGCGGGAGATGCACGAGGAATACCTGACCGATAGGGACTCTGAGGAGCAGTGGGCCGCGACCGCCAAACTCCGGCGGCTCGAAGTGGAGCGGCTTGAAGCACTGCTCGGCGAGACCGAGCGAGAGTAGTTCATCCGGCCTCAACCGAGTCCATCGGGTGCTGCCAAACATTCACAACTGCTACGATCCTGACCAATAGCCCCATCCCAACAACTGATTCTCACTAACGAGGAAGGTGAATCCATGTTCAAAGAACTGGGTCCGCTGCTTCGGCAGAGGACCGTCGTCATGATCCTGACGCGGTTGGAGGACGACACTATCCGCGTCAACGTCATTCCCCGCAAACTCAACGAAAGCGAAAACGACGCGCTCACCACCCCGCTCAGTGTGGCTGGCACGGCGGAAGAGCTGGACGCCGAACTTAGTTGCGCGCTGGTCCAGTTTGTCGGCGCCCATCTCGAGCTGAGAAACACGCTCGAATCCGCCAAGGAACAGATGGCGGCGGCAGCCAAGGCCGCGAAGGCGGAGGCCCGTTCGAAGGTGACGCCGCCGAAGACCGCGCCGGTCCGGACCGAGCCTGCGGCGGCGGAAACAAAGAAGCCAGCGGATGCGGCGCCCAAGCCTGCCGAACCCAGGAAGCAGGAGCCGGCACGCAATGCCAGCCTCTTTGAAATTGGACCGTCGCCAGCGTCAGTTCCCTTGGCCTCGTCGGATGCGGACGAGGAAGAGGAGATTCTTGCGGAGATTGAGGAAGATGACCAGGACGGAGACGAGGACACGTTGGATGATGCGGCGTGAGTGTGGCTCGCCGACTGGCAAAATCGACTGGACGCCTTTCCGAGGATGGGGTTCTCCACCGCTCACATATATCCAAGGCCTTGGTTGACGAAGTAGCAATATGTGTACGATAATGAACTTGTCAACTGGAGGATCCTCATGGTCACGTTCTCGGAACATCCCAAGACATTGGATGAGATTCAAGCTTCTATCCGAAAGCACCTCGGGGATCCAGGCGCAAAGAAGCCTAGCTACAGCTTCGACCGTCCTTCCAAAACGTCGAATCGCCTTTGTTTTGTGTCCCATGCGACAAGCGACGTCCGATACGAAATCGAACCGGATCTGCTTCAGATTGTTGCAAAGTCGTGGCGCCTCCATCTGAATCTTGAGTCGTTCTTCGTCAGAACCGAGTTTGCCAAGGACAAATTTTGCCTTTGGATTGAGAGTCATCCGGATGCGGACCACAGGCATTTCACCACCGTATTGCGCGAACTTACAACGACCAAGCATCCGGCATTCTATTCCCGGGTTCTGCGCGCTTTCCGGCGACTCGAAAACGATCTGCCTTCAACACTGATCGACGATGCCACGGCCGCGCCGTCCGATTACCTGGTGGCGGTAGAGGCATTGACCTCGGCTTCGGAGACGACGCAACTGATCGCGGAAGATCCTTTTATCGCAGCGAAGCTTCGAGGACTCAAGCGAAAACAGCAGATGCTCGAAACCGCGGGCGGAACTCTGACCTCCGAGCAGGCTGCCGAGGTCCTCGGCATCTCGCGGCAAGCTGTTGACAAACGCCGGGCGGCCATCCAGCTGCTTGCGCTGACACTGGGCAGGCGTGGATATAGCTATCCCAGCTTTCAGTTTGAAGACGGAAAACCGATCACCGGACTCGAAGAGGTTCTCGCGGAACTCAAGGAGCTCGATCCCTGGATGCAGATGGTCTTCTTCACCAGTCCAAATGAGCGGCTGAGTGACAAAACTCCCCTGGAGAGACTCAAGAAGGGACTGGTGAGCGAGGTCAAGGCTGCGGCCACGGGATTCGGTGAGCAAGGTGCCGCATGACAGATCAACCCGGCGATCACCCGCCGCCTCATCCGGGATTGATTTCCCAGAAGCCGCTCATCTTCACCGTGAAGGCGGGTGACGTTCTCTATCGTCATCACCGGGCCGAGAAAGATCCGATCTACTTTGGCACGAGCGGCGCGAACCGTTTCGACGATCCCGATTGTCCTCGCAGTCACGCTTTCGGAGTTCTCTATGCCGGCGAAGACCCGCAGTGCTGTTTCATCGAGTCGTGTGGTCCGACGACCGGGGTACCGGCTGTATCCGGAGCGTATCTCGATGCCCGGGCAATGGCTTCGCTTGAGCTGACCGAAGATCTCCGTTTCATCGATCTCTACTCGACAGGCGGATTGACGCGGATCGGGGCCGATGGGAGGCTCTTTACCGGCTCTTACAAGATCGCGCAGCAATGGTCAGCGGCGCTGCGTGCTCACCCCTCGAAACCCGCCGGCATCCGCTACCCGTCCCGTCACGACCATACCCGCGTGGCATATGCGATCTATTCGCGTCCCGTCTCCTCGTTCAAGGTTGGCTCCCTCGGCTCTTTGATGGCGCCCGCAAATAGGAGCCTCCTAAACGACATCCTCACGCTCTATAAGGTCGAATTACTCTGAGGATCGAGATCAGAGGTGGGTGCACACTCTTCCTGCCAGTCAAAACCCAGCATGAGAGGTACGATGCTCGAAGAAATCTCAATTTCTACGTCAGCGGTCATGAGCGGTGCCGGCCAGGAGGTGGCTCGCCAACTCTACCGGACACCGGAACAGAAGACAGTCGCCGTCACGTTCTCAGATGGCGAAAAGGGGCGGGCGGCCGAAGAAGTTGTCCGGCAGGTGATGGAGTTCCTCCCGCAATTGATTCGCGAGCGCCAGCAACAGACGCTTAACAAATTGATTGACGCATTTCTTGTGAGCGTGACCCCGCGCAAACGGCTGGCGAACAGGCTTGTACGCGCGGCCAGGCCCAAAAAACGACACTAGACAGACCGGCCACGTGCCGGTTCCGGTTGCTCTTGCCAATGGCGCGCACGCCGCGGCTGATCGGCTCGCGCTCCTCACGCTTGATGATTCCGCTACCCGACTTACTTCCCAGAGTCGAGATCCTCGCTCCTCAAAAAGGTCTCATCTAAAGCAGCCCCGGGTTCTTATAACCAGGTTGTTTCTCCCTCTCCTCTTCTATTGAATCGCGACAAATCGGGCTGAATTCCCTCCCAAGGAAATCCCATGAAACCATCAAAGCTCTATGAGGCGCTCCATGCGCTCATTGGCGAAAGTGTGCCCCTGCATATCTGGGGTGCGTGCGGCGTTGGAAAGTCGCAGATCGTTGCTCAGGTCGCTCACGATCTCGACTACGACTTTCTCGATGTGCGGGCCGTGCAGCTTGACCCGGTCGATCTCCGGGGTCTGCCGCGTATTGCCCAGGATCAAACCGAATGGGTACCACCCAAGTTTCTCCCGACCACCGGGAAAGGCATTCTCTTTCTTGACGAGCTGACCTCGGCGCCGCAGATGACCCAGGCCGGTTGCTATCAGCTGGTTCTTGACCGGAAGCTTGGCGAGTATGTGCTGCCGGATGGCTGGGTCGTCATCGCTGCTGGGAATCCAGCCTCCGAGCGCGGCGTTCATTTCGCCATGCCGCGACCGTTGCGCAACCGATTCGTTCACCTGGACCTTGAACCGGATCTCGACGACTGGTGCCGGTGGGCGGTGAAGGTTCAGGTCCGGCCTGAGATCATCGCCTTCCTCCGATTCAAGCCTGAGCTGCTGCATACGGCGGACGCGACGTCGGACACTAACGCATGGCCCACTCCGCGTTCCTGGGAGATGGCTTCACAGGTGCTTTGTGGTCTCGCCCGTCGTCAGAAGACGCAGTTTCTCTCGGGGGCCAGCGAGTTTGAGGCGCAGCTCCTGGATGGAACGGTGGGGCCAGCAGCGGCTTCGGAACTCGTCGCTTTCATTCGGCTGTTTCGCCAGTTGCCTTCGATCGACGAGATCCTTCTGAACCCCACGATGGCACCGCTTCCCACGGAGCCTTCCGCGCAAATCGCCATTGCTACAGCCCTGGGAAGGGCCATGAGCGACACCTCGGTAGGGAGAGCAATCGCGTATCTCGACCGAATGCCAACCGAAATGCGGGTGATGGCAATGCGCGACGCGGCGGCGCGGGACACCGCCATTACCCACACTCCAGAATTCGTTCGCTTCGGAGTGGAATGCCGGGAGGCAATCCAATGATTACAGAAAAGGCAATGCTCGCCGCCGTCCACATCAGCATCTGGACGGCCGTCAAACATGATCGCAAGGTCAGCCGCGATGTCGCCGATCAGCACGGGGCGCACCAGGGCGCGGGCCGCTATAACAAGCAGCTTCTGCGCGGAGCAGACAAGCTGGATGAGCTACGCACGCTCGCCGGGCAGATCCGGCAGCATTTCTACAAGATCACCCTGCCGTGGTCGGACGAAGGGTTCCGATTGCTGCCGGCGAACTTCTACTTCGATCTCATGGCGAGGATGCGCGAGTTCGAGGCCGGATTCGAGCAGGGTGTCGAGAGTTTTCTCCGCGTCTATCCCCAGTACATTGAGCAGGTGAGGCCGGAGCTGAACGGGCTCTTCCGCGACGAAGACTACCCGTCCACCGACAAGCTGCGGACGAAGTTCGGCGTCAAGCTCGAAGTGCTGCCCATCCCGTCCGGGGCCGACTTCCGCGTCCAGATGTCGGCCGAGGAGCAGGCACGGGTCTCGCGCGAGATCGATGCCAACGTCCGCGAATCGCTGATGCGCGGAACGGAAGACCTGTGGAAGCGGCTGCGCGAGGTGGTCGCCCACATGGTCGACCGGCTGAACGAGCCGGAGTCGCGCTTCCACGGTTCCTTGGTCACCAATGTTCTGGACCTGGTTGAGATCCTGCCACGCCT
>Ga0182014_10006881_pt1 | contig 12055 bp, 9 predicted proteins | sample 612S2DmetaG_FD_120489 | JGI IMG/M metagenome (GOLD analysis project Ga0182014, IMG submission 120489) | Permafrost microbial communities from Stordalen Mire, Sweden - 612S2D metaG | ecosystem: Environmental > Terrestrial > Soil > Wetlands > Permafrost | place: Sweden: Stordalen | collected... | reverse complement strand
CGTTCCGCACGGCGGGCGTCCCGTTCCGCACGGCGGGCGTCCCGTTCCGCACGGCGGGCGTCCCGTTCCGCACGGCGGGCGTCCCGTTCCGCACGGCGGGCGTCCCGTTCCGCACGGCGGGCGGCTCACGCATGCGCGGCGCCCCCGTCGGAGTTCCGTGACGGTGCGGCCGCGCTTCCCGCCCCAGTGCCGGCCGCAGTGCTCGCCGGGGTGCTCGCCACCATGGGGGGGCGGCCGGCGGCGGGCGCGGGATCGGGACCGGGGAGCTCGTAGATCTCCCGGCCGGCCATGCGCTCGGCGAGCATGGAGAGCTCGTAGGACTGGCGGGCCATCCAGAAGCGCAGGAAGCCGGTCAGCGAGTAGCGGATGAAGAGCGCCGAGCCGATCACACCCAGCGTGATCGCGCCCAGGCCGATCGTGATGGCGTCCCCCTGCACCAGCGGGCTGGTGGTGCGGTGCGAGACCAGGTAGGCCGTCACGCCGAGCACCACCCCGAGCACCATCAGCGTCACGCCGAGGCGCTGCCACAGCCGCGGATGCCCGGTGGCCGGATCAGCCACCTTCAGATCGGCTAGCTCGCGGACGAAACGGTCCGCGCGGGTCTCGGTCGAGGTCATGAGGAACTCCCCAGGTATAGGGCGGACAATTCAGCGCGCAGTACGCCATCGGGGAGGCCCTGCCGTTCCACCCGGCCGCGCACCAGCACCGCCGCGTGGTCGGCGATGCCGAGGGCGGCGGCCGCGAACTGCTCGACGAGCAGCACGGCCACGCCCTGCCGGGCGATCTCGGCCACCTGCTCGTACAGCCGGGTGACGATCAGCGGGGCCAGCCCCATGGAAAGCTCGTCCAGCAGCAGCACGGCGGGGTCGGTGGCCAGACCGCGGGCGAGGGCGAGCATCTGCTGCTCCCCGCCGGACAGGGTTCCCGCCGCTTGCGAGGCACGCTCGGCCAGGATGGGAAACCGGGTGAACGCGATCTCCTCGATCTGTTTGCGGGAGTGGCCGGTGAAGGTCATCATCGTGAGGTTGTCGCGGACCGACAAGTTGGGGAACACGCCGCGTCCCTCGGGGATCAGGCAGACGCCGGCGCGGGCCAGATCGCGGGGGGTGGCCCCGGTCATGTCCCGGCCGCCGAGCAGCAGTTGCCCGGACCGCACCGGATGGACCCCCGCGGCGACCCGCAGCGTGGTCGTCTTGCCCGCGCCGTTCGGGCCGAGCAGGGCCACCACCTCGCCCGGGGCCACGCGCACGTCCACGCCGTGCAGCACGGACAGCTCGCCGTAGGCGGTGTGCACGCCGCGCAGTTCCAGCAGGGCGTTCACAGGTCCCCCAGGTAAGCGGCCAGGACCGCGTCGTCGCACCGGACCTCCGCCGGTGGCCCGACGGCGATGATCTTCCCCAGATCGAGCACGTGCACCTGGTCACACACGCTCATCACCAGCGTCATGTCGTGCTCGACGAGGAGGACGGCGGTACCCTCGTCCGCCAGCGAGCGCAGCAGGGCCGCGAAGCGCTCCGTCTCCGCGCCGTCCTGGCCGGCCGCAGGCTCGTCGAGGAGAAGAAACCTCGGCCGGACGGCCAGCGCCCGGCCGACTTCCACCAGGCGGCCGGCCCCCGTCGAAAGCGTGTCGGCGGGACTGTCCGCCATCTCGGTCAGGCCGAGCCGGGTGAGGATCTCCGTGACGGCACCGGCGGCCCGCCGCCGCTCCGGCCCCAATTCCGCGGCGACGAGCAGGTTGTCCCGGACACTCAGCCGGCCGAAGAGCTCCAGCCGCTGAAAGGTCCGGGCCAGCCCGTGCCGGGCCCGGCGCGCGGGCCCCAGCCGGGTCACGTCGTGGCCGTCCAGCAGTACCCGCCCGGACGAGGGCCTGCGCAGCCCGCAGATAACGTCGAACAAGGTGCTCTTGCCCGCCCCGTTGGGCCCGATCAGCCCGGTGACGTGCCCCTGGCGCGCGGTGATGCCCACACCGTCCAGGGCCCGGTTGCCGCCGAAGGCCACGGTCACCCCGCTAGCCTCGAGCGATACCACGGGCCAGCACCTCCTCGTCCGCCGGCCGCCAGTCACGGCGCAGGCCCCACCACTCGACCGGAATTTCCGGCTCACCCGTGGCGGCAGGCCGCAGCGCCGGGTAGCCGCGCAGCGCCAGCAGCACGGCCAGCGCCCCGCCGAAGAGCACCCATCCGTTGATCACGTGCATCAGCCGCAGCACCCACAGCAGCGTGACCGCGACGCCCGAGACGGCCAGGGCGATCCGGTGCCGGGCGACCGGCTCCCAGTCGCGGCGCACGGCCGGCGTGAGGCCGTCGGGGTTGCGGCCGAGCCCGATCCCGGCCAGGGCGGGCAGGATCGCGGCCAGGTTCGCCGACCACGGGGCGATGGCGACCATCGCGTTCAGCGGCCCGTCGAGCAGCGTCCCGGTGAACAGCCCGTCACCGACGTAGGCGAGACCGCCGACCACCGCGATCAGGAAGAGCGGCAGCCCGGTCACGAAGCTGAACTGCTGCGCCGTGACCGATTGCTGCTGCATGGCGTACAGCGCCCCGCCGAGCCCGGCGATGCCCGCCGCCAGGGCGAACACCATCACCCGGGCCACGAGCAGGTTGCCGCCGAGCATCGCGTACGCGGCCTCGCTGTCCCGCAGGGCGATCAGCTGCCGGCCGAACCTGCGGCGGCGCAGCCAGGCCACCGACACCGACGCGAGGGCGAGGGCGACGGCGGAGGCCACCATCAGCTCCGTCCCGGTTCTGAGCTGGAAGCCGAACAGCCGGGGCCCGACGGCCTGCACCGAGCCCTGGTCGAACAGCGAGATCCGCACGCCGAGGATACGGAACGACGGCAGGGTGAAGATCCAGTCATCGAGGATGACCGCGAAGGCGGCGGTCCCCAGCGCCAGGTAGATCCCGGACAGCCGCAGCGCGGGCAGCGCGATCAGCCCGCCGACCGCTCCGGGGATCGCGATCGCGGCGGCGAGCGCCCACAGTTGCCCGTGCGCACCGAGGTGCGCCCACGTGATCGCGCCGATCCCCGCCATGCTCAGCTGGCACAGCGAGACCTGGCCCGCGTACCCGGCGAGCGGCACGAACGACAGCGCGACGATGCCGAGGGAGAAGATCGCCCCGTAGGTGATGAGGTCGGACTGGCTGAGCACCGTCCCCAGCACGACGCCGAACACGACGATCGCCACGGCGAAGATGGCCGTCCCGCGTATCGTCGGCACCGGAACGGGGCGCAGCCGGATGTTCCGGCCGTGCAGCCGCCCGTGCGGGAACACCAGCAGCGCCACGAACAGCATGAGGGCCGGAGCGGCCAGCCGCAGCCCGGTCAGGAGGGAGTTGTCCGGCAGGTAGCCGGTCAGGTAGCTCTCCATGCAGCCGACCACGACCGCCCCGGCGAAGGTCATCGGCACGCTCCGCAGCCGTCCGAAGATGGCCGCGGTGTAGGCGCTGACGATCAGCAGCGAGAGCTGGGTGGCATCCAGCGTCAGCTCCGGCGCGATGAGGATGCCGCCGACCGCCGCGAGCTGGATGCCCAGGATCCAGGCGACCCGGTTCGCCCGCAGCGGATCGGCCCCGGTCAGCCCGGCCAGGGCCCGGTCGTCGACGGTCGCCCGCATCTCCGCGCCGGCCCGGGTCCGGTACAGCAGCAGGCGCAGGCTCACCGCGACCGCCACCGCGACCATCATCGTGATGGCCTGATGCCAGGTGATCGTGGCCGAGCCGATGTGCAGCGGCGCCGAATTGGCGAAGAACGTGGGCAGCGACCGGGGGACGTTGGGATTCCAGATCCACCGGGCGGCGGCGATCAGGCCGCTCAGCAGGGCGATCGTCATCACCAGCCGCTCGGCCTCGCCCAGACCCTGGACGGGCCGCATCACCACCCGTTCGACGAACAGGCCGAAGGCCGGGGCGAGCACGAACAGCACCACGGCGAGGGCGACCGGGACCGGCCACCCCCAGCCGATGGTGAGCTGCCAGTAGGTGAACGCCGCCATCATGCCCGCCGCGCCGTGCGCAAAGTTGAACACGCCGGTGGTGGTGTAGGTCAGCACCAGCCCGCTGCCCACGACCGCGTATATCGCGGCGGTGCTCAGGCCGACGATCCCGAAGGCGAGGAACTGCCCCATGGCAGGAACTACTCCGTTACTTGAGGTCGCTCAGGCTCTTGCCCACGCTGGACAAGGTGACGGCCGGGGGCAAGGTGCTCGCGGGGAGCTTGAACGCCGGCGCCCCGCAGCGATAGGGACCGTCGTTGGCGCCGAACGAGGCCGGTACCCATCCGCCCGGGGTCGCCTGCTCCACGTTGAAGCAGCTCGGCGGGGAATCCGGCGCCGACAGGTTGACCGGGGCCTGCAGGCCGCCCCCGGTCCACGCCGTCTGCTTGAGGGCCGCGTCGTAGACGCACTTGCGGGTGAGGTCGTTCCCGCACGAGGCGGCCGACTTCGCGAACAGCAGCCAGGCCGTGAATCCCTGCAGCGCCTGCTGCGTCACCGACTGCCCCGGTGCGTATTGGGCGAACAAGCTGACGAGCTGCCGGGTCGCGGGGTTGGCGCCGGCCTTCTCCAGCGGGTAGTACCCGCCCTCGGCGGCGTAGTTGTGCTGGTAGGAGAGGGACCGGCCGGCCAGCTGGATGAACGGGGCGCCGTACGCGTTGCTGTTGGCGTCGATCCAGTCCAGCTTGTAGTTCATGTTGGTGAGCACTTGCTCCAGCGAGGCCAGCCAGGCGGTTTCGCCGTAGAAGATCAGCCCCTTGAGGCCCTTGCTCTTGATGGCCTCGGCGTAGGGCGTCCAGTCCGTGACCCCGGTGATCGGGAACGGGCCGCTGTAGGCCATCTTCCCGCCGCCCACGCCGGTGAGGGTCTCCGCTTGCGTCGTCACGAGCGCATCGGTGATCGGCGACTCGCCGTACAGGATGCCAACGTGATTCACCGAATCCGGGTACGCCTGCTTCACCAGCCAGCTGTAGTAACCCGCGAACGGGCCGTACGAATGCCCATCGGCCTGCGGGTAGACCTGCAGGGACGAGTTGATGTTCTGCGGCATGACCACCTGGGCCGGGAACTCCGGCAGCAGGCAGGACACCCGGGTCTTGACCGCCAGGCCGTCCAGCGCCTCGGAGTTGCCGACGAGCGCGAAGTCCTTGCCGCACGCCGTGGTCATCGTCTGGACGACCTGCAGCATCTGGGTGTCCTCGTCGTCGGCGACGAGCTTGCGGCCGTTGATGCCGCCCGCGGCGTTACACCAGGACGTGAACACCTTCGCGGTGTTGACCAGGTCCTCGATCTTGGTGAAGCCCACGTCGGACATGGCGCCGGCCAGTATCTGGGTCGCCGTGACCCCCTGGTCCGGCGAACCCGACGGCTTGCCCGGCTGGCAGACGTCCTTCAGGCTGCCGAAGTCACCCGCGGTGGCCGTCTGCGCGGACGCGGTCGGTGTTGCCTGGGCACCGGTGGTGGAGCTGCTGCCACTGCGCCCGCATGCGGCGGAGAGCACAGCCGCCGCCGTGAGCGCGGCCATGGCTATGGGGCGTTTCATCATATTTCCTCCTCAGAGCTGTCCCCGGGATGGCCAATCAGGTGACCGCTCCGCACCGCCATGCGTGCGGCGGCACAGGACCGATCGGTACCGGCAGGACCCCGCCTGAGGTAGCGATGGGGAACTCACCGTCGAGTCTCATTGAGCAACTATCCTCTCGTTGAGAGAAAAGTAGCTTCTCCTATTCCGAGAATCAATCGTCTAGACGGTGCTGTAATACAAGTTCGCCGCCCGGCTGGGCCTCGTCTAGCGCCGTCCGCGCCGCCTGCAACGTCCCGATCCGCTGCGTGCCCGTGGATATCGATGCTCCGGCGCCCGCACCAGCCAGCGCGGGAGGCCGGGCTCCCGGGCGAAAATTGAGTAGCCAAATATGAGAATGATGTTCTCCTGGCCACGTGACCTCGGGCCGCCCTAACCGCGATCATGGGCAGCCCAGAGCTAGCGCCGGACCTGCGCCACGCTCGCGGGCCAGCGCACAGGGGCGCGCTGGCCCGCATGGGCGCTGGCCCGCATGGGCGCTGGCCCGCATGGGCGCTGGCCCGCATGGGCGCTGGCCCGCATGGGCGCTGGCCCGCATGGGCGCTGGCGTCCGCCAGCGCCGCGGTCAGCCGCCGATCACCGGGAGGACCAGGACGCAGGGGACGGCCTGCGGGTGCGCCGGGTCGAGTGCGTTGAGCACCAGATGCAGCGCGACGGTGTCGTCGGCGATGCCGATGTGGTCGGTCTGGTCGAGCGGGCATACATTCTGCAGAAGGATGTTGGTCACGGCTGGTCCGGTCAGGAACGCCGACGTGTAGGGAGTGACGATCTCGTCGTTCCTGGTCTCGATCACCGTGTAGGTGGGGCCGGGAACGGTGTCACCGCCGGCGTTGAGGTTGTTCATGAACGCCGAGCCGGCGATCTGCTCGGCACAGGCCTGGCAGGCCGAGCTGAGAGCCGACCCTATGCCGGGGATGAGCGCCGACAGCTCGGACTCGAGCGTGGCGATGCCGTCCAGCGTGGTGCCGTGATTGGAGGGCGCGAGCCCGACCAGCGTGTGCACCTTGCCCGCCCCGCCGAGGAACTTGAGGTAGTAGCGGGGCATCATGCCGCCCTGCGAGTGACCCACGATGTCGACCTGGGAGACCCCGGTGGCGGCGATTACCTGGTTGACGAACGCGGACAACTGGGCCGCGGACTGGGCGATGTCCTCGTACCCCTGGAGCAGGCCACCGGGTGCACCGCCGAAGTTGGCCGCGAAGACGCAGTAGCCGTTGTCGGCCAGCAACGGGGACAGCGCACTGAAGTCGTCGGCCATGTCGGCGCCGGTGCCGTTGACGAGAACCACGGGATACGGATGCGCCGCGCTCGGCTTGCAGGACCAGTCGTTCGCTCCCGGCGGCGAAGCGGACGGGTCGGCCAGCGCGGCGGCGACACCGGCCAGGAAGTTGTAGGTGACGGGAAGGTCAGGGGCCGCGGCCGGGGCGGCAGCCCGCACGGGAGCGGCAGGCCGCACGGGAGCGGCAGGCCGCACGGGGGCGGCCGAAGCCGTACTGGCGGGAAGGGCCGCGGTGGCCAGCGCCAGCGCCGGCGTGGCGGCGGCCAGGAGGAACAGCCTCCGGCGGGAGCGTGCAGATCTTGGTGGCCGCTTGATGGGCAGCGGGAAGGGCATAGTCGTTCTCCCACGGTCTTATGGGTGGCCGCCCCGCCCGGGCAGCGGCGCCCGGGGCAGCGGCACCCGATTCACGGCCGCGGCCTGACGGCCTGTTCCCCTCTTGCCTTCCTTCCTGGGTGTGCTGTTTTGTGTGTGCTGTGCGCCACGCCGCGTGTAGCTGATGGTGAGGCGCGGGTGACGCCCGGTCTATGTGCCGGGCGCGCTGTCGCCGGCCAAACATTTGTTCTTTCTGCACAACACACTGCTCTGGACACCGATTAGCTTCTGGACACTGGTCAGCCGTGAAGTTAACTTGGTAGTAACTTGCTGCGCCCAGGCGGCGTGCGCTCCCGGTTCCTCCGGCGCGGGCCGTCCGGGGCCCGCCGCGACCGACGAGCCGGCGCCCACACCTGGAGCGGGACATGAGGGACGGAACAGGGACCGTCCAGTTTCGGGACGCGGGGATATGGCCGGCCGTCCCGGCGCAGGTGGCCGACCAGATCAGGCCCCTGGTACCGGACCTGGCCGAGAAGGCGGTCACCGAGATCCGCATCTCGGTGACCGAATACGCCAGGCTCGGTGACCCCGCCTACGCGCGCACCCTGCGACTGGGCGCCGAAGCGGCCATCGCCGGATTCGCGGACCGCATCGCCCGGCCACGCGCCCCGCGGCAGCGCATGGCCGATACGTTCTACATGATCGGGAAGGTCGAGGCGGCTGAGGGCCGGAGCCTGGAGATGCTTCAGGCCGCGCTGCGGGCCGGAGCGCGCGTGGTCATGCACTGGCTCACCGGCGCCGCGTACAGCGCGGTCATTCCCGCTGAAACGCTCGGGCTGCTCGCCGAGGCCCTGCTGATCCATATCGACGAGATCGCTGCCTTTTCGGCCACTGGCTACGCCCGGGTACAGCAGCGCACGGCTGATGAAACGGCCCGGCGGCGGAACCGGCTTCTCACGCTGCTGCTGGCCGATCCGGCTCCGGCGGATGCCATCGCCGCACAGGCCAGCCTGGCCCAGTGGCGGCTGCCGCAACTGGTGTCCGTCGTCCTGCTGAGCGGCCATGACGGCATGCCTGGACGATCGCCGATCCTTCCCGGCGAGGTCCTGGCGGACATGGACCGCCCGCAGCCGTGCTTGATTGTCCCCGACCCGAACGGCCCGGGACGCCGCAACATACTCGACCGGGCCCTGGCCGGCTGTCACGCCGCGGCCGGTCCTCCCGTCCCGGTCACCGCCGCGGCGACATCACTGCACTGGGCCAAGGAGACGCTAGCCCTGATCTCCTGCCGCGCCATCCCCGGCCACCGGGTGGCGCACAGCGACGATTACCTCACCGAAATCGTCCTGCACCAGGGAAAGGACGCGCTCGGACGCCTGATCAGCCTGCGCCTGGCCCCACTCAGCCGGGTGGCGGGGCCGCGCCGGAAGGCGCTCGCCGAAACGCTGCTGGCCTGGCTGCAGACGCGGAGCACCGGCCAGACCGCCGACAGGCTGCACATTCACCGGCAGACGGTGCTTTACCGGATGAACCAGATCCGGGCCATGTTCGGGCCCGCGCTGGATGATCCCGACACCCGCTTCGAGCTGGAAATGGCGCTCCGGGCACGCCGTCTGTACACCACCGCGCGCTAGCGTTCCGCGGCACACCGGCCGTACCCCGCGGCGCGCCAGCGTTTCCGCACGCCACCCATGCGCCGGCGCTCCCCGGCACGGCCAACGGAGCCGTCCCGTATAGCCCGAGGGCCCCGCTCCCCGGCACGGCCAACGGAGCCGTCACATACGCTGGCGGGCTGCCCGCGTTGAGATTATTCTTCTCATAAATCAGAATGATATTCTCAACGAACCACATCGACGTTCTGGAGGGTCGGGTGAACCGGCGCCACGGTCGGAGCGGCGGCCACCGGCACCGCCGGCCGGAGCAGCGGCCACCGGCGCGGACATCGGCGCGGCGCCGCCGGACGAAGGGAGCCCCATGTGGGATTTCAGCACTGAGCCCGAGTTCCAGGCCAAGCTCGACTGGGTGGCCACGTTCGTGCGCGAGGAGATCGAACCGATCGACTTGCTGTTCCCCGGTAACGCAGACCCCTACGACCGGGACAGCGTGGTCTACCAGCAGATCGTCCGGCCGCTTCAGGCGCAGGTCAGGGAGCAGGGCCTGTGGGCGCCGCACCTGCCCCCCTCGCTCGGCGGAATGGGCATGGGCCAGGTCAGGCTGGCCTTGCTGAACGAGATCCTCGGACGGTCCCAGTGGGCACCCATGGTGTTCGGCACTCAGGCGCCCGACTCGGGCAACGCTGAGATCCTGGCGCACTACGGGACCGAGGAGCAGCGCCGCGACTTCCTGGAGCCCTTGCTCGACGGGCGCATCGTCTCGACCTTCGCGATGACCGAACCGACGGGCGGCGCCGATCCGGGCGAGTTCACCTGCCGGGCGGCGCATGACGGCGACGAGTGGGTCATCGACGGCGAGAAGTGGTTCGCCTCTAATTACCCCTACGCCGCCTTCGTCATCGCCATGGTCATCACCGACCCGGGCGTCCCGGTGCACCGGGGATCGTCGATGTTCATCATCCCGCGCGGCACGCCGGGCATGGAGATGCTGCGCAGCACCGGGCTGGCCGGCGAGCCACTCGGCGAGGGCGCCCATGGCTACCTGCGGTTCACTGGCTGCCGGGTCCCGGCGGAGAACCTGCTCGGCGAGCCGGGCAGCGGCTTTGCCATTGCTCAGACCCGCCTCGGCGGCGGACGCCTGCACCACGCAATGCGCTCGGTCGGCACCTGCCGGCGAGCGATGGAGATGATGACCGAGCGGATCGCCAGCCGCCGGACCCGCGGTGGCCCGCTGGCCGACCAGCAGACCGTCCGGCAGTCGCTCGCCGACACGTGGATCCAGATCGAGCAGTTCCGCCTGCAGGTCCTGCACGCGGCCTGGCAGGTGGACCGGTCCGCCCGCACCGGTGACCGGGCCGATGCCCGGGCCGCGCGCCTGCACATCTCTGCGGTCAAGGCGGCTACCCCCGGGATACTCGTCGACGTCGTGTACCGCGCCATGCACCTGCACGGGGCGCTTGGCGTGTCCAACGAACTGCCGCTGGCCAAGATGTGGCAGAGCGGCCCGGTTCTCGGCGTCGCAGACGGCCCGACCGAGGCGCACAAGGACGTCGTGGCCCGGCTCCTGCTCAAGGACACGGTGCCGGCCGAGGATCGGCTGTTCGGCTCGCACCACCTTCCCGGCCGCCTGGAAGCGGCCCAGAAGAAATATGCCTCGGTGCTGGCCGACACGGCGCTGGCCGACACGGCGCTGGCCGACACGGCGCTGGCCGACACGGCGCTGGCCGACACGGCGCTGGCCGACACGGCGCTGGCCGACACGGTGCTGGCCGACACGGAGGCCGCGCGATGAGCAGCGAGTCTCTGGTCGACCCCGAACGGCTTGGCAAGTGGCTGCAGGACGTCACTGTCCCCGGCGACGGCCCGATCGAGTCGATCACCCCGTTGCCCGGAGGAGCGCAGAACCTGCTGTTCACGCTGCGCCGGACCGACGGTACCGAGCTGGTCCTGCGCCGGCCGGGACGGCATCTCCGTGACGACACCGCCAGTGCCTTCCTGCGGGAAAGCCAGGTCCTGACCGCGCTGGCCGACACCCCGGTCCCGCACCCGCACCTGTACGCGAGCTGCAGCGACGACACCGTCATCGGAGCCCCGTTCTCGATCCTGGAGAAGATCGACGGCTTCACGCCAAGGGGACCGCTGCCCGGCAGCTATGGCACCGACCCCGGCTGGCGCCGGGCGCTGGCGTTCGACATGGTGGCCGGGGCCGCGAAGCTGGCCGCCGTCGATCCGGACGCGGTGGGCCTCAGTGACCTCAGCCGGACGGGCGGATGGCTGGAACGCCAGGTGCCCCGGTACCTGAAAATGCTGGAGAGCTACCGTGCGTCTCCCGGTTACCGTGAAGCCGAATCACCGCTGGTCGGCGTGGTCGCGGAATGGCTGGACGCGCACCGGCCGCCGACCTCCCCCGTCGGCATCGTGCACGGCGACCTGCAGTTCGCGAACGTGATGTTCCATCATCACTTCCCCGCCCTCGCCGCCATCGTCGACTGGGAGATGGCCAGTCTCGGCGATCCCCTGCTCGACGTCGCCTGGATCCTCACGGCGTGGCGCGAGGAGGGGGACCCGCCCGGCAGCGAGCCGCAACTGCAGCCGTGGGACGGCATGCCCAGCCGCGCTGAGCTCGTTGCGCACTATGCGGAGCTGACCGGCCGGGATGTCTCCCACTTCCGCTGATTCCAGGTCCTGGCGTGCTTCCGTCTTGCCGCTCTACTCGAGGGCGGCTACGTCCGCGCGCTGAACGGGAAGATGGACCGCACCGTCGGCGACAGCCTGCACGCCTACGCCCAGTGGCTGTGGGCCAAGGCCGACCAGGAGATGGCCCGCGCCGGGGCGTAATCCTTTCGCCGCCCTCTAGGATGAGGGGCCGCTCTAGGGCGATGGGGCCCCAGGGTGAGGACCCCCCAGGGTGAGGACCCCCCAGGGTGAGGACCCCCCAGGGGGAAGGACCCCCCAGGGGGAAGGACCCCCCAGGGGGAAGGACCGCTCGTTCGGTCAGGATTGGCGTGGCGCGGGTCAAAGGGGCGGGCCACGCCCGCGCTGGCCGTCAGGGGGCGCGGGGTTTGGTTTGGCTGGGCAGGGGGCTGTCCAGGGTGAGGCATTTGCTGGGGTGGGTGAACCGCAGGGTGGCGTTGGGGTCGCCGGTGATGGTCCAGCCGAGCAGGTGGATGTAGTAGTGGTGGTGCACGAAGCACAGCAGGGCGGTGTCTTTCAGGCTGGTCGTGCCGCCTTCGCTCCAAGGTTTGAGGTGGTGGGCGGTGGTCCAGACGGCGGGCATGCCG
>Ga0182014_10006878_pt1 | contig 12058 bp, 12 predicted proteins | sample 612S2DmetaG_FD_120489 | JGI IMG/M metagenome (GOLD analysis project Ga0182014, IMG submission 120489) | Permafrost microbial communities from Stordalen Mire, Sweden - 612S2D metaG | ecosystem: Environmental > Terrestrial > Soil > Wetlands > Permafrost | place: Sweden: Stordalen | collected... | reverse complement strand
TTGCGGCATCGGGGGTGACGCCCTTTCAGGGCTGGTAATGGTCTGGGGACCGAGTTCCCAGGGCGTTGCCCTGGGCTGATGAGTCAAAGCCCTTCGGGCTGGACTGCAAGCGCTTCGGGCTGGACTGCAAGCGCTTCGGGCTGGACTGCAAGCGCTTCGGGCTGGATTTCAAGCGCTTCGGGCTAAGCTCTTTGTCTATCAAGGCCTGCAAGAACAATGTTTCCTTCGTCATCTGACGACCAGCGCTAGGATTAGACGAGTTTCCGCTCCGGGAGGCAATCCGAAAACCGCTGCAGCCTGTCCGAAAACGTCCAAACTCCAGGGGCAGGCGTTTCGCCTGCCGGAACGGGCGTCGCGCCCGCGTTGCGATCGGGGGCGAGACGCCCCGCATGACAGGCGAGACGCCTGCCCCACTACCTTGCGGCGCGGTCATGGGATAAACTTGAGCCGCCGCGCGGCAAAAACCACCATGCGCAACAGCAACCACCCATGACGCCAGCGGTGGATGTTCGTCTGCCCGTAGGTCCGCGCGCGGTAGCGGATCGGCAAATCCACGATGCGCAAGTTGAGCTTCGCCGCCCCGAAGAGCAGGTCATAATCGCCGAACGGATCGAAGTCGCCGAAATAGACGCGGTTCCTGGCGATGGCCTCGTAGTCGGCGCGGAACAGGGCTTTGGTGCCGCAGAGCGTGTCTTTGATCTTCTGCCCGAGCAGCCAACTGAAGCTCAGGCCGAAGGCCTTGTTCGCCACCATGTTGAGGAACTGCATCGCTTGCTCTTCCATCGGATAGACCAGCCGCACGCCATTGACGAATTCGGCTGTGCCGGAGCGCGCCGCCTCGTAGAATTTCGGCAACTCTTCCGGCGGCACCGTCAAGTCCGCGTCCAGGATGAACAACAGGTCGCCGGTGGCGGCGGCAAAAGCCTCGCGCACCGCACCGCCTTTGCCCCGGCTCTGTTGCTTGAGGACCTTGATCGTCCGCTGCGGATACTTCGCCGTCACGCGCTGGATTTCGCCCCACGTATCGTCGCTCGAGTGCCCCTCAATGAAGATGATTTCGGTCCCCTGCCCCATTTCCGGCGTGCGCCGGACGGCGTCCTCGATGTTACCGGCCTCATTGCGGGCCGGGATGATCACCGAGCAGCGATACTGCGCGGCCGGGAGAGGGCGCGGCTTGGGGCGGGCCACCAGCCCGATCGTGAAGCAGAAAGGCCCCAGCACCGGCGCCAGCCAGCGATTGCAGAACCAGCTCCACCCGGGAGTCCTCACCGGCCATAGAATGCGCGTGTCGGCCTTGATGACTTCCCAGCCCGCCAGGTGCAGCAGGTTCGCCACGTCGTCCTTGGAGAGCCAGTTCTGCGGCGGCGTGGGCGACTTGAGCCCAAGTCTTGCCGCGACGTTCAGTACGGGACGCCAGAGGTTGTTGAAGAAACTCACCACCAGCCTCGTGCGCGGCTCGGCGACGGATTGCAGCCGCTCGAAAACGGCCTGCACATCCGGCAGGTCGTTCACCAGGTCGGCCAGGAGCACGTAATCGAACTTCTCCGGGCAGGTGTATTCCGCGGCATCGGCCACCTGGAATTCGAGCTCCGGATGGCGCTGCCGCGCCAAGGCGATCATCGCTGGGCTGAAGTCCACGCCTACGCCGCGGGCCGGTTTGACCGCCGCCAGCAAATCACCCAGGCCGCAGCCCACCTCGATCACCCGCAGTCCCGGCGGCACCCAGAAGGCATACTGCTTGCGAAGCAATTGTTGGTAGTGTCGGCTGGTTTCCCGCACCCGCAACGCCGCCCGCTGGTCGTAGAATGCGCGCCGGTCAGTCATCGGGCTATGTTGCTAACTTAAAAGCCTTGGGCTGGCGAGTACCAATACTGTTCAGTCCCCAGTGAGGATTGGGAGGATCGAGCGTGTAACCCTAGCGCGGCTCTCTATTGTTCCTCGATTGGTTCTCTATTGTTCCTCTATTGTTCCTCTACTTCTTACCCTTTACCGGGTGACCTTGATTTGCCCCTGGCGGTGCCGGCGCAGCAAGTCCACGTCCGCATCGACCATCAGCTTTACCAGGTCCACAAACCGGGTCTTCGGCTCCCAGCCCAGTTGGCGCCGCGCTTTGCTGTAATCGCCAATCAGCAAGTCCACCTCGGCGGGACGATAATAGCGCGGGTCAAGCTCCACGTGCTTATTCCAATCCAACCCGGCGTGGCCAAAGGCCGCTTCGAGAAACTCCCGCACCGAATGCGTCTCATTCGTGGCGATGACGTAATCGTCCGGCTTGTCTTGCTGCAACAGCAGCCACATTGCCTCCACGTACTCCTTCGCGTAGCCCCAGTCCCGCTTGGCGTCGAGGTTGCCGAGAAACAGCTTGTCCTGCAAGCCGGCCTGAATGTGCGCCACCGCCCGCGTGATCTTCCGCGTCACGAATGTCTCCCCCCTCCGCGGCGACTCGTGGTTGAAGAGGATTCCATTGCTCGCGTGCAGCCCGTAGGATTCACGGTAGTTCACGGTGATCCAGTAGGAAAACACTTTCGCGCAGGCATACGGGCTGCGCGGGTAAAAGGGAGTCCGCTCCGTTTGCGGCACCTCGCGCACCATGCCAAACATCTCGCTCGACGATGCCTGATAGAAGCGTGGCCGAATGCCCGTTTCGCGAATCGCCTCCAGTAAACGCACCGTGCCTGTCGCCACGATGTCCGCCGTGTATTCCGGGCAATCGAAGCTCACCCGCACGTGGCTTTGCGCGGCCAGATTATAGACCTCTTGCGGCTGAATCTTGCCGATCAACCGCGCCAGCGCGCTCGCGTCGCTCAAGTCCCCGTAGTGCAGGAACATCCGGCTCTTGGCCGAATGCGGGTCATCGTAGATGGGGTCCAGCCGCCCCGTGTTGAACGTGCTGGCCCGCCGGATCAGGCCATGCACCTCATAGCCCTTCGACAAGAGCAGTTCTGCCAGATAAGAGCCATCCTGCCCGGTGATGCCGGTAATCAAAGCTTTCTTGGCCATAGTCGGTTGCCGGCAGCTTCGGGGATTTCAATCGTCGAGGCAAGTCTGGAGCCCGACAGCCTTGAGCAGGGCAGAAGGGCATTGAAACTCGCCCGCATCGCTGCGATCACGGGGGGACAATGAAGCTGTTCTCATTCCCACCCGCTTTCAGAGAGTGGAGCCAGTTGTCGGATTTGAACCGACGACCCGCAGTTTACAAAACTGCTGCTCTACCACTGAGCTAAACTGGCAAACGTGTTTGTTTGAAGCCGAAGTCTATAGCCGCAAGCACCGCGGCGGTCAAGTCATCCAGAACTAACCCGTGAACGACGAAACCGGGTCACGTCCACCCATCCCCAGGGCTACCCTGAGGCTACCCCGAGGCCACCCTCAAGCCATCTGGTAGCCTACCGGTAGGCACCCGGAAGCCACCCTGAGGCTGTCCTTAGGCTATCCTCAGGCTACCCCGAGGCTATCCTGAGGCTACCCCGAGGCTCCCCAGAGTCTGAGCTTAGCGGGGCAGGCGCGCCGGGAGCCTCGGCATCGAAAAGAGCGGAGCCCGCTATGTCCCAGGGAATTGCCGATTGCCTTGACCCAATTCCGCGCTATGGTGAACCCATGAGCAAGGTCACGAAACTCCTGCACACGCGGTACCGAGTCAACGATCTGGAACGGACCGTGCAGTTCTATCGGAACGTACTGGGCCTGGCGGAAGTGCGCCGTCACAAATCGCCGCGCGGCTCGGAGCTGGTATTCCTCAAGGCGCCGGGCAGCGAGGAGTTGATTGAGCTTTGCTGCTTTCCGGCCAGCGGTCCAGTGCAAGTGCAGCCGGACCTGACCCATCTCGCCTTTGAGGTGGACAGCCTCGAGGACTTCGGCCGGCATTTGGCCACACTGGGGTTGAAGTATTCCGACGGCCCGCACACAAGCGCGGATGGCGGCGGCATCGCTTTCATAGACGCTCCGGAGGGATATGAGATCGAGTTGATACAGATGGCCAAGCCCGGCGTGGGTAAGTGAAAAGCCGAATGCCGAAACCCGAAATCCGAAGGAAGGCCGAAGGGCCTGCCCGTTCGTTGGATCTCCTCGGGCTTCGGGCTTCGGGTTTGCCCCTCATGATCCTGCGCGCGCGCCAGTTCGAGTTCATTTTCCCGCGCCCGGCGCTGGTGATGGGCATCGTGAACGTCACTCCAGACTCCTTCTTCGACGGCGGGCGATTCCTGGACGCGCAGGCCGCCACGGCGCACTCCCTGGAACTGGTTGAGCAAGGCGCGGAGATTATCGATGTTGGCGGCGAATCCACACGCCCGGGAGCGTTGCCGGTGGACGAAGCCGAAGAGCTGCGCCGGGTGCTGCCGGTGATCGAGCGGCTGGTCGGTCGAGTCAAAGTGCCGATCTCCATCGACACCGTCAAACCCGGCGTCGCGCGGGCCGCACTGGAGGCGGGGGCCAGCATCGTCAATGATGTGGCCGCCAATCGCGAAGACCCCGCCCTATGGCGGTCCGTGGCCGAGGCCCGTGCCGGCTATGTCTGCATGCACATGCAAGGCACACCCCAAACCATGCAGGCCAATCCGGTTTACAGCGACGTGGCGCTCGAGGTCGGCGAGTTCTTTCGCGAGCGCATCAGGCGATTGAACGATTGCGGAATGAGCCGGGAGCAAGTTATACTCGATCCCGGGATCGGCTTTGGAAAGGCGCTCGAGCACAATTTGCAGTTGCTCGGGGCGGCGCGGGGTTTTACAAGACTAGAACGCCCGCTACTGGTGGGGGTTTCGCGCAAGTCGTTTATCGGAAAACTGCTGGGCGCGGACTTGGCGGCGCGGCTGCCGGGGGCGCTGGCCTGCGCCGGCATGGCCGTGGCCGCCGGGGTGCAGATTATCCGCGCCCATGATGTCGCGGAAACCGTGCAGGCCATTCGTATGACCGAAGCGATCCTGGCAAATCAAAGACCGTAATGTGGGATATAATTCAAAGCCTTGGGCGTCCCGGTTCACTGCTGGAAGTCCTTATTCTTGCAGTGGGCATCTATTACGCCTTTCGTTTCGTGCGCGGCACGCGCGGCGCGCCAGTGGTGACGGGGTTCCTGGTGCTGCTGCTCGCGCTGGTGCTGGTAAGCTTCCTGTTGAAATTGCGAGTCCTGCAATACCTCTTGGGAGGCTTCTCCGCCTTCACCGTCCTGGCCGTGCTCGTGATCTTTCAACCCGAGCTTCGCCGGATGCTGGCCGAACTCGGCAACCTGCCTCTCTTTGCCACCACCCATGAACAGCGCGAGAGCATCGAAGTCATCATCCAGACCGCTGAGCGCCTGGCCGATGTCCGCATCGGCGCCCTCATCGCGATCGAACAGTCCATTCGCCTGCAGGAGGCCGTCGAATCCAGCCTTCTGGTTGATTGCGAAGCGACACCCGAAATGCTGGAGACTATTTTCTTCCCGAACAACGCTATCCATGACGGCGGGGTCATCATCAAAGGCGACCGCATCGCCTTCGCCGCCTGCATCTTCCCGCTTACTCGGCGTCAGGACCTGAACAAGACGCTGGGCACCCGCCACCGCGCCGCCATCGGCCTGAGCGAGGAGACCGACGCCGTCGTGGTGGTCGTGTCGGAGGAAACCGGGGCGATCTCCTACGCGTATAAGGGCCAGTTCGTGCGGGGCGTGACCCTGGAGGAGTTGCGCGCTTTCCTGACTTCCGTGCTGCTCAACCCAGCCCGCTCCCGGAACTGGCTGGGCTGGCTCCGTGCCTGGACAACCGGCCTCGTCAAGCCGGGGCCGGCAGCCGTGGCGAAAGCGAATTCGGCCGCCGCCCCGTCAACCAGCGAGGCCGGCAAATGATCAAGTTCCTGCGCCATATCTTTCTTGAGGAATTCTTGCTCAAGCTCTTCTCGCTGCTGTTGGCAATCGTGGTCTGGCTCATCGTTACCTTTGCCAGTCAAAAAGAAGCGGGGATGACACCGCGCGTGTTCTCCAACCTCCCGATTCGAGTCTTGTCGTCGGCGGAGGACGTGCGCGGCTTTAAAGTCAGTCCCAGTGAAGTGGAAGTCACGGTCCAGGGCAACGCCAACACCCTGCAAAACCTCGCGCGCAAAGACTTCCAGGCCGTGGTGGACCTCACCGGGGTAGCGACCGCTCGAGACCTCCATAAGCATGTCGAGGTGTGGGTTCCGGCGGGCGTTGCCTTGATCCGCGTGGCGCCGAAAGAGGTGCAGGTCATCTTCCCGCCCGACCGTTGATTCGTTATCTCTTATGAGCTCTCCCAGAAAGATCTTCGGCACTGACGGCGTCCGTGGCACTGCCAACACCGAGCCCGTCACGGCCGAAACCACCCTCAAGCTCGGCCGGGCCGCCGGGCATGTTTTCAAGCATCTCGAAAGCCAGCCGCGTGGACAGGGACGGCACAAGATCGTGCTCGGCAAGGACACCCGACTTTCGGGTTACATGCTCGAGAACGCCCTCTCCGCCGGCATCCTTTCGATGGGCGTGGACGTCTTGTTCATTGGCCCGCTTCCCACCCCCGGGGTCGCCTATGTCACCCGCAGCCTGCGCGCCGATGCTGGCATTGTCATCACTGCCTCCCACAATCCCTATGATGACAACGGCATCAAGTTCTTCCGCGCGGACGGTTACAAGCTCGACGACAAGATCGAATACCAGATTGAGAGCCTCGTCTTCAGCGGCGAGGTCGAGACCATCCGCCCGACCGCCGATGCCATCGGCAAGGCGGTCCGCATCGACGACGCGCTGGGCCGCTACATCGAATACGCCAAGGCATCCTTCCCGCGCGGCATGACGCTTGAAGGGCTGCGCATCGTGGTGGACTGCGCGCACGGCGCGGCTTACAAATCGACGCCCTGCGTGCTGCGCGAACTGGGCGCGGAAGTCATCGTCTTTGGGAACCAGCCCGACGGCAAAAACATCAACCAAGACTGCGGCTCGATGCACCCCACCCTCATGTGCCAGAAGATCTGGGAGCATCGCGCCGACTTGGGCATCGCGCACGACGGCGATGCCGACCGCGTTTTGCTCTGCGACGAGAAGGGCACATTGATCGACGGCGACGACATCATGGCCATTGCCGGGCTGGACCTGCTTGCGCAGGGCAAGCTGGCGCAGAGAACCCTGGTCACCACGGTTATGAGCAACGCGGGGTTGGGAGCGGCCATCGCCGCAGCGGGCGGGCAGGTCATCTGCACGGGCGTAGGCGACCGCCAGGTCATTGACGAAATGCTGCGCCACAACTGCAACTTCGGCGGCGAGCAGAGCGGCCATATGATCTTCCGCGACTACAGCACGACCGGCGATGGCCTCGTCGCCGCCCTGCAGATCTTGCGCATCATGCGAGCCCGGGAGTTGCCGCTCTCCAAGCTGGCCCAGTGCTGGACCCGCTTCCCTCAGATGGTCACCAACCTCGTCGTGCGCGAAAAGCGGCCATTCGAGGAATTGGATAACGTGGTGCAACTCGTGGCAGAGGCGGAAGCCGAACTCAAGATGCAGGGCGGCCGCGTCTTACTGCGCTACTCGGGCACCGAACCCAAAGCGCGCCTGCTCATCGAGGGTCGCGATGTTGCAACGCTGCAAAAATGGACCCACAAGATCTCTGAGGCGATAACGAAACAGGTGGGGAGGTAGTTTTCCCTGGGAGGGCGAGCGTCCTCGCGAGCCCATATTCCTCCAGCTCAATGGGGCTCGCGAGGACGCTCGCCCTCCCGTGCTCCCGGTGAATCCCCGGTCTCATTTCCAGCTTTGCCTTGTATTGAAGGCTCATGCTCCTCCTGTTAGGATAGCGGCGCAATATGCTTATCTGTAACACGTTCCGGGCATGAAATCATTCGCCCTTTCCCTTCCTGCGCCTCCTCCAACCTCTAATGTCAGCCCCCGCGCGCACCCTCAGTTCGGCGGTGGACGCCTCCGCCCCCGGGCCAATCAACGAATCAGACTCCTCCTTGCGGACGACCACCCAGTTGTGCGTCGCGGCCTCATCTCCTGCCTGGGAAAACGCCCGAACCTGGAGGTGGTCGGTGAAGCCGCGGACGGCCAGGAAGCACTCCGCAAAGCCAGAGAGCTCGTGCCGGACGTCCTGTTGACGGACATTGACATGCCGCACCTGACCGGCGTGGCCGTGGCCGAGACCCTGCGCCGGGAATTGCCGAATATCAAAGTGCTAATGCTGTCCACGCACACCAGCTCTGAATTCGTGCTGCGTTGCCTCCAGGCGGGTGCCCGCGGCTACGTCCTTAAGCAGTCTTCTCCCAACGAATTTGTCCAGGCGATCGAGACCGTCAACGCCGGCGACCAGTTCTTCAGTTCCGGCCTCGCGCGCGCCACCCTCAACCAGATGCTCCAAGGCAACAGGCTGGGCCCCGATCCAGCCGACCTGACCGCTCGTGAACGGGAAGTCCTCACCCACATCGCGGAAGGTCTCTGCAACAAGGAAATTGCCTGTCTCCTCGACATTGGCACCCGCACTGTGGAAACCCATCGCGAGCGCCTGATGCACAAGCTCAACATTCACAGCATCGCGGGCCTGACCCGGTTTGCCGTGGCCAAGGGACTGATAACCGTGCCCGAGTTAGCATTGGCTTGAACCGCACCGCCGGCGCGCTGGCAGCGGATCACGCCTTGCCAGCGATTTCCTGCAAGCCGGCTCCCTACTGCAAAGTCAGAATTCCCCCACGCAAACAGCCGACAAACTGGCTCGGCAGCCGGCGGTCCAGCGAGCCGGGGACCATCACCTCCAGGCCCACGTGGCCGTCGCAAAAAGCCACGTTCGCCTTCTGCGCGTGGCGGAAATGGCCGTGAGGGTAATAGTTGGCGCCCGAATAGTTGGTCGGGTTGTCCAGATAGTACCATTCTTCCAGCATCGGGTTCTGGGGCGAGGCCGGCGCCTCGAAGTCGTTGATCTGCGCGGCATCGCCGAACAGCGCGCTGCCCGTCGGCCGCTTGATCTGGCTCCCGTTCATCCCAGCGGCGGAGAGATACACATTGTAGCCATAGCCATATACCGCGGTGTTGGCCTTCAACTTCACCAGCCCCGACGCGTAATTCAGCGCCGGGCAAAGCCGCACCTTGCTGCCCGCGAGGTAGGGATACAGCACGCCAGCGGACAGATCTACCTGGCGCTGGCCTTCTGCCCCATTGCCAAGCCAGCCGAACCAATAGAGCTGCCCGCTGTTCGTCGCCCCATAATACCACTGGAAACAACGGTCTCCGTTGTCGTCCCAATACAAGACGGTGGCGAGCCCGAGCTGGCGCAAGTTGCTCGCGCAATCGGTCCGCCACGCTGACGCCTTGCTCCGGGCCAACGCCGGCAGCAACAGCGCCGCCAGGACAGAGATGATTGCGATGACCACCAGCAGCTCGATGAGCGTGAAGGCCCGGCGGCCCGATCGAAGGTCAGGGGTCCTCGGTCGAGAACTGAAGCCTGGACCGACCGCCGCCGGCCGGCCCTCAGCTCTTGACTCCTGGCTGTCGCTTCGTCCGTTCATTGCGGTTCAGCATGCACCCGGTAAAAGGCCATGCCGGAAGGTGCGTTGGTATCTTGCAACGTCATGAACCCGTCGCTCCCGAGGGTGGCCGAGGAGGCCGGCCCCCAAGTGTGAAGATCGGCCGAACGCTCCAGCGTGTAAAACCAGTTGCCGTGCGCGAAGAACTGGACCGCCCAGAAGCCATTGGTATCCAGACCGCCGGTCAGCCGGGTGATGGGCTGGAGTTGGGCGGTGACGGTCAGGTTGTCCACCGTGCCGCGAGCCAGCACCGAATCAAAAGGGTCGCCGGCGCTGCTGTAGCTGCTAATCGAGAAAGTGTCCACATGGAAGGTGTCGGTGGAAGTAAACTGGCTGTTGCCAGAGTCGCTCAACACCAGCGGTGCAAACTGGCTGAGCGGCGCGCCGTTCGTAGTCGCAGAAAGCACGGCAGTCTGATCACTGCCGGTATAGGCCAGCCGGATGTGCACCGTCTGGTTGGTCGGCAATTCGCCATCAAATACGCTCACGAAGACCGGAGCGTAGTGATATGAGTCCGTTCCGGGAATGAATGAGGGCACCGTGCTCGCCGCCGCAGGGTAAATGACGCCAGCGTCCTCGTAGTAACCCGATGTATAATAATCGAATTCCGCCACGTCAGGCGCGCCGCCGTAAGCGCCGCGCATGAAATTGGTGCTGGTGGCCTCGGCCAGGTTCAGAAGCCCGAGCCCAATCTGCAGCGGCCCCGTTTTGCCCGGCTCGACCCCGCTGGCGATGGCGCTCAGTCGCAAGTCGAATTCCAGGGTGAAGTCATCGTACCGCGTCAGCGTGACGTTGAGCGGACGGTAAAAGTAACTGTTCGGCTGGGTTGAATCCCAGGTGACCTCCAGGTTCTGGTTGGTTGAATTCCAATAGAACAGGTTCGTATCGCCGAACACCTGCCAGCCATTGGTCTGGGGGTTGGTGGAGAAGTCCTCGACGATGGTCGCAGCGCGGGACGCGCACACAACCGACAAGCCGGCCAAGGCCAGCACGGACAAACGGACTCTAAGCATAGGCTGATCTTTCAAATGCTCCGCGACATTCGCGGGGCGGGTTAACAGTTGAGAGACCAGCGCGGGGTCAGAGGACAACAAAAAACCCTCAGACCCCGACAAAACGGAGAATGAAGGCAATCAGCGAATCCCGCCACGCACTCACGCGACGGGCTGGCCTCATCCTTCTCTTTGACGGAGAAGTTGGCCCCAGCGCAGCACAGGCATTCCGCCTGTCCCGCATCGAGGGCCGCGACGAGCACCGCCAAGCCGATATCCTGACTTCGGGCTTTGAACCTTACTCCCGCCTTCCCGGTCTCTGAGGAGACCAGTGGCTTCGGGAGTTTGTAGCCCGTTACAGTGGCGCAACCGTCCCCGATTCTCACGGGGTTCCCTGACGTTTGGCGATGTTGGAGATGGACAACCGGTCCATCGGTTTCAAAGAACATGTCTTTCCTAACTCTTCAGCCCCCGCTTGCCAAGCAGAATCTGTCCCTCATTTCCCTCGATTCCCGTCGTAACCCCGTCGTAACCCCGTCGTAACCCCGTCGAAGCCCCGTCGAGACATCACGAGGGCAACACGGGAACAACTGGCTAGCAACGCGCTATCATGTGGCTCACATCCCGCCAGGTGAGCGCCCAATTCCGCCACAGGCTTTACTACTGCGCGGCGCGCAATTAGGTTGACCCCCAGTGAACGTTAAACCATTCGCCGCCACCGGCGTCCGAATTCGGGTTTCGGCCTTCGGATTTCCTTCGGCCTTCGGCCCTCGGTCTTCGGCCTTCTCCCCCTCTTCGCCGCCCCTTCCCTTATGATACAGGTCAAAGCTCTCACCAAGTTGTACGGCGACTTCGTCGCGGTGAACGAACTCGATTTTGCGGTTCAGCCCGGTGAAGTCATGGGCCTGGTTGGACCCAACGGCGCGGGCAAGACCACCACTTTGCGTTGTCTCGCCGGCATTATTCCGCCTACCCGCGGCAGCATTCACGTTTGCGGACACGACCTCGCGCAGGATCCAATCGCGGCCAAACAGCAACTTGCGTTCTTCACCGACGAGCCCCGCCTCTTCGATTACCTGACCGTGCAGCAGCACCTGGCTTTCACCGCCCGCATATACCAGGTCCGGGACTACGAGCCCGTGGCCGACCAGCTACTTGAAGAACTGGAACTCGCCGGTAAAAGGAACGCCGTACCCGGCGAGCTTTCCCGCGGCATGAAGCAGAAGCTGGCCATCGCCTGCGGCCTGCTCCACGCGCCCCGGGTGATCTGCTTTGACGAGCCGCTCACCGGCCTCGACCCCATCGGCATCCGCCGCATGAAGGACTCCATCCTCAAGCGCGCCCGTGACGGCGCCGCCATCATCATCAGCTCCCACCTGCTGCACCTGGTCGAGGAAATCTGCTCGCACATCCTGATCCTGAAAGAAGGCCGGAAGATTATCCATGGCACCCTGAGCGAGATTACCCAGAAGTTCTCCGCCCAGGCGGGCGACGCCAGCCTCGAAGAGGTCTTCTTCCGCGCCACCGAAGGCGCCGGGAACGCCGCCGCGCCGGAAGCTCCACCCGCAAGCAAGAATTAGTTC
>Ga0182014_10006877_pt1 | contig 12060 bp, 15 predicted proteins | sample 612S2DmetaG_FD_120489 | JGI IMG/M metagenome (GOLD analysis project Ga0182014, IMG submission 120489) | Permafrost microbial communities from Stordalen Mire, Sweden - 612S2D metaG | ecosystem: Environmental > Terrestrial > Soil > Wetlands > Permafrost | place: Sweden: Stordalen | collected... | reverse complement strand
GGCCAGCTCGGGTTCGACGCCGAAGACCTTGGTTTGAGGGCGGAGCTGCTTAACCGCCGCAGCGACACCCGCAAGCAGGCCGCCACCCGAGACCGGGGCCAGCACCAGGTCCACATCGGGCAGGGCTTCGACGATCTCCAGGCCGCAAGTTCCCTGCCCCGCGATGATCTGCTCGTCGTCGTAAGGCGGGATGACCACGTAGCCGTGCTCCCGGACAAGCTGCTCGGCTACGGCGAGGCGCTCACTCGATGCCAGGCCCACATCCACAACTTCAGCCCCGAGGGCCAGCGTGGCGGCGCGCTTGATGGGTGGCGCATTCGAGGGCATCACGATAACCGCCTTTGCCCCGACTACTCGCGCGGCATAAGCTACACCCTGGGCGTGGTTGCCGCTGGAATACGTGATGACGCCGCGGGCGATCTCCGCCGGCGCAAGCTGAAGAATTTTGTTGGCCGCGCCGCGAATCTTGAATGCGCCGATGGGCTGAAGGCTTTCGGCCTTGAGCCAAATCTCTTTGTTGGTTCCAGAGCCGGCAATGCCTGGGAACGGGGCGCGAACGAGCGGTGTTTTTACCGCGGTGCAGGCAATGCGGGCGGCGGCGGCGCAAATATCGGCGAGAGTGACGAGGGGCTCTTCCATCGCGTGAATATCTGATCTCCGATGCACCGATCCTTACGCCCGCTTGCGCACCTCGCGGTCCAGGCGGTCGATCCAGACCAGATAGCTCAGGAACTCCCAGCGCGAAACCCAGAAAAAGCTCAGGATCTTGCCGAACGTCAACGTCTCCGCGGGCTGGCCGGAGTAGGTCTCAACCCGCCAGCGAAAGTACTCGCTCCGCCAGGGAGTGAGCCGATGGCCGCGCGTTGCATTCCAGATGAATCGGATGGGAGCGAACAAGGTGCTTCCTTCTGAATGAAGTATAGACGGAGTCGCTCCGGCCAAAGCAGTCTGAGCCAGGAACGCAACTCCGAGAAGACGGGAGGCGAAACCGTGGCTGCTTTGTGGCGCGCATCCTATTGCAGCTTGCTGAAGAGGCTGTTCGATTGCGAGTCGAGTTGCGCGATTACGTCTTCGAGCGCCGTCTGCTGCGTCTCAGAGAGCGAGAGCTGCGTGGAGACCTGCGCTATATCGGCCTGCATCAGATCGGTCTGCGCCGTGGTCAGCTGGGTCTGATCGCTGGTCACCGCCTCGGAGGCCGCGGTGAGCTGGGTAATGGAGTTGTCGATGGTCACCCGCTGCTGCGAGACGTAGTTCATCGCCATGCCCAGCGCCTCCGTATCGCTTACAGCCTGCTCGGTGTTGACCGTACCGCTGGAGTAGTCGGCCACCAGGCTGTTCAGAGCGCCGAAGACACTGTTCGCGCCGCTGCTCAGAAAGATCTGGCTGCCCGGCACGTTCAACTGAATCTTCTGGCCGTTGGGCGTCTCAAGATAGTTCATGTCCTCGTCGCCCTGGTAGGTGGTGACAGCCGGAGAAGATGCGGTCGAGGTGGTGAAGGGAGACGTGGAGGTCTGGCCGCCGGCAAAGATGTACTGGCCCTGGTAATTGGTATTGGCCAAGGACTGCACCTCGTTGAGAATGCCGGAGATCTGATTTCCAATGGACTTGACATCGCTTGAGTTCATCGTGCCGTTGTTGGCGCTGGTGGCCAGCGAGATGGCCTGCGTAAGCTCTGAAACCACGCTGCCCAGGGTCGAATCGGCCACCTGCAACTGCCCAGTAACCAGATTCGAACTCCGCGTGAAGGAATCGTCCTGCTGAATCTGGTTGAGGAGCAGCACATTCTGCCCGGAGGCCGTCGGGTTCTGGCTGAGAGAAGAGATGCTCACTCCGCTTGACAGCTCGGCCGTCAACTGCTGCTCGTTCGCCTGGCTCTGATTGAGCGCAGTGGCAAGATTCGAAACGTAATTCGGGTCCACTCGCATAGAATTTCTCCGCGAATCGCGCAATCTCATGGGTGCCCCACCCTCGCCGCGTTTTTGTCTTTGCGGCTAGGGTGGGACAGCTAGTCTTAGGAGACCGTTGCCTGCTCGCCCAGGTTTAAGGCCGAGGCCATGATGGTATTCAGCATCGTAAATACCTGCGAGGCCGCCTGATAGCTGCGTTCCAACGTGCTCATGGCGGACGCTTCGTCGTTCAGATTCACATTCGACAGGGCATCGTTCTGGGTCTGGAGCTGCGTAATGGAGGCGTTTTGCGCCGTATTCTCGGTCTGCACGCTTGAGACCAGCGAGCCCAGCGTCGAAACGAAGTTCGAGTAGTAATTGGCCGGCGTCTGGCCGTTGACGATCGATTGGCTGGCCAGCTTGGCCATCGCAATAGCATTCGAATTGTCGCCTGTTCCCTGCCCCAGTCCCGCGGCAGCGATCTGGTTGGGATCGGTCATGACCACGCTCACGCCGGCCGCGCTGCCGGCAACCGCTAAGGGTTCTTTGAAGATGTAAAGCGGATCGGCCACCGTACCAGTGGCTCCGTCCAGGTCGGTTCCGGTGTTGTTCAGCGCATTCACCTGCGTCGAGACGCTATAGGCTAGTTGATCGAGGGATGCCATCACACCGGGTAGATCCTGGTCGCGCGCCGTGAGGTACCCGCCCAGCTCCCCGCCCCCGCTGGCCAATTGGGAAGTCACGTCCGTGGTTCCCAGGTAAAAGTGGGTCACGCCGCCATCCGAGCCGGTAGTCAGCTGAAAGCTCGTCCCCCCGGAGAGCAGCAACTGGCCGGAGGTAGCGGTGATCGAGAGCCCGTTGTTCTCGGTCGAGATCTGGTTGATTCCAATCAACTTCGATAGCTGGCTTAGATCCTGCTGGCGATCGTCCTCGAGCGTGCCCGCATCGGCGCCCGGAGAGGTGGACTGAATTTGCAGGTTGAGCTGGGCAATGGCGCCGGTGAGCGAGTTCACCTGGCTGGTGATGCCGCTGGCATTCTGGTCGAGAGCGGCGCGCTGCTGATTCAGGCTGGCGGCAGCATTGGAGACATCGCCGGCCAGGGTGCTCGCCGAGGAAAGCACCTGCTGACGCAGAGCATTGTCGGTGGGATTGGCCTCCAGTGAGGAAAATGAATCGAAGAAGCCGGTAATGTCGCTGCCGATGTCTCCCGCCGTCGCGCTCGCCGAGCCCGAATCTGGAGTGAAGAGTGCCTGCACGTTGTTCAGCGCCGTCAGCCGAGCGCTCGACGCCGAGGCCGACTGCTGTTGTTGGTCCAGCCGCTCCTCCAGAACCCGGTCTCGCAGCGAAGTGGCGCCCGTCTCCGTAACCCCGGATCCGTAGGAGGCTCCGTTGATCTCGACGGGCGGGTTTTCCTGCCAGTTGGGCGTCTCTTCGGTATAGCCGGGGGTGTTGGCATTGGCCACATTGTTGGCCACGATGCTGAGCGCCGACTGACCGGCATCCAGCGCTCCTGAGATCATGCTGAATGCGGAGCTAATTGTCCCCATGCCCGCTCTCCGGCCGCGCCCATGCCCGGCTTTGAGGCTCGCCGTACTCCAACATGCCCGCGCGTAACTCCCGCAAACGGTTCATCACCTGCAAATTGGCTCGCGTGGCCTCGATCACCCGGGCAAATACCGCCATCTCATCCGCGGCCTCACGAGCCTCGATGGCAAGCGCCGCGCGCGCCGGCGCGGCGGGCAGCGGCAGATCCCGATTGAGCGCCTGGCAGCTGAGCGCCATCTCCTCCAGCCGGTCCGCATCCAGACGGGCCAGCGCGCGCGAGGCCTCCGAAACCAACTCCTTCAACTCGCGCTGCTCCCGGCATTTGCCAAACTCAAACATCTGTTGCTTTCCTTTCGTTCAAGCCGGGATGACCTTTCCCCAGCCTCGTTCCAACGCCCCGCCGGCCTAAGCCGAGTGCCGTCCTACCGCGCCGGAGCGCCCGAGGCCGGTTCAGCGTCAACAGGCCAACCGCGTCATTGGCTCACGCCCAGCATCGAGTCCACCAGCTTCGAGGCCACCGCCGACGCCGGCACATTGTAGGTTCCCGCCGCAATCGCCGCCTGAACGCCCGCTACCTTGTCGGCGCGCACGCCTGGCTCGGCAGCCGTAAGTGAAACCTCATTCGCCGCGCTGCTGAAGGTCGCCCGGTCGCTTGCAAAGGCGCTTCCACTGGCGCCAGTGTTGCCCTTGGCTTGCGGTGCGGCCGGTGCCGGCGGCGTCACCCCTAAAAGCGATTTCAACCCATCGAGACTGCTGCGAATGTCCATATCTGCTGCTCCTTGCTTGATGCATCGGCGCGCTTCCTAATCACTCTAGTCATTTAGAAGCTCTCATCATGGTATTGCCGTGCAATTTTCCGGTTACCTTCCCAGTTGCGCTGCTGTTACCGGAATGGGAGAGTTCCTTAACGATTCCATCTGCAATTCCGAAGCCGCCCCGCTCGCTCAGCGCCCGGCCTAACGCCTCGGAGGCAAACTCCCCCAGCGCGCCGCCACTCGCCGTACCGCCATCCGAATCCTCGTCCGCCCCGGTGACGGAACCGGCCTGAGTCAAGGGCTTCATTAACTCCTTCATCATCTGCGCCTCGAACTCGTGCGCCGCCCGCACCAGCCGTGGCTGCGGAGTCGCCTCAGCTCCCGCGCCGCCCACCGAGGTTGGCGTTATCGAAGTCATCAGAGAACCTCCAGGTCGGCCTCCAGCGCGCCGGCCTCCTTCATCGCCTGCAGGATCGAGATCACATCCCGCGCGCCCGCCCCTGTCCGCTGCAACTCCTGGACCAGATCCTCCACCGTCGCACCTTCCTTCAGGTCGATGCGGTTGACCGGCTTGTCCTGGGCCTGTACGGTCGTCTGCTGCACCACCTGCGTGGTACCCGAGCTGAGAGGAGCAGGCTGCGAGACCCGGGTCTCGGAGATGACATTCACCGACAGGCCTCCGTGCAGAATGGAGACCGGCTGCAGGCGAACTGTGCCTCCAATCACCACCGTCCCGGTGCGCTCGTTCACCACCACGCGAGCCCGCGGATAGACCTCGACCTCAACAGCCTCGATTCGGTCGAGCAGCGCCGCCACATCCTCGTCCGGCGCGGCAGAGACCTCGACCCGCCGGCTGTCGATGGCGTGTGCGCGCTGCGCACCCAGCGCATGATCGATGGCCGCGGCCATCCGCTCGGCGGTATGGAAGTCGGCGTCGTTCAGCACTACATTGACCGTGTGCATCTGCTTGAGGTCGAAGGGTACCGGCCGCTCTACCAGCGCCCCGCCGGGAATGCGGGCGGTGGTGGGGTGGTTGAGCTGCTTCGAGTTGCCTCCCGACGTAGCCATATAGCCTCCCAGCACCAAGGCGCCCTGAGCCTCCGCGTACACCTGCCCATCGGGACCGTAGAGCGGCGTCATCAGCAGAATGCCGCCTTCAAGCGAACGCGCGTCTCCGGCCGAGGAGACGGTGATATCCATCTTGTAACCCGGACGGCTGAAGGGCGGCAGCGTGGCCACCACAAAGACTCCAGCCATGTTCTTGACCTGCATGTTGCTGGCGCTGTTGGAGCCGGTCTGGGGCACGGTGACGCCCAACCGTTCGAGCGCCGAGATCAGTGTCTGCGCTGGAAAGACCGTCTGCGAGCTGTCCCCGGTGCCGCGCAGCCCCACCACCAGCCCGTAGCCGACAAGCTGATTGTCGCGAATTCCCTCGATGGTGGCCACATCCTTGACCCTCGCCAGCCGTGGCGTGGATTCGGCGCGGACCGCTGTAACAGTCAGGGCCAGCGCAGTCGCCAGAGCAATCCAGCGCCGGTTCGATCTTCCCGGCCGCTCACCAACCGTCCTCTCCCACGCATCCCGCATCGACAATCCCTAATCCCTAACCCCTAGAAAACCACCAGCTTCTCCAAGAAGCGCACCAGAGGATTCTGGCGGTAGGTGGAGTCGTTCACTATGCCTTTGCCGGTTACCTCCAGCTCCAAATCGGTCATGGCCGTTGAGAGCACCTGGTTCTGAGCGCTCACGTCCTCCGGACGCACCAGGCCGCGCAGCTTGATCAACTGCGTCTGCTGTGAAAAGGTCAGCTCCCGGGTGGCCTGCACCACCAGCATTCCGTTAGGCAGCACGTCCACAACCTCGCCGCCGAAGGTGGTGGCCAGGCTGGAGTTCGTGGTGCTCTGCCCCTGTGCCGTCAGTCCCGATGAGGCGGTCATGCCGACCAGGTTCTGCAGCGCATTCGAGGCCTTCAGCTTGCCGAAGAGCGAGGTCAGAGCGGAGTTGGCGTTCGAGGCCCTGGAATTCTTGACCTGCCCGTCGGTAGAGGCCGCCAGGCTCTCGGTGACAACGATCGAAACCACGTCGTGCAGCCGGGCCGCCTTGGCGTCGGTGCTCAACCGCACAAGCCTGCCCTCGGGGGTCCAGATCGAGCCCGTCGTCTTCACCTCTGCCGCCTGCTGCGCGCGCACTCGCTCGACATAGGCATGCAGTGCTGCCTCTGGGGGGGTCGGCTTGGCCGAAGAAAGCAGCGGAATCTTCTTTCCGTTCAGGGCGTAAGAGGACGCCGACGGCATCGAGAGGATGAACACGGAAAGAGCAGCGGCGCAAAGAGATCCCTGCTTCATCGCCACGCCTCCCTCTGAGGCAGAAGCTCGGCCCGGCCCGGAGCGATGGCTTGAGCCCGCACCACCATGCCGCCGATCGTCAGCCGCGCCTCAAAGTTGGAACCGATGACCGCTGAGGCGAGCGCCACCGCCTCCAGGCGCGCCACGGCCACGGCAGAATTCTCTTCGACGACGAGCCGCTCTCCGGCGCGGATCATGGGCCGGAACTCCTTCGGGATCGTTCCAGCACCAATCTGGCCCTCGAAGAGCGAACCGCGCCCCTCTTCGACCAGTTCCAGAATGCCCGGACCGCCCGGATGCTCCGTGTTGCGCATCAAAAGCCAGCGGGCGCCGGTGTGCGGGTCGTCGATCTCGCGCACGATCTCGCCTGCGGTCGCCGGCGATCCAGTTTGAGCGGCAGAGACCAGGATCGGCAAGCCGGCTCCTGACTGGGCCGAAAGCGCCGGGGCCGGCCACCATTGCGCCGCGCCCCACAGCAACAGCAACGCCATACTTATCCAGCCAAGTGAAGGTTCTTTCTTCATCTTACGCATCAGCTTTACCTGGTCATGTTATTCACTTGAGAATACATATCGTCTGCCGCCTTGATGACCTTGGAGTTCGACTCGTAGGCCCGTTGGGCTAGCACCATCTGCACAAACATGGTCACTACATCCACATTCGAGTTCTCCAGATACCCCTGCTGCAGGGTGCCCAGCCCCTCCGTTCCTCCGGGATTGCCTAGTACCGGGTCGCCGGAGCTTAGCGTGGTCTGCAACAGGTTCGAGCCCATGCTTTCGAGACCCCCGGGATTGGGAAAGGTGGCCAGTTGGAGTTGGCCCAGTTGCGAGGGGTTCTGCTGCCCTGCGAGAGTGGCGTTGACGACCCCGTACTGGGTGATGGTGACGGCGGTGGCATTCGAGGGGATGGTGATGGTGGGAATCACCGGGTCGCCATCGGTGGTCACCAGGGTTCCCTGATTGTTCAACTGAAACTGCCCGGCGCGAGTGTAGGCGATGGTGCCGTCGGGCCGCTGCACCTGGAAGAAGCCCGTTCCCTCGATGGCCACATCCAGCGGGTTCGAGGTCTGGTTCAGCGAGCCCTGCGTCATGATGACCTCGGTAGCCGCCGATTTGGTACCCAGGCCGATCTGCAGCCCGGCCGAGACCGTGGACTGGCTCTGCGCCGCCCCCGGCGTCACCAGATTCTGGTAGACCATGTCCTGGAACTCCAGGCGCAATTGCCGGAATCCGGTGGTCGAGGAGTTGGCCAGGTTGTTGGCGATGGTGTCCAGGTTCATCTGCTGCGCGCTCATGCCGCTGGCTGCCGTGTACAATGCTCGAATCATCTTGGCTCCTTTCAGTCGCCAGTTGTCAGTAGTCAGTTGTCAGTACTCCTGGTTTTCCGTCACTCTGCTCCAATTCCTGACTTTGCCTGTTGATTCCCGATAACTGACAACTGAAAACTGATAACTGATAGCTGCCGTTCACACTCGCGGCAGTTCCTCGCTGGCGAACTTGTTGAATTCGGTGTGAAAGACGGTGAGCGCCCGCTGCATCATCTCCGCCTGGCGCTGCATCATCATCAGGTCCAGCGAACCCTGGATTGCATCCTGATTGGCGGCCTCGATGGCTCCTTGGTGGATGGTGGCGTTCCCGGCCGGCACGGGAGCCGTTCCAGGGGGAGCGATGTACCGGTTGGCTCCCTCGGGAGTCAACTCGGCGCCGGACGGAAAGGTAAAAAGGCCCACCGTGGCCACGACACCGCCAGCGACCGAGAGCGCGCCGTCCGCGCCCACGCTCACCTCGCCGGGCGGAAGGGGAATCGGCTGGCCCACGGCTGAAAGTACGGGCTCGCCTGCGGCAGTCACCAACTGGCCGTTCCGGGCGCGGTGGAAGCCGCCGTCGCGGGTGTAGCGAATGCCGTTCGCGGTCTGGACCTGAAAGAAACCTTCGCCCTCGATGGCCAGGTCGAGCGGATTGCCGGTCTGCTGGATCGCGCCCTGGGCCATGCTTAGCCGGTCGCCGCCCAGCAGGCCGAAGTTGTTCACCACGCGCCCCAACTGCGAGTCCAGGGCATCGGGGCCGAGAAGCACGGAGCGGAAGTACTCGCGCTCGGCCCGGTAGCCGGGAGTCTGGGCGTTGGCCAGATTGGCGGCCGCCGTGTCCAGGGCCTGGGTACGGGCCACCAGACCGGTCATCGCCGCATAGTATCCGCTGTCCATCGAGCCAGCCTCCTGCTGCCTGGAGAGCGTGCAGGCGGAGGACCGGAAAAGACTCGAAAGTGATTAGAAAGGCATCAGAATTGAAGCGCAGGGGTAGGAATCAGCGATCGAAGAGCCGGGCCTGCTCCAGCCTCGAACTGCTGGCTGATAGCTCGTAGCTACCCCCTGACCCCTGATCCCTGACCCCTGTTTTACTGCAACCCGTCGCAGATGATGGTAACGCCAAAGCTGGCGCCGTCGAAGCGATAGGTGTGATCCAGCTTGAACTCTGGCGCCTGGACGTGGAGATGATAATCGCGGCCGGTGATGACGGCGGGAACCGAGAGGCCGCAGTTGGCGGCCAGATCGGGCACCTTTCCCTTCCAGGTTCCGGCCAGCATGTTGCAAAGCTCGCCGATCCCATCCTTGACCGTGTCGTCCACCTCGGAGAACTCCATTCCCGTCATCTGGGCGGCGATCTTGATGGCCGTCGAGCTGCCGCTCTTGAAGACACAGGCCCCGCTCAGCAGGCCGCCGAAGCCCACCACGGCGGTCACCGACTCCCGCTCCTGCGGGATCGGCCCCGGATCGCGCCGGCAGTCAACTCCCAGCATGGTTTGAAAGACCTCTTCCACACTCCCATCCAGGTTTCGGGGATCGGAGACCAGTTGCACGGATTCCCGCAGCGAGACCGCCATCGTACGCTCCATTTCGTTTTTGCCGCCTCCTCGAGCTCGCACGAGGGCGGCCGTTCGCGCGCCGTTCAATAGCATTTCAGTCCTTTCGGTTTATGCCGCATTCACCAGCGGCAGCACCCGCTCCTTCACCTGCTCCGCCGTAAAGGGTTTGCGGATATATCCCCGCGCCCCGGCCAGGATGGCTTGCTTCACGTGTTCCTCGCTCGACTCGGTCGTAATCATCACCACCGGAATGCCGGGAGCCAGTTTCTGCGCCCGGATCTGGCGCAGAAACTCCAGCCCGTCCATCGAGGGCATGTTGATATCGGAGAGAATCAGATCGACGTCTTTGGACTTCAGCATGTCCAATCCCTCGGCGCCATTGCCGGCCTCGTAGACCACCAGCGGATCCAGGCCGGCCTGACGGAGGGAACGCTCCACAATCTTGCGCATTACCGAGGAATCATCGACGATCAGGGTTCGGATCTCATGCATGCCCAGGCTCCTCTACTGAATTGCCTATCGGCGGTACGGCTGAATCCATGAGGCAGCAAAAGCGGCCTCGCACGGTTCGTTCCCTAATGCATGGCAATCGAACAGATCAGGTCTTCAACCGAAACAACCTCCGGCAAGGGGCCGGCCTGGGGACGCGGCCATATCCTGAGCCATAGGCAATCGTGGACCCTGACCAGGCGCGAGTCCGCCGGCCGGGCTCTCTCGATGGCTCTCGTGAGCGCGTGAACTATAGCCGGCTCCGATGCCGCCTCAATCAGCCCGACCTTGGGAAAGCTTGCGGCCAACATGCGTTCATGGGCCGCGCGGAACTGCGATCCATGCACCAGCCCGCTCTCCACCCGCAGCCCGGTCATACGCTCGATGGCCAGAGCCAGTACAGGGTCGAGCCGCTCCTCGAAGCCCAGATAGAGGAGCTTGCCGGCCGCCACGCGTAGGGGCAGCGCGCCAAAGGCATCCACGAATAGGCGAGGCAGAAGGGCGCTGAGCGCCTCGGCGTCGTGAAACTCCAGGGGAAGCACCGGACAGCTCCACTGCACGCCCAAAGCCCGGGTGACCAACTGCTCGCTCACCCCCAGGCGGCGCATCAGCCAATGGCCCAGCCGTCCGCCGCCGGCCTCCTTCTGCGCCTCGATCGCCTGGCGTAACTGAGTGGGAGTGATCCAACCCTGCTCCATCATCAGGAGTCCCAACGGGACCCGATGGCGGTGCCTCAACTCGGCGCTGCCCCTGGCATCCAGCTCGCGGCGAACCGCAGCGGCGACCTGTGCCGCGGTGCATGCGGCCGAGCAGCTCCAGCCGCCCTCGAAGACGGGCGCCGTGCGGCTGCGCCAGAGGTGAAGCCAGCCCGAGGCGCAGCCCGGATTGGCGCAGGTCTGAAAGAGGCTCGGCCGCGCTCCACTGGTCATGGGTCCGTCACTGGCCGGACCGGTCTCCCGGCGCGTAAGGTTTCCCGGTAAGGGGCCATCAATCCGTGCCTGACGGGGTGTCGAGCGCGCCTCGCCCGCCGGCCTGCGGTTCAGAAGAGGCATCGTATGCTCTCCAGCCGCTTCTTGGGAGCGGCTACCTCGGTGACCCGCAGGCCGAAGTTGCCGTTCACCAGCACCACCTCGCCGCGCGCCACGATCTTGTCGCCGACGATCAGGTCCACGGGATCGGCGACGTGGCGATCGAGTTGGACCACATCCCCCGGCCCCAGGTCGAGCAGCTCGCCCAGCGGCATCTCGCGGCAACCGAAGCGCAGCGTGGCCTCAAGCTCGACATCGAGAAGCAGCTCGATTCCCGGGCTCAGGGCAGGCGCGGGGCTCGCAGCCGGCTCCTGCCGGGATGCGCCCGGCGACTTGGGCTCGGACGGCGCGGCGGGTTTGGGGGCGCGTACCTCGTCACGGACCAGAATCGTCCAGGCGCGGTCGCCGGATTTGAGCTGGAATGCGCAGGAGAGCTTGCTCTCGCCTTCGATGGGCTTGAAGCTCTCCACGTGGCATTTTCTCCCGGTTTTGGCCAGCAGATCCCCAACCGCCGATTCCGCCACCTCGCGCAGCAGCTCGCCCCATCCGGCCATCTGGTCGATCCCTTCGCCCAGCAGCGGCGAGTCGAGAATCCTGCCGTCGAGCAGAACCGCGAAGCGGCCCTGTTCATCACCGGCCAGGGTCGCCGCAAAGCCGAAGGAGTCCGGCGCCAGCGGCTTGGGCAGCGCCTCGACAAGCTGCGGCTCGCCGGCCAGCGCCTGGGAGAAGAGGGCGGTGGCCGCGCCCGTCCAGCACTCCAGATAGGTTGTCATTGTGCGGCCTCCTCGACCCGGCGCTCGATGCGGGCTCCGCGATGCGCTCCGTAGCGGATGGGCTGCGCTTCGGCAAGCGTCTGGCCGCCGGCCTGCCAGACGGGCGCTGTGTTGGCGGGCAGATCGAAGCGCAGAATCCTGCCCGGCTCGAGATCCTCGACCTCGCTTGCCGCCAGGCGCACGGAGGGCAGCTGTAGCGATCCCCCGAAGAGGATGCGGCGCGCCGAGGCCTGCATTCGCGCCCGCGTCTCGCCGGCATGACGGCGGCTGCGGCCCCAATCCGAGGTGAGACGGCGCAGAATCGTATTGGCCACAACGGCCGGGAAGGCCAGATTGAGCAGGCCCGAGCTGTGCGGCATACGAATCTCGAAGCTCAG
>Ga0182014_10006876_pt1 | contig 12062 bp, 5 predicted proteins | sample 612S2DmetaG_FD_120489 | JGI IMG/M metagenome (GOLD analysis project Ga0182014, IMG submission 120489) | Permafrost microbial communities from Stordalen Mire, Sweden - 612S2D metaG | ecosystem: Environmental > Terrestrial > Soil > Wetlands > Permafrost | place: Sweden: Stordalen | collected... | reverse complement strand
CGATCGACTTCTATCTTGTAAACGTCGTTCGCGGCCTGTTTCCGCGAGGCCAATGCCGCCTCTGGCTCCTCGACCTTGCCGAGAAACTTGGCGCTTGTGCCAGCCAGCGTTTTCGTTAAGCCGCTCTCTATCAGGGTTTTCGAAAGTCCAACCGTGACGTCATAAACGCCCAGCGATTTGCGGAGTTCCTCCTCGTCGGGCTTGGTAGCCGCTTTGAGGTCCTTGACGAATTGCTCCGATGTTGTTTTCTGGCGCGCATCCCAGTCCGTTCCCGCGAGTGCCACGGGCTGCTTCTGCAGCTCGCCGATCATGCCGCCCTTGGCCGGGCCTTCCATCCATCCCTGGCCAAACAACAGTCTGGTGAGTGGTCCTCCGCCGAGCGGAGTCAGCCCCAGCGCCGATCCTTCCGCAATCGCCTTCTGGATCGGCGACATGCCGAGCTCGTCCGCGCGCTTGGACATGGCGCCGATTCCGGTTGAGCGCTTCCTCTCCTCGGCTAGAGCGTTCGCGGAGGCCTTCTTTTCATCCTCGGAGGCCTGCTTTTCGGCCTCGAGTTGATTGACCCTGCGCTGGGCGTCCGCCAGCCGCAAGGCCATGTCCTTTGCCGCGTCCGTAGTAACGCCCTGCTTGTTCTCATCCATCCCGCGAGCTTCCCCCTGGACTCCTTCCAGTGCTTTGCGCGCTGCCGCTAATTGCGCATCCACGCCGCCACCAGTGCCAGCCAGCGCTTTGTCGAGGATTCGCTTTCCGCCTCCTCCTGCCAGATCGTCTTGCGTAGCCAGTTGAGTCCACAGCGTGGCCAGGTGGGACAGAGCCTCCGGGTCCGATCGATTCCCATATGTCGCGATCTGCGCTCTTAACTCGTCGGCCTTGCCCTGGGGACTGGCTTCACGCTCCGACCAATACCTCTGAACCTCCTTCTCCCCTGGCGTCATCGGCCCTTTGTCGTCGCCGTCGGAGCGAAGCGACGCTGGACAGTTCTTATCATCGGTAAGTGATCGGCATTCGTCAATCCGATTGGTTTTGAGCCCGGGAGTGGGGTGTGGGGCGAGGGGGCGGCGTGAGCCCCCTTGCCCCGCCCAGTCCTGTAGAGACCTCCTACTGTGCGCTGATTCATACGTTATCCTTTCCACCTTTTGGGCCACGTTTCTTGCGCATACTCTCGCCCTGCAGTTCGATGCGGTGCGCGTTGTGGACCAGGCGGTCGAGGATGGAATCGGCGATGGTCGGATCGCCGATCTGTGCGTGCCAGCTTGCGACCGGAAGTTGGCTGGTCAGCAGGGTGGAGCGAGCCTGGTAGCGTTGGTCGCAGATTTCGAGGAAGTCGCGACGTTCATTCTCTGTCAGCGGCGCCATGGCCCAGTCGTCGACGATGAGCAGGTCGACGCGGCCGAAGCGATAAAGCACCTTGGCGTGGCTGCCGTCGGCGCGCGCCGTAGCGAGGCGGGCTGTCAGATGTATTCCCATATGCTATGCCACGATTTCCATTGTAGGGCTTGCCCTTGGAGCTCATGCGCTCCGCGCACTATTTGAGACCGTTTTGGCAGATCCCTTCTTCTACAGCGCGGTTCTTTACGACCTCGTCAGAAGATCCGTCGCCCGTATTCCGGTTCGCTTCGACGACCACATATCGAGCCACATCCGGTCTGCCCACGGCAGCGTCGCCAGCAACGACACCGTCCCTGCTGGAGACAACCGCACCTCACTCCCCGAATCTTCCGTTCATCATGTTCGGGCGCATGCGAGGAACGCTTCCAGCCAGCCTGACACAGCATCGCGTTTCAGCAACTCCCATTGGAATTGATTGTAGTAAGTTCGCAAACAACAATAGCAACTACCGCGGGGGTCACAGTGCGGATTCCTGCATTGCTTGACTCTTGCGAGAGTCTCATTAAGGATTATATACATCTGGTCCCGGACTCTCTGAACGTAGCCAGCGCCGCCGGGCACTCGATCGAAGATGACCAATTCAACCCTAGAATCTGGCGATGCCTGCGTTCGATAGGTGCCCTCGATGTCACGCAGTGGAATTGCCAGCACCTCTGCCGCCGCGGACACGAAGGCCGTCTGGAACGACAACCAGAATCCAGAATCAGTTACCGGCGGGGGCGATGCGGCACCCGCGTCAAACCTGACTTGGAGAGTGTCAGTTCGGAATCTATAGGCTAAGTCAACGTTCGAGAATCTCTCGTTAGGGCAACTCACCCCCCATGGCTTGTCATGCTTTGCCTTCTGATCGCGGCCCAACGCCCGCCCGCAGACGAGGCAAAGGCGAAACGGAGCACCCCGCTTTCCGGCACAGGCCCGGAAGAGCTCTCCGTCTTGCCGATAACCAGTTCGAACGCCCCAGACATCGGGATGGGCAGCAAACGAGTCCTCGTAGGCACCCGAGATGAGGAAGATCTTGGACGGCGAGGCTACCCGGACGCGGCCGAAACGCACTTCTTCTGTTTTCTCGTTGATATCAGTTGTGAACCCAGGTGGGATTACATAATGTCTGGCTCGGCTGGCGGCACTCATGGGTGGTGACCCACAGGTCGTGCACGGCCCAATCAAACTGGCTATGTTGTCTGCAAACTGGACGTTGTTGCAAACGCTGCATGCGCGGTAGCTCTCGACGCTTAACTCTCTTCCTTGTTTATCAATCCCACAACTCCGTATTAAGAAGCCGTCGGCCACGACCTCCGCACCAGGTGCATACTCTGCTATACCGTACTCAGCATCCCGCTCCAACCTGAGCCGGTTCGCAACTTTCGGGTCTCGCACCTGGAGCCGCACCACATCTTGCGGAAAGGCATAGCTGGGAAGCCAGTGTTCGCCAGATAAATAGTCAATTAGCCTCGTCTTCTTCAGCTGTTCAGCCAGCTTCTGCAAATGAGATTGAAGGGCCCCACTCCGTTTATCAATAGAGCCAGCTGCATCCAGCGCAGCTCTGATCTGAACTAACAACTCCTGTATTTGGTCAAAAATACCGGCTAGTTTGGCGGAATAGGCGTTTTGGATCTCTCTCAGTAACTGCCCCGACTCTTCGACCGCAACGTGTGCTTCGAGATCACATTCCTTGGGTATGATGCCACCGAGCGCCGTTACGAGAGCTGGCCTGTTCGCCGCAGTCCAAGCGCAGAACCCTTCAACGACGGAACGGGCGCCCTCGAACAGACCCTCAGCTGTTGTGATCTCGCCTGGGTAAGACAGTAGAAAGCGTCCGAGAAGGTAGGAATTAACGTGTCTCTGCGTTAAGCGGCGATTGGCCAGGTTGATCTGAGGCGCCCCCACAGTACCAGCTACAATCTCTACAGGGTCGTGGTAGTGCGTCTGATCGTGAGGGAACGCTCTCGCGTATGTTACAGCAAACGCTGTGCCTTCCTTCCGACGCCCGGCGCGACCAGCCCTCTGAATGTAATTTGCAGCTGTAGGAGGAACATTTCGAAGGAAAACGGTCTTTAACTGACCTACGTCGACTCCCATCTCAAACGTTGTTGAGCTCGATAGTACGTTGACCAGCCCGCTGACGAATTCATTCTGGTATTGCTGGCCTCGATCGGTCGTTAGCTGGGCTGTGTGTTCCCTGACCGCAAGCGGGAGCGGCTCCATGCGCGTTGTTCGGTAGAACTGGTGATGGTTACAAAATCTGTTACGGAAATCACCGGCTCCTGCCTCCTTCAGTTCGCCGCCACATGCCGGGGAAAGGCAGCGATCTGAGAAATAGTCTGTAAGCACAAGTCCGCATCGATTGCAGACGAACCACGGCCCTCGCGTTCGGATAAGAAGTTGCTGGTGTGGTAAAACGTATTCGTTCGCACCCCATTGTTCAAGAACACCCGTGTCGCACAGAACATCCCACGCACGCCGCAGTACGCTAGTGATCCTATGGGCGCCGCCCCAGAGGTCGCATCCCAAAGCCTGAGCAATTATGTGCACCTGCGGACTGCGTGGGACCGTCACCTTCGTAAGAGTTGCCTCGTAAGCGTTCCATCGGACTCGTTGTCTTCCTTCAAGACGATCGGCTAGACTGTAGTGCATCACGTAGCACTGAGGACCACCCGAGGGTTGGATATGATCGAGTGTGATGTCTAGAGGAAACGAAAAAGCGCGTCGCCGAACTATGACGCGCAGGAGATGCTGGATGACAGCGAAGGCCTTGCTATTCCCCAGAGAAAAGAGTTCGGGCAGGGCACGATGCATCTCCTCACTTTGATGCTCGTTGAGTTCTACCGCCATGGTTGCGATCCCGAAGGCGGTTAAAGTGTTCTTCGCCCGTAACGTCTGCGTAAACGACTGCAGCAGGCTGATTACGCACTCGCGCCGCAGCGCTTCCTTCTCTTGGCGGTAAAGTTGTTTAGGGGGCTTGATCTGTACGGTACTCTCACCGTCTCCTTCGAGTGTCTTGCGCAGCACAATAAATGGTTGCTTCGTGACCTCATTCAAAAACCGGTTCGCTACTTCCAAAAGTGGAACATCCTCATGGGAGTCACCACTCAGATCCATAATAGCATCTACCACGGGCTTCAAGTACTGAGTCTCTGCTGCTGTTCTGCTCAGGTAAGGTGCAAAGTGCGCTGCACGTTGTCTTGAATCAGAAAACGCCAATAGGCGACGTCCATTCGCCGGGCGCTGGATGTCCTCGCTCGGCATCGCCCGTATTATCGATTCTGCAAGAACGGCAGAAGCAGCGTCTTCTCCAGTGCTGAATCCCCTCAGCACGGAGTCGAAGCCGCCGCTAAGACCGCCGCAACAAGGGCATTTAGCTAGGTTTCCATCGCCATTAGATATAACCTCTCGAAGAGTAACTTGATTGGGAGATGAGCAACAGACCTTGATACTTCCGTCTTCAAACAAAGCCCTGCAAGATAGACATAGCGTTATGTCCCCTATTTGTTGGTATAATTCATCGTTCTCTTCCTCTGATCCCAACTCTCGGCTCCACAGCAATACATGTGCAGTCTGTCCACCAGCCAACGAAGGCTGGGCCTGCCACCCTCCGTCGGCTCCGGCATACACGCGGAGATAAGGCGTGCCGCAATGGACACACGTCAGCAATGGCAAGCAATGCGCGCCGCACTCCGGACACGTGCTCCTATCCTCAAGAATCAACTGGCTCCATGCGTTCCGCTGGCCGTCGCCCCCCGATCGACATTCGGTCGAAAGGCACACCGTTGCGCCACGCAGTCCACGGAAGAAGAAGTGGAACCTTGCAGGCACCAGTGGTGCTGAGGTCGGGTCTTTTCTGGCTCGAGCACCCAGCGTCAAGAGCCATCGAGTCGCGCGCTGGGCTTCCACACTTGCGGTTCCCCATAATTCTCCGCAGAGGACGCTCAGCGGCCTCGGACCCTTGTCAAGCAGAGCATGCAGTAATGCCAACTCCCGGTTTGCAGCAAGCCATTTCCATAGCAGCCCAGGCGGGCTGACGATTGTCGAACATGCGATCGTGCCGAGTCCGCTGGTCTCAATCAGTCGGGCCAGCATTGGCGCATCATCCAGTGCCTCCATCCAATGCGCAATCTCAGCGTCGTTCGGTAGAGCTTCTGTGTAGCGTTCAAGCGAGATAGCCGGACGCAACGAGATGCTGTCGAACTGCGTGACGGCAGACCCCCTGAGGATTGACCTCCGAGAAAAGGCGGCACCGGTCAGACGAGTTGCGAAGCCAAGAATCTTATCGTCAGCGTCCCCGATTGTGGCGCTGGTAAGTACGAACTGATGCTTCTTTCCAGGAAAGGCCTGCTTTAATCTCCTCATCAACAACCCAACGTCAATTCCTTGCGCACCTGTGTATGAATGAGCTTCGTCGAGGACAATGAAGCGAAGTCGCTGTTGCTTGAACAGAGCGTCGTCCTTGGGTCTCAGTAGCAGATACTCCAACATCGCGAAGTTCGTCAGAAGGATATGGGGAGGATCTGCTCTAATCTCTGAGCGCGTAAACCTCTCGTTGGGTCGGAGGACTTGTTGGAGAACCTCCGGCCTGGCATCTTCTTCGGTCTCAGGCGTATCTCCGGTGTACCGTCCAAATGTTATCTGGGGGATGTCCGCGAGCAACTCTCGGAGTCGCGCCAATTGATCGTTCGCCAGAGCGTTCAAAGGATAAATAAGTATAGCTCGGACTCCTGGTCCTGGATTTCGCAGAGCATCATCCAGAATAGGCAGCAAAAAGCACTCAGTCTTCCCGCTACCTGTACCTGAGGCCACAACTACGTTGGCCTTCTGTTGAATTAGGTGAATGCTTTGCACCTGGTGAGAGTACAGGGGCCGATTCAGATCGAAACGCTTCGGTGGAAGTAAAGCCAAACCAGAGTGCAAGCGAGGGCTAAGCTCTCGTCCGACAAGTTCGCTTGCTGTCGTTGACGCTTCGTAGGCCGGTAGAGCAGACACAAGCGGCTCCTGAAAGAAGAGGCGCGGTTCCTGTAGCGCTCTCCAGAACGCTTCACGAAGCTCTCGCTCTGAGTCAGCAATGAAGTTCTGCGTAAAGAGATAGCGCCGAAACGTCGAAGATATCGAGTCCACAAACTCTTGTGGGTCAATCTCAGGCATTGATCGTTACTCTATGGACTTCCAGCATTCACAATATTTCGGTGGTCGCTTCCACACATACACTATGCCGTCTTGCCTTCGAACCGGCCCGTACACTTGGCAAAGGCAAAACGGACACTCCCTTTCGTAGTACTGATGAAGTTGCCAGGGAGTCAGTTTTTCCGAAAGAACCTCACTGGTTTGATATGGAATGAACCGAGCCACCATCTGGCGAATTGCCTTGTGGCCTCGGACTTGGTCTCTAAAGGCGCGATCGTAGCGAATCTCTTCTGCCGTTCGGATATACACGTTTGATCGCAGGCGTACATTTGGCTTCACTTCACTCCCCTCTCCTGCGCTATCGAGTAGGCGAATCGGAGCTCCTGGGTCTCCCGCCGCACACTGTGCTTCTTATTCAATCGACCACTGCTTGCAAAAACGGCTAGAGTCAAGTCTGATGTCAACTCAAGGTCCAACTGAATGTCTTCAAGGTCAAACCCCATTACTGGAACTGTGATAGGTAAAAGTAGAGAATAGCGGCCATCCTGACGACTGCGGCGGTGCAGCATGATGTTGGCACTCTTGGTTTCCTCAACAAGAGCGAGCGTTAGCGACTGGTTGGATTTGCCCGCATGGTCCCTGCTGCAAAAAGGTCCAAGTAGGCGCCGTCGCACAGTTCGATTGCAATGGACTCGCTCAACTCGAATGCACCAGGGTCCTTCTGAAGGACCGCAGCCCCTCGGGCGACCGCCCATTCTGGCTCTCTTGCCCAGACCACTCGTGCAGAAAGGCGGGGATCGCTGAGCAGCGCTTCTCTAAACAGCCAGAGCTTTGAACATCCACCTGTGATGATAATGCGATCTATCAGCTCCAAAGGTAAACACGCTTCTCGGATGGCAGAAAACAGCGTATCTAACGCTCGGCTCACGAACGGTGCGAGCAACGGACGCAACTCCTCGCGCGTCAATTCGACCACCTCATCTTGGCGATCGTATTGAAAGATAGAAAAGTGAGCGATGTCCACTTCCGATAGGGTACACTTCGCGTTTTCACACCTTACAAGTAGATCATTGTAGACGGGAGGGGAGATTTCAGTGAGGTCCTTTGAGACCGCGCGTTTCATCATGATCCGTCCATGCACAAACTGAGCGATCTCTTCATCGATCACGTTCCCGGCAACGGGCACGCCCTTGGTTGCCAGCTCAGCGATCTTCGATCCTTGCATTTGGGTAACACTGACGTCCAATGTTCCCCCACCCCAGTCAAAAACGGCAACGTTTCGGCTTCCTTTCACGTTCGCCCACTCGCTGATGATCGCGGCAGTAGACTCCTTCACAAACGTCGAAACCGCGATACCAGCCTGCAGGGCCGCGGCACGTAAAGTGCGGCGCGCGGATGGGGTTAAGTCCGCTGGGACACCAAAGGTTGCTGTGGTTACGTCACTTCCCGACGCGGTGGCGATATTCTTCTTGAGAGTCTCTAGAACGAGAGCGACGACATCGACGACTTCCCAGATCCGCCCCCGGTGGCCTTGCTTTGACGTAAAAGTGTCCAGACATGGTTTAACCGATCTGATAACTTCGTAATCTCCTCGGTCCTTCAACTCGAACCGGCGCTCCCAGGCGTCCCTGCCAGTCAGCACCGAGTCGCTCACCTTGTCAATGGCAATGATCGACGGCAGGGGCGCACCTAAGCCGTCACCAAACGTGCGACCAGTAAGCGCATCGCATGCACTTGTATTCGTAGTTCCAAAGTCAATTCCAAACCAATTCATTTACAGACACTCCTACTCAGTTCGGATAGGTATGGCTTTGTGGCTAAGCACGTCAACCAGCTCCCAGAGGCGGATCAAGATAGCACGGCCATCGCTCACGTTGGCCGCCGAGCTCAAGTGTGGAGTTCCTCGAAGGACGTCAGAGACCCTCCGCCCGATGTCTTGCCTGAACTCATGAAGCTTTTGATCTGCAGTCCCGGCCATTCCAGATCGCAGAGCCTCGAGCTGAAATTGGAACTGGGCCTTCTGTTCATCCAGTTGCTGAATGGCCGTCCCCAACTTTTCCTGCAAAGTTTCAACGCGTGTCGCCAGATCCTTCTGCTGGGCTTCGATTTCTGCGATCTTCTCGTTCCGGGCCATGAGTGCACGGTCTTTCTGCGTGAGATCACCGCGCAATGACTCGATGTTTAGCGAGGCAGCCTTCAGTTCTTTGTCGAGTGTTTCCTGTAGCTCCGTCTTATGTTCCAGCCGTTCCCCCAGCTCACGTATGCTCCCGGTCGCATTCTTGATTTCGCTCGCCGCTCTTTGCAGCAGATCTGCCGCAAGAAGATATTCGCCGGCCGTCGCAAGTAGGGCTGATTCAAGATCCTCTACTGGGTGAGGTCTCGGCTGCGCCCTCGGCCTTCCTGCAACGGCATGGGGAGGCCGAACCTGCTCTCCGCTGGCGACATCTCGATGCGTGGGCACTGCGGGGCTAGAAGCCTGCATACTCGGCAGAACTTCTTCGGTGGTTTTCGGCCCGCCCGTAGACGCGATAACTGTTGGCGTCGATTGAACAGGTCGTAACGGGGGCAGGGATTCGGCAGCGTCTTCGGATGCTCGCGGTCCCTTCTTCAATCCAAGCCGCGATGCTACCTCCGGCGTCTGTGTTGATAGCCAGTCCCGGAAATGCGAGCCTTCGGGCGGTGGTAAAGCGCCCAGAAGCTCAATGAAGACCTGAAACACGGGCTCTATCCCCGATTTGGTTTCCGTCAACTTATGCGACGAGATGCCCTTTGCGGCAGCCCGAAGAACTCGGGCGCGGACCGATTGTGGAACCGGGCGCTCCTGAGCCAATTTGAGGAAGACACGCAGTACTCTCGTAACCTCGTATTCTAGGAGTTCGCCGGTGAGCAGATTATCGAGCACGTCAGCGTTGTTGCCCAGCCAAGTCCTGGCGAAACGCTCCCTAGCCTCCCCTGAATCAAGGGCTTTCGGTTTCGCGGGCAAGATCATGCGTGCTGAGCGCGGGTCTTCTTTCGAAATCGCCGGCATTAGATGACAACGTATGCTGTACGAGTCATGAAGTGGGAGCGTCTCTATCCATTGCACGGCATCGGCTCGACGTTCTGCGCTCATTCTGCTCCACGAAGCTGAGAGCGCGTCTGCAAAGGTGCGCGCAGGAACCCCTTGTATTGCCTGCGCCAGTTCACCGATCGGCAGATCAGCCTTCAGCAACAACTCCCCGAGGCCCATTGCCACCTCGCGGAGTTGTTCAGGGGGAAGTCTCCTACCTTTCCCGCTCGCTCTTGGAGATGCAGAGCGGACAACTTCATTTATGCGCTCGATAACTGGTTTTGTGTCGTATGGTGAACTTGACTGTGGAGTTGATGACATTAAACGCTCTCGCTTCCTGCGAATGTGGTGACGACGTTTGGACGCCCTAGAGAGTGCTCAAGCGCTTCATCGGCGTGGGCTGGTGAAAGCTCTGCAAGCCCTATACCAGAGGGCGGCCACTTTGCCAGATACTGCTGATTACGAGCTTTGAGCGCAAGTGCTATAAGCGTGGCTCTAAGCGGTGCAAACGCCACCGGCCAGCGCTCGAAGTCGTTGGTTACTCGCATGTCTTTTCGGTCGAGTCGGAGATAACAAAGAAATCGGAATGCAATGGCGAGATACTTCACAATGGAGTCAGTGTCTGCGTGGGAAATGATAACTTCAAGTCTCTGGATGTGCACAACGAAGTCGCGTATGACCGGCCGGTCGAGTGCCAGGGACAAGCGGTAAGCACTGACGACTTGCCAAAGCTCGCTCCCGCCTGACCTCTGCGCCAAACGACAAGCTCTGGTCGTGAACCCTCCGCTAAAGGACTGCCGAAATTCTCTGACTAGGTCCGGCAACATGGAGTTCTGTTTCAACTGAGCTTCAATAGCTGATATCTGCGCAATCCACCTCGGGACTGGCAGCCCTAGCATCGCGCTAACGGGTTTGCTTCTTTCCATCTGAGCCGCATCGTGGCCTGAATCCAACAGCGATGTCGCAAGGGTCAGCCATTTCATCACAGACTTGAGTTCAGACAGCGGTTCACCAGGCGACTTCTCTAGTTCATCTGCACGAATCTGGCTAAATTCGTCGAGCATCCGCGACAGCGATCTGAGGTCCTGAAGGTATGTCCCAAGTGATTCCGGGAACTGAATCGGCGAGGGCACTGGCAATGCATCGCTGGGTGGCTGGTCGGCGAGCTTTCTGTACGCCAAAAGAACCGGGCCGATGATGGGTAGCTCAAAGACCTGTGAGTTCTGCGGCAAGTTCATGAACGTCGAGACGAGCGCTTTCTCTGAAGCGAAGAACGATCCGGTAGGGATATCCGGCCAGTCTGTATCGCGAGCGCGGAGACGGAGCACAAGTTGTCCCGCCTGTTCCTCACATGAACGGATGGCGTCGCGACAATGAACGATACGAACATGCTGAATCCAAGCGTTAGATTGCGGCGCGCGCTGAAGCAGAAGATGCAGTTTCTCATCACCTGCAATAAAGAGGGTCGAAGACACACCAGCCGGCGCCTCAAGCCGCAGTGAATAGTTCTTATCTACATATTCCTGCCACAGGATGGCCGTTTTCTGACCGTTCAACTCCACAACTACCCCAGCGCGGGGCAAACGAATGTCGAATGGGACTGTACATTGTCGGAAGCGAAGAACTCCGTCAACGCGGCGCTCATGTGCACCGATGACGTAGAAGTTCGTTGCAGACTTGTGAACAACAATGGACCACTCCACTGAGACTCCAGCAGGGAGATCCACTTGAACAGCCGGTGTTTCCTGAAGGGTGAATACTTCCGAGGGAAGGTGGATCTTACATTCTTTGGGAATAACGCCAAAGCGAAGCCGCCCCGCTGCCTCAGAAGCCAAGTTGCGACGCTTCAGCACGACAAATCCACAACTCGGGCAAGGGGATAGAGGGGCTTTGATTCCCCCACCTTGCGGAATGGTCAGTTCTGTCTCAGTATCGCCATATTCCAGTATGACTTCGTACTCGCCAGACCATGCCGAACTCCACGGCTCCACTCGGATGCCTGGGAGTCTTTCATAGAATATCGAGGCGCCCCAAGCAGACCTTAAACTTTCTGGCTGCACCCAATCAAGCTCTGGTCGGGGTAACTCGTCACCTGTCCGAATTCCAAGTAGAGGAAGCTCAGCACCAGGAGTAAGATTAAGGCGGACGACCCAATAGTCCCAGACCGGCTCATCGAGGCGGTCTACCTCAAGTGGTACAGGAGAGTCTTGAGTGAGGTCTTTGGGAATCGCTCTCAGATCATTCACCACCAAAAAGTAGTCACCGGGGTTCACGTCCTCTGTAGAGTCCACTAGCACACCGCCAGAAGCCCGGAAAAGCGCATGGCCCCCTTCGCTCGGAGTCCACCAGGGCGAAATCTGCTCAGGTGGGCAGCTAATACCGCATCTGTAGGACGGCGACGATGACTCTTTAACGGGCTTTGTCAAATACATCACCGCCCGCGCGCCCTCCCAATAGTACTTGTCGCGGATTCCCCGGGGGTCAAGGAAAACCTTTAGTGAATAAGTCT
>Ga0182014_10006869_pt1 | contig 12071 bp, 6 predicted proteins | sample 612S2DmetaG_FD_120489 | JGI IMG/M metagenome (GOLD analysis project Ga0182014, IMG submission 120489) | Permafrost microbial communities from Stordalen Mire, Sweden - 612S2D metaG | ecosystem: Environmental > Terrestrial > Soil > Wetlands > Permafrost | place: Sweden: Stordalen | collected... | reverse complement strand
GCCGTGGAGCGCCGGATTGGCTGCGATCATCTTTTCCAGCGCGGCAAAGTTGCGCGTTACCCGAGGGCAAAAGTCAGGCAGCGGGCAGCGCGTGTAGATGAATGTAATCACCAGCCCCTTGCCAAGAAACTGGCTCAGGTGAATCGTCCGCCCGTCCTGGTTGACCAGCTTGAAGTCCGGCACCGTGTCTCCCGGCGCCGGCACGTGATAAAAAACCGCCGGCTTGTAATCGGGCTTGGCCTGTGCAACGACAACAAGATGATCCAGCAGGACATCTGCGTTAGGATCCTGCGAGACCAGCACGTCGGCCGTAATTACGTCGCCCGGATGCAGCTCGCCCAGGATGCCGGCGTCCTTCAGCTTGTAGGGCATGGTCATCGCCTCCATGAAGCCCGGAATGGCCTCATGGTCCAGCGTCACTTCACCCTTGGCGGCATCGGTGGAGACCACTTTGCCGCGCAGTTTGTACACCTTGAAGGCCTGGCTGGCGGTCTGCCCTGCCCCAGCCTTTGAGTTGGAATGGCACCCGGCCAGCAAGACCACAGCGATCAATGAGGAAGCAAGCAATCGGCGTATCACTGACACAGTGTACAACCGGCTCCAACTTCGCGATCGCACTTCAATGGCATTCCCCCCGCCCCGCGGCGTATAACGCTGGAATGGGAGCACGGCAGGAAGCTGAGATCGATGCATGGCTGCGCAACGGCGGCCTCGTAGTTACGGTCAGCGATCGTGCAGCGCGCGCCCTTGCTTCAGCCTTCCATCGCGCCCGCCGTGCGGAGGGACTCACGGCCTGGCCCGCACCCGACATTCTGGACTGGAAGAGCTTTGTCCGCGCCGCCTGGGAAGAGCGCACTCGCGACGGCCGCCTGCTGCTGAATCCTCTGCAAGAGCAATCGCTCTGGGCAGCCATGGCCGGTACGGACCAGCACCTGGCCACTCTGCTCGAAGGCCCGCGCCACCGCCTGGCCGGCCTGGCCATGGAAGCCCACGAATTGCTTTGTGCCTATGCTCCGCGATTTCTGAGGGGAAATGCGCGGAGCGCCTGGCAGCAGGATGCGGCGGCCTTCAGCAACTGGCTCTCGGCCTTTGACCAAACCTGCCGCGCCGGCAACCTGCTCAGCCCCACCCGCCTCCCGCTCGAACTGATCCCGCTGCTCGAAAGCGATCGCCTCGAACGCCCGCCCCTCTTGTTGGCCGGATTCGACCGCATCCTGCCCGTCCAGCGCGCCTTCTTCGACGCCTGGGGCGCGTGGCGCCGGGACATCCTCGACCAGCCGGCCGCGCAGATTCTCTTCCATCAGGCCCCCGACGCCCAGGCCGAACTCGCAGCCTGCGCCCTCTGGTCGAGAGGCCAGCTTGCCGCCAACCCGCGCGCCCGTCTCCTCGTCGTCACTCAGAACGCAAGCTCCCGCCCCATCCGCGGCCAGATCGAACGAGCCTTCCTCAAGCACACCAGCTCCGCCAACGCCCCGCTCTTCGAGTTCTCCCTCGGAATCCCCCTCAGCCAGGTCGCTTTGCCGAAGGCGGCGCATCTCTTGCTCCGCTTCCTGTCCGGCCCACTTGCCGAGCACGAACTCGACTGGCTCTTCTCCACCGGCCACGCCGCCGCCAGCCCGCGGGAATCCTCCGGGCTGCAAGCGAATATGCGCACCCTCCGCCGCCGCGGCCTCGAGCAGCCCCAATGGACCTTAAACGCCTTCATCGCCGCCTTCATCCATCAGCGCTCCGCCAACAGCCGGCTGCCAACTCCCTGGGTCAACCGCATCACTGAAGCCCAACGCCGCCTGGCAGACTTCGCGCGCCGGCCTCAAAGCCCGCTCGATTGGGCCGAACTGGTTCCGCAGTTGCTAGAGACCGCCGGCTGGCCCGGCGCGCGTCCGCTATCGAGCGCCGAATTCCAGGCCGTCCGCCGCTGGCAGCAGGCCGTCGAAGCATCGGGCTCGCTGGGTTTCGATGGCCGCCGGGTCCTCTGGGCAGATTTCCTCTCCGTGCTGGCCCGTACCCTGGACGAAACCCTCTTTGCCCCCGAATCCCAGGACGCGCCCATCCAGATTGCCGGTCCCGCGGAGTCTGCGGGCCTCACTGCCGATGCCATCTGGTTCCTGGGCGCAAACGAGGACGCCTGGCCGGCGGGCGGCGCCACCCATCCCCTCTTGCCGCCCGACGTGCAGCGTCTGACCGGGATGCCCCACGCCTCCCCTCAGCTCGACTGGGATCTGGCCCACGCCATCACCACGCGCCTCTTGGCCTCCGCGCCGGAAGTCCATTTCAGCTATGCAAGACAAACCGAGGTGGCCGAGACCCACCAATCCCGCCTGATCGCGCAGATTGCCGGGGCGGCCGAGCCGCTTCCGGCAGCGGCGCCGCCTCCGGAGCCGTTGACAATTGATTTCAAGGACTCCAATCGAATTCCCTTCCCGCCCGGCAAAGTCCAGGGCGGAGCCAGCGTCCTCACCTCCCAGTCCCAATGTCCCTTCAAGGCCTTCGCCACCGCGCGCCTGGCCGCGCAAGGCTGGGAGCCCGCAGCAGCCGGCCTGACCGCCTCCCAGCGCGGACAACTTCTGCATGCCGTGCTCCACGCCATCTGGGGCGGGCCGCCGGACGGCATCCGTTTGCAGGATGAACTCCAAGACCTGAAAGACCGAAAGTCTTTTGTGGCCGCGCACGTCCACCGCGTCTTCGAAAATGAAATGCTCGCCGTACTCCGCCAGCGCATGCCCCGGCGCTATCTCGAACTCGAAGAGCAACGCCTCACCGGCCTCGTCACCGAGTGGCTGGCCTACGAATCTACCCGTATCGGCTTTGAAGTCACAGAAACCGAGGTTGCCAGCACCATCCATCTCGCCGGGCTCACTTTCGATCTGCGCCTCGACCGCATCGACCGGCTCAACGACGGGTCCTTGCTGGTCATCGACTACAAATCCGGCGATGTCTCCCCCAAATCCTGGGACCTTCCCCGTCCCGACGATGTGCAACTGCCGCTCTATGCCGGCTTTGCCCTCGACCCCAAGGAAGACCTTGGCGGTCTGGTCTTTGCCAAAGTGCGCGCCGGCGATCTCGCCTTCGCCGGCCAAGTCGGCGATCCCGCGGCCACTCTCTTCCCTGGCCTCAAGAGCAACAGTACCCTGGTCAAGAACGCGCTGACTGCGGAGCAACTCATCGACTGGCGCGAGCACATCGAGCAACTCGCCAAAGACTTCCTCGCCGGCCGCGCCGAAGTCGACCCGCGCGAGTACCCCAAAACCTGCGAGCGCTGCGGTCTCGAAACCCTCTGCCGCATCCAGGAGAGCGAAAGCCAGGCCCAACTCGAAGCCGAGGACGACTCAGACAGTATGGAGGCCGCCGATGAATAAAGCCCCGGCCAAATCCCTGCCTCCCGACCAGCCCCAACGCAATCGCGCCCTCGATCCCTGCCGCTCCATCCTGGTCCAGGCCCCTGCCGGCTCCGGCAAGACCGACCTGCTCACGCGCCGCTTTCTCCGCCTGTTGGCCGAGGTCGATGAGCCCGGCCAGGTCGTGGCCATCACCTTCACCAACGCCGCCGCCGCCGAGATGCGCCACCGCATCCTTGCCGAGCTTGAAAAAGCCGCAACCACCGGCAGCCAGCCGTCGGCAGGCGACGAATTCTCCATGGATGCCCTCGCCCGCCGCGCATTGGAGCGCTCCCACGCGCTCGGCTGGAAGCTCCTCGACCTGCCCGCGCAGCTCCGCATCTGCACCATCGACTCCTTCTGCCGCGACCTGGCCCTCCAGCAACCGCTGGTTTCCGGCCTCGGCGGCGGCCTCGACATCGCCGATCAGCCCGACGACCTCTACCGCCGCGCAGCCCGCCAGACCCTTGAAAGAATCGGCCAGGCCGACCCGCTACTGGGCCAATCGATCGAAGCACTACTCCTCTGGCGCGACAACAACTGGCAGGAAATGGAAGACCTGCTCATCCAGATGCTTGCGGTACGCGATCACTGGATGCACGACTTCGTCCTCGACCGCGAGCCGGACCCCGACGCCCTGCGCCAGAGCCTGGAACGCCCCTTCGCCAATGCCGTCCGCCAGGCCCTCACCGCCCTCGACCGGCTCCTCAACCAGGTTCCCGGCGCCCGTGAAGAAGCCCTGGAGCTGGCGCGGTTTGCCTGCACGCAGACCGGTGGCCAGCTCCACCGCGAAATGGCCGAGCTTGCCGAATTCCCTTCCAGCTCATTCCCCTCCAGCGACTCTCTCGAAGAGGCGCGCCAAGCCCACCTCTGCCTGGCTCGATTGCTGCTGACCGGCGAGGGCGCCTTCCGCAAGCAGGTGGATAAGCGCCTCGGCTTCCCTGCCGACCGCAAGCGTGAGAAAGCCCAAATCCTCGACCTGATTGCCCGCCTCAAACTCATCCCCGGCCTCGAATCCGCCCTCGCCGCCGTCCGCGATCTGCCCCCAGCCAGCTACACCGAGGACGACTGGCTCATCGTCCGCGCCTGTTTCACCTTGCTCCGCCACGCCGCCGCCCAACTGAAGGTCGTTTTTGCCGAAGCCGGCGCAGTGGACTTCATCGAAGTCGCACAGATCGCTCAAAGCGTCCTGAAAGGCGACGACGGTCTCCCCTCCGACGCAGCCCTCGCCGTCGCCGACGGCATCCGCCATCTGCTGGTCGACGAGTTCCAGGACACAAGCCGCCGCCAGCACCAGTTGCTCGCCGGCCTCATCGCCGCCTGGCCAGAGCGAACCGGCCGAACCTGCTTCCTGGTCGGCGACCCCATGCAATCCATCTACTTCTTCCGCGACGCCGACGCCGAACTCTTCTCGCGCGTCCAGACCGCCGGCCTCGAGCTTCCCAACCCCGATCCCTCCAATCCCGACTCACTCTTCTTCGACTTCGTCCCGCTTGCAGCCAACTTCCGCACCGCGACCTCGCTGGTCAAGCGGCTCAATGAGGTTTTTGCCCAGATTTTCGCGGTCCCCGATGGTAGCGGCGTCACCTTCTCGTCCGCCCTGTCGGCTCGTGAAGATCGACCCAGCCCAAATCCATACTTCAAGTTGCATATTAGCTTTGCGCCGCAAGCCGCACGCGGTAAAGACGTTGATCTAGATGCGCTCCGCGAGAAGGAAGCCGCCCGAACAGCCCAAACCCAGCAGATCGTCGCCCTGATCCAGAGCCACCTGGAGCCCATGGAGCAGGCCCGCGCACACGCCGGTGCGAATGCCCGTGCGGACAATGGCGACGAGAAATACCGCATCGCCGTCCTCGCCCGCACCCGCAACAGCCTCGCGCCGATCGCCCAGGCTCTCCGCGAAGCGGAAATTCCCTTCCGCGCCGTTGATCTGGAAAAGCTCTCTGCCCGCCCCGAGGTACTCGATGCCCTCGCCCTGGCTCGCGCCCTGCTCAATCCGCAGGACCGCCTGTCCTGGCTGGGCGTTCTGCGCGCTCCCTGGTGCGGCCTCTCGCTTGAAGACCTTCACCGCCTCACCAGCGCCGACGATCCGGAGTTGCTCGCCCGGCCTGTGCCGGAACTGCTCGCCGAGCGCCTGCCGCTGCTCAGCGAGCCGGGCCGCTCGGCAGCCTTGCGCGTCCTCAACGTACTCGATTCCGTGCCCGCGGTCTGCGCCTCCCAGCCCACTGCATCGCTGGGAACCTGGCTCCAGCAAGCCTGGCTGCGCCTGGGCGGCGCCGACTGCGTCGATCCCACCGCACACGCCAATCTTGACCTGTTGTGGAGCTCTCTGGATCGTCTGCCGGACGGCTGCCAGGACCTGCTCGGCCCGGCGCTCGACGCGGCCCTCGAAAAGTTGACCGCATTGCCCGACCCCGCCGCCGGCAGCGATTTCGGCGTCCAGTTGATGACCATCCACAAGTCCAAAGGCCTTGAGTTCGAGGTGGTTATCGTGCCCGACCTGCAGGCCGGCGCTGGCCGCGGCGGGCGCAAGCTGCTGTCGTGGCTCGAAAGGGGGCTCGAACGCGGGCTGGAACGCGGCCTAATGCCTGAAATCGACCCGGAAATCGAGTCCGGACTCGCCAGCTCGAGCGATTCAGCGGAGATCACCGAATTCCTCGTCGCTCCCCTCCAGCCCAAAGGCGCCGATCGCGGCAAAGCCAAGGAATGGGTCGATCAGGTCTATCGCCAGCGCGAATCGCAGGAGGACCGGCGCATTCTCTACGTCGCCGCCACCCGCGCCCGCGAAGAGCTCCACTTCTTCGCCCGCCCAGCCTACAAAACAGAAATGAACCTCTCCCGGACCCTCGTCGAGCCCAAAGGCAGCTTGCTCGCCATTGCCTGGCCCGCCCTTGAAGAAGAAATCAGCAAGCGCTTTGTCGAATGGCGCCAGGCAACCAGCCAAAGAGAATTAGAAGGCGGCGTGCGGGAGGGGATCACTCTGGACTCCCTCGCCGCCTCGGGCGAAAGCAATCTCCTCCAAATGCCATCACCCACCAAGCCAACGCTGCTCCGCCGCCTCCCGCCTGATTACCGGCCCACGCAAAGCGAAGCCTCCTCGCAAGCCGCACCGGAGTCAGCCGTCCTCGGAACCGGCCCCGTCCGCCTCTACGCCCGCCACGAAGGCGGCCTGCTCTCACGCGCGCTGGGCTCCGCCGTCCACGCGCTCCTCGAAGAGCTGTCCCGCCTCCGCGCAACCAATGATTGGACCGCAGCCCGCGCCGCTCTTCAGCAGTTCGAACCCCGCATCGCCGCCCAGGTGCGCGCAGCGGGCATCGAGCAATCCAAAGCCGCCGGCATTGCCGCCCAGGCGCTCCAGCTCGCGCTCAACGCCTCTCGCTCGCCCCAAGCCCAATGGATTCTTTCGCCCCACCCCGGCGCAGCCAGCGAAGTCCGCTGGGCCGGAGTCGTCGCCGGCAGCCTGCGCACCGTTCGGGTAGACCGAGTCTTCCGCGCCGGCTTCGATCCAATGTCGGAGGGCCAGAACGCGTGGTGGATTGTCGACTACAAAACCGCCCACGCCGACAATCTCGACCCAGCCACGGCCCTGCCAGAGCTAAGAGAAATCTTCGCGCCCCAGCTCGAAGCCTACGCCCAGGTCCTGCGCAACCTGCACGGCCAAGACGCAATCATCCGCGCCGGCCTCTACTACCCCCGCATGTTACTGCTCGATTGGTGGGAGCTATAGTTTTGGGTTCCCCAGGGTCTTGCATTTGATTCTGAGACCCGGAATTCTACAGGTAGCCGCCGTTACCCCATCGCATGAGGATCCCGGCCGCCAGTCACGCTCTTGTGGTGACGCACATCCGCCCCTTGCACCCAGAAAACCACGTCCTCGGCGATGTTGGTCGCGTGGTCGGCCACCCGTTCCAGGCTGCGGCTGATCATCAGCGCATTCAGCGCCTGCGGAGCCAGATGGCTCTCCTCTCGCATCACCTTGGTCAGCGCCTTGTAGGCCGCGCGATTCATCGCATCCACAGCGTCGTCCATGGCCAGGACTGTGCGGGCCATCTCAGCATCCGCCTCGATGAACGACTGCAGGCACTTGCGCACCATCTCCGCGGCCAGAGACGCCATCTTCGGGATATCCACCGGCAAATCGGCCACAGCCATCTGCTCCATGCTGCGCACCCGGTCGCTGATGCTCTTGGCCGCGTCGCCCACGCGCTCGAGATCCGCGTTGATCTTGATCACGCTCAGGATAAAGCGCAAATCGATGGCCATCGGCTGCTCCATAGCCAGCAAATCCAGCGCCGCCTGGTCGATGTCCCGCTCCAGCCGGTTGATGGCGATCTCGCTGCGGTCCACGAGGTCGCAGATCGACAGGTCGCGCACGCGATAGGCCTCGATGGCGCGCTGGATAGCCTGCTCGGCCAGTCCAGCCATCACCAGCAGTTGCTCCTTCAAGTCGTCAAGGCTTTGCTGAAAGCGTATGCGTGTCATCCGAACCTGCCTGTGATGTAATCCTCCGTGCGCTTGTCGCTGGGGTTGGTAAAAATCTTGTGGGTCGAGTTGAACTCCACCATCCGACCGTTCAGAAAGAAGCCCGTATTCTCTGCCACGCGGGCTGCCTGCTGCATGTTGTGGGTCACGATCACGATCGTGTACTGCGACTTCAACTGGAAGATCAGATCCTCGATCTTCGAAGTGGAAACCGGGTCCAGCGCCGAAGCCGGCTCGTCCATCAGCAGCACCTCGGGGTCCACGGCCAGCGCCCGCGCAATACACAGCCGCTGCTGCTGCCCGCCGGAGAGACTGGCGCCCGACTTCTTCTTCAGGTCGTCCTTCACCTCGTCCCACAGCGCCGAATTCTTGAGCGACTTTTCCACTATCTCGTCCAGCGCGTGACGGTTGTGGTATCCGTTCAGTTTCAGTCCCGCCGCCACATTGTCGTAGATCGACATGGTGGGAAAAGGATTGGGCCGTTGGAAGACCATCCCCACGCGCCGCCGGATCTCCACCGGCTTGGCGTCTTTATAGATATCCAGATCGCCGATGAGCACCGTCCCCGTCACGCGCGCGATGGGATTGGTCTCGTGCATGCGGTTCAGGCAGCGCACAAACGTGCTCTTGCCGCAACCTGAGGGACCGATCAGCGCCGTCGCATGGTTGGCCGGGATATTCAGGTTGATGTCCTGCAGCGTGTAATTCGTTCCGTACCACGCATTCAGGTTGATGACCTCGATGCCGACGCCCACTTAGCTTGCTCCCTTCAGAACGCCGCGGCTGGTGACGTACCGCACCAGCGAAACCGCAACCACAATCAGCACAATCAACACCAGCGCCCCCGCCCACGCCAGCCGGTGCCACTCGTCGTAGGGAGAAAGGGCATAAACATAAATCTGCAGCGGCAGCGCGGCAATCGGTTCACTCAGCTTCGCGCTCCAGCCCACATTGCCGAAGGCCGTAAAGATCAGCGGTGCCGTCTCGCCCGCCACGCGCGCAAAGGCCAGCATACAGCCGGTGATGATGCCTGGCGAGGCCGTTTTCACGGTAATCGCCAGCACGGACCGCCAGTTGGGCACGCCCAGCGCCAGGGCCGCCTCGCGCACCGCGTTCGGCACCATCAGCAGCATCTCTTCGGTGGTGCGGCAGACGGTGGGGATCATCATGATCCCCAGCGCCACTCCGCCGGAGAAGGCCGAGAAATGCCCTTGCGGAACCACGATCAGCGAGTATACCGCGATGCCCATCACGATCGAGGGTACGCCGTTCAGCACATCGGCGGTAAAACGAACAGCGTTGGCCAACTTGGTTCCGCGACCGAACTCGGCCAGAAAGATGCCGCCGCTGATACCCACCGGTACTCCGATCAGACTCCCCACCGCCAGCAGAATCGCAGAGCCAACGATGGCGTTGGCCATGCCGCCGCCAAGCTCGCCCACTGGCGCGGGATTGTGCGTGAAGAAGGCCCAGTTGAGCGAACTGGCCCCCTTGTAGATGAGATAGACGAAGATAGCCACCAGCGGTGCAACCACCAGCACAGTTGAAAGCACCGCCAGCCCCGTCGCCGCCCCATCGGCCAGCGTCCGTATCCGCGCACGCAGTTTGTGTTCTGTCGGCAGTTTGTGTCCTCCCACGCTATTCGCTGTTCCCGGTTCCCTGATCCCTGATCTCTGCGCTTCAATGCACTTGCGCCGGCGCGCCGCGCGTTACCGCCCATACCAGCAGCCGCGCAAATGTATTCACCACAATCGTCACCGCAAACAGCGCCAGCCCAATCTCCATCAGCGCACTCAGATGCAGATCGCCTGAAGCTTCGGCAAACTCATTAGCAATCACCGACGCCATCGTACTTCCATTGGCAAGCAACGAGCGGTGAATCTCCGGGCTGTTGCCGATCACCATGGTCACCGCCATGGTCTCGCCCAGCGCCCGCCCCAGGCCCAGGATCACCGCGCCCACAATCCCGATCCGCGCATTCCGCAGCACGCCCATCCGGATCATCTCCCATCGCGTCGCCCCCAGCGCCAGCACCGCCTCGCGCTGCGAGTGAGGCACCGCGGTCATCACCTCCCGCGTCAGTGAAGAAACAATGGGCAGAATCATGATAGCCAGAATCACGCCCGCCGAAACAAAGCCCAGCCCGGTGGGATTGTCGTTGTTGAAAAAGCCCGTCCAGCCCAGCAGTTGAATCAGCCACGGATTCACGTGCTCCCTGAGCAGCGGCACCAGAATGAATACCGCCCACAATCCATAAATCACGCTGGGAATGGCCGCCAGCAATTCGGTGAGGAAGGCCAGAGGCCCGCGCAGCACCTGCGGACACATCTCGGTCAAGAACACGGCCACGCCGATGGCCAGTGGCACCGCCATCAGCAGGGCCAGAAACGAAGAAATCACGGTGCCATACAAGAAGGGCAGCGCGCTGAAATGCCCGTTCACCGGGTCCCAATACATCGGCAGCTTCGTGTAGGGATCGACAAAGGCTGAAAAGAAAAACTCAAAGCCGAATTTGCTCCACGCAAGCTGTGAGCGCAGCACCAGTTCGGTAGCAATCAGCACCACAATGCCGAAGATGCTCAGCGCGCACAGCACCATCAGCCAGTGGAATCCCCGGTCGGCAATCGCCGAGTTGCCCCGCGACAGCAGGAACGTGCGAATCGCCGAAGACTCGGCCCTACCCGCCTCCGCAGGCCGCTGCCTGTCTGGAGGACCCGGTTCAGGCTGGCGTTGAGCTTGGGAAACCCGAATCTCAGGCACGTTGGCGTTCACCTCAACTAAGCTACCGGGCCAAGATGAATAGAAGGTTACAACGCCGCTAAATCAAGTGCATGCAGCCGCGAAATCCCAACCCATTCCCAAGCTCCGGAGCGTTGAATCCCGTTCCATGCCCCATTCTTTTCCGTTAAGCTGGTGGATTGGAAACCGGAAGGCCTGATCCCATGCGCCCAGTTTTGACCTTTTTCGCCCTCGCCCTCTCCACCGTCGCCCTTCAAGCTCAACTCCCCGCTCCCAGCCCAGGCCAGTCCAATCCCCAGCCCGATCCGCCCCACCGCAACTGGCGAGCCTCGTGGATCACCCATCCCACGGCCCCGCTGCAAGAGCCCGTGGTGCTCCACTTCCGCCGCACCCTCACACTGCCTGCCGTTCCCCCCAGCTACCCGGTCCGCGTCAGCGCCGACAACCGCTTCGTGCTGTTCGTAAACGGCCATCGGGCCGGCGACGGCCCGGCCCGCGGCGACCTGACCCATTGGCGCTACGAGCGGTTCGACCTGGCGCCGCTACTCCAGCCCGGCCCCAACCTCATCACCGCAACCGTCTGGAACTTCGGCGTCTACGCCCCCATCGCCCAGATGACCGACCGCACTGCCTTTCTGCTCGAAAGCGAGGCCACCGGAGACAGCTCCATCAGCACCCCCGAGGGCTGGCTGGTCGAGCAGGAGTCCGGTCAGCGCCCGGTTCCGCGCGTCGCCAACGGATTCTGGGAGTACATGGCCTCCGGTCCCGGAGAAGAGATCAATGCCGCGCTCTACGACTGGACCTGGAACACCCCCGCCGCCGCTGGCCCATCCTGGCTCCCTGCCGCCTCGCCAACCCGCGAGAGCATTTATGCCACAGTGAACAAGGCCCATTCCGCCGACACCACCGGCGATAATCCCTGGGGCCTGGCGCCCGATTTGCTTCCCGCCATGGAGTACTCGCCTACCAGCCCCGGCCAGACCGTCCGCACCGTTATTGTCAACACAGGGCAAACCCTCCCCGATCTCCGCGGGTTTCCTTCCGCCCCGGTTACCGTCCCCGCCGGCGCACACGTCCACCTGCTCCTCGACCGCAAGACTCTCACCACCGCTTATCCGCTGCTCACCGTCTCAGCCGGCAAGGGCGCGCGCATCACCTTCACCTACGCTGAAGCCCTCTACGACAAGGACCAGCACAAGGGAGACCGCGACGCCATTGCCGATCGCACCGCCATCGGAATCACCGACAGCTTCCTCCCCGACGGCGGTGCGCATCGTTTCTTCCAGCCGCTCTGGTGGCGCACCTGGCGCTATCTCGACCTCGACATCCAGACCGCCGCCGAGCCCCTCCAGTTGGAGTCTCTTACCGCCTCATTCACCGCCTATCCCTTTGAAGAACGCGCCACTTTCAACTCCGGCGACCCGCAGTTGGACAAGATCTGGGAGATCAGTTGGCGAACCGCCCGCCTCGACGCCT
>Ga0182014_10006865_pt1 | contig 12081 bp, 11 predicted proteins | sample 612S2DmetaG_FD_120489 | JGI IMG/M metagenome (GOLD analysis project Ga0182014, IMG submission 120489) | Permafrost microbial communities from Stordalen Mire, Sweden - 612S2D metaG | ecosystem: Environmental > Terrestrial > Soil > Wetlands > Permafrost | place: Sweden: Stordalen | collected... | reverse complement strand
GAACAAATTGTCCCCGCGGGTTCGTAAACTCGGCCAGAGCAATTTCTTTGCCGGTGGCGACATAAAACGCTTTGGCCCTCTCCACCCAGTCCTCGGCTTTTCTTGGCTGCTTTGAAGTCATGTTTCACTCCTTGAAATGTTGGGGGTTGGTTGCAGGACAACCGTGACAAAAAAGAGCAATGCCACTTTGTCACAGTTTTGTTAGGATTTCACCTTTAAAACCGCTCATGGAGGCAGACAGATCGTCAAGGCCTGCAACCGTTTTTTGGCGCCGGATCGGCGCTCGTGTTACGCGGCCGGGATAACGATCGATTCATGAGCTTTAGAACTCCGCGTGCCCAGGTGTTCTCGGGAAGGGAATAACCTCGCGGATGTTCGGGATGCCGGTGACGAATTGCACCAGGCGCTCAAGCCCCAGGCCGAATCCGGAGTGAGGAACCGACCCGAATTCCCGGAGTTCGATGTACCACCGGTAGTCGTCGATCGAAATCCCTTTGAGCCGCATCTGTTCGAGCAGCATTTCGAGCCGTTCTTCCCTCTGGGACCCGCCAATTATCTCGCCCGTTCCGGGAACCAGTATGTCCATGGCGGCCACGGTTCTTTCGTCGTCGTTGACGCGCATGTAAAATGGCTTGAGAGATCTGGGAAAGTTGACGATGACCACAGGCTTTTTAAAAACCCTCTCCGTTAAATGGCGTTCGTGCTCCGCCTGAAGGTCAAGTCCCCACTCAACGGGAAAGGTGAATTGCTCTGCAGATTTCTTGAGGATATCGACCGCTTCGGTATAGGCAATCACCTCGAAGGCGGATTCAGCAACGGTTTGAAGACGGCCCATCAATTCCGGCTCGATGAAACGGGCAAAAAACTCCAGCTCCTCCCGGCAGTCGTTGAGGACCACTCCGACCAGTTTTTTGATGAAAGTCTGCGCCAGATCGATGTCGTCTTCAAGGTCGTAGAAAGCCATTTCCGGTTCCACCATCCAGAACTCGGCAAGATGCCGGCTGGTATTGGAATTCTCCGCCCTGAAAGTGGGACCGAAGGTATATACCGTCCCGAGCGCCAGGGCATAAATTTCGGCCTGAAGCTGACCGCTCACGGTGAGAAAGGCGGGCCTTGCGAAAAAATCGTTCCGGTATGCTTCCTCGCTCTCCGAAGCGCCGGGGTGAGCCGGATCGAGCGTAGTGACGCGGAAGATTTCTCCGGCGCCTTCGCAGTTGCTTGCGGTGATAATCGGCGTATGGATATAGTGAAAACCAAGATCCTGGAAGAATTGGTGGATTGCATAACTCAGCCTGCTTCGAACTCTTGCCGCCGCCCCTATCGTGTTGGTCCTGGGCCGAAGGTGCGCGATCTGCCGCAGATACTCGAAGGAGTGCCTCTTTTTCTGCAGAGGATAGAGTGCCGGGTCGGCCCAGCCATACAGATGGATCCGTTCGGCCCGCAACTCGATGCTCTGACCTTTCCCCGGAGACTCCGAAATGGTCCCTTCGGCGAGAATGGCGCTTCCAGTGGTTATCTTATTAAGTAGTCCGCTGTAATCCCCGCGGTCCGGTTCGGCTATCACCTGCAGGCTTTTCAGGCAGGAACCGTCGTTCACCTCGATGAAACTGACACCGGCCTTCGAGTCCCGCTTCGTCCTGACCCAGCCCTGTACGAGGGCCGTTTTGCCCACGTATCCATGTTCATTCCTAAACAGGTCGGCAATGCGCACACCTTTTTCCATCTTCGGATCCTGAAATGATATTTTGTGCGAAACGGTTTGAATCTTACAGCAGTTTCGTTCCAATTATAATGGCTTTCGTTCCGCCATGCATCCATGCACAAACGGTTTAGCAGTTTCCATCCGAGGTTTCCGAATGGACGCCGGCTGCTAGCCGTCCGAAAATACTTAAAATTAGCAACCAACCAAGCCCTGTCAATAAGTAAAACGACGCGGGCGGCATGGCGTCAGACGCAAACAGTCACTAATTTATGAGAGCCCCAAAACCCGACTGAGTGCAACCTTACCAGGATGGAGCCATTGTATGCGTCCGGATTCAAAAAGATGGGTATTTGTCATTCTCGCGGCGATCGCGACCCTCGTGGGATGCGCGGGCAGGGGCAAGGTTCAGACCGCTGCGCCGATGAGCAGCGGAGGAAGTATCATAACGATAGAAGCCGGCAATTATAAGTTCTCACCCCATGAAATCCGGGTCGCAAAACCGGGCCTGTTGGCTATCGAAGTCAAGAACGTCTCCGGCTCGGAACAAAACTTCACCTTGAAGGACCTTCACGGGAAAATCCTCAAGAGCGTTTACCCTCATCCCGGCGGAAGCGTCATCGTTAATGTGGAATTGCCTGAGCCGGGAGTCTACACATTTTACTGCGACAAGGCTTTTCATTCCAGTCTCGGAATGCATGGACAAATCATCGTCGGGCGGTAGAGCGCCGGGAGTCCCATACCGGAGATCGGAGAAAGGATATCGGAAGTCGCATGCTGAAGGCCTCCCGCCCCGGATCTCGCATCCACCATCACGGTTTGACACCTCCAATCGTGCGTGCTTATCTTTATGAAGCGAATGACTCGGTAGCTCCCGTCCATTCGTCTAACCATTATGACAACTCAATATCACGTCAAACGACGGAGATTGACAATGCATAATCCAAATATTAACGAACTTAATATAACGGAACTCAGGAAGCAGAAAAGGCCTTTATGGATGAGCGACCTGGGCATTGATGATTACGCAGATATCCTAGGCGGTGGCGGCGACATATACACCGATAGGCTGCCACCTGCTTTTGCCAGGTATGAGGGGATGGATCTCAACGAGGCGGAAGAAAAGGAGCTTGGACCCGTGGTATTGAAAAATGAGTGAGGGATCGAGTCCCGCCAGATCCAATCAGCCGGAAGAGCGGGCTCTTATCCTCTTAGCGGTAATGGTCTTAACGGAATGATTTCCGAGAGGACTTTTAGGTTGCCAACTCTTTACGCCGGGTTTATATAAGCTACGCTAACGAATCGGATATTTGAAAGGCCAGGCTGTCCGGCCGGTTGACAATGGTCGTCTCCAAACGGTCACTTCCATCGATTCGGATGGCCTATGTTTTGTTGTTACTGTCACGGAAAGCTATATCAGAGAGGAGAGATTGCTGATGGCACGGGTAACCGTAGAGGATTGTCTCGCTAATGTGGACAGCCGCTTTACTCTGGTGCACCTTGCAGTCCGGCGCGTTCTGCAGTTGCGCCACGGCGCGCCGCCTACGCTGGAAAACGTCAAGGCTAACAAGGAAGTTGTTCTGGCGTTGCGGGAGATTGCGGCAGGCACAATAAATGCGGACAACATCCGTCAGATTGAAGAAACCAGGCCTCTTCTCACCGAACCGACGCCGCAGGAGGCGGACGTGGCGAGAGCGGACCTCCAGGAGATCCTTGATGAAGTCACGTCTTACGGCGCTTCTATCGAATTTGGAACTTCGGATCGGTATTCAGAGGAAGAGCAGCCACCAGAGGCTCCTCAGGCAGAGTAGCGCAAATCTGAAAGGACAGTGCCGTAAGGACTCCAGGAGGAAACCGGTCTAGATGGGGAAAATAGATTACTACGAGATTTTGGGAGTGCAGCGACAAGCGGGTGAAGAGGAGATCAAGAAATCTTACCGGCAGCTTGCGCTCAAATACCATCCTGACCGGAACCCGGGCGATAAGCAGGCCGAGGAAAAATTCAAGGAAGCCGCCGAGGCTTACGAGGTTTTGCACGATTCTCAAAAGAGGCGCCTCTATGACACATACGGTCATGAAGGCTTGCAGGGGACAGGCTTCAGCGGGTTTAGAGGTTTTGAGGATATTTTCAGTTCCTTTGGAGACATTTTCCAGGACTTCTTCTCATTCGGCGGTTTCGGCGGCCAGACCCGCCAGCGAACAGCAGCCAGGCCGGGTGATGATCTGCTCGTCACCCTTGGTCTTAGTTTTGAAGAGGCTGTCTCCGGAACAGAAAAAGAAGTCGAAATAGACACCTTCGTCGGGTGCTCCAGATGCAGCGGCAGCGGAGCTGAACCTGGGACCAGAGAAACAACCTGCCCCGCTTGCCAGGGTTCCGGACAGGTGGTCCAGTCACAGGGGTTTTTCCGGATAAGCACAAGTTGCGTCCGGTGCCAGGGCACCGGAAATGTGCTGGTCTCTCCTTGCAGGCAATGCCAGGGCCAGGGACGGCTTAGGCAAAGGAAACACGTCCAGGTGAAAGTGCCGGCGGGAGTTGATTCGGGCACACGGCTGAGGCTGAAGGGAGAAGGTGAAGGCGGCTATCGCGGCGGCGCTGGAGGCGACCTCTACGTTAGGATCGAAGTTACTCCGCATCCCCAAATCGAGCGCGATGGCGACAATCTTTACTGCAAAATCTCTATCTCCTTTTTGCAGGCCATTCTCGGAGACACGGTCGAGATACCCACCCTCGACGGGGCAAAACCCCTGCAGATTGTCTCCGGGACCCAGCCCGGGGCCGTAGTTCGTTTCACTGGCGAAGGGGTCCCAAAATTGAGGGGATACGGCCGAGGAGACCTTTTTGTAGAGGTCGAGGTAAGAATCCCAAAGCACATTACGCCCCGGCAGGAAGAATTGCTGAAAGAGTTCATTGAGCTGGAGAAAGAGAAAGACCGGAACAAGGGTAAGAAGTGGCCCTGGAACCGGCGCAAAGAGCCCGATAAAGACACGATGTCGGGCGGGAGGGGTTAATTAAGGAGGTCCAAGGTGACGCCTGCCGCCGCTCCAAAACAGTTTGAAGAATTCAGGGCCTCAGCCCTTTATTGTCCGAGGTGCAGGAGAGCTATGCCGGTTCACAGCCGGCTTTTACTCGTTCTACCGGATGGCGAGTTGCATGAGTATTTATGCCAGGTCTGCACAACCTCCCTTGGAACCAGAACGGTCCGGGACGTTCGACAGCAACGGATCATCGTCTCGTGAGTCCTTGACGCCGCAACCAACTCCGGTCATAAAACCATAGATAGACACGACAGGCGCGAATTTGAAACCATGGATCGAAGAGCACAGCTATGAGGAGCCGATATGATCGAAGCCGAAGGGCTGACAAAATTTTATGGCCATATTGGGGCCATAAGGAATGTTTCGTTTAAAATCGACAAAGGTGAAGTGGTCGGCTTCCTTGGACCCAATGGGGCGGGGAAATCGACCACCCTTCGCATTCTGACCTGCTACATGCCTCCATCATCGGGAATGGCCAGGGTAGAGGGACTCGATGTTATCGAAAACTCCCTGCAGATCAGACAAAAAATCGGCTATCTGCCGGAAAGCGTTCCTCTATACAAAGACCTCACGGTGAGGCGGTTTCTTCGATTTGCGGCGAGTTCCAAGGGAGTTGAGGCAAAAAGAATGAACGCAGAGGTCAGCCGTGTCATTTCAGCGTGCGGACTCGAAAAAAATGCCGGCAGGATCGTCGGCAATCTCTCGAAGGGTTTTCGTCAGCGGGTCGGACTCGCCCAGGCGCTTTTAAACGACCCGTCGGTGCTCATTCTCGACGAGCCCACAATAGGCCTCGATCCGGGGCACATAATCGAAATAAGGCGCCTTATTCAAGAATTGCGCGGCGACCGCACCATCCTTTTGAGCAGCCACATTCTGCCTGAGGTTGCCCAGCTTTGCCAGCGGGTCATCATAATCAACAAAGGGGAGATCGTTGCTACCGACAGTCCAACCAACCTTACCAGCCAGCTTCAAAAAACGGTAAAAATCGTGCTGGAAGTGAGCGGCCCGACCCATGAGTTTGCGCAGGCAATTGAAAATCTGACCGGCGTGGAGAAAGTCTCGCAGGTGAGCAATGGAACAAGCAAATTTGTGATAGAGACCGACCCGTCCACAGACATACGTCCGGAGATTGCGGCCATGGCGGTGCAGAAGGGGTGCGGCCTGCTTGAGTTGAGGACGATCCAGCTCAGCCTTGAGGACATATTCATGCAGCTTGTGACTGAAGAGCCTTCCGGGGAGGGAGCCAAATCATGAAAGGTTTTTGGCCCGTTTTTAGAAAAGAGCTTTACCAGATGTTCATGTCCCCCATTTTTTACGCGGTGGGCTTCACTTTCCTCCTGGTATCGGGTGTTTTTTTCAACTTCATTTTGTCACAGGTCGTTATGGTCAGCTATCAGGTGGCCCAACACCCTGAACTCGGCAAAGAGATCAGCATGATGGAGTTGTTCCTGCGCTCTTTCTTGTGGAACCTCAGCATTGTTACACTCTTTATCGCTCCTCTTTTAACAATGAGGCTGTACGCGGAAGAACGCAAAAGCGGCACAATCGAACTGCTGTTCACCTATCCGGTGACCGATGCAGCGGCCCTTGTCGGCAAATTTGCCGCCTGTGTAACGATATTAGCCATCCTGATCGCAGCAACCCTTCCAGGCGTTATCGCCGTGGCGTTGGTCGCAGAACCTGCCTGGAAGCTGATTTTTAGCGGATACACGGGGCTGTTTCTGCTCGGATGCTCTTTCCTCGCTCTGGGCACATTCGCCTCGACACTTACTCGCAACCAGATCATCTCGGCCATTATTACATTCGGCGCCCTGCTCGTACTCTGGTTCATAGGGGAGGCAAAGACAACGGTGAGCCCGGTGCTGGGAAGCATCCTGGAATATGTGTCGGTTTCAAAACATTTCGAGGGACTGTCCAAAGGCTTGATCGATTCCAGAGACATTCTCTTCTACTTCGTTTTTTCGGTCTTTTTCCTTTTTCTTACGCTTAGGCAGATGAGTTCTTACCGCTGGAGAGGTTAGCCATGAATAAACGGGCTTACGGTGTAAATACAATAGTATCGACCATTATTTTCTTTGCCATTCTGGTTCTGATCGTCCTTATAGCCGAACAGAAACCGTTGCGGGTGGACCTCACCCAAACCCGGTCTTTCAGCCTTTCCGGACAGACCAGGAATATCCTGAACGAAATAGACAAGCCCATAGCGGTCAAAGTTTTCATTTCGGCCACCGGTCCCGGCGCTCAAAACAAGGATAAGATAAAGGACCTCCTGGATACTTACTGTTACAATAACAAGAATATCAAATATGAGTTTGTGGACCCTGACAGCCAACCGGAAATTACACGCCGCTACGATGTGAAGACCTACGGGACCATTGTCCTGGAAGGATATGACAAAAAACAGGTCGTTCAGACCGCCGACGAAGAAAATATCACCAATGCGCTCCTCAAACTGAACCGCAAAGAGCAAAAGAAGATTTACTTCCTGACGGGCCATGATGAGCGTTCTCTTTCCGGCGATGCGCGGGACAGCTTTTCCAACGCCAGGTCCGCCCTCGAAAAAAACTTTTATGCGATCGCCGAGTTCAACCTGCTTCAGCAGGAAGATGTGCCTGCGGACGCCGCTACGGTCATAATCGCCGGACCTCGAAAGAAGATTCCCGAACGGGAACAGGGGATAATTAAGAACTACCTGGCCAGGGGCGGCAAAGTCATGCTGATGCTCGATCCGCTCACCGAAACCGGAATGAAAGGTTTTCTTGAAGGCTACGGGATTGAAATCAGCCAGGACGTGGTGGTCGACCGCCTCAGCCGTTTATTCGGTGCAAGCGAGCGCGTGCCGGTTGTAATGGAATATGGGCCGCACAAGATTACCGACAATTTCGCCCAGCCTACTTTTTACCCGGACGCAAGGTCCGTGGTTCCATTGGCCAAGCCTCCCCAGGGAATCGAAGTGCAGGTGCTCGCCTCCACCTCCCCGAACGCCTGGGCGGAACGCAACCTGGAAATGCTAAAAGAGGGCAAGGCCACATTCGACAAAGATAAAGACTTGCCAGGTCCGGTCCCCCTGGTGGTGCTCGCCGCCATTGCAGGGCAGAAGAAGCCCGCTGTGGCCGGGCAGGAAGGTGAGAACAGCCCTCAGGGAAAGGACGGCATACTTGTCGTAGCAGGCAACTCCCTGTTTGCCTCCAACTCCTACTTTAATCAGTATGGAAATGGAGACTTTTTTCTTAACACGATCAGCTTTCTTGCCGACGAAGCGAACCTGATAACGATCGAGAGGCCAACTGCCAACAAACCCATGCTGCTTACCAGTACTCAGGCGACAACCATCTTCTGGATCGTTCTCATAATAGTTCCGCTTTCAGTCCTGATTTCCGGGATCGCCGTCTACAGGGTCAGGAGGTCCCAGAGATGAAATGGCGGACTACTGCTGTATACTTCCTGGTCCTCCTGCTTATCGGCGGGATATATCTGCTGCTGGACACAAAAAAAAGGGAAGCGGCCCGGGAGGAAAAGGAATCCAGGCGCGTGTTCGCTTTCGACGCCGGGGCGGTTAAAGAAATTGAAATCAGGTCCGGGGAAACTAGAGCGACGCGCCTCACAAAGGGGGAGAAGTGGAGAATTTCAGAGCCAATCGCCTCGGATATCGACAGTGGGGAATTCGCCGGTTTCTTTTCGGCGCTTCAGCGCATCGAGCAGGAGCGCAAAATAGGTAAACCGTCCGATAATCTGGATGCTTTCGGGCTCAATAAGCCCTCCCTGGTGATCCGCCTGCTGGAAGGCAGCGACTGGCTCGAACTCCGGATTGGAGGAAAAAACCCCGCTGAAACCTCGCGATACGCAAAAGCGGGGGAAGGCGGGGACGTCTTCATGATGTCGAGCGCAACCTATGACGCTCTTAACCTGGGCCTGAGAGAGCTCCGCAGGAAGGACCTCTTCACATGGCAGCCCGACCAGGTTAGCGCTCTGGATGTGAAATGGCGGAGCGGAGATGGATTCAGCCTCGATAGGCAGGGTGGAGCAAAGCAGTGGAAATCGGCATCCCGGCCCGAGCTCGAAATCAAAGCCACGAAGGTCCAAAACCTGCTTGATGAACTGCATTGGCTGCGGGCTGCGGATTTCGTTGAAAAAGACGCCATGCCGTCCTCAGCCCAGGTCGAGATCAAGCTGCATCTCAAGGATGGGCAAACATCCGAATTGAAGATCGCCGACCCCGGCCAGGGGAAGAAACCGGCAATTGCCACCAGCTCTGAAATCGAAGGCCCGGTGCTGGTTGCCTCCCAAATCCTTGACTCGATCCCCCGCTCCGTCGACTCGCTCGCCGACCGTTCTCTCATCTCGGCGGAAGCTGCGGACATAAGGGAGATTACATGGAAAACGAACAATGGGGGCGGAAACCTGATCTGGATGGCTGAGAACACATGGGGGGAAAAGGAAGGCTCGGCTGCTCCCAGGGCCGTTGAAAAGCCCTGGACGGTCAGAAGCTTCCTGGCCTGCATCGAAAGCGTCGAATACATCGAGGCCGTGGAACCTGGCGCGAACCCGCCGGAAGGGGCCCCCAATTCGGTCCGGTTCGTGGATGTCTTGGGGAAAAAGAGTTCGCTTGCCTGGGAGGGATTTTCCTCCGAAAATACAGGCCCCGTAACTGTCTGGATGCAAAGAGAGGGTGCGGCTCGTGAGGTGAAGATAAAACACGAGGACGCTCAACGGCTCAACGAGTCACTGGCCCAAATGAGCGGGGTCACAAAGAAAAAGCCCTGATAGCGAATTGAGGCGGCTCTTGTCCCTCTACACCAAATCCGCCGGCTCCCTGCGGCAAGCTGCTCCATTGCTTTTGCCAAGTCCCGGAAGAATCTTGTCGAAAGCAACAGCGTGGAGGGCCGCGTGAGCCTTTGCCTGTATACTTGATGCGCGCCGTTTGCCTTTTTCGTTGTCGCCGGCGCCAACCAAAGCCACAAGCTCTGCGACAAACCGTTTCATTTGTTCTGCCTGCGCGTTCATCGCATCGGAAGCCGAAGCCGATTCTTCCGCACTCACCGCATTTTGCTGCACGATTTTGCCGATCTCAACCACAGCCGTACTCACCTGATCGATACCCCCGGCCTGCTGCCGCGAAGCTGCGGTTATCTCTTCAACCAGCCCTTCGCAGTTTGTCAGGGAACGCGCAACCTCCGCAAATTCGTGGTTTGTTCTAACGACCAGATCATAACCTTCTTTGACCTGTTTAACGGTATTCTCCAGGAGACCGGCAGTGCTCTTCGCGGCCCCGGCAGTTCACATTGCAAGGTTTTTCACCTCATCGGCCACAACTGCGAATCCCGCTCCCGACTGCCCGGCCCTTGCAGCCTCCACCGCGGCATTGAGGGCGAGAATCTTGGTCTGAAAAGCAACCTCATCTATGGTCTTGATGATCTTTTGCGTGTCCTGGCTTGCGCTTGTGACCTCCGTCATGGAAGATGTGAGTTGATCCATGGACCGGGAGGCGACAAAGATCAACCTGGATGTCTCCTGCATCAGTTGATTGACTCGCAAAGCGTTGTCTGCATTTTGCCTGGTCATGGAACCGATCTGCCCCAGGCTCGCCGAGCCTGCTTCAAGCGCTGCCTCCTGCCTGGATGTTCCTTCAGCCAGCAAGAGACTGCAGGATGCCACCTGGGAAGAAGCCGAAGCAACTTGATCCGCGCCTTCCAAAAGTCCCCTCATAACTTGCCTGATCGGTTTTGTGATGGCGCGTATGACAAAAACTGCGATTGAAACCCCTATCATAACAGCCAGCAAAAGCCCCGATATCATCATCGCCGTAGAGAAAGAAACCCTTGTGACTGTCTGATCGGAAGCCTTTCTCGTATCGTCGAGACCGGCGTCATGAGCATCTTGGGTCAGCGCCATTACTTCACTTCCTGTCACCCTCCGCTGTTTGTTGAGATCTTCGACCGCCGACCAGATGTTTACCAGATCGGCCAGGGCAACCTTATAGAGTCTGGATGCGGTCCCAAGGTTTTCAACCAGGCTGAGGTCAGCATCTGAATGAGTTATGGCCTTAAGAGCATCGAGCCTCTTGCCGATGCTTTCAAAAGTCTTTTCCACTGCGTCGATGGCCTTCAAATCGCCTTCGGACCGCGCCGTTGAAGCTGTCAGAAGTATCCGGTTACCCAGTTCGACCAACTCATACAATAAAGACACTTTCGTAAGTCGTTCCAACAGATTCTAGGCATTCTCCCCACTATACATATCAGTTTTTAGGGCGCCGAGTTGCTCGGAAAGAAAGCGGCTTGCATTGGCCTTGAAAAACCTGTCAGTCTCCTTCAGTTGCTCATAGTTTCTTGTTAAATCATAATTCTTTATTGTCGCCTCGTTTAACTGCTGCTCGAACTGATTTATCTTGATGCGGGTTTTTTCCGTCTTTTCTCGAAAGCTTGCGAGATCAGGGAACCTGCCCGCCAGTTGCTCACCGTCCTTGAGGTTTTTCTTGACTTCTGCAAGGGCATTCTTCCCCAGGTCCAGGAACTTCTCATCTTGTGAATACGCGTACACTGTGACACCGAGCGCGGCCTGCAGGAAATCGCGCTCAAGATCGCTCGCCAGCTTGACTTGAGGCATGTACACATTCGCCACCCTCTCGGCAGTCGTCGCCACAGCCCTTATATTCAAGACCGCTACACTTCCCAGGGCCAGGGCCAACAATATAACGACTCCGAATCCCAGACCTATCTTTGCTCCAAGTTTCATGCGATTCATTTCCGGCTGTCCTTTCCAGGATTCAACGGCTCGCACTCGCGCGCCCCGTTATTTCCCTAACAATCCTCATGAAGCCTCTCATCGGCCCCTCACCTTCGCTTCCCATCCATGTTCATGCAAACAGGTCAACTTCCGCTGAAGCTTTTCAGAGGCGTTATCGGTGTAAAGCGGCGCACACTGGAGTTACAATTCGGTTACAGGCCGGCCAACCGGCCTGCCGCCGCCCTTTTTATTGACGTTGCCCGATTTTTCTGACAGGATCAAAAGCGCGGCAAGCGTATCAGGATCGGCACGATGAGCGAAAAAACATGAACTTGAAGACTACTATAGAGAAAATTCTTTCTCACGGAACGGTTGTCGAGGCCCGGGGCGGCAGATGATCCCGATGCGCAACCCATGACCGCCGAAGCAATTACGGACCTCTCTGCGCATAACCCCCATCAAGACATTGCACCGCGCGCCTGGTCTTATACTAAGTTGCACTCAAGTTGAAGCAACCGAAAAGAGCGGGGAAGTGACTTCCCCGCACCCCGCAAGATTTGGCCGCGCGCGTCTGCGCGCGACCAAGCGCTCGGCGCTGGCGGCGGTTGCCCAGCACTTGCTGG
>Ga0182014_10006863_pt1 | contig 12084 bp, 8 predicted proteins | sample 612S2DmetaG_FD_120489 | JGI IMG/M metagenome (GOLD analysis project Ga0182014, IMG submission 120489) | Permafrost microbial communities from Stordalen Mire, Sweden - 612S2D metaG | ecosystem: Environmental > Terrestrial > Soil > Wetlands > Permafrost | place: Sweden: Stordalen | collected... | reverse complement strand
CCGATCACACGAGGGCTCGGAGACGTGGGCGGGAACACGGACGTTGTGGTGAGTTCTTCTCCGGCCTCTACAAACTGAGTACCGAACACCGCGTCACGATCTCTGCTGAGTCCATCTTGAAGCTCGCGGCTGTCATTGATGTAGATCTCCGTGACCTTGACGACCGCCCCCTTCGGTCCGTGAAACTTCACTCGGAAAATCCCGACAGCCTTCACGACCGGTCGAGTAGCAATGACGATTCCTGTGAGTGTCGGATAAGCCTTAGCTGAAACTGAGACGCTTGCTCGCCTGCCGTACCGCATCGCGAGACAGGCGCCAGCGGCCACGCCTGCTGCTGTGGCAACCGCTCCGAGTCCGGTCACGATGGTGAGCCAATGGTGATCGCCGATTCCGCTGACAACCGCATCCCAACAGGTGAGAAAGACGTGCATGAGAGATCAGGGTACGGCGAAAACATGCGATAAGCAGGGATGATTCGATTCTTGATTGCATGCCGGATCTGTAGACGCGACTCAAGAAACTCGACCTGCCTCTCCCCTATAGCCCAACTGCGCTGGCTGCGTTCTCGCGGAACAACGAACCCTCCCGTATGTACCGGCGAAGCATTGCCGTGCCCCTGTGACCGGTCTGATCCGCGATGACGCGCTCGGGGACTCCAGCCGCAGCAGCCGAGGTCGCAAGTCCGGCCCGCAGGGAATGACCGGCCACCTCGCCGGGGTCGAGTCCGGCTCGTGCGGCGCGGCGCTTCAACACGAGGGCCACCGCCTGCGCGGTGAGACGTGTTGCGCCGATGCGGCCATGACGGTCCACGGAGCGGAAAGCGGGTCCCTCCTCGATACCTGAGATCTCAAGCCATGCTCGCCAGGCAGTGACCGGACAGGTGACCGGGTTCGTGCCGTAGGGAACGCCGACTGTGCGCCCGGCGCCCTCCTGGTCCGTCTTCGAGCGCCGGAGGAGGACGGTGAGCCCGTCGGGTCCCTCGGTGAGGTCGGCAACGTCGAGACCGACCAGTTCGCTCCGCCGTAGCGCGCCCGCGAAGCCGAGCAAAAGGAGTGCCCGGTCCCGGCATCCCGCCGAGTCAGGCCCGAGTCCCTCGACCATCCTGCGCAACTCGGGCACCGTGATCGGACGCACCTGGCGCTGGGCCGTGCCGAGGGTCCTCCGTACTCCACGGCGCACCAGGCGAACCGCCTCTGCCTTGGTTGGGCTGTCGTACCCGGCGGCCCGGTGGGCGGCACTGATCGCGGCAAGGCGAGCGTCGATCGTGGCGGGCTTGGCGGCCTTGGCCAAATCAGCCACGAAGCAGGCGACCATGTCTCCGCTGGCGGGCAGAGCTGTCACCCCGTGCTCGTCGCACCAGGCGGTGAACTGCGCCCAACCCGTCCGGTAAGAGCGAGTCGTGTTCTCGGCCCGGCTAGCAGCAACGTAGTCCCTCGCGTCGGAGACGATCTCGGCCAGCTCAGGAGCCTGCTCCGTGATTGGAAGCAGCGTCACGAGCCCTCTTTCTGTCCCGTTTTGACTGTCGATAATATAATGTTATCACTAGTCAGAGGGCGAGCGAGACCAGCACTTCCTCGATGGCAACGCGGCTTCCTCCCCACCGATGGCCAGGTCAGAGCGATGGTCTCAAGGTGGATTCGAGGGCGTCCAGCATCGACCCGCTGTCGTACGATCTACTCGTGGTTGGTGACCCTCTCCGCTGGACCTCTCTCGCCATCGACACGGTCCGCTGATGGCTCGCGCTGCACGGAACGACCAGCCACTGGGGTTTGAGGACACTCTTTGGAAGGCAGCCGACAAGCTCCGGGGGTCGATGGACGCGAGCGAGTACAAGCACGTCGTCCTCGGCTTGGTCTTCCTCAAGTACATCGACGACTCTTTCGGCGAGCGCCGGGCGCAGCTTGCGACCGACTTGGCGGCTGACGACATAACAGGTGAGCAGGCTGAGGAGCTACTGGAGTCCCGAGACGAGTACACGGCAGAGGGTGTCTTCTGGGTGCCGCCCGAGGCCCGGTGGGAGTACCTCCAGGCCAGCGCCAAGCAGCCGGAGATCGGGAAGATCATCGACGCCGCCATGGACGCCGTGGAGGTCGAGAACCCGAGCCTGCGCGGTGTGCTCCCCAAGAACTTCGCCCGCCCGAGCCTCGATGTGCGGCGTCTTGGTGAACTCGTCGACCTCATCGCAGGACTCGGTCTCGGCGGTGCCGAGCACCGGGAGAAGGACCTCCTCGGCAGGGTGTACGAGTACTTCCTCGGGCGCTTTGCTTCCCAGGAAGGCAAGAGCGGTGGTGAGTTCTACACGCCCCGCAACGTCGTCAAGCTCCTCGTCGAGATGATCGAACCGTACAAGGGCAGGGTCTACGACCCGTGCTGTGGTTCGGGCGGCATGTTCGTGCAGTCCGAGCAGTTCGTGGAAGCCCACGGCGGAGGTCGCAACGACATCGCCGTCTACGGCCAAGAGCTGAACGACACGACGTGGCGGCTCGCAAAGATGAACCTGGCGATCCGAGGCATCGAGTCAGACCTCGGACCACGATGGGGTGACACCTTCCACGAAGACCTCCACCCAGATATGAAGGCCGACTTCATCTTGGCCAATCCCCCGTTCAACGTCTCAGACTGGGGTGGGGACCAGCTGCGAGACGATCCCAGATGGAAGTACGGCGTGCCCCCGGTAGGCAACGCCAACTACGCCTGGCTCTCGCACATGGCGTCCAAGCTGTCGCCTCGTGGGATCGCTGGGGTTGTGCTCGCCAACGGGTCACTCTCCACCCAGCAATCAGGTGAGGGTGACATCCGTCAGCGCATGGTCGAAGGGGACCTCGTCGAGTGCATCGTCGCCATGCCGGGCCAGCTCTTCTACACGACCCAGATACCGGTATCCCTGTGGTTCCTGGACCGGGACAAGACCTCTCGTGGATTACAGAGGTGGCGTGATCGCCAAGGAGAGGTGCTCTTCATCGACGCCCGCAAGCTCGGGCACCTCGTCGATCGCACTCATCGTGAGCTGACCGAGGAGGAGATTGCCCGGATAGCTGACACCTACCATGCCTGGCGAGGTGAACCTGACGCTGGAAGCTACGAAGACGTGGCGGGCTTCTGCGCCTCGGCCAATACTGAGCAGATCGCCGAGCATCGCTTCGTCCTCACGCCTGGGCGCTATGTCGGCGCCGAGGACCTGGAGGACGACGGAGAGCCGATCGAGGAGAAGCTCACTCGCCTGAAGGCGGAGCTGTTCGCAGCCTTTGAGGAGAGCGACCGATTGCAGGTTCGGGTGCGTGCGGCTCTGGAGCAACTTGATGCCTAGCCAGGTCCAGCTGCAAGACGTAGTGGAGTTCATAGCCGACTGCGAGCACCGGACCGCTCCAGCTGCGCTCCGGGATGCCGCATATGCCTTCTCGATAGGTACGCCCAACATCCGTGGTGGCCGCCTCCTCATCGACTCTGCAAAGCCCGTCGATCGGCCCACCTACGAGTCATGGACTCAAAGAGGTCGGCCGCGAGCAGAGGACCTGATTCTTGCCAGAGAGGCCCCGGTGGGCGATGTAGCGCGAGTCGACGGGAATCAGCGACTCTGCCTCGGACAGCGCACCGTACTTCTTCGGCCCAACCAGCGGAAGGTGAATCCGAGGTTCCTGCATTACCTCCTGCTCAGTCCACCCATTCAGCAGTGGATGCAAGACCGTGCTGCCGGGTCGACAGTTGCCCATCTGAATGTCGAAGATGTCTACAAGATTGACCTCGGCGCACTCCCGCCCCTCGCCGAGCAGCGAGCCATCGCCGAGGTGCTGGGAGCGCTTGACGACAAGATCGAGGCGAACCGCCGCAACGTGACACTCGTCTCGGACTTCATTGCAGCGACGTGGCTGGGGTGCTTCGGGGTGTCGAGTGGTTCGGGCTGGCAGACAGAGCCAATAGGCAGCTTGGCATCGGTTGCAGGCGGTTCGACTCCCAGCACCAAGGTCGCAGACTTCTGGGGTGGGACCGTCGCTTGGGCTACCCCACGGGACCTCGCCCGCCTGTCGTCGGCTCCTCTGCTGGACACCGAACGCCACATCACCGAGCTAGGGCTTCAGCGGATCTCCTCTGGATTGCTGCCAGTCGGCACTGTCCTCCTGTCCTCGCGTGCCCCGATCGGTTACCTGGCAATAACGGAAGTGCCGCTGGCGGTGAATCAAGGCTTTATTGCGCTCGTTGCGGGCGGTCGGGTGTCGAATCTCTATCTCTGGCAGTGGCTACGGTTCCATCTTGACGAGGTGATATCTCGTGCGAACGGCACGACCTTCTTGGAGGTCAGTAAGGCCAACTTCCGACCCATGCCGATCGAGGTCCCACCGGAGGGACTGATGCGCTCGTGGACAGCCTCTGCGGCTACGCAGTACCGGCTACTCGTGGCCAAAGAGCAAGAGTCTGTAAGACTCACGCAACTTCGTGACACCCTCCTTCCGAAGCTCCTCTCGGGCGAGCTGCGGGTCCGAGATGCTGAGAGCCTCGTCGAGGAAGCGGTGTGAAGTCCTTCATTCCTGAGTCCGGGGTCGAGGAAGTCTGCCTCGACTACTTCGCCGATCTCGGCTGGGAAATCCTGCGTGGCCCAGACATCGCTCCCGGTGAAGCTCGGGCAGAGCGGTCCAGCTATCGGGAGGCGCTCCTCGAAGATCGACTCTCCGCCGCGATCGCCTGCTTCAACCCCCGGCTCACCTCGGCTGCAATCGAGGACGTCATCGCCACTGTCCGTCGACCTGATAGCGCTGACGTACTTGCCGAGAACTGGAGGATCTACAAGCTCCTGACGACCGGAGTGCCCGTCGAGCGGCGTGACGACAGCGGCGAGATACGCCACGACCTGGCTTGGCTCGTGGACTTTGACCACCCGGTCCGCAACGAGTTCGTGGCTGTCAACCAGTACAGCTTGGAGGGACATCAGAACATCAGGCGACCCGACATCGTGCTCTTCGTCAACGGCCTCCCGCTCGGTGTCGTCGAGCTGAAGGTGCCAGGCAAGGAGAGAGCGACGCTCCGGGGTGCCTACGACCAGCTCCGCACGTACGCCGCCGAGATCCCGGCGCTGCTGGCCTACAACGCCGTGTGCGTCCTCTCGACCGGCACGCAAGCCCGGATGGGGCCACTACTAGGCCCCTACGAGCACTATGCCCCGTGGAAGACGATTGACGGCAAGAGGCTGGCCGCACCCGGCACCCCTGAGATGGAGGTCCTGGTGCGGGGCGTGTTCGACCCGGCCCGATTCCTGGACCTCGTGCGGAACTTCATCTGCTTCTCGGACGAGCACGGTGTGGTCGTCAAACGCCTCGCCAAGTACCACCAGTTCCACGCCGTCAACAAGGCCGTCGACACGACCCTCGCAGCGATGAAGCGGCGGGATGGCCGGGCGGGCGTTGTCTGGCACACCCAGGGCAGCGGAAAGAGCCTGGAGATGCTCTTCTACGTCGGGAAAGTCATGCGCCACCCTGACATGGCGAACCCGACCGTCGTCATGCTGACGGACCGCAACGACCTCGACGATCAGCTCTTTGACGAGGTATTTGCACCGGCACGGACCCTGCCAGAGACGCCCGTGCAGGCCGAGTCTCGTGAGCACCTCCAGGACCTCCTGCGCTCCAAGGCATCGGGCGGGATCGTGTTCTCGACCATGCAGAAGTTCGGCCTCACGAAAGAGGACCGGAACGCCAACCGCTCGTTCCCGCTGCTGTCAGACCGGCGCAACATCGTCGTGGTGGCCGACGAGGCGCACCGGACTCAATACGACCTCATCGACGGGCTTGCCCGTAATCTCCGAGACGCCCTTCCCAATGCCTCGTTCATGGGCTTCACCGGCACCCCAATCGAGACTGCCGACCGGGACACGAGGGCCATCTTTGGTGAGTACGTCGACGTCTACGACCTCACGCAGGCTGTCGAAGACGAGGCGACGGTCAGGGTCTTCTATGAGGCCCGCTTGGCTCGGGTCGAGCTGCCGGACGATGTCCGAGCGAGGCTCGACCAGGAGTTCGACGCCGTCACAGAGCTAGCTGAGACTGACACCCGAGAGCACTTGAAGACCCGCTGGGCTCGGGTCGAAGCGATCGTTGGGGCAGATAAGCGTCTCGCCGAGGTCGCCCAGGACCTCGTGGAGCACTGGGAGAAGCGGCAGTCAGCAGAGGTCGGCAAGGGCCTCATCGTCTGCATGAGCCGTCGGATCTGCGTGAGCCTCTACGACCAGATCATCAAACTCCGTCCCGAGTGGCACTCCGATGACGACGACGAGGGCACGATCAAGGTCGTCATCACGGGCTCGGCGTCCGAAGGCCCAGAGCTGAACCGCCATGTTCGCAGCAAGGATCGCCTGCGGGCGCTCAAGGGGCGGGCCAAGGACCCCGAGGACCCGTTGGAACTCGTCATCGTCCGGGATATGTGGCTCACCGGCTTTGATTCGCCGTCTCTTCACACGATGTACGTCGACAAGCCGATGCGTGGTGCCGGGCTGATGCAGGCCATCGCCCGAGTGAACCGGACCTTCCGGGACAAGCCGGGCGGCTTGGTCGTGGACTACATCGGCATCGCCGAGAGCCTCCGTGCCGCTTTGGCCGACTACACCGATCGTGACCGGGAGCGGCAAGAAGTCGGCGCTCCGGTTGAGGAGGCCCTAGCCCTCCTCGCCGAGCACCACGAGATCTGCTGCGAGCTGCTCTACGGCTGCCCGTGGCGAGAGGCCCTGGAATCCGGGACCGACCGGGCCAAGCTTGAGGCGATCCAGGAGGCGCTGGATCACTTGCTCCGAGGCGTGGATCTGGCAGACCGGTTCCTCCAACACGTCAGGGTGGCCACCCAGAGCTTTACGCTCGTCGTCTCCTCACCAGAGGCCATGACCTACCGTGACGATCTGGCCTTCTTCCAAGCCGTGGCGGTCAACGTGCGCCGCCTCCGGGCAGACGATCGAGCCGGGCTTAGTGACGACGTCGAGCTGGAGACAGCATTACGCCAGGTGGTATCCGATGCCGTCACCTCGGCAGGTGTCATCGACATCTACGCGGCAGCCGGGATAGCGAGGCCGGACATCAGCATTATCGACGAGGCGTTCGGTGAGCGCCTCTCCACCAATCCTCATCCGAACCTGCAGATCGAGCTACTGCGTCGCCTGCTGGCCACAGAGGTCAAAGCCATCGCAAGGCACAACGTGGTCGCCGAGAGGCGGTTCTCCGAGATGCTGGAACGGGCCATGAACGCCTACACCAACCGCTCATTGACTGCAGCCGAGGTCATTGCCGAGCTAGTGGAACTCGCCAAGGAGATGAAGATCGAGCGCGAGCGAGGGGCCACCCTGGGGCTTCGTGACGACGAACTTGCCTTCTACGACGCCGTGTGCCAGAACGACTCCGCAGTCATGGAACTCGGCGATGATGTGCTCAAGAAGATCGCGCACGACCTGGTCGAAGTCGTGCGAGCCAACGCCACGGTGGACTGGGACAAGAAGGAACAGGTACGGGCATCTCTCCGTCGGCACATCCGGCGTCTCCTCACGAAGTACCACTACCCACCTGACAAACAAGACGCGGCAGTGCAGCTCGTCATGCAACAAGCCGAAGTGTTGGCCGCTGGAGTCGCGTCGTGATTGAGCAAGGACAGCTACCGCCAGACAAGGTCATCGCGTTCATAGAGGCTCAAGAAACAGTGTGGGTTCGCCTCGCCGCCACTCGAAAGGACGACGAGTGGCATGAGTCGGTCATGGAAGTTACGGGCGGCGTCGCACCCCCTCGATGGACTCCGCAGCGTTGGGAGTACGAGGAAGCAATCTTTGTGTCATCCGAAGTGTGCGGAGCCAAAGTCGCTGAGTGGCTTCGCACCGACACAGCCGTCATCGACGACGTCGCAGTGAAGCTACCGACAGTCCAGCCAGGCCAAGCACTCCAATGGTGGCAACGGTCTAGCGGCACCACAAATGATGCTTACGAAACGCTGAACTGGCCGTTCAAGTCGTACCAACTCGCACCTCAGCCGTTGAAGAACGGCCCAGGGTCGGGCTCCTTGATCGGCAAGGGGCCGTCCTTTGTGCGATTTGCCCAGGCAGCGGCAAGCTTCTTCGGCTTCTCGCTAGGGCTCGGAGGATCGGTCGATCACATGGCACCCACGTTCCGGCTGCAGGACCTATCCGGGCGGATTGCGAAGGTGCTCCTCGGGGCCATCGACGTCGAAATCCGCGTCGAAGGCAAGACTCTCGATGGTATGACCGTCGAGCTGGCGTCTGACACTCCTGGGCCGAGTGAGGTGCTGTCGAGCCAGAGCGAGCAGAGCGTCCGGTTCCCTCTGCCAGGCGGCCTGTCGCCCGGTGCTTGGGTCGTGCTCAAGAGGGACTTTGAGTGGATCGACCGAAAGTTCATCAACTACCCGCACACATTGTCACCTGACCCGGGCGTCGAGATGATCGTGGAGCCGATGACGGAGTTGCAAGCGCTGGTTTCGGGCGGCGAGGGTGGAACAGTCGAGTTCAAGAGCGTTATTCCAGAACCCGGAACCAAACTTCGAGACAAGGTCTGTCAAACGGTCGCAGCGTTCTCCAATGGCGAGGGAGGCCAGGTGCTATTCGGTGTTCAGGATGACGGCATGATCATTGGCCTTCCGACGACAACCGACGAGAAGGAAGCACGCGACACCGTGACCCGGTTTGTGACATCGACGGTCACTCCCCTGCCGAACTTCTCGATCGAGTCCGTTCATTTCGAGGATTCAGCCAGAGTAGTTATTGTTCTCACCGTCGAATCCGGTGGCGAGCCGCCATACGGCGTGAGTCCTGCGAATCCGCAATACTACGTGAGGCGAGGAGCGACAACGTTCCCAGCTTCGGCGGATCAAGTTCGAGCGCTTGCGCGCTCCAGACCTCCGGCTGACCAAGCGAACGGATCGCCCATCGGCCTCTTTCATCCGTTCACGTAGGAAGTCGCCCAGCAGTCGGCGCACCAATGGCCGCCATTCGCGGTGGCGGTGGCCGTCAGGGTGGATGAAATGGGTATCGGCCGAGCATCAGCCTCGATCACAGTCGGTCCCCATGACGCCAAGCAGGAGAAGGAGCTGGATAACGATTCCGACGAGCGCGGGACCTACTCGAACAACTGCCCCTGGCGGACATCAGGCTGCAGCTCGGGAACGGCATCGCCGGTGCGCGCCTCCCACCAGGCGCTGAAAAGGCGCCGATGGCACCTAAGGCCAGGCTTTGTTAGATCCTCGTAACACAATACGAGAAGGTGGTCGTTGTTCGCTCGCTCAGCACAATCATCGAGCAGTCTACGAGCCTCATCGACGCCTAGATCATCGAGACGATCCTGGTACATCTGATCGAAAAGGTGGGGATCTGCAAGCTGGCGCATCTCTCGCGTTGGGGCAAGTTGGCGGAGGTTGACGATCAGTGGATACCGCAGCTTGAAGCGGGGGTATCCCAGAGTGATGCCGACGGCGGCTCGGCCGGATGCTTCAATCAGATCGGCGGCTTGGTAGCGGCTGGTTGCCAGATCCATATGCCAGACAGTTTAGTCGAGGACTCGGCTCGATGCCGCTCCATGGAGAAGCTTAACACCCGACTCACAGTTAGCTTCATGGCCACACACTATTCAGCCGATACAGGCACCGTCACGTCTTGTACTTGCTTGCAGAGGATGATCGCTGCATATCTCCCATCAGAAGGCCCTCAGCTCCTCCTAGAGGCTTCAGAAAGCCTCTCGTGTAGGTATTTGAGGCGCTGCCGTCGAGACGCACGAGCGAGCACGTGCGCCTGGGCAGCGTCACCAGCTCCGGCCCCTCTCCCATGAGCAGTCAGACACGGGTTTGCAGGCGTTCACTTGCGTGGTATCGGTTCCTGGGTACGATTCGGGTCCGATGGCTCGGGGCGTCAACGTGACCGCCTGCTGGGGGCACCCAACCTCGTACAGCTCGGGCACCAGCGCGTTCAGGGCCGACTTCCACACTCTGTATGCCGAGCATGGAGGTGGCTAGAACATGCCCGCTAATCGGCTTGGCCTGCGCTTCTTTGTCGATAGCAACTTCATCGGTGACAAAGCAACAGCGTGCGATGAGCTTCGACGCCTGTGCAATGACGGCATGATCGAGCTGGTGCGTACCGACGTCGTGGACACCGAACTCTCAGATACCAAGGACCCTGAGAAACGAGCGCGCCTGCTCAAGGAGAGTGCGACCTATCCAGAACTGTTGGGTGCGTTCATGGTCGGGGACTCTCGACCCTCTCACTGGGTGATCGGAAACGACGACGACAAGGCGCTCTTCGCAAGCGCTTTCAAGATCCTGTTCCCTCGTTCGGACCCGGCCGACAGAACCACCGGGCGGGCGCGACGAAAGAGACGAGATGCGATGCAGATCGCGGGGGCGATCCGTTACGGTGCGGTATCTAACGGTGGCCTCATCACACGGGACGGCGACATGCTCCGCAGGCGCGAAGCGCTGCGCGATGCGTTCCCCAGCTTCTGGGTGTTTCTGCCTGAAGAAGCTTTGACCGCTGCTTTGCGCTTGAGCACGCGGTACCAAGCTCGCCAGAACGCCAAGATTGGTAAGCCTGGGTAGAGACGCGTGTGCCTGGCGGTCGAGGCACAATGCGCGTTAGCGCCGTGATCGGTCGACTGTCCCGGCCACGACAGGGATTACACCGCGATGGTTTCCTGGCGCGCTCGGGTGCACGCGACATAGAGCTTGCGGTGGGTATCGTCTTCGACGGACAATCCTGCTTCCAGCGCTGCCTGCTCGCTTGGCGCCAGGCGCACGCTGACGATCTCCCATTCACGGCCCTTAGCTTGGTGGGCGGTCAGCCCCGGAACCGGTCGGCCCGGGCGGCGAAGCCTTTTCGAGAGATCTGCGAGTCTTTCGGTATGAGCATGGTGAGCGGGCCGCATCTGGCGCGGAGAGATCCTGCCCATCGCTCGGGTGAGCGCCTCGTAGGACCGTACCAACGCTTCCCGACCTGGCGTACGTAACAGGTCGACAACCGCCTGGAGATCGTCCTCGAGCTGTCTTGGCAGCTCGAGATCGGTTATAGCGAGCGCCGTGAGTGCTTCGCGTAGGTACGTCGCGTCCTCGTTGAAAATGTTTCGAGTCACGTGATTCAGGAGAAGCGTTGCGGCGGCCTCTTCGACCCCACCCTTGAAGGACTGGAACGCGATGGGAAGGACCTCCGGACCCACATCCCACAGCGGCTTCCAGAAGAGGCCGAGCACTACGTCAGACCGTTCATGCCAGTCGCCGTCGCTCGAAAGGGTGACCGATTCGCCTGCTCGTAGCCGGTTGGCGAGTTCCTCCTGTTCCCTGGTGCGCCATCGGAACGAGCGGGTCAGAGGCATCGTCTGCACCCGGGCGCGGCCAAGGAGATCGTGGACCTTCTCAGGTCTCGCCCCTCGGAACAGATACAGCGCCTGCCAGGGGTCCCCGACCAAGGTGACGGCGATTCCCGCGGAAATGGCCAGCTCGATGACCTGAAGGTCAAGCTCATTCGCGTCAAAGACCTCATCGACGATGAGTGATCGCGTTGTCACGGCGAGTCGGTTCGTCAGACGCTCTACGACCGCGGGCTGCTCTAAGGCTTGCGTGAGCACGTCACGGACGTCCCCATGAGTGCACACGCCGTTCGCCAGCAGCGGAAGGATCACGTTCGGCTCAACCCTCGCAGCCTGGCTCCGCGTGAATACCCTCAGTAGCTGGAGGTTCGAGCCCTGAAGCTTCACCTGGTAGTCAGCCCGAGTCCAAACGCTGCCGCTGAAGGCCGCCCAACTGTCGTGGACGTCAAGGGTCTGGTGGCCATGAGGCCAGTGGACCATCCCGCACCTGAGCAAGTCGTGCAGGAGGTCGCACATCACAGTGTCGAGCGTGACGATCCGGTGCGGCCAGACGACGGCGGCAGGACCCCAGATCCGCTCCACCCGCCGCCAGAGGTTCCAGGTCGCAGAGCGAGTGAAGCTCACCGCAAGGACCGCCCTAGGAGCGTGTGCCAGTAACGGTCGACCTGGCGGCCGCGGCCCGCTTCAGCACCCATGACCGGGTGATCTCGTCACTTTCGCGCCCGGTTGGCCGTGTCGGTCGCGAAATTGGGCCGCAATG
>Ga0182014_10006861_pt1 | contig 12084 bp, 4 predicted proteins | sample 612S2DmetaG_FD_120489 | JGI IMG/M metagenome (GOLD analysis project Ga0182014, IMG submission 120489) | Permafrost microbial communities from Stordalen Mire, Sweden - 612S2D metaG | ecosystem: Environmental > Terrestrial > Soil > Wetlands > Permafrost | place: Sweden: Stordalen | collected... | reverse complement strand
GGCGAGAAGGATTCCGCGAATGGCTTTCGCGCGGCGGTGCGGCTGGCGGTCTTCAAGCACGATGGCCTTGTGCTTGCCCGGCCGGTCTGGGTGGAGAACAGCGGGGCGCAGAACTGGAAGCTGGTCGAGGTCTATTGGTTCTGTCGTCCCTCCATCGGCGGCTCGACCGATGACGCCGTGCCCGGCGGTGTGGATGTGCCCGACTATTATCGTGACGCGCAATTCTGGACCGACTCCAAGCTGGGCGGCTGCTTCGGCGCACTGGGCCAGAGCGACGGCTGGTTGGTAAACTATTGGAAAAGTTCCCTCACGGACTTCCATCCCGACGCGCGGTTCCCAGTGGAACGGGAGTTGCAACCCGGCGCCCGCTGGGCTGCAAACGCCACGCCATATCTTTGGATCTTCGCCGGCCACGACGTCGCTCAATGGAGGACGGTTGCGGGCCTGGCTCGGCTCGCCAGATCTTCGCTATTGATCAGAGCCGGCGGGAAGTGATGGCTCCCGTAAGTTACGAATGATAAGTTTGACGGGAGCCCGAATCCATCCTGGCTGCCACTATAGGGAGCGTGGGGGATCGCTGCCCGGATCGCAATGACCAGCTTTCCGGCAGGGGAAAGCGTGGCTAGCGTCGCCTGGATGGCCCGCTCGTATGCATCAGCAAGCCAGGTAAGGCGACTTTGATGCGCTGAACGGATTCAAGTCAGCCAACGGCAAGCCCAGTGCGTTAACCGAGCCCAATTGGGCGCCGCCCAATGTCTCTATTCTGCCCTGGATTTGCAACTTCATCTCAGGCCCTGCCTTCCCGGTTGGATACCGCGAAGCTCGCTTCGTTCGTTTTTGTTCTCATACATCAATGCCCCGCAGCTTGCTGCGGGGCTATTTACTCTCCAGCGGTGGCCACTGCCGGATTTACTTTGTCATTCCCTCGCTGATGCGGTGTGCCAGCTTTAGCGCACTCGCAAGGCTATTCGAATAATTTCCACATACTCTGGGATGGCTTTGCATTTGCACGCTAAAAGCCCTCGGGGTACGAGGCCGAGGCTGTTGATCGCTTCATCGCCGGGACAACGAGCGGAGCAGAATAGCGCGGTCTTATGCAAGGCGAGCAGGTCAAAATTGCCCAGAATTGAACATTCTAACGGTGCGTCAGCACCCAGGCGCTGACGCCGCAGCGGGAAGCATCTCACGTTTTGACCACCCGTTCGACGAAGTTCCGTTTGTCGAACGACGCTCGCGCTTCGGTTCTGGTTACTGGAAACAGCGATGATCGAGCAGAGTGCTTCCCACCTTGTTGGCCCCGGCCTATCCAAGCCGTTACGTTGTTTGCGGGTCGAGTCCCGAAAACCGCCCGCAGCGCGTGGCACTGCGCGCCACGACTTGCGCGGCCTCTTGTCTCCCGTGGACAACCCGGGCCTAGCCGAAATTTCATGGTTGGAGTGGGGGCGGCCTCGTTCCGCGTTGTACCTGATTGCATCGCACCAACGAGCTAAACTGCGAGCTTATCGCTTTTTCAATTTTGCCGGATCGTAGCCTTCGGTAAGACGATCATATTTTGGCACCGAAGCACTTTTGTCTGGTTTTGGTGGTTGTACGTTCACGGCTATAGGGCGTGGAGCAATGCTCTGCGGCGGTTTTTGCGACTGAGATTGTGATTTGGAATTCGGCATATAATTTATTCGCTCTCTCTTCGGTCGTTTGGAAGAGCAATATATTTTGGCACCGAAGCCGTTTTGTCTGGTTTTGGTGCTATTGGCCGCACATTCACCTTTACAGGCTGTGGAGATACGTCTTGCTGCGGCTTTTGCCCTTGCGATTGTGGCTGTGATTTAGGATTCAGCATATAGTTTACTCGTTCCGTCGTCGGCTGTTTGTGATATAAACATATTTTGGTACCGGAGCGTTCTTATCAGGTTTAGAACATGTTTCTTGCGCTTGTGCCTTCGCAACATTGCGAAGTGGCCTGCTGCGGCGGTTTTTGCGACGATTGCTGCTTCTGTTTGGGCATGTTATTTTTCTTTTGTTCCCCCCGAGAAATTCTCCACACCATATTTTGGCACCTGCGCAGTTTTATCTGGTTTCGAGCCTATTGGCTGCGTTTGTGCCTTTGTCGTTTGCAAACCAATCTGCTGCGGCACCTTTGGCACCCTTGACTGCGACGATTGCGTTTTATGTTTGGACATAGTTATTCGCTGGTCTCTTTTGGGTTTACCGCATGAATTGCTCCTTCTTTCGGCGTAGCATCACCGGCCATACAATGAAAATATTTTGGAACCGATACTGTTTTGTCAGGCTTCGGTGCATTGCTCAGGGGTGGTGGAATTACCACGGGCTGTGGTGCGGGCTGCGGTGCGGCCTGCGCGCTTGCTTGTTGGAGAACTAAATCCGAATTATTGGCAACGGGCTTTTCCATAATTAAAGCGAGCATTGCACATTAGCACCAAGAATACAAGCAATACATTACGACCAGTTCCGCCAGGAGCGTCAACGCCAAGATCATCAGGTAATGTGACCATTTGAGGAGTGTGTATTTCGCGTCGGTCGCACTTTTGTTTTCCTCGTAAGCGTTGCTGTTCTCTCTAGCCAAGCCATAGTAGACGGTAATCAGGGTTTGGTTTTCAAAGAAATCCAGCATTTCTTGATTCAGCGGCCTGCTGACCACCGGACGGAGCTTGATCGCATGGTTCGTGAGATACAAACCAAGGGCACTTGAAACTAACGCAAGCAGACCCGCTGCGCCAGCCATTAGGAGTGGCGTGTCTGGTGGCCATCGAACCGGAAAATCCGGCCATTTAATCGTGTCAAAAGTCCATTTATCGAAGTAGGCTACGACTCCGATCAAGAAAATAAACATTGTCGAGTATTTGGATGCCTTATCATCAGCTCTGTTAAATCGCTCGTGCTCTTTTAGCAGGATGTCTGTTGAATATGAATACAACTCCCGGTATTTTTCTAATGCTTCTTGGACCAGACGTTCATTTTCCTGTTTGATTTTGGCTTCTTCGAGCGCGGCTTGCTTTGCACGCTGTTTTTTTCGTCGGCTCATAAGCGCGGCACCTGAATGATGGTTTCGATTTCGTTATCCTCGTTCGGTGTGCTCATGGTGATCGTTTCTAACTGGGTAACCTGTGTGGGTCTTCAAATTGCGAGATGGTCACGAATGCCTTTCGCGAGGGGAGCGTTGGATGAGATGAGGTCAATGAGTTTGTTGGCGTTTTCGAGGCGACAGGTTTTCTTGACCTCAAGGGCCGTTGTGAGGGACTGGGTGATGGCTTCAGTCAAGGCCGCACGGCGCTGGAGGAAGAGCATTTTGATTGGGCTGGTGGCCAGTTTGAGTTCCTCGGCTGAGTACCAGGTGAAAAGCTGGTCCATGAGAGAGTTCAGCGAGACGTTGGCCATCCGGCTGACGGGAATGGCAAGGCCGAGCCTAGTCAGGGAGCGGAACTGGTCGAAAGCGGGAAGAGACGAAGTCGGCTGGAAGTCGCTGATCCGCGCCAGGCCGCGGCAGGCAACGGAGAAAATGCCCGCACCCTTGAGCAGGTGGTAGCAGAGGAGGTCTTCGTCGGGGAGGCCGTTGATGGGATCAAGGTCTGCGATGCCGTGACCGTCGAACGGCAAACCGTCGTGGAAGGCGGTGAGCTGTTCGGCGGTGGGGAAGCCGGCTTTGATGAGGTCTCGGCGCACCCTGGCGTTCGTGTCGGTAAAGAGGAGATAGCAGTGAGCGGGCTTGCCGTCGCGGCCGCCGCGGCCAACCTCCTGGTAGTATTGCTCGATGGATTCGGGGAGGAGGTAGTGAATGACGACGCGAATATCCGGGATGTGGACGCCCATGCCGAAGGCGCCAGTGGCGAACATGATGTGGATGGAGCCTTCGAGAAAACCGTTGAGGGCGCGGTCCCGGGCCTGGTTGTCGAGGTCGGCGTCGAAGTAATCGCAGTTGAATCCCTTCGCGTGAAAAAGGTCCCTGAGAGCGGAAGTGCCGTAGTGACCCTTTTTGCGGTGGACGTAAACGAGCGTCTTTTGGCGCTTGTGCTTGGAAAGAATTTCTTCGAGCCGCACCAGTTTGTCGGCTTCGTTGGCGCGGGTCTCGCGGGACAGAACTAGGTTATCGCGGTAGAGGGTTTTGCTCTGGAGGACGTCGCCGGGGGCGATGGAAAAGTCGTGGCAGATTTCTTGGCGGTCCCTGGCGGAGAGAGTGGCGGTGAGGCAGAGAACCGGCGGGCGCTGGGCCTGGAGGAAGATGCGGTCGAGGAACTCCGGGATCCCTTTGTAGGCTGGGCGGAAATTATGGCCCCATTGAGAGACGCAGTGCGCTTCATCCACCGTGACCAAACCAATGGATTCGCGGAGCTGGCGCAGGATGTACTCCAGATAGCCATCGTGCGACGCGCGCTCGACGGAGAAGAACAGGAACTGCGGGGCCTGATGGAGGCACTGGCGCAGGAGTTTGAATTGTTCTTTGGTAGGCAGGCCGCCGTCAACGGTCATGGCCTGAAGCCCCTGCTGCCGGAGGATGGCGGCGTGCTGAGAGGCCAGAACGCGGAGGGGCGAGAGCACCAGGGTGGTTTTGCCAGTGAGCAGGCCGGCGACCTGGTAGCAGATGGATTTGCCAGCGCCGGTCGGCATCAGGCAGAGGGTGTTGCGGCCGGCGAGCAGATTGGCGATGACCTCTTCCTGGGGCCGGCGGAAGGAGGGCAGGCCGAACACCGATTTCAGGACAGAGCGCGCTGTGGGCATGGATCTCGCGGGTCAGATGGCTACGAAGCGATTCAGGACATCATAAGCAACGAATGTCTTGATCTTGTCCTTCTCCAGGTCGCAGACCTTGTGAAGGAAAGCCATGGTGTAAACGAAACGGTAATGGTCATCCAAGTCAACCTCCAGCGGGGCGACGGCGGCCTTGAGGCGGCGATATAGGCGAAGGCTGTACAGCGTGAAGAGAGCGTAGGGGTACCAGTAATTGTGGGACCCGTAATTAGTGCCGTCGGGAAGCTGTTTGTCATGGTCGTACATGATGAACTCGGAGCTGTCGGACGGGAGGCCGAAAGCGTCGTAGTTTGTGAGGAGGTAGAAGCCCAGGAGGGAGTAGCGGTCCCGGGGCGGAAAAAAGGTGGGAGTCAGATTGTGCAGCACGGCGGACTTTATGCCCATGCCGATGACGCCGTTGATTCGGCAATCTTCGTCGTCCTCGATTGGGTCGAAGCCGAATTGGTCAACCTTGTCGAATTTGGCGTAGCTGGCGGGTTTTGTGTTTTTCGCGTACTTACGGTGGAAGTCCACCAGGGCTGTGAACATGTCAAGGAGGACCGCAGGTTTGGTGATGTTGTATTTCTTACGCCATTCAAGGAGCTCACGGGATTGGCTGTGGAGGGTGTGGCGGATGATGGGGCAATCTTTGCCGAGGGCGGGTTTGAAGGTGGCTCTGGAATGGGCGTATTCGTCCATCGCCTTGGGGTCAAAGAAGGTGCGGTATTGGTCGGCCTTGGGTTGAAAGTCTTCAATGGCTTTTTTGAAGGCGGCAACCCAAGAAGCCGGGTCGTCGCCGGGCTTTGACTTTTTGGACTTTTTCAGGGTGCCGAGCGCGGCGCGGCCCTTCAACTGGAGGGGGTCCTTCTCAAGCAGGAGCTTGAAGTACTTGTCATGGCCGGATTCGATAGCCTGCCAGACCTTCAGCATGTGCTTGGGCTCGATAATGTGGTCAATGTCGTCGTCGTATTGTTGGCGGATCATAGGTGTGCTCCAAATTAAGGTTTGATGCGGGCGTTAAAGAGTTTCTCCAAGCCATTGCGGTCCTTCTTGAGATGACGATCGTGCTGGCGGCAGGCCCAGACCATGAAGTCCTCGATTTGGTCGTCATTGGCGGCGAGGAAGACGTGGAGTTCGTGCATGGCGCGGGAAGAGGCGACGTAGAATTCGAGGGTGCCGCCCGGGGCTTGCAGGCGGGCTGGTGTTGCGTCCAGAAGGACGATTACTTTGGCTTCGAGGCCCTTGAACCGGCGAATGGTGGTGCAGCAGATGGCACCGGGCCGGAGGGTTTCCGCGAGCGCGAGCGCTCGGGAAATGGGCGAGGCCAGGAACGCGCGGACGGAGTCCGGGTCGAAGGCGAGGACGGCGATATCTTCAAGCCGAAACGCGTGCTTCTTGGTGAGGTCGGCGAGGAGGGCACGAGCCGGGGGTATGTGGTCCTCCGCTGGGCCAAGGAGGTGCAGGGAGGTCTTTGGGCCATCCAACGCGCGGGACGGGTGGCGGGAGGTGTTTGTTAGGAATGCGGTCGAGGTGTCGGCAACCTGGCGGGTGTTGCGGCAGTTCGTATCGAGGGCCAAACGGCATTGGAGGCGATCGAGGGTAGCCGGGAATTCGTCCTGGTTGATCAGTTGGTTGCGGTCAAAGAACGCGTAGAAGACTCCCCTGGCGAGGTGGTTTTCCTGAAGGGCCGCGAGCCAGCGATCTTCGAAGTCCTGGGCTTCATCAATCAGGATGTGCTGGTAAGTGAGTTCCGTGCCAGCGATGTGGTCGAGGAAGCGCGCTTCGATTTGGTGGAAGTCGGGCGAGCCCGAGGCGGCCGATTCGGAGAGGCCGACCGTCTTGAGGGCGAGGCTGTGGAACGAATGAACGTGAAGAGTTGGGGCAGTGTTGCGGGAGCGGAGAAAATCTTTCAGGGCAGCGTTGTAGCAGAGGAAGAGGACGAGATCACCCTTGGCGGCCAGGCGCTCGGCTTTGGCCCAGGCGATGAAGGTCTTGCCGGTACCGGCGGGACCGCAGATGGCAGCGGTTTGTTGCTCTTCGAGGAAATCCAGAATGCGGGCCTGTTCGGCGGTGAGGCGAACCATAGCGGCGTCGCGCTCTTCGATGGTGGCGCGGAGAGAGGGCGCGGCGTTGAAGGCCGGCGCGAGGGCCTGAAGCAGAAGGCCCACGCCGGCCGGGGAAAGCCGATGGGCGCCGACGTAGGCGTGCTTGGAAGACCAGAAAGCGAAGGCGCGTTCGATGGCTTTCAGCGGCGCTTCCAGGTCTTTACTGTCGAACGTTACTTCCGTGGTGTAGTTCGGGGGAAAGCGGAGGTCTTTGCGGTGAACGGAGGTGAACCAGACAGCGTGGCCGTGCAGGCAGGCTTCTCCGCGTGGCAGAACGAGTGCGACTTTGTTCAACAGGGCAAACCGGGATCGTTCGGATTGAGCCATGGGGTCGGCAATCGGCTTCTCGATATTGGTATTGCGGTTCCGCTGGAACCAGACGCCGTCTTCGAAGCGAATGCCGCCCGATTTGACCTCGATGACCAGGAATCCTTTTCGAGGATGGAATACGACAAGGTCTGCTTCGCCCTGGGTTTCGTGGTGAGTGTTTCCAAGCCAGCGGAGTGAGTGGAAGACGTAATACTCCTGGGGCAGGTGGCGCAAGGCGAGGATCGCCTCCGATTCACCGGGGCTACCATGGTAATCCTGGGGAATCCTTGGAATGACGGTGGCCATGGAGTTTAGGAATCCCTGCGGGATGCAGGGGGCCGGGCGATGGGTGCGGCCGGGGTCTGGGCGCGTTGGCGGGCGCGGTGGCCCGAAAGGGACACCGTGCCAACAGAAAACTGAACACGTATGCCGCCCATAACGAAAAATCGTCCAACGATACCCGGGTTGCGTCGGGGTTTGCAAGCAGATTTCATTGTCATGTTGTCATGTGAGGGGCTTGGGGGTCCACCTTATGGGCCGGCTGCGCGGGTGTAAACAAAGGACCGGCGTTCAGCAGCGGGGCCGGGACGAAACAAAGGGCTGCTAGGGTAGCGGACAAAATATCCACGGAAGACTCCAAAGCGGCCGCTTCCGAAGTGCGGCCTCCCAATCCAGTTGGCACCGTTCATTGCTGCCATCGCCTGATCGCGTCTTCTGTTTCCGGTACATCTACGCTAGAGGCGTTGAACCATCTGATGTACTCTCTCAACTGCGTCACCTGTTTTACCGCCACGAACTCCTCTTTTTTTGCCGGTAGCCGTCCTTGGGTCGCCACGATTGCCCGTACTTTGACGTGTCTCAGCCCCGCTTCTTGCAGGATTATCCAAACCAACTGCTGCGCTCGGCTCACCAGCTCATAGGGGCTGAATCCTTAGGGACCAGCAGGAAAAAACCAACCTGTCAAAGGATGATAAACACACCCACTTCCATTCGCATTAGAAATAAGGGGCTGTTTTTACGAATCGGCTGGCACGATTATTTTTCTCAGCCGTGACCCTTTAAGAATTCCGTGCGGAAGCTTCCGCTGATGTTCTGTCCGTCCCAAGCATAAATTCCGAGGATGGTCAGACGTCCCAACCATTTCCGCATGTCTAACATGCCAGGAGGGTAGATGTTTTTTTCACCGAGGAGAGTCCAGAAGAGTGCCAACTTTTCACGTTCGAGGAATTCGCGGAGCGCTCCGACGTCAACTAATAGGATGCTGTGCCCTGCTTCGCGCGTTGAAGGATCGAAGGCGACGACTCGATCTTGAGCGTCAACAAAATCGCCGTAGCGGCCAATCATTCTTAGCCCCATTTGCCTCGTCAGCCATCGACTCGGCATTGAAATTGTGAAGCTTTCGTCAACAGAGCAATCGTAATCGTGCCCGGCGCTTAGGAACTCGCTTGTTGTCGGGACAACCGGGTGAGGCAGGTCGTTTATTTCCCAAACACGGTCAATCCAAGCTTCATCAATGGAATAGTCGAAATAGGGGCTCCAAAAGTGCTCCTGAAAATGCTGACTGTAAGAAGCCGCTGAAGGGAGGCGGTCATTGATCCAATCCTGGTTTTTCCCCCAAGCCAAGACAGAAGCCAAGTGTTCCTTCCGCACAATATAGGATCTAAAAATGTAATGAACTTCCTGCGTATCTACTTCTTTGCCGCGAAAGTCTCCGACAGACTCTTTTCGCCGCCACTTTGCAAAGCCGTTCAGGACGAGCCACTGCGCGCCATTTGGCCCGGAGACAGGAAGGAAGTCCATCGGCTCTGGCAGGTCGTCTGATTTTTGTAGCCATTCAAGATGTGTCGCGGCTGATGTCCATGCGTCGTATTCATACGGCATCCACCACCCTTGCTCGTTCACTGCCCGTTTATCTTGCGGCGAACAGCGCAACAGAAAAGACGGGTCAAGATCACGAAAGCGATAGGTCCAGGTGCCGTCCTCCCATGTGTCGTCGTCCATGACGCCGGCGTCTGTTTCCGCCAATCCAAAATTATCGCTGATGCGCGCATTGAATTCATCGTAGACAATCCACTGATATTTCTTGCCGATGCGTTCCGGTTTATGAGCGTCCCGTCCTTTCGGAGAAACAGAGCGGTCAAACTCATTGAAGCGTTTGCAAGTCCAGCCCAATTGAAGAATGCGCCGGAGAATGAGGCGGCGAAAAAGATCGTCGCTGAACACCTTTTGAGGTCGCTTATCCTTGGGAGTTTTAAAATGCGGCACAATGTCGCGCTTAAATTTTCTTGCACGTGCTGGGCCCAATAATCTTGGAAGCAAAGCTTCTATCTCTTTAACGGTGCGTTGACGTTCGAGCTTCCTCTCCGGATCGTTTCGCTCGTAGTCTGGCGGGGTTTCAATTTCTTTCAAACACTCCGCATAATATTCGATTATAGTAACGCTCCGCGCCGGCAATCCTTTTAAGAGCTCCTTATACAAAGCTTCGGGTGCTTGCGATGCTTTTCCTTTCCGCCTGCGACCAGACCACCAGCTTGGGTAAATCACATAGCGTGAAAAGTCGTCGGCGGTTATGGAGCCGAATATCCGTGAAAGGCCCCAATACCGGTCATCGTGGTTTGCCGCCTTGAACCGCTTTCCCAAAATGTCGAGGGACGGTGGTGCGTTGGGCCAAGAGGATTTGTAAGGAGGCACAATCAAAGCGGGGTCATGTTTAATTTCAATACCCAAGCGCACGGCTCTTTCCACAATGCCGCGAGCGTAGTCGCGAAGCAAAAGACTTGGCGGGGGAAACCCGCCGGCAAAAACACGGTCATATACATCCTGCGCGAGTCCTCGAAGTTCCCCTTGCTGCCGGGTCAACATGGCGCAGCCGTAAGAAACCGCGAAAAGACGCTCTTGCAAGTAGGGCTCTTTTACGCCAGCGAAATGCTTAAGAATCCCCCGCAAAATCGAGATTTTGTTCTCAAGCAAACTTACCAGGGCCTTCGTAGCGCGGTCACGGACGAAGCGGTCTGAAGTCGTTAAGAACCATGTCAATGTCACCGCCGCAAGGCGAACGACCCCGTCGGAAAATGTGCTTTCATTGCGTTCAGCCCAAGCCCATTCAATTAAACGGCGGATGTTTCCGTCTTCATCAGTTTTCCCAAAAATGTAGATTGACCACCACGCATCCCTGTCGGCCATTTTAAGCGGCTGCAAAATCGAGTCAAGCCAGTCGGCATTATAAGGGTGGTCCGGCCTGGCCGTGACACAAATAAGCACGTCGAGAAGTTCCCAAAGATGATTTCCGTCGAATAATTCCCTGATTCGGGTTTCCGTCGCGGCCGAAAACGCTCCCACCTTCCGCCAGATCAAACTCGTTAAAAAAGCGCGGCGAAGCACTTCGTTGTCCCATGAACCAGGAAATAATTCATCGACTTCCAACCCGTATGATTCAGGAAGCTGAATCGCCAGCGCCTCAAGCCAGCCAGCCATGTCGCCATAACATTCATCACCTCCGGTTCGCCTTCCAAAGACTCTGTCCCGCTGAAGGAGCTTCGCCAAATCGCCTTTTCGTGTCCGAGTGAGAATGCTTTTGACAATCAAGTGGTCGCTAAAGCGCTGATAAGTGAAACGGATCATCTCTTCGTCTCGGCCCGCGAAGCCTGGCGAGCGAACGATCATGTGCTCGGCAATTAAATGCCACAACATCGACTTGCTCCACTCTTGGACAGGATAAATGTTTTCGAGTTCGCTCTTTGCGACTTCGAACGGAACAAATTCGCCGCCTGAATCAGCCATCAGTTCGGCAAGCCGGTTTACGGATCTAAGAACGATCTCACTGCTCTGGGGGTAATCGAGTTTCCGAGCCAGCCGTTCATTTGTTTCATCAAGCACGAAGCTGAATATCGCCGATACGCCCACAAGATCGGGCGACATCGTGGACCGCCCGGCGGCCTTTAGTGCTCGGCAGATGAGCTTCAAAAAGAGCGGGCTGTCAAACTCTGGTTCGAGCATCGGGAAGTTCGGCTCCGCCAATCCGTAGTGCTTGAAAAAATGGCGCGTTGCTTCATGCGTCTTCCCTGCGAGCCCATGATGCACAACTGAAACAATTCGTTGTTTCGACAAGCTGGCGCTCTCGTAATACGCAGTCCTGATTGTTAGCGCGATCCCAACATGCGGGAAACTTTGCAGATGACTCAGCATTCCCGCCAAATGCTTAAGCCAGAACCGAACTCCAGGTCCGTCATTGATAGCGTCAATCATGATTAACGTCCTGCAACCCGCAGCTTCGCCTGCGGCGTCCAGCGCGCCAAGAAACGCATCACGGTCGCATGATACGCTCAACAATGTTGTGATTTGGCTCCACGGTTCAGCGTCAATGAACTGCTGGCCGAGAAGCAAAAGCGCAGGCTCTTCGGCCGCGATCTGCTTTTCGGCAACTGAACAGAGCAAATGCGTTTTTCCAAGCCCAGCGTCACCCACCAACATCAGGGCGGGCAAATTCGCCAATTCGGCCTCTTGAGATTCGCAGAATTTTGTAATTTCCCGGACGCAAGAGCTTGTTTCGCGCAATCGGTATTCCGTGAATCCATCGTTGTCGAATTCGTAGTGGTCCAGCCGTCGCCCTCGTTCCTTTTCAAATGCCTTTGCCCTCTCCTGACGCTTGTTCCAGATTTCGTGCAACGCGCTTCGGACTAGCTCTTCCGTAGCACGCAATGCTTTTGTTAGACCGGGAAAGTCTATTTGGAGCTTAACGTCGAGGGAAAACGAGTTTATTTTCTCTAATGCCTCGTCAAGACTTTTACGAATCCCGTCGATGGGCTTTCCACTTTCCACATTTGAACTGTCCAAACTGCCAAGGGATTTGATCGTTTTACTCAGCTTGGCACCCAAGGCCTCCAAATCGGCAAGAAAGGAAGGCGTTCGCGCCAATGCGTCGAAATAT
>Ga0182014_10006860_pt1 | contig 12084 bp, 11 predicted proteins | sample 612S2DmetaG_FD_120489 | JGI IMG/M metagenome (GOLD analysis project Ga0182014, IMG submission 120489) | Permafrost microbial communities from Stordalen Mire, Sweden - 612S2D metaG | ecosystem: Environmental > Terrestrial > Soil > Wetlands > Permafrost | place: Sweden: Stordalen | collected... | reverse complement strand
TTACTTGTGTCAGCTCATAGACAGCTGCTAAAGAAAAACTTCAAGCACCGATCAGCCACGAGCTAGTACGGCATTCCTCAGTGCTCTGACGCAGTATGCCCCTAGTGCCACTGACCAAACCAACGCACCTAGAGGAGGGATCAGGTAGTGCATGCCCACTGCCCGCCAAGCGAACCAGATCCCGACCACGGAAGCTAGCACCCCGATGGTGGAAAGAGCTGCAATGGCCATAGACTTGTCAGTTGGCCGAGATGCTCCAGAGTCGAGTATTCGCCCAACCACGTACCAAAGGATCACAAGGGCGAAGAGGAAACCACCGACGACCGAAGCTTGGCCAACCATCTTCAATGGCCGGGCGACCATTAGAGCCGGAAAGTTAATCGCATAGGCAACCTGAGTTCCTGGGGCCAGATGAACCTCGTGGGTCGGCGTCCACTCGCCCGTTTCGCTCCGTTCTTGAGAGACATCTCGTCGCTGGTAGTGTCCGAGCAGCAGCAAGCACACGGCCAGCAGCAGATTACCAATTGGCAGTGCCACACGCCATCTGCGTCGGTTAGAAGAAGTCATCGAACAGCCAGCCCCAGAATCCATCGTAATTGCTCTGTTCTTGATCCAGTAGCGGTTGGTCTTGCTGAAACTGGTAAAGCACGTCACGGTTCAGTTGGTGATGCAAATAGTTCTCACATGCCGCCTCAGACCCGAAGATGTACTCGAACTGCTCATAGTGCGATTTGTTTTTATTGAAGAACGACTGCGCAACACCTACGTGCCCTTCCTCGTGCTTCCGGTTTGAGTTGGAGCTATAGCTCACGTCGAACGTTATCGAAAGTGTCAGATTGAGCTTCCACTTGTCATCGCACATCTTGGCGCAAGTTCCATGCCACCGATAGTGAACCTGAACCTCTCCAGCGACCCACAGGCTCTCCCAGAATCCCAATTGATTGTAGTTAGTTTGGTAACCAATGCCGACGAGACCCTTGGGGTCAATGAGCGTTGTTGGCGAGTTTCTGGTGTATGAATAGTAGTTTGGTCCACTCTGGAACCCCAGAGGATCCTCGCTAATGAACCTTCCGACAGATGGGTCGTAATATCTAGCGCGGTAGTAGTAGAGTCCGGTCTCCGAATCAGCTTCGCGCCCAGTGTACAGAAATGGATTCTTGAGGGTTCCAGTTGAAGCAGTGAGTTTGCCGAAGGCGTCAAATGTGTAGGTGTTGGCTACTGTTCCTGTCGAATTGCTGAGCGATGTAGTCGAACCTACTCCGTCCGCTTCGTAATAGCTCGTGGTACCGGAGCGGAGTTCCGCCAATGCCTCGTCCATCTCCTTTCCCTGAGTGTACCTAGCGAGGATGGTTCCAGTTTGATCCAGTTCCTCAATCAGGTTCCCGCCGTCATAGAGGTAAACTGTGGGGCTGAAACCTCCAGTCCACGAAGAGCGATTTGAAGAGAGCAGCACGTCACCACTACTGCTTGCCGGGAAGGACAGGGAACAGTCTTCAGGTGGAGCAATTGATATCACCCCTTATTTTAACCAGTGAAGGGTGCACTAAGAAGTTATTTCTGGGGATAGTGCGGTAGAAGGGAGATGTTAGCACTCCACTGGAGTGAACGACGGGCCCGTTTCAACCGTGGGCTCTACCATCTTTGCTTCTTTCGGCGGGATGCGTTTTTTCGTGCACCAGCTTAAGCTGCCGAATGGAGACATGGGTATATATTTGAGTAGTCGAGATGTTCTCATGTCCCAGCATTGCCTGAAGAAAACGTAGGTCGGCTCCGTTGTCCAGCATCAGCGTTGCCATGGTGTGACGCAACAAGTGTGGGCCCCCAGACTTCCCAATGTTTGTCGCCTTCAGGTAATCATGCACTAAGCCGCTGAGGTGATCCCGGCTGATCGGGTCGCCATAATATGAGAGAAACAGAGTCATATCGTCTGGCTCTGGCGCGAGGCTCGGCCTCACATCGCGGATGTATCTCTCGATCCACTTAATGGCCCGCCGGCCGAGGGGCACAATTCGGTCTTTCTTGTTCTTCCCCTGCCGGACGAACAGAGTGCCATTTCGGAAGTCCGTGTCGTGTAGTTTAAGCCGCACGCATTCGCCGCGGCGTATCCCCGTCGAGTATAGTGTCTCCAATATTGCACGATCTCTTAGTCCTATCGGCTCTGAGAGCTTCGGCCGGTGCATTAACAGCTCAGCTTCTTCCGCACTGAGCACGTGTTTTGGCAAATAGTGTCCAAGGCGCGGAAGTTCTAAATCGATGGTGGGGTTGTGCAGGACGTGATTTTCGCGACTCATCCAACGGAACCAGGAACGCAGTGGTACGAGCATTCCGTGCTGCGTGCGAAAGCTCAGCGGCTGACCATTCTTCTTACGATAGTGGAAGAGGTAGCTCTGGTATTGCTCCAATACGGTTCGAACGATGTCAGTTGGACCTTCGATTCCTTGGACCGCGCACCAGCGGATAAATGCCCGTAGCTGATATTGGCGGGTTTTGATGGTCTCTAGAGAGTACAGTCTCACTGCTAGCGCTTCTAGGTGAAGCCGCAGCACGGCTTCGAGCGAGTTTGTGGAGACGGCCGCGCTAAGCATGACTGAGTATGTGGTGACGGTGCTGTGACGAAGCACTGCGTATTGATACGTAGATGGAAACGTAGAGTTCCGTTTAGGCGGAATCCGGAATCCCAAAAACGCGGAATTCAGAAACCGGCGACGGTTCGATGTCGGCAGAGCTGTGACGCGTGCCGTCTGAAGTGGACAGCCCCAAGCCCGAGCGCAATGACTATGGGGTGGAAGGCCGCATTGCCTATCCCGGAATGGCGGAGAGATTTTGGCGCGGGTTGAGCAAACTCTGTCAAGGCGCGTGCCCGCGATAGCGGCGACTTCGGTCGGTCTTGACAGAGTCTGCGCCCGCGCTACGCTGCCATCATTCGGGAAGGCTGGTCAAAAGCCTAGTCCAAGGCCTACGCCGTGCTCTTGCTGTGCTCCCTTGGAGATTTCCTGCTGGGGCTGCGTTTGACAACCTGATTTGGCCCCGCCTTGATACTCACATTTGGCCCCACCCGTATTAATAAGGATGGCTGTCCGGTCTTGCGGTTCCAGCCAGGATGGGGTCGCAGGGGAAGGAACGGCGTTTGAGTTCCTTCCCCTGCTCAGCGCTATAGAAGCAGCCGCCTACGATGCTTTCTTTTTCTGCCGCACCTCCAGGGTTCTGCGAAAGCGATAGGACTCGGCGCCGGTTTCGATGATGTGGGCTCGGTCCGTGATTCGATCCAGCAATGCCTTGCACAAACGGGGATTTGGGAACACCTGCGTCCACTCGGAAAATGGCAAGTTTGTGGTCACGATCAACGTGGCCCGCTCCGCGCGTTCGGCGATCACTTGGAACAGGAACTCCGCTCCGATGTCAGCCAATGGCACGTAGCCGACTTCGTCGAGCACGATCACGTCGTAGCGCAACCAGCGTGCCAGCACTCGCTTCACTGCGTTGTGTTGCCGGGCTTCGACCAGTTCATTGACGAGGTTCGCAGCGGTCGTGAATCGTGCCCTTCGTTTCTGTCGGCAAGCGGCCACGCACAGGCCCGTTGCGAGGTGCGTCTTGCCGGTACCGCATTCGCCCATCAGCACCACGGGTTCAGCGCGTTCGATGTAGCCGCCTTCGGCTAGTTCGCGGATCTTCGCCGCGGGAATCTGCCGCGCCTGGTTAAAGTCGAACTCTTCCAGCGTCTTCAACCGCGGCAGCTTGGCATCGCGCAGCCGTTGCTGAATGGCGTGCCGGTCCCGTTCTTCCGACTCCATCGTGAGCAGCGCTTCCAAATATCCGATGTGAGTGCGCTGTTCTTTGATGGCCTGCTCCGCCAGTTGCACGAAGTTCGCTCCGATCATCGGGATGCGCAGCGCTTTGCAATACTGCTTCACACTGGCATGTTCGAGAGCCTGGGTTTGCTCTTTCATCGCGCCACCTCCGTAGCAGTGGCAGCGATGCTGAGTAACTGGTCATACTCACTCATCTGTGGCAGCGGTCGTTCGTAGCGCTCCAGTCCATTGAGCTCAAGGAACTCGGGGTGCATACGACTAAGTTCCGTTGCTCTCAGCAAGTGCCGAACTGCGGCCGCATCCGTGCAACCCAAGGCGAGCGAGTGCTCGATAACTTGCTGCAGCCGATCCCAGCCGTAGCGCCTCCCGAATGTGAGTAGCTCGACCATCTCCCGCGTACCCGAGTGTTTGCCGTGCCGTTCCTGCAAGCTCTGCCAGAGCCGGTCGAAACTCTCCGGCCAGCGTCCGCGTTCGCGCCACTGCCGCAGTGGACTCGATCCCGCCAGCGCTCCCGGTTTCTTCTCCAACACGTCGAGATAGTGCTCCAGATCGAGCACCTGCTCATAGCGCCCGAAGCTGCGCTCGTGCCGCGCCACGCACTCCCGTTCCTGCCAGATCTCGACATAGGCCGGCAGCAGTTTCGCTTGCGGGCGCGTCCCTGGCCGCAATGGCGTCGAGTAGAAGTTCGTGCGCACCTTCACGCAGCCCTTGCCGTCCACGGTCGGGAAACTGGTCTCCGCCAGTTCGAATCCTTCCGCCGCCAGCGGCAGCAGATGCTCGCGTTCGATCCGCATCGCCTCCCCGACTGCCATCGGCTTGCCTGCGATCCGCCGCTGTTCGTCTTGCTGGCAGTAACTTCGTAACTGTTCGTTCAGCTCTTCCAGGTTCTTCGCCTGCGGAACCGGCACCAGATGATTCCGGCGGAAGTACCCTACTTCGCCTTCTACGCCGCCTTTCTCGTTGCCCCGTGCGGGATTGCAGAACTCCGTCTGGAATCCCCAGTGCGAGCGGAACGCAATCAAGCGCTCCGTCTCCTCCCGTTGATGCCCGCGCAGAATTTTCTTCACCGCACTCTTCAGGTTGTCGTAGCGCAAGCGTCGGAACACCCCACCAAAATATCCAAAGGCCCGCTCGTGTGCTTCCAGAAAAGCCTGCTGCGTGGCGTGATAGTAGGCCACGTGAAACGCTCCGCCACTCGCCATCGAGCGCATCGCGAAGTGGTAAACCGACTGGCGCTCGCCCCCGATCTCGGCCACAGCTTCGTACCAATCCACCTGCGCCTCGCCGCCCCATTCGTACACTTGCGGCACAAACGTCTCTCGCGCCACAAGTCCGAGCTCTTGCTTCCGCTCCCGCACATAACGGCGCACGGTCGCTTCCGCCACTGCGTCCGAGCGCTCCTGCTCGATCCGCTGCCAGATGCGATGCGCGGTGTGCCGCTGTTTGCGCGGAGCCAACTGATCTGCACGCAGAATCTCGTCAATGAACTCCATCACCGGACCCAGCCTGGGCTTGTTTCGCACCGCCAGTTTGCGTTCCGGGGGGATCGCACTGGCCAGCGCTTGTCGCACCATCCGCCGATGCACGCCCAGCTTCTTCGCGACCGCGCGAATCGAACCAGCTCCATGCGCATGTTCCCGCCTGATCTCTTCGAATAGCTCCACCTTGCGTCTCCTGTCCATCGCCCTCCCCGTCCGCCTCGCAGACAGGGTAGGCCGATCTATCGGTTAAGGTGGGTCCAAATGTGATGATCGAAGTGGGGCCAGTTCAGAGTAGCGAAATCAGGGGCGCAATCGTCTGCGCCGAGTCGGTCCCGGGTAGATGTGCGCTGTGCTTTGAGAGATCATGTCCGAGAGCCGCGGGCAGCTTCTCGCGGTCGTTGGTGAAGAGTTGCGCGTCGAACGCTCCGCGCGAAACGGACACGTAAGCCATGCGGTTATTGAGCAGGTCTTTGGCGGTCAATTCGGTGTCTACATGAATCAGCACCCGATTTGCAGTTTGTCCCTGGCTAGAATGGCTCGTCATGGCATAGCCGTAGTCGAGATGGGGATGCTTGCCTGGGTCGATTTGGAGTGAGCGGCCAGAGTCCATCCTCAGCCTCAATCTCCCAGTTCCGTCAATGGCCTCGATCACTCCTAGTTCGCGGTTTGCGATTTTCAACTCGTTGGCAGGCGCGGTGAATTGAATTCGGTCGCCGGCGGAGAACCTTCGTGTCTCCTGGCGGAAGACGGAGACGCCCTGCTGCCGGCGGGGATCGTAGGTACATTCTGTTCCATCCTGGAGCTGCACCGTTAACCGGTTGGAAGCGGCATCGACGCGCTGTACCTGCGCATACTGGCCCTTTGCAATGCCGGTCTCCTTCGATGCGCGCGAGTAGCGCAGCACATCTCCGATGTCATAGCGCGCTGCCCATGTGCGGTCGGCTCCGGTGAGATCCTGACGCGGCAGGAGCGTTCGGATTTCGTGCTCTTTGTTGCCAACGATGCCTCGTCCTTGTAACTCGGCATGAATGCGTATATTGATTTCCGAACGAGAGCGATTGTCCGGGGACACCACCAGCGTGTTTCTCGGCTCTTTCGAATATTCCTTCGCAATGGCTGCGATACGTTCGTCGTGTCCGCAAATCTCATGGACTCGACCCTGCCGGTCAAGACTTTGAATAGCGTCCTGTACGTTGCCTCGTGCAAGTTGCTCGACCACTCTTTTCAGTTCCGGGTCTTTCTGGCGCACGACCTCTTCGAGCTTCACGGTCTTCACGCCGGCATCCTGCAGTTGTGCAAAAGGGCGTCCAGCCTCAACCGCTTCATGCTGATGCCGATCTCCGACCAACAAGACGCGATCATTCGGATGAAGCCGCTCCACAAACTCATGCATCTGCCGGGTCGAGGCGAGTGAGGATTCGTCGAGTACATAGAGCCGTTTCTTGCCTGTGTCGGGCTGCTGCCCGCGCGCCAGATGCTTCTGCAAAGTGGACGTTTCGATGTTCGCTTCCCCAAGCTTCTGTGCGGCACGGGATGTCGGCGCGAAACCTTGCACTCGGTAACCCTCGATCTCCGCGCCCTCGCGAATCACCGCCAAAGTCATCGTCTTGCCCGCGCCAGCCACGCCATCCAGTGCGACGATCTTTTCCCGGGAGAGAAAGATTTCATCTACCGCTTGCATCTGTGAGGCGTTCAATTCTGGGTGACGATCTTCGGTGGCGATCCGCAGCGGGGGCGAAACCAGCATCGGATCGCTGTAATCGCGTTGGTTGCCTTCCAACATCCGACCAACGATGTCGCGCTCCATCTCTATCATCGTTGTAGTCGTGTATTGTCTGCCTGATCCGACGTGCGATGCGTCCCGAAACTCTCCCGTATCGATCCGCCGCTGGAACTCGTGGCGAATTCTTGTATAGGTGGTTTCTCCCATGCCGCGTGCCAGGGCGCTTTCCAGAATTGCACGGCGGTCCTGCACGGCTGATCGCTCGAAGAGATGATCGCGTGCCCATGTTAAAGCACCCTGTGCTTGAATCGCCGCTTCTTGCATTCGGTGCTGGCCATGTTCTCGTGCGAGAGACACGACGCGGTCGGCCTGGTGCCCATACTGTGTGGCCAGCTCGCGGTGCCGCTGTAGGGCTTCTTCTCGCGACAACAGTTCCTTTCGGTCCCGCGTGTGATGGGCGGCAATCTGCGCCGCTGCCGCTCCGTCGATTCCCTGCTCCCGCAAGTGATCTTTGATTTGTTCTCGGCGGGGGCTTGAGGCTTCCAGATATTCCTTCGTGTAACCACGGATTTCAGGCTGCCCGCACTTGCCGCGTTCCAATTCATAGCCGAGTTCCTGCAAACGCGACGCCAATTCGGATCGATAGACTGCCGTGGCAAATCGCTGGGACACAAATAATTCGTGCGGCTGGAGGCTACGAGTCTGGCCGTTCTGGCGCTCAGTTACATTGAAGATCACCGCATGGGTATGAAGTTGTGGTGCAGCATACCCATCGACTGGCCGGGCAGTATCGTGCTCGAAGGTGGCGGCGATGAATCTCCCGGTAGTCTCCGGCGCGTGCACATTTCCGATCCGAGCCTGCGTGTATCGCTCTAGTTCTTGAAGCGCTACTCGAACGCTCTCCCGATGAGCCTCGCGGACCCGATCATCACCCCCCACAAGCGCAGTCAGCGATACCGACTTAGGCGCAGAAAACGTGGCGTCCCACCCGGCGCGATGCTCCGCGCTGGTCACTTCCTTTCCGAATTTGCCCTCGTAGGTTCTCGAAACTTGATGCCTGACAAGCTGTTCTTCGGTGTGCGGATGCAGACCTTCGCTAAGTCGCGCAAAGTGCTCGGACTCGACTGCACCGCTGAGCTTCCACTGCTGTGCGAGCCCGCCCTGCCACTCGCTTTGGCCTTGTTGTTCGCGGCTCCAGTAGTTTTGCTTCTCTGAGGCAAACTCTCGCTCGTGATACGTTCGCGCTTGGCTAGCGGATAGAGGTTTTGAGATGGTAAGCATGGCACGCCTCTCCTATTTGTCGCTCCGCTTGGCACCTTCCCGCGCAAGGAATTCAGCAAGGATTTTGCTAGCTTTCTGGAACTTCTCCGCATCGGCCTGATCCCGAATTTTGACAATCGAATCGGGCAACAATTGTGTGCCCTCCGAGGCCGTTTTAGCGTTCGAGTAAAACAAATTGAGGAGGGTGTAACGCAAAGCCCAGACTTCGGCAAGTAACAATTCAAGAGGGTCGGCTGGCCGCCGCCGGGCGGCGCCGAGAGCAGTCTCCCGTAGCCATTCGGCGAGAGATTGGCCGCTGCTCTCAGCGATCGCTTCGACCTCCGCCAGTTCTCCGGGAGTCAGCCGGGTGGACACAATCTTGGTGCGAAGCCCTGGCTTGGTCTCGTGTCTGGGTGACGTCTCGCTTTGAAACGGAAATGGCAGATGGGGAGTACTCATGTGAAATCCTAGTGATCTATGTCTGGGTGAATCGCTGACGGCAACGATGTGACGATTCACCAGAACCGCTTACGGGCCAACATGTTTACGCCAAGTGCACCCAACGCTGCTCGTTCGTTTACGAACGCTAACGTCGACACCCCGTACAAACCTTGTCGCGAAGAAATCTGCTCATCCAAAGTGGGTTGACGTTTGTAGACATTTCGGCGCTCTGCGGCGCTCCGCAGTTCCCAGTTTGGGGGTGACGTGTCCACCCTTCTTCCGGTGCGAAGCACCGCGCTTTTACAGTTCGCCATACTCCAGCACCTGAGCACCCCACGTATGGATCACTTCGGGAGCCTGCCATGCGCGTCGAAACAGATTCTGAATGGACTTCCAGTGCTCCATCGGGAATGCAAACGTGATTCCGTTCTCCCGCGCAAAGAAAAACACTCCTCTTTCCTTGTTCTCCAGGATCTCCGTGTGCGCATAGAAGTAGTACCCTTGCCATTGGCAAAGGTCTCGCTCTAAATCGAGATCTTCAAGCAACCTTCGAAACTCTGCAATCCTCGGGTATCCAACCACCGGATACCGCGGGGTGAGCATTCCGGGAAACTGCAAACGAGGGGAGAATTCATTCCCCTCTTCCCGTACCAGATCAAGGCGATATTGGCCTTCTTCTAGAGAGGGCAATGCTGGCCGAACCGCAAGCTCAAAATCCTCGTCGTCCGTCTCCGAGGGCACCTTCTCACGCAGGGGTCCTCGGTGGAGAGAATAGTGGCCCCGCGCGCACACCCGCCACAGGGCCGGCCAGTGCGGCCAAAGTGCCTCGTTCAGCTTCTCGACATTCGAGAACTTCTCTTCGTCGAGAAGTGTGTAGAGATTCCGGACTGAGAGAATCGGTTTTCGCCGCTTTTGAGCCGGGTTCCGCAACATCTGAATAGTACGCATCACGACCCGGCGAACATCATCGCTTCCAATGTCCTCAAAGTCTTTGGCATCGACATGTTTGTCGCCAGGAAGAGTCCGCAGGTACAGGGAGTCCAGTGGGGACTTCTTCGATCTGCGTGCGACGGCGTAAGCGGCAAGGAATGCCTCAAGAATTTCGGCCAGGGATTCGTAGGAAATCTGGCCTTGTGCGGTGTTTACAAATGACTCTGCACCCACCGCACAGTAGTGGGCCACCATGGTCCATTCCGCCTGCGAAAGCGGGAGTCCTGAGTTTGCCTTCCCGCGAATTCTCAGCAGAGAATCTGTCGGCTCACTCAGCAGGTTTACCAACTCAAGACGGTCGTCTCGGGCAGACTCAAGAAGCTGCTTTGCCGCCTCCGATGTTGAGACGGTTTGGCCGCTCTTGAGGGCCATGATTTTCCTCAAGGTTTCGAGCCTTGAACGAAGAGCCTCCGAAATGCGGATGGAGATCACTGGCTGCTGCGGCGTCGCTGCCCTGTCTTCCATGGGTCCCCTTACAATGAATAAAGATGTAACGTTACGTATTGACTCTATGTAATCAATGGGCTATTGTCAAGTGCGACGTCTGGTCCCGCGGGGTAGAAAGCGAGATCCAGCGTGGTTGTGCCTGTTGGACCTCAGCGAGTTGCTGACGCCCAGAAAGGTTGTGCACAAATCCCACACCAGCCAGGGGGATATCAATGACACTCAGATCAATTCACAATTCGCAGACCCAATCCCTGTTCTCAGAGCAAAGTCTGCTAACCGCTCAAGCCGTTGCGGAGCGTCTCGGGGTCTCCGAGCGTTGGGTGCGAGACCACGCAACGAGACGCCATCCCAGAATCCCGGTGGTGAAGCTGGGGCCGTTGCTCCGATTCCGTCAAGAAGACATCGAAAATTTCCTCATGTCTCACTTGTCCTCCACACCTTCCAAAATCATGCGGGACAGTGTATGAACAATATTGTTCTCCGCGACCAACGATGGGCCAGATAGGAGAACGCTGTAATGGCAATGGTCTATCAGAAGGGCACCGTGTACCTGCAAGGGACACGGGAGAAAAAGTGGTATGGCAAGTTTCGTGTGTACCTGAGAGGCCGGAACGGAGAGGAGGTTGAAAGAACCAGAAAGGTGGTTTTGGGAAAAAAGTCTGACCTCCGCAAATGGGAGGCAGAAGAAAAGCTACAGACCATCTTGCAGCAGGAGAACGGAAGGGGCGCTAGCTCATCCATTGCGAAAGCGGATGATTCCGTGACTCTCAGCTGGTTCGTCACCGAGAAGTACATTCCCATGCGTCGCGGGCGATGGCGGCCCGCCACAAAACAGAAAACCGAGTTCGAGATCCAGAAATACCTGGTCGAGAACTTTAAGAGTGTTCCGATTCGCGAGGTTGGGCTTTTCGAACTGCAGGTGCATTTGAACAAACTCGCTGAGCGTTATTCGGAATCGATTGTGAGACACACGTTCGTGAACATCCGCTCGATCACGCGTCTGGCGCGCAAGCTGAAGTTCCTACAGGAAGATCCTGCTGAGGAACTGAAGATGCCCCAGACTAAGGAAGTGAAACGTCCGACCATGACCACGAAACAGATCAGCGACCTCGTCAGCGTGATCGAAGATATCCACGATCTCTGCCTCATGAGCATCGCCCTGTTCTGCGCAACCCGAACCAGCGAGACTCTCGGGTTGACATGGAAGTCGTACGCCGGAGACAAACTGATTCCGTTGAACACCGCCTTTGAAGGACAGCTCTACGAAGGCAAGCTCAAAACACGGGAGAGCCGCAACGCGATCCCGATACCGGAAGATGTGATACCGATCATTGAGGCTTGGCGCAGAGTGTCGAAAAACACTTCCCCGGATGCGCTCATGTTTCCGACCTTCGGCCGTGGCATACGGAAAGGAGAAGTGGTGCCGCGTCAGGGACGGAACTTCCTCAAATGGAGAATTCATCCCATTGCCGACAAGCTAGGTATTCCACGGAAACTCGTGACCTTCCAAGTGATGCGCCGCACGCTGGGCACCGACTTGCAGGGGCACGGGACGATGAAGGACGCGCAGCAGATATTGCGGCACGCCAGTATCAAAACCACAGCTGAAATTTACATGCAGGAAATTCAGGCGAGCGTGCGTTCGGCCATCAACTCACGGACGCGGGAGATTTTCAGCCAGCGCACGACTGAACTCCGTCAACTGGAGAACCCGGTTTCTCATCAGAGAAAGCCCAGCTCAGTCAAACTTCGGAACACAACGGTTCCAAACGGTTCCAAGTTCGTTTGTGGGGTGTTTGCAAATGACTGAAAAGAATGGCTCCTCAGGTAGGACTCGAACCTACAACCCTCCGGTTAACAGCCGGATGCTCTGCCATTGAGCTACTGAGGAGTGATGTCGCGCTGCGCACGCTGTCAACAAAATCATATCAGA
>Ga0182014_10006858_pt1 | contig 12086 bp, 13 predicted proteins | sample 612S2DmetaG_FD_120489 | JGI IMG/M metagenome (GOLD analysis project Ga0182014, IMG submission 120489) | Permafrost microbial communities from Stordalen Mire, Sweden - 612S2D metaG | ecosystem: Environmental > Terrestrial > Soil > Wetlands > Permafrost | place: Sweden: Stordalen | collected... | reverse complement strand
TGTAGTAGGTCTTAAGTTGCTCCAGCTTCTGTTCCAAGTCCTTCTGGTTCCAAGGTTGGCTTTTGGCAGACTTTCGACAAGTGATTTCCAGGCGAGCAAGGTGATCCAGAGCGGTTGGAGTAATGTCGGAGGTCTTTAGCCATCTGCAGGGGCAATCTAAATTCAACAGCTGCAACCTTTTGTGTCAAATCCACCTCTACCTCTGGGGCACCTTTGAACTCCGGACCGGTGTTGGGCGCCGCTGGTGCCTCCCGTTCGACGCCCGATTTGCCTCATTTGGCCCGCCCGATTAACTCCTTGCCGGAGCAAGGTAAAAAGCGATAAACCCCAGGAGGTCAGGGGGACAGGTCCCCCGGCCCCACCGTCATTCGATCACGCATCCGAAAACTCCAGCACCCTTCTCCATCACTGTTTGCGAAACGTTCGCCATCAAATATCGTGCATACGCTCACTCCAGCGGCTCTCGGATAAAGCTCAGCACCAAGCCGGTGATGACGCCATACGAAAGACTGCTAATCTGCTTCAGAGCTTCACTATCCAGCAGCTCTTTGGTTTGCGCTATTCCCGACCAACCCAGCAGAAAGAGGGGATAATTGATCTCCTCCAGGAACGATGGCTCGGGGCAGGTCACGCAGAGCGGATAACCCGAAGAGTTTTGCGTCGACAGTGTACATGAAAATCCAGCGGGCATAAGAATTGCAGCTGGTATGGCTAAGCAAGTTCACCAAGTGATGATGAGTTCGATTCCTCGTGGGCAGCAGAAAGAACTGCAGGCCAATCTCTTGAAACTCCTCGAGGCCTGTCCCTTCGACGAAACCAACCCCCAGGATTGCCCTTTATTCTCACCGAGGAAAATGAGGCCAACCAAGCATTTGCAGTGGTTCGATGCGCTGACCGAAGACGATTTGGCTTATCTAGCCGCTTACCACCACGTTTGCTTCACCATAAGAGTGGAATCGGGATTAGCCAAGTAGTGAACTTAGGCACGAGCCAAAAGAGGAAGCTGGTCCTCGCGCACCGAAATAACCGGAGGTCGCCCAGTTCGTTGCCAATACGCTCGACCAGGCGCTGCCACATGATGATTGCGGGTCAGGATCCTGGAGTGATTTCAATCCCGTTGATCTCGGGATTCTGAACCTTGGGGATGAACGTAATGGCTAGTTTCCCGTCGGGGACTTCCACGTTCACGGTTTCGACATAGGCTCGTTGCACCCCGCCGGCTTTGGCAAAGACGTCGAAATCCTGGAACTTCTGTCAAATTCTCGAAGAATGATCCGGGTCAACGCGGAGTTGCGAATCCCATCACCGGCTCGACTATCTGCCCCCGCTTCGTTCTACCCCAGGCCCTTCAAAAACTTAGCGCAACCCTCCATAATGGCGGGGTTGGATTCCATCTCAATGAAGATGTATTTCAATCCGCCCACCTTCGCGGCGGCAAAGAAATCCTTCCAGTCGATGATGCCGGTACCCATGACCACCTCCTTCTTATGGTCATTCGGGGCATAGTCTTGGAGATGGGCCGAGATGAAACGACCGGGAAACCTGTGGAAATAGTCCTGGGCCTTGTAACCCGAGGTGATCGCAGCGACCTGAAACTGCATCTTCACAAGTGAGGGGTCGAGATGTTCGAGCATCAGGTCGTATTGCGGGCGAGCGTCCAGCTTCTCGTCGAATTCACCGTTGTGGTTGTGGTATCCGGCAACCATGCCGCCTTTCTTCACCATCTCTCCGTAATGGTTCATCTGCTGGCAGCGTTTCTTGACCTCATCGGTGGTCTTGGCCATGAGCCCACCGGAACAGACCATGTGCTTCAACCCCAACTGGCTTGCGAACTCGATACGCTCGGCGAGGCTGTTGTCATCCATGATCTCGTTCCAGGTGAAGTGGCAGCTGTCGGTTTCCAGGCCTGAGTCGTTGGTGATCTTCTTCAGTTCCTTGCCGGAGTATTTGACCAGCGGCGTGAAGGGTCCCTGGTATCCTTTGGGGCTGCACCATTCCACAGTCCTGTAACCGTAGCTGGCCAATCGGCCCATGGTCTCCTGGGGTTTCTGGGAGATCTCCTCCCGGAACACGTAGGACTGGAAGCCGATGGGCATGTTGAGGCCGTTGGCATTTGTAGTGGCCTGAGCCCAACCGCGCATTTGTGTGAGAAATCCGGAAGCGGCGAGACCGGCAATCACATTACCCAAGAAAGATCTTCTGTTCATATGGTGGGACGTTGGCAGGGCGGGCGGGGGACGTCAACGCGTTTCCCCTTTCCTCGAAAACCGCTGGGTGATTATGCTCCGGGTAATGACCAAATCAGAAAATGGACTTGAACTGGCGGTGGGGCTGTGATTGCGCGAAGGGCGAGTTGCCGTGCCCTCCGGAGTAACCGCAAAGGCGTGACGCGGTCCCCAAGACAATTGCATGCCGCTCTTTTGCCCCTTTTGAAGAGTTTTGCTTCATTGCTGGCTTTTCTTCAGACATTGATCGTTTCAACCAACTGCCTCGCGGTGGGAGATGACGCAATGGTCAACCCTGTTCCCCGAGTCTTTGGGAAGCCCAGAATGACCTCGATCCATCCCTGCACCTTATGGGACCTGGAGGACATCGCTCATTATAAAGAATTGCTCAAGACCAGCCCCGAACTGAAGTCGGCCTGGAACAAACTCCAGGCATGGGGAGATAAACGAATCCAGGAACCCCTGAGCGTGCCCGCACGCAGGCAGGAAGCCGATGGGAATTGGACCTTTCCTGATTTCAAGCGGGGTTACAAGAGTCCTGAAGGCAAATGGGTGTTTGTGTGGGACTTCAACACAGCCTTGCAGCGCAGGTCCAGCGACGTCTCGAATCTCGGGATTCTGTATGCGTTTTCGGGGGCTGAGAAGTACGCTCGATTTGCAAAGAAGATCCTCCTGGCGCTGGCCGATGCCTTTGGATATGGACAAGGCAACCCCGTGGCTGACCCGAATGGGTATGATCATTTTGAGGCTTATGGCTTCGATGGGGGAGACACCGGCATGTTTCTCACAAAGGCATGCTCCGGATACGACTTGTTCTACAATCTCCCGACAATCACACCCAGCGAGCGCAGCCACATCGATCAGGATCTCATCCGACCTCTGGCGGAGCACCTGAAACAGGGACAATTTATGTACACCGGGCATGGCAGATGGGGAATGGTCTGCCTGTATGGCGTCTTTATCTCCGGTGTAACACTCAATGATGAGGCCTTGGTGGATTCCGCGCTTTATGGACTGGGGGGCAGTAGGGAGAAGCCTGATGGCGGCTTTTTGGATTGCTTCAAACCCTCGTGCCTGCGCGATGACGGTCGCTGGGGCGTGGATGAAAAACCCGAAGACCAAGTCGTCTCGGTATGCGTATTGACCAGCGTTGCCGAGGTGATGTGGCACCACGGCGTCGATCTCTACGGCTACCAGAATGTGGCTTTGAAGCGACCTTTTGACGCCGGAGTTCCTCCTACCACAGCAATCTCGCCCACCCCCACCACAAGCGATGCTGAAATTGGTAAACTCGCTGGCGTGTCTGGCCTGAATGCCTACGAATACGCCTTTCGGCGGTACCAGGACACGCACTACCTGCCACTCATCAAGAAGCTGAAGCCGACACTGGTGCTGGAAGTTGGGGAGATGCCTTCTTTATTCGTTCATTACCCTCAATGATCGCCAATTGATCCAGGACGCATTCTGATGGGCGCCGGGTACCCGTTTGAGGTGGTCAGGGCTGGAAAAGTGCCTTGAAGGTACTCTGGAAGATCAAATTGAGGTTAAAATCCACCGCCGGCTGCCAAGCGAGCACACTCCGGAAACCGTGTCGGCGCGACCGGCGTGGGTCATTTCACGCAAAACAGGAATACCGGCCAACAACTTGGGGGTCTGTATTAGTATGGGTCAATTTTTGAAGTTGGTTACGGTTGACCCGACACGGAGCAGGGTTACCTTGCTCTGCCCCTTTTTCATGTAACGACGCTCATCTGCCCAAGGGGAAGGGACTCAGGAGAATCCCTTCCAAGCGCGAGAGTGAGCCACGACGGGCCATCCTGACCGTCCGGGCGATAATGCGTGGCCAGCACGCGCCGGACAACGTCCTTATCCAGTTCGATTCCGAAACTCCTAGCCAACTGCTGGGCGATCTTGGGACAGCCCAGATGCGGGTTGCGTCGTTTGGCTTCAAGGGTGGCTTGGACCAGGGCTTGTCCAGGCCCTTTCGGACCCGGTTTGTGTTGCCGGCCGGAGGAGTAGAGCCACTTGAGTTTTAGTTCTGTAAGTGCGCGATGACAGCGCAAGAGCGTGGCGGGTTTAATGAGGATGGCCATACGCAATAGTCGGCATGGACTTAGGAAAAGGGAGCCCAATCCGAAGAGCACACGATTGGAGGAGCGGAGATTGGGGGCGCGTCGGCGAGAACGGCGCAGGATTAGGAGTTGGTGTTTGAGTAAAAGATTCTCGGCCACGAGAGCCTTGGCTCCGCCGGATCTGAGGAGTCTGCCCAGGCCGCTCGACAGGTGAAGCAGGATTACGAGTATGGGCTGCATTGGGGTACCCTGGGATCAATCGTTGGGCTCGACAAGCCGGCGGGGTGCGCTCTTCGACCGCGCGATTTATGAATTCGCCACCCACAGGATGGTGGAAATTGACATTTGCAAAACGAACCCAACAACGGGGAACTGTTAAGTTTTGATAAGTGGGAGAACAGCGAGTTCGCGAGCGAAGTTCTTCAGTTCAAACCGAACGACACGTTATGGGAAAATGTTCTTGAGGGTTTTGTTACAGCGTTCATCGAAAGAGTGAAAATGGGCAAAACATAAAGCTGAATCGGGCAATTCCGCGAAAGATTATGGAAAACTGACATCTTCAATCAAGACCTGGCGGCCTTGCGGCTCGGCCCAACTACATTCTACCGCGCTGACGATTGGCTTCATAAAGGAAGACCGCGGCAGCGCTGCCCACGTTGAGTGAGTCCACCGTCTCCGGCATGGGAATGGCTGCGGCCTCAGCACACACGGCAAGAACGGCTGGCGAAATGCCATAGCCTTCACTGCCGAACACGACGCAGCAGTCGCCAGTGAAATTGGACTGCGACAGAGTCCGGCCGGCCACGTGCGGGTGCGCAGCAATACAGCGGATGCCGCCTTCGCGCAGGTCGCGGAGGGCTTGGAGAAGGCTGGTCGTCTCGACGATGGGCATTTGGAAGATGGTTCCCATCGAGCTTCGCACCGCGCGACGCAAGAAGGGGCTGCTGCAAGTTTCCCCGACAATCAAGGCCTGGGCGCTGAAGGCCGCGCAATTCCGGACCAGCGCGCCGAGATTCTCGGCGCTGGAGAGACCATCGGCTGCCGCCAGGAGTCGCGGCTGCCGGCTGCGCGCGACGATTTCCGCCAGCGTCGGCATTGCCGGAACCTTCCCCACCGCCAGCAGGCCTTGGTACATCGAGAAGCCGGTGAGCGTTTCCAGTAGAGCCTTATCGGCAACGAACACCTGGACCTGCTCCGGCCTCGCCTGCAAGAGCGGCTCCAATTCCAACAGCCATTTCTCGGGTAGGAGCATGGAGACGACGCCGAATTTGCTCTCCAGCAGTCGGCGCACGACCTTCTCACCTTCGGCGACGAAGATGCCCCGCTCCCGATGCTCATGTTGCCGCCGCATCGTGCGGTAAGGCTGAAGCTCGGGCAAATCGAACGACTCAATTCTTTGCGGACGATACATATGGCTGCGGCCTTGCACGCGACGCTGATAGTAGGGCGCGGAGTCCCCCGCGCGCCGACATCCGTGACTCCCGTAACGGCGCACAGGGGAGTGCGCGCCCTGCCAACACCAGCCCGTCAATCATAGTTCGAGAGTCTGGCAAGGGTGGGCCTGGGTGGTGAGTTCCAAGCGCACGTGGATCGCCCCGATCTTCTGCAGACGGTCGTTGACAACGCTATGGGCCAGCTCGGGGCGATTGCACTCGCGGCTTAGATGGCCCAGATACAGATGCCGCAGGTCGGCGGACATGATTTGCTCGGCGGCATCCGCGGCGGCTTCGTTCGAGAGGTGGCCGTGCCGGCCAAGAATGCGCTGTTTGAGGCTCCAGGGGCGGCGGGGACAATCCTGCAACATCTTAACGTCGTGGTTCGCCTCCAGCACCAATGCATGGGCCGGGCGGACCCGTTCGAGCACCAACCGCGTCGTATGGCCGAGGTCCGTCAGGAAACCGACGTTTCCGGCGCTGGTGCGGAGCAGGAAACCGACCGGGTCCTGGGCGTCGTGCGGAATCATGAACGTTTCCACGCTGATGTCGCCCACCTCAAAACTCGCGCCGGTGGTGAACAGCCGGCAGGTAAGCCGAGTCTTGAGCTGATACTCGACGGCTTCCTGCGTTGGCCGGTTGCAATAGACCGGAATATGCAGCTTCTCACTCAGCATCGGCAGACTCTGCACGTGATCCGAGTGCTCGTGCGTGATCAGGATTCCCGTCAGCATCTCCGGCGCGCGGCCAATAGTGGCGAGGCGCTGGCGGATCTGCCGCAGGCTAAAGCCCGCGTCAATGAGCACGCGAGTTTCATCGGTCTCCAGGTAGGCGCAATTGCCGGCGGAACCGCTGCCGAGGATGGTCAGGCGAACAGGCACGACTTACCTTAGTTGCCGGCGAAATTGTGGGCAATGCTTTACTTGGCTGTAACGGCCTTCATCTTTGCCAAACCCGTCTTGGCTACTTCCAAGGGGTCCTCTGACCAGTACTTCCGGTTGAACAACTCCAGCGAGAGCACTTTCTGGCCGCCGGTCCGGCGCAACGTCTGCACCAGGTCGCTTAGCGGCGCCACCCCATCTCCCGGATACGCCCGGTAGCTGTCGTCAATCTTCTCACGCGGCGGGTCGTTGGGGTAATCATTCATGTGCAACATCTGGATGGCCTCCGGGCCGAGCAACCTGATGCCACGAAAGTCCGAGCCGCCTTTATAGAGATGAAATACGTCGATCAGCACGCAGGCGTTTGGATGGCCCGTCTCCATCGCTACGGCCACACACTCGCTTAGCCGGCCCAGGTTCTTCGAGAAGCCCCACAGCTCGAGTTGCGGCACCACGCCAATCTGCGCCCCGGCTTCCAGCAAGACGCGGTAGCGCTCCGCCGCCTGCGCCACGCTTAACTTCGGCAAGTCCGTTGCGCCGACCGGTGGCCCCGCCAACCGGCGCCCGCCGATCTGCGCCACCATGTCCATCTCGCGTTTGGCTTGCTCCACGCCTTTGGCGCGCTTGGCCTCATCGTCCACCAGCCATTGCGGAAAACCAATGGCGTCTTCGACTGTGAGCCCGGAATCCTTGATCTGCTTGCCCAAGTCCTTTAGTGAGCCACCGCCTTGGACGTAAGCTTGGAGTGCCTCGACCCAAGGCTCAATCGCTTCATAGCCGGCCTTGGCGGCGATTTCGACCTCTTTAACAATCCCCAACTTCTGACCGCGCAGCGTCGCCGTATTCAGACAATAACGGAATGGAGGAGCCGGCGGCTGGGCAAGTAGTCCGGCTGTTTCCGCTGCATACCCGGCGCTTTCGCCGAAGACAGCAGCGCCTGCCAGCAGCCCGGCACCGGCCAGGGCCTCACGGCGCGTTAGCTTGTGTGCATTCATTGCCCGCTTGAATAGTCTAAACTGTTCCCGCTGGCCAGAGCGTTTTGCGGGGCGCTCGAGACGGCGATTGGGGGAGTCCATTCTGAGACAGGCGAGACGCCTGCCCTACTTCTTCGGTCGTGTGGCGTGGTTTTGCAGCCAGGCGACGTCGGGGTTGTTTGGGGAAGAATACTGGTCGCTGATGTTGCTGCTTTCCAGGAGCGGCGGCGTGGTGCGGCCATCGCGCCAGCGATGCGTCTCCGAATGCCCGTCGGCGAAGGAGAAGCCACACGCCAGATTGTGGTAGCAGCCGGGCAGATCGTAGAACCCATACGACGCAGGCTGATTGGGCCAGCCGGTCATGCATGGGGCGAAGTTGCCGATGTCGATGCTGTCGGGCCGCATGTCCAGGAAGACGAAGACCTTGGCGGGTCCGGGGTCAGCCAGCTCGGTTTGCTTGAAGTAAAGCTTGTAGCTGGCCGTGTCCAGGAACCCGCTCCCATCCCAGCCGCCGAAGCCCCCGAGGAAGAAATTCATGGACATGCTGCGCACGCGCGGCTTGGCTTGGCCGTCGACGACGACAAACGACCGGTCGGCGGGGCATTTCCAGATGCTGAGGCTCTGGCCGCAATAGGGCCACATCGGGCTCTTGGTGATGTCGTGGTCGGGGTCCCAGTTGGCCGGGTCTTGCGGGTTGTACCATTGGAGATAGCCTGTCACCCACGTGCTCGCGATTGTGGACGAGTCGTAGGGGTTGTCACTGGCATAGAGCAGCCGGTCCTGGTTGTCATCCGAATACATTCGCCAGGCGAGGCACAACTGCCGGTGGTTGGTCAGGCACTGGATGCCCTGGGCCTTGAGCTTGCCTTTGTTAAGCGCCGGGAGCAGCAACGCGGCCAGAATGGCGATGATGGCAATCACGACCAGCAATTCAATCAGCGTGAACCCGCGGAAACTCAATCCGCAGTCACCTGACGGAGTGGGTGGAAGCTGCATTACCTGGGGCATGGTAAGCGACTATAGCCCCGAATCCCGGGCGATTCAATCGAAAGCGGGGGGAGCCAAGCAATGGGTCAACATGGATAACAGTCTTTAGTCCTCACAACACCGGGGCGGCCAGGCTGAAGTAGAACAAGAGGGTGAAGAGGTCAGTGAAGGCGAGCGTTACCGGCCCGGCGGAAATCTTTGGATCGAGCTTCAGCGCGTGCAGGAGCGCCGGAACGCTCAGGCCGAAGAAGCACGCGGCGCACAGCGCGAGCAGAATGCTCGCGCCAATGGTAAAGCCCGCCAGCCCGGCGCCGCGCCACAGCCAGACAATCATCCCCACCATGAGGCCGCAAGCCGCGCCGAGCAGCGCCGCCGTGCCCGGCTCCCGGCGAAACGCCCGGACATACCAGCGGAGGATCGGCGAGTAGCCAATGATGAAGAAGTTGTAGTTGTCGTGGACCATTTCATTGGCGGTCGGGAACCGTTGGCGCAGCGCCTTGAGGATGGAGCGAATTAGCCTTGGGTCCTTCGTGTCAAACCTCGCGACGAAGGCCTGGAGTTGGGTCTCGGCGTCGGTGTTTCGTTTCGAGGGGCGCTGTGCACAGGAGCGTCATGGACCTAACAGCCACCCCAGCCGCCAAATCTCCTCGACAAGCAGCGCCGGGTCTAATGAGACTGCGGCGATGAAGATTTGGTCCTTCTTCCTGGCCTTGACCAGCGTGGCGGTGAATGCGGAGCAGTGGATCCCATTTCATCTGCCCTGGGACGCACCGCCGGACGCGCTCGCTGACGCGCGGTTTCTCCTCGACCCGCCGGCGGGCAAGCACGGCTTCATCCAGGTGCGCGACGGCCACTTCTGGTTGCCAGGGATCGGACGACAGCGCTTCTGGGCCGTGAACGTGTCCGGTGAAGCCAACTTTCCGCCGGCGGAGGCCGCCCCGCGCATTGCAGATCGGCTGGCGAAATACGGCTTTAACCTCGTGCGGATGCACGGACTGGACGCGCCTTGGGGCAACACATTTTTTCGGTGGCATGCGCCCGACACGCAGCACTTCGAGCCGGGCCAGTTCGAGAAATTCGACAATCTGGTCGTCGAACTGGAGCAGCGCGGCATTTACCTCAACCTCAATCTTCATGTCGGCCGAAAATTCACCACGGCCGACGGTGTGGCGCAGGCCGATTGGCTCGGCTACAGCAAGTACTGCGTGATCTTCGACCCGCGCATGATCGAGTTGCAGGAGGATTATGCCCGCCAACTGCTGACTCATCGCAACCTGCGCAGCGGCCGTACCTACGCCGAGGACCCGGCGGTCGTGATTATGGAGTTGACGAACGAGGATTCACTTTTCCTGGCGTGGACCTCCGGTTTCCTGCGCGGCCGGCAAACGACAACTCCCGCCTCCGACTGGTGCGATATTCCGCCGTACTATGGCGAGGAGCTGACGAGGTTTTACAACGAGTGGCTGGCCAAGCGTTATCCTTCGCGCACGGCGCTCGTGCGCGCGTGGCAGGACGGCGCGCGCGCCGCGGGCCCGCAATTATTGCAGCAGGGCACACCGAATTGGGATTTCTCGGCGGGGGAAAAGTCGCCGGCGAAGCTGGAGACAACCAACGGCAGCACGCAAGTGACCATCAACGGTGTGGACGGCACGCCCTGGCATGTGATGCTGACGCAGCGGCACTTGAGACTGCAACACGGGATGAAGTATCGCGTCACCTTTCGCGCGCGCGCCTCGGCTTCGCGCCCGATCGCGGCTGAAGTCTGTCATAACGATCCGTGGCGTGGCTATGGCTCTGCCCAGTGGGATCTCACCGAGCAATGGAAGGACTGCCAGTTCACGTTTACCGCGCCGGAGGGCGACGATAATGCGCGGCTGAGTTTTCAGTTCGGCCAGACGACCGGCATGGTCTGGGTTGCCGACGTGGATCTGCACGAAGCGCCGGTCTTCGGTCTGAGTGACGACGAAGATCCGAGCCGCGGCACGGTGCGCCGGCTCGATCCGACCGAGTTCGGCAGCGCGACCAGCGAGCGGTTCCGCGACGAAGGCCGCTTCTATTTGGAGTTGGAAAAGCGCTACTACGAAACCCTGCGCGGCTTCTTGCGCAAGGTATTGAAAGTGCGCGCGCTCATCGAGGGCACCAACGAGAACTACGGTCTGCCCAACCTTGAAGCGCAGGCGACGCTCGATTTGATGGATTGCCACGCCTACTGGCAGCATCCCGAATTCCCGCATCAGCCGTGGTCGGCCACGGACTGGAGGATCCCAAACACGCCGATGCTTGACGCGCCGGCGCGCTCGACCCTCAGCGCGCTGAGCCGCTCGGCGGTCGTCGGCAAACCCATGGTCGTTAGCGAATACAATCATCCCTTCCCGAGCGACTACGGCTGTGAGATGCCCCTGTTGCTGGCTGCCTACGCCAGCTTGCAGGACTGGGACGCCGTTTATGGCTACACGTTTGGTCACCAGTGGACCGAGCGCGAACTGAGCGGGGACGCCGTGACCGGCTACTTCGATCTCTGCAACGAAGTCAGCAAGCTGGCGCAGATGCCGACGGCTTCGTTGCTGTTCCAACGCGGCGATGTCCGACCGGCGCGCCAGTTGGTGAAGCTGGACTTCGACGAGCACCGGCTCTACGACAGCCTCAAGGAAAAGCGCTGGGATGGTCTGCAGTTCTTTACCGACGGGGAACTCTCACCGTTCTTGCCGCTGGTCCACCGGCTTCGGATCGGCAGCTTTAGCGCCGCGCGCACCACTCGAGCTGCCGACATCGCTTTCCAGGAACCGACCGACCACATTGCCAGCGACACCGGTGAGTTGCTCTGGGACGCGACCGGGAAAGGCACCGGGCGGCTGACCATCAACACCCCGCACACCCAAGCGGCGATTGGGTGGATCGGCGGCCACGCCCTGCGCACCGCCGATGCCGAGTTCCGCCTCACCACACCCTTCTGCGCCGTCAGCCTCACCGCGCTTGATGGCAAACCGCTGTCAGGGTCGAAGAAGATTCTGCTTGTCGCCGCCGCACGCTGCGCCAACACCGGGATGCAATGGAACGCGGAACGCACGAGCGTCTCCAACCACTGGGGCGGCCCGCCGCTACTGATCGAACCGGTCGAAGGTCAAATCCAGCTTCACCACTCCGCGGGCCTGGAGTGGGTGCCCCTCGACGGCGCCGGCCGGCCCGAGGCGGGCAAAGAGACCCGGCTGACACCACGCGATGGCGTCTGCGCGATCCCCTTGGCCGCCGCCGACGCGACCTTGTGGTACCTGCTGCGGCAGCGGTGACGTCTCGCCGCCGGCGGGTTCCCGCTGTCGGTTGGAACTCTCAGGACTCCAAAAGCGGCTTCCATTGCTTGATAGGCGCATTGCCGGGACTATCCGCGCTGGTTCTAGCCCGATCTTCGCTACTGGAGGGTGTATGGTTGCGCAAGTGCCTGAGAATCAAGGATGGCTTGGCAAAGGTCTGTAGCCAATTTCCAACTCTCCTTTCGCCGTGATCCGGGGCGGCGATT
>Ga0182014_10006857_pt1 | contig 12089 bp, 9 predicted proteins | sample 612S2DmetaG_FD_120489 | JGI IMG/M metagenome (GOLD analysis project Ga0182014, IMG submission 120489) | Permafrost microbial communities from Stordalen Mire, Sweden - 612S2D metaG | ecosystem: Environmental > Terrestrial > Soil > Wetlands > Permafrost | place: Sweden: Stordalen | collected... | reverse complement strand
CGCGCATCTTCCCACCTCCCGGTCGCCTGCCTGGCACAGTAGCAGGTTCACGTCACCGTGGGGGTCTTCCTGCGGAAGGCTCTCAGTGAGCCTGAGACGGGGCGTATTTCAGCAGCCTGCTAGTCTCTTCTTTGACAGAGCCCGACAGCACAGGAGAGGAGCCCACGATGAAGCGTTTACTGGTTGTTCTGGTTCTTGCTCTGATCGCGACCGCCGTGGCGGCGGCGCCGGCCTACGCCTATCGGGATCCGCAGGGGGCCGGCTACGCCGCCAGCGCTGCGCAGACCGTCGTCGCCTCCCACGCGAGCAACGCGGGCGTTGCCACTACGCAGGGCAGGACGGTCCACACTTTCGTGATTCACAGCCGCGGCATGGTCTACAGCGTGGCCTCCGCGACTCATGGCGGCGCCACCGCGGCGGCGGTCGCCGCGCTTCTGGCGCTGGTGGCGGGTATCGCCTGCTTTGCGATTCTCGCCGACCGGCGTCGGCCGGTCCCGGCGCAGTCCGGCAGCGAGTCGGCGCGGTACCCGAGCTACAAGTCCGCCGCCGATCGGGGGCGCAAGGCTGCCTGACCGCTGCTTGGCAGAGGGGTCGCCGGCAGGTGAGGGCCCTCTCCTGCGGGTTGCTGGTTGTCGAAACCACAACCTTCAGGGAGGGCTCTCCCGTCGTATCGCTTTACGGCCCCGGCAGCAGGCCCAGGGAGCGGGCCTCATCGACGGCTGCGGCGCGCGAGGCCACACCCAGCTTACGGTACAACGCCTTGCTGTGGGTCTTCACGGTGTTCGTCGACACGCAGAGCTGCTCGGCCATCTGGGCGAGCGACAGATGCGTGGGCAGGAGCGCCAGGACTCGCAGCTCGGCCGGCGAGATCGGCTCCGACTGTGTGCGGCCCTGAAGGCCCAGGCGCAGGCGCTGCAGCCTGGCCTCGAGGATGCCGATATCGGCGCCGGTTCTGGCCACGGCGAGCGCTCGACCGCTCCAGGCGGCGGCTTCTGCGATGTCGCCCGTCTCCAGAAAGCACTCACCGACCATCACGCCCGCGAGCGCTGTCATCCAGGGCACCGTTACCATCGCGTCGGCAATGGCGGCGATCCTGTCTGCCTGCTCGGCGAGCGCGACGTCGCCCGCCCGCGCCAGCAGCCGCGCCTGGGCGAGCAGCAGGGGCAACGTGCGGCGATGACTGCCGAAGCCGAGCTCGACCAGCCGCTCCTCGGCGCGCTGCGCGTACTCCCTGGCGTGGTCCCACTCGCCCCGGTCGCCGGCGATCAGCGATAGCGTCCCCAGCGAGGCGATCTCAATGGCCTGGTTGGCGGCCGCGCCCTCGCGCACCGCGAGCTCGAGGTGGCGCACGGCCCGCGTCTCGACACCTGTCAGCCAGAGAGCCGTGCCCAGGTGACACTGGGCCTCCGCATACCAGTTCGAGCCGGGGCTGCTCTCGAGTCTGGCGGCAAGCTCGGCATCCTGCCGCATGCGGGCCACGCCGTCGGGCGCCAGCGTGGCCCGCAGCAGAGCCTGTGAGCTGCGCAGCGACACGGCGCCGTCGGGCGAAGGACTGTCGTCGACGCGGGTGCGGCAGGCGGCCGGTATCCAGCGCCGCGCCGCCTGCGGATCGCCGATCGCGGAGTACACCCAGCCGGCTGTGAGCGTGAGTTCGACGTGGGCGCGGATCTGCTCGTCGCCGAACGTCTGGAGCATGCGGCGTACGGTCTCGCTCTGGCCACGCTGCCAGTAGCCCGTCCAGCTCGCGGACACAACCGTAGCGGCCCGGTCGTGGTCGCCTGCCTGCAGCAGGTAGCCGATGGCCTGGGGCACGTCGCCCACGTCGAGGTACCACTCGCCGGCTCTGCGACAAAGGTCGGCGACGGCGTCGGGCTCGCGACGTTCGAGCTCGGCCCGCAGAAACTCGCCGAAAAGCTGGTGGTAGCGATACCACCAGTCGCGGTCGTCTTCGGCTGAGATGAAGAGGTTCTCGTCGGCCAGTCGCGCGAGCACGGCCTGAACGTCACGACGGCCGGTCACGGCTTGGCAGAGGGGCGCCGAGAAGCGCGACATGACCGAGGTCCGCAGCAGGAACTCCTGCGTGGCGGAGGTCTGGATGGCGAACACCTCGCTGAGCAGATAGCTCGCGATCTCGTGCACATCGCCGTGCACCGCCGCGAGGGGCTCGTCGGCGGCGCGGCCGCGGATGGATGCGCCAGCCAGCTGCAGGCCGGTCGCCCAGCCTTCGGTTGCGCGCAGCAGGGCGTCAAGGTCGTCGATCGCAAGGGAGACGTCGAGCAGACCGAGCAGCTCCTCGGTCTCGGTGCGGTCGAACGCAAGCTCGGCGCCGCGAAACGTGGCAAGAGCCCCGGCCGCTCGCAGCCGGGCGAGCGGCAGCGGCGGGTCGAGGCGCGTCGAGACGACCATCCCGGCTCCCGCAGGCAGGCTGTCGAGCAGCGTCTCGATGATCCGCCAGCATTCCGGACTGACGACGTGCTGGGCGTCGTCGAGCACGAGCAGAAACGCAGGGGCCGCCATCAGTGCCGCGGCAAGGCGAGGAACGATGCGCTCCCAGACCGGCGGAGCGGCTACCTGGAGGGACTCCCCAAGCGAGGGGTCGACGGGAGCCACCGAGCCGAGAACGGCGATCAGGGCGGTGAGCAGCAGGACACTATCATTGTCACCGGCGTCGAGACGCAGCCAGGCGACGGGCCGGTTCTCGGCTGCGACCCACTGCAGCAACGCCGTGGTCTTGCCCCAGCCGGCGGGGGCCGACAGGAGCACGAGCGGGGCGGTGGAGCGGCTCAGGGAATCGCACAGGACGCGGCGCCTTGCAAGGCGCATATGGGTGCGAGGCGGCCCCAGCCTGGACGGCAGCGGCGAGATGGTCGGCTGAGTCTGCGGCTGTGCCCCTGCAGGCACGGTGCCCGCGTCGATCGCCCTCTCGCCGTCTCTGTCTCCCATGAGTTCCCCGCGGCGCCGGTGCCTGGCCGATCCAGCCTACTAGGCTCGGCTCCGGCTCACAACGTCATTATCATTACCTTCTCACGATAGTGTTCGTGGTACCAGTATGGTGGGCTGCGCGAGGCGACGCCGCGCACCCTGGCCGGTTCCGGGGTGTCGCCGCGGCTGATCGGTGTGACCCGCCCCCGGGGGATGAGGGCGGGACGTCGGCCGCACCCGCGGCGGCGCGCCAATCACCCGCCGCGGGTGACGACCGGCGGCCGTTGCCGGCCTAGTCTCCTCTTTGACAGGTGTCAACCGCATGTGAGAGGAGCCCACGATGAAGCGTCTACTGGTTGTTCTGGTCCTCACCCTGATCGCGACCGCCGTGGCGGCCGCGCCGGCTTTCGCGGCCAGCCCCTTCATCGCTCCGCGCGGCGCCCCCGTCGTCCACCAGGCAAGCGCCGGGGCGGCTACGGTGCCGGCGAGCGTCGCGTTCGCCAGCGCCCACATCCCCCGCGCCGGGAGCGTCGGCTGGGCGGCGACCAAAGGCGCCAGCCCCCAGGTCGCCAAGACCTACAGCCGCGGCATGTCGGTGATCGTGCCCAGCGCAGGTCGGAGCGCGGCGGGCGTGGGCGTCGCGGCGCTGCTTGTGCTGGTCATCGGCGGCGCCGTTTATGCCATGGTCGCCGATCGGCGCCGGCCGGCCTCGGCCATGTCCATCAGTCAGCCGGCACGGTTCTCCAGCTACCAGACCGCAGAGCAGAAGCGCGAGGCTGCCTAGCCAGCGCTTCGCGCCGACCTCGTGACAGGTGAGGACCCTCTCCTGTCGGTTCGTGGCCATCGAGGCCACAACCGCAGGGAGGGTCCTCGTGTCGTGTCGGCAGGCTCGTCTCGACGTTCCTGGTCATCGATCGTGCTGCGATCGCGTGCCGAAACCTTACGGGCAAACGTATGGCAGACGAACGCGGCGCTGCGCTGCGCCACTCCAGGTCACTCGTTGACGCTCCCGCCGCCACCTTGGGCTGGGCGCCGTCCGCCTGTACCATGACGGCCATGTCGATGCACGAACCGACACCAGCCGACGTGGCCGCTGCGCAGCGGGTGCTGGCCTGGTCTTTGGCCCGGCTTGCCGATCGCGAGGCCGTCTTGCCACCAGCCGCGGCGACGACGCTGCCCGGGCTCAGCGGCCGGGGCATCGGCATCGAGGCGGCGATCGAGCTGCTGCTCGGCGTCGTGCTGCCCACCGCCGTGCCGCCCGACCATCCGCGCTACCTGGCCTTCATCCCCGGGACACCGACAGTCGCCTCGGCGATCGCCGACATGGCCCTCCCGGCGGCCACGGTCTACGGCGGCAGCCGTCTCGAGGCCGGCTTGGCCGCCGACGCCGAAGACGCCGTGATCCGCTGGCTGGCCGACGTCGCAGGGTTTCCGGACAGCGCCGGGGGGACCTTCGTCAGCGGCGGTTCGATCGCCACGTTGAGCGCCCTGGTCGCCGCCCGCGGCGAACGCTACCTGACCTCGTCTCGGCAGGTCATCGTCGCCGGCGCCTCGGCGCACTCTTCGGTGGCGGCGGCGGCACACGTCATGGGTTGTGAGTGCCTCGCGGCGCCGCCGGCCGATGACTACGGACGTCTCACCCGCGAGACGCTGGCTGTGGCCCTCGACGGTCGCGACGCCGACAACGTGGTGGCCGTCGTGGCCACCGCGGGGGCCACCAACAACGGCGCCATCGACGACCTTGCCGGTGTTGCCGACCTCTGCGGCGACCGCGGCATCTGGCTGCACGTCGACGGCGCTTACGGTGGCGCCGCCCTGCTTGGGTCTCGGGCTCGCCCCTTGTTCACCGGCATCGAGCGAGCCGACTCCTTCATCGTCGACCCTCACAAATGGCTCTATGCGCCCTTCGACTGTGCCGCCGTGCTCTACCGTGATGCGGCGGCGGTGCGGCGGGCTCTCACCCAGGAGGCCGACTACCTCGACTGGCTGGCGGCGGAGGGTGGCGACAACCCCTCGGACCTCGCCATCCATCTCACGCGGCGCATCCGCGGCGTGCCCCTGTGGGTCTCACTGCAGGCCTACGGCTGGGACGCCTATGCGGAGGCCGTCGACTGCTGCTTTGCGATCGCCGCCTACGCCGCCGAGCAGGTCTCCCGGCGTCCTCATCTGGAGCTCGTCCTCGACCCGGCGCTCACCGTCTTGCTCGTGCGCCGCTGTGGCTGGGGGTCGGCAGACTACGACGCCTGGTCGGCGCAGGCCTTGCAGCGCGGCCTGGCCTTCGCCATCCCCACCAGGCACGCCGGCGAGACCGTACTGCGCCTGTGTTTCGTCAACCCGCTGACGAGCCGCGACGACGTCGATCTCGTGCTTGACGATCTGGGCTGAAGAGCACGGCGGTGGCATAGGGGTCGCGACTCGCTCGGACAGCCGGCCGGAACGGCCGGGACATCGACGGCTGCGGTGGGTCGCCACCGAGGGAACAGAGGATCGAAGGCAGGCGAGGAGACGGGTCGGACAGGCGCTTCACCGCCATATCGGAGAAGCGCCCCAGCACGGGCGGCTGGGCTCGCGTCGTCATGGCCGACTCGGTTGAGCTCTTCGGCACTCGCGCTCTGGTCAAGGTGCGCGGCACCGTAGAAGGTGATGCCCTTCGCAGTTCGTTCATGGCCACGGGCGAGAGGACGCACATGCTGCCGAGCAGTTCAGAACCCGAGGCGCTCCGGCACGAGGATGACGGTGATGCGACCACCGTAGTCCGCTTCGAGCGTGAGTGTCTTGCCGATCAGGCTGCCTGGGCGTCCGAGGCTCTGCATGCGGGCGAACTCGCGCGGCAACGAGTACTCGACGAGACGGCGGCGGGCTTCTTTGAGGTCACGCACGAGCTTCTGGTGGCCCACGACCAGGATCACCGTGCCGGCGGCGTAGGCGTAGGCCCCGAGCTGGCTGCCGGTCCCCGAACCCACGAGGACGATGCCGTCGTCGGTGATGGCGTGGGCGCTGCCCACCATGTAGTCGGGTGCGGCGCCGAGCCTGCGCATCTCGCGGCCCTGCGTCTCGCGATCCATCGCGGCGAGGCGGACCCGCAGCGAGTCGTAGTGGCCCGACTCGTCGATCTCCCGGGTCACGCCCAGCTCGCGCATCGTCTCCGAAAGGGCGCTGTGAACCTCGGCGCCCTCGGGGAGCGCGGCAAGCACGAGGGCGCGCGCGTCCCCGGCGCTCGCGGCGATCTCAGCGGTAAACCCGCGGGCCCTGAGTGCCTCCGCAGTGCGCTCCAGACGGGATCGGTGCGCCGGCCGCTCGAAGTCCAAGTCGGGCGGGCCCGGATCGGGAAGGATCATGTTCACGTCGACTCCTTGCAGTGTGGCTGGGACATCCGGCAGCGACGGCTCATCTCCCAGGAGCCTGCAGCATGCTTCGCCACATCTCCCGGGCCGCGCCGTCGAGTCGCCTTGTCTCGGCGCTGGTGCTAGCGCCCCCGTCGCGAAAGCCAGGTCTCGGCGGCCGCTCCTTCGTCACAGAAGGCCGTCACGCGATTGCGCCCCGCGCCCTTGGCCATATACATCGCCCAGTCGGCCTTGTCGAGGAGCTCGTCGCGGGCGGCGGCGTTCTGTGGAAAGGCGGCCACGCCGATGCTGACCGTGAGCGGCTGTCCGCCCTTGAGAGTCGAGGCCTCGACCTGCGCGCGGATGCGTTCCGCGATGGCCAGCGCCTGCGCGGCGTCCGTGTCGATCAACGCGAGCACGAACTCCTCGCCCCCGTACCGCGCCGCCAGATCCACCCGCCGGCTGCAGGTCTCGACGATCCGCGCGATACGTCCAAGGGCGGCATCGCCGGCCTTGTGGCCGTAGCTGTCGTTGTAAGCCTTGAAGTGGTCGCAATCCAGGAACAGCACGCTCAGCGCACTCTTGCGCCGGCGGGCGCGCCTGAGCTCCTCCTCGAGGCGTTCGTGCAAGTAGCGATGGTTGTAAAGGCCGGTGAGGCCGTCGGTGATCGCCTCGACCTCGGCCCGACTGAAGCGGATGGCCGCCGACTGCAGCATCGCCGCCAGGGCGTGGGAGCGGTCGATCTGCAGGTCTCGGGCGAGCGAGTCCACGACCGGAGCGTCGGCGGTGACCGCCGCGACGATCCTGCCCTTCTCGTCACGCAGCGGGGCGATGCCCGACACCCAGACACCGAAGTCGTCGGCGTTTACGACGTTGGCCACCACCTCCTCCTGGGCGAGCACGCGGGCGAGCTCGTCTTCTGCCAGCCAGGGGTCGCCGCAGCGGGAGACCTCGTTGTCGGTCTCGCCGGTGTCCAGGACGGTGATGCACTGATCGCCCGCCATGGCGAAGCTCGTCACGAAGCGCAGCGGCGGGTGGGCGTCGCGGAACCCGCGCAGCGCGCTCACCATCTCGGCGTAGGGCGCGCGCGCTTCGTCGGCGCGGCTGCGCAGCAGGGCGTGGGCGGCCGGATCGATGAGCTGTGCGGCCTGCTGAGCGAGCGTCGTGACCCACGTCCGCCGGCGCCGCAGGTGTTGCAGGACGCGCAGGAAGGCGGCGACCATCTCGGGGTCGAACTGCGTGCCGGCGCAGCGCCGTAGCTCGGCGAGGCACTGGCGGTAGGTCAGCGCCGGCCGATAGGGTCGCTCGCAGGACATGGCATCGTAGCAGTCGACCACACACATGGCGCGAGCCAGCAGCGGACTGGCCGCGCCGACCAGGCCGTCGGGGTAGCCCTGGCCGTCGAAGCGCTCGTGGTGATGACGCACGCCGGCCACGAGCTCCTCATCGAACAGCGGGCGCACGATCTCCGCGCTGATGCCGGGGTGCTGGCGAATGAGCTCCCACTCTTCGGAGGCCAGCGGTCCCGCCTTCAGCAGGACGCGGTCGGAGACGGCGATCTTGCCGATGTCGTGCAGGAAGGCGACGTTCTCGACCGCCGCGAGGCGCTGGGCGGGCCAGCCCAGCTCGCGGCCCAGCAGCGCCATGTAGGCGGCCACCCGGCTGGCGTGGCCCAGGGTGTAGTAGTCCTTGGCGGAGAGCGCCGAACTCAAGGCTCGCAGGTTGCCGAGGTGGAGGTTCTTGACCTCCTCGTAGAGCTGGGCGTGTTCGAGTGCCAGCGTCACGAGCCGGCCGATCGCCTCGGCTGTGGCGATCTCTTCTTCTGTGAACCGTCGCTCGACATGGTCGAGCAGGTCGACCAGGCCGATGACCTTGTCGCGGGCGATCAGGGGCAGCGAGACACAGCTGCGCTGACCGTAGTTGCGCATCACCTCGCGCTCAGCCTCGTTGAGTCGCGTGTCGTCGAGGCTGGCCACGGTGACGGCGCGCCGCGTCTCGACGGCCAGCCGCTCGCCGGTCCAGTCCCTCAGGCGGAACTCATGGCCCACCCAGGTAGCGTCGTAGACGCCGTCGAGGGCGGCGGCCACGCAGACCATGCGCTCGGCGCCCTCGAGCCGGTAGATGTCGCAGTCGGGGATGCGCAAGGAGGCGCTCAGGCGCCGCGCGGCCGATTGCAGGACCTCGCCGATCTCGAGGGTCGAGGCCAGCTCGAGGCTCGTGTCGAGCAGCAGCTGGTAGCGCTTCTCGGCGCCGTCGAGGCGCCGTTGCAGCTCGGCAGAGCCGTGATCGCCCACTTGCGACGCGAGAGCCTCGAGGTCGTCAAGCAGGAAGCGGCGCTGGTTGCTCGGCGTGCGCCGGCAGACGAGCTTGCCGGAGTCGGCCCAGCGGCGCACGGTGTTCACGCTGACGCCCAGCAGGTCGGCAGCCTGCTGCACGCGCAGCCATGGGGAGCTCGAAGCCTTGACGCTCATCCTTAGCGATATCGGCAGGGGAGAGCGATTCCTAACCAACTCTGCCAGTCACGGCGGCAGCCGACTCGGCCCGGACGGGGAGCCCTGCGGGTGGTTTCGAGCGGCGCAACCCCGCGGCCAGACGGTGCGCGAAAGGACGGGGCCTCTCGCTGGTCGGTTGAGGTCGACGATCGATCCATCCTCTGCCCGAATCCTCAGGAACCGCCCGGCGAATCGCAAGCTTAGGCCTCTACGCTCCTGGCATCGTCACCGCTCAGCGGGTGGCCGGCAAGCGAAGGTCGGATCGCCTCACTGAGCGGGCACCGTCGTCGCGTGTAGGGAGGTTTGTCGTGAGAGAACTGGACTTCGCAGAGGTGCGCGCCGCCGGACTGCCCGCGATCGTCGAGCTGGCACAGGTGACCTACGAGTACCGGCCCCTCCCTGATGATGTCGCCGTCTACCTCGCTCCTGCCCGCCGGCCCTACATGGGCACGACCCATCGCATGCCCGCAACGGGCTGGGTTCACCGGCAGGGCTGCGTCTGCCCCTACTGCCGGACGCGGGTGCAAGCCCTGCCGTGAAGCCCGATGTCGCCGCGTCGCCGCCGCGGCGTGAACTGCGGCCGGCCGTCGCGCGGGACAGACGATTCACAGCGAGTTCACAGCGGGCTCCGAGCTGCCGTTCAGCCGGCGGTGCGATACTGCATGGCAGGAGGTGGTCAAGAGTGGATTCGGACAATGCGGCGAAACGCATCCTGGTCGTCGACGACGAGCCGTCGATCGTCGACGCTGTGGCTACGTCGCTGCGCTACGAAGGATTCGACGTGGATGAGGCGGCTTCGGGGCGCGCCGCCCTGGACTCGGCCAAGGAGCGATCCCCCGACCTGATCGTGCTCGACATCATGCTGCCCGACTTCGACGGCCTGGAAGTGACACGGCGGCTGCGGGCGCTGGGCATCGAGGCCCCGGTGCTCTTTCTGACGGCGCGCGATTCCCTGCGCGACCGGATCGCCGGGCTCTCGGTCGGCGCCGACGACTACGTCACCAAGCCGTTCGCCCTGGCCGAGATCGTCGCCCGCACGCGGGCGATCCTGCGCCGCACATCGGGCGCGCCCGAGAGGGACCAGTCGCTTTGTTTCGCCGATCTCGAGATGGACGAGGCCGTCCACGAAGTGCGCCGGGCCGGTGTGCCGATCCAGCTGACCGTCACCGAGTACAACCTGCTGCGCTTCTTTTTGCTGAATCCGCGCCACGTGCTGTCGAAGATGGAGATCCTCGACCACGTCTGGCATTACGACTTTCAGGGCAACGCCAACGTCGTCGAGACCTACGTCGGCTACCTGCGCAAGAAGCTCGATCGGTACGGACCGCAGCTCATCCACACGATCCGCCAGGTCGGCTACATCCTGCGCGAAGACACCGTTTAGGGGCGCGGGGTGTCGCTGCGCGGCCGTCTGCTGCTCGCCGTCGGCGCCGTCGCCCTGGTCGCGCTGGTCGCGGCCGACGTGACGACGTATTCGCTGCTACGGTCGTTCCTCTATTCGCGCGTCGATCAGACCCTCGACACCATCTACTTCTCTGTCGCACCCCGGCTGCAGGGAGCTCGCGTGCCGCCGTCGGGTTCGCTGCGCAACCCTCCCCAGCCGTCTCCCGGTTCCCTGGCGAGTCTGGCGCCGGGCACGTTCGTGCAGGAACGCTCCTCGACGGGAGCCATCGTGCCCAGCATAGGCCAGCCGGCGATCGCGCCGGGCGGCAAGACCTTCACGCCGCGCTTGCCGGCGCGCATCGCTACGTCCGCCGCTCAGGACCGCGGTGGTTCCGCCGTCTACTTCACCGTGAGCTCCACGCAGGGGGGCGGCCCCCAGTTTCGCGTGCGCGCCGCCACACTGGAAGGCGGACGCCAGCTCATCGTCGCCACGCCGCTGGGCGACACCGTCGGCACATTGCAGCGCCTGCTGGCAGTCGAGCTTGCCGTGACGGCCGCCGCCCTGCTGGCCGCCGGCCTGCTCGGCTGGTGGCTGGTGCGCGTCGGTCTGCGGCCGCTGCGTGCCATGGAGCGTTCGGCGGACGCGATCGCCGCCGGCGAGCTCGATCAGCGCGTCGCCGGCGAGAACGACAGGACCGAGGTGGGGCGGCTGGCCCGCGCCCTGAATGTGATGCTGGAGCGCATTCAGACGGCGTTCGTCGAACGGGACGCCACAGAGGCGGATCTGCGCGCCTCGGAGGAGCGCATGCGCCACTTCGTGGCCGACGCGTCGCACGAGCTGCGTACACCGCTGGCGGCGGTCTCGGCCTACGCCGAGCTGTTCGAACGTGGAGCCAGCCAGCACGAAGCCGACCTGGGCCGCGTCATGAGCGGCATCCGCGCCGAGAGTGGTCGCATGAAGGCGCTGGTCGAAGATCTGCTGCTCCTGGCCAGACTCGACGAAGGTCGCCCCATCGAGATGGAGCCTGTCGAGCTCGTCGGCCTGGCCGCCGAAGCGCTGCAGACGGCCCAGACGGTCGGCGCGGCCTGGCCGGTGCGGCTCGACGCCCGCCGGCCCGTCGAGATCATGGGCGACCGCGATCGCTTGCGCCAGGTGCTGGACAACCTGCTCGTCAACGTGCGCACGCACACGCCGCCGGGCACCTCGACGACGGTCACGCTCTCGCTGGTCGACGACGTCGCCGTGGTGGAGGTCGCAGACGACGGTCCCGGGCTCGACGGCGAGCAGGCGGCCCAGGTCTTCGAACGGTTCTACCGGGCCGATCCCTCTCGTTCCCGCGTCCACGGAGGGGCGGGCCTGGGTCTTGCCATCGTCCAGGCCATCGTCACTGCTCACGGCGGCACGATCAGCGCCGACGCCGCGTCCGGCGGTGGGGCGCTCTTCACCATTCGCCTGCCGGCCGCGTAACTGCGCAGATCCGCGAGCGGACGACTCGAGGCACGCGACCACCGGTTCACGGCACGATCGCCGCGCCGGTCCTGTCCGCCGCGCGAGTCACAGCAAGTTCCCAGCGCCATCGCTGCCCGGCCACAGGCTCACCAGGTAGTACTTGCCATGCACTCACGAGACGCTTCGGGCCGTACGGCGACACGGGGCCTGCAAACGACGTCGCGACCAGCGCGAAAGGAGCGCAGTGAAGAACGGTTCGGGCCGGCTGCCACAGCGTCTGCGCGACGCGCGACCGTCACGGCGCTCGACTCCTGCGCGCACATCCCGCGCGCAGCGCCGGCCGTGAGCAGCTCCGACGTCATCCTCGCCGCCACCGCCATCGCGCGTACCTACCGTCGCGGCGACATCGCCCTGCCGGTCCTCTACGGTCTCGATCTGCAGGTCCGCCGCGGCGAGTGGGTGGCCTGTACGGGGCGCTCCGGATCGGGCAAGTCGACCCTGCTGCACGTGCTCGGTCTG
>Ga0182014_10006856_pt1 | contig 12089 bp, 14 predicted proteins | sample 612S2DmetaG_FD_120489 | JGI IMG/M metagenome (GOLD analysis project Ga0182014, IMG submission 120489) | Permafrost microbial communities from Stordalen Mire, Sweden - 612S2D metaG | ecosystem: Environmental > Terrestrial > Soil > Wetlands > Permafrost | place: Sweden: Stordalen | collected... | reverse complement strand
CCGCGCGGCCACGTCGATGGGAAATCCCCGCATAGTCCCTTCCGTATCCACATGCGTGTAGAGGAATGCGGCCGCATACGGCTCGAGCTGCGGAATTGCCTCGTCCGGCGTGAGTTCCACCTGCGCCTTCCAACCCTTCACGGCAATGCGCCCATTCTTCGTGTCGATCCCGGCCACCACCCGTTCCGCGCCCACGCCCGCTGCAAGCTTCGCCGCAAACTCCGTGTTCACCGTGCCCTCAGCCGAGAAGAGCGCCGACCCAATGATCACGCGTTTCGCGCCCGCCTCCAACACCTGCCGCGCCCGCTCGACCGTGTGAATGCCGCCACCAGCCTGTACGGGTAGCCGCTTGGCAATCTGCTCCACCAGCGCGGAGTTCTCGCCCTGCCGCATCGCCGCGTCCAGGTCGATCAATTGCACCAGCGGAAACCGCGAAAACTTCTCGATCCAGTATTCAAAATCGTCAAACGCCAGGCGCAGTTTCTCGCCCTGCACCAGTTGCACAATGCGCCCGCCCAGCAAATCAATCGAAGGAATCAGCATGGCAGCCTCACCGGTACTCCCGCCTGCGCCAGCTCCTCTTTGAGCGACCGCGATGTCGAGACGCCGAAGTGAAAAATGCTCGCCGCCAGCGCCGCGTGTGCCTGTCCGCGCCCGAAGACATCGGCAAAATGCGCCACCGTGCCCGCGCCGCCCGAGGCAATCACGGGAATGCCCACGGCTTCGCTCACCGCCGCGGTCAGTTCACAGTCAAATCCCGCGCGCGTTCCGTCCGCATCCATCGAGGTCAACAGAATCTCACCCGCGCCGCGCTCTTCGGCCTCGCGCGCCCACTCCACCACTCTTCGCCCCGCCGGCTTGCGCCCGCCGTGTACGTACACCTGCGCCTCGCGCACCGGGTCAGCAGCCCCGGGATCGCGCCGCGCGTCAATCGCCACCACCACCGCCTGCGCGCCAAAACTGCTGCCGATGGCGCTGATCAAATCCGGGTCGGCCAGTGCCGCGGAGTTGATGCTCACCTTGTCCGCGCCCGCTTCGAACACCTGTTCCGCGTCGCGCGCCGACTTGATTCCTCCGCCCACGCAAAACGGCACAAACAATTCGCGCGCCGTCCGCCGCACGGTATCGAGCAGCGTCTGCCGCCCTTCGTGCGTCGCCGTAATGTCGAGCAGCACAATCTCATCCGCGCCCTCGCGCGCGTGTCGCGCCGCCTGCGTCGCCGGGTCGCCCGCGTCGATCAGGTCGATAAACTGCACGCCCTTCACCACGCGCCCCGCATGCACGTCGAGACAAGCAATAATGCGCTTGGTCAGCATAGCTAACTCCTAACCACAAGGGAGGCGGCGAGGTCGTTGAGCTCAGTGCGCTGAGCAGAGGACAAGATATTCGTGGGAAAGAACAGGAAACGGCGTTTGTCGATATAAAACATCGTGACTTTTTCATCCTGAGCAAAACGTACTATTGCTTTCCAAAAGATCAGCCCTTCACTTACACCAGGGTTTTGGGTGCGAATGCCTTCCCTGTCGATTTCTGCGCAAAAGGTCGGGACCTTCGTGGGGTTTGGGAAAATGCGCTTGAAGCATATGCGTGCATCGAAATATCGTGCGACAGGCAACGCAAAAGATAACACAATAAGGCCAATCTCAATGGCAATAAGGTCAGATCGCAGCTCGGTCTTTCGGCCAGGAATGGAGACGGCAATCAACCCGGCAATTGCCAGAATGGGTATGCCAACCCGCAACAGAATGACTCTAAGTCGCCTTCCGAGCGTTTGGCGCATGTGGATTCGCAGTGCTGCTTTGTAATCCGCTAGTGTAAGCGTATATTCAAGCTTCATCTTTCTATCTCCAGAAAATTCCGCAAAATCTTCAGCCCTGTCGCGCCGGATTTCTCCGGGTGAAATTGCACGCCCATTACGTTCGCGCGCTCCACGGCGGCCGCGAACGGCTCAATGTATTGCGTTACTGCGGCCGTATCCGCCGTAACCGGTCCTTTGTAGGAATGCGTGAAGTACACAAATTCGCCCGGCTCGACACCGGCGAGCAATCGCGATCCCGCGCGCACTTCGAGCGAATTCCAGCCGACGTGCGGAACTTTTTCTGTGCTTTCGGCAAACCGCGTGCAGGATTCTGAAAATGCCCCGAGCCCGGGCTGCTGCGGAGCCTCGGTCGATCCCGCGTAGAGCCACTGCATTCCAACACAAATGCCCAGAAAAGGCACGCCCCGCGCTATGGCCGCGCGAATTGCGCCCGTCAGTCCCGTCTCATCCAGCCGCTCCGTCGCCGCAAAGTGTCCCACTCCCGGCAGCACGATGCGCTCCGCCGATTCGACCAGCGACAAATCGCCATCCGTGACCACCGGCTCCGCACCCAGATGCTTGAGCGTCTTCAGCACCGACGTCAAATTGCCGGCCTTGTAGTCGATCACCGTAACGTGCATCAGAGCAGCCCCTTCGTCGACGGCAGCATCTCGCCCAACTGCTTATCCCTGGAGCAGGCCACGCGCAACGCCCGCGCAAACGCCTTGAAAATTGCCTCAATCTTGTGATGGTTCGAGCGTCCGTACATGGTCTTCACGTGCACGTTGGCACGCGCCCCACGGGCAAAGCCCTCAAAGAAATCCGTGACAAGCTCGGTCTGCAAATCGCCTACGAGCCGCGTCCGCACTTTGGTGTCGACAGCGAAGGCCGCGCGTCCGCTCAGGTCCACGGCGGCGATGGCCAGCGTCTCATCCATCGGCATCACAAAGTAGCCGGCGCGCAAAATGCCGCGCTTGTCGCCCAGCGCCTTACCAAACGCCTCGCCGAGCGCGATCCCCACATCTTCCACCGTGTGATGCTGGTCCACATCCAGGTCGCCGTCGCACTGCAATTCCAGATCGAAGGCGCCATGCCGCGTAAACAGCTCCAGCATGTGATCGAAAAATCGAATGCCCGTAGAGATCTTGTACCGGCCGCTTCCTTCGATGGTCAGATCCAGCTCGATACGCGTTTCCGTCGTGACGCGCGCAATGGTTGCCGTGCGCACGCCCGCGCGCCCTGCAGTTTTCTTGCTTTTGCTTGTCGTCATCGCGTCTCGCCTCCGCGCCGCAGTGCGGCCAGCGCCTCGTTCAGGGCCGTTACGGCCTGACCCATCTGTTCGCGCGTTCCGATCGTAATGCGCACTCGGCCCAAGCAGCCCGAATCGCTCGAGCGGTCGCGCACCAGCACTCCCGCGGCGCGCATCAAGCGCACGAACTCGGCGTGCCGCGCGCCGATTTCTACCAATATAAAGTTCGCCCGGCTCGGCCAGCGGCGGACTCCGGCAGCATCCAGCGCCGCCTCAAACTCCGTGCGCGCGGCCAGCACCTCGCCCACGTACCAGTCGAGATAGCCTACGTCCGCAAGCGCCGCCTGCAGGCACACCAGCGCCAGCGAGTTCACGCTGTACGGCGAAAGCACGCGCCGCACCCATCGCATCAATTCCACCGGCCCGGCCAGTAGTCCCAGGCGCAATCCGGCGAGGCCGTACGCCTTCGAGAACGTGCGCGCGACAATGAGATTCGGCACCGTACCCACCAGGTCCATCACGGTTTCGCCGTGAAAGTGAAAATACGCCTCGTCCACCAGCACCACGGCTTGCGGCGCGCGCCGCGCCAGTTCCAGTAACTGCTCGCGCGTGGCTGCCGAGCCCGACGGGCTGTTGGGATTGGCAATCGCAACCACTTTGGTGCGCGGCGTAATCGCCTTGAGCAGCCGCTCAAACGGAAACTGCAAGTCGTCCGCGGCCTCGACAGTCACCACGCGCGCATCGGTCGCCGAAGCGTACACCTCGTACATGGTGTACGTGGGCACGGGCAGCAACAGTTCATCGTCCGCTTCAAGAAAAGTCTCGAAGAGCACGTGAATCGCCTCATCCACGCCATTGGTCAGCGCCACCTGTTCCGCCTTCAGGCCCAGGTGCGCGGCCACCATTGCCTCCACCGGCTCGCGCTCGGGATAGCGCGTGAGCGAGCCCGCAGAAACCGCCGCCAGCGCTTCCTTGACTTTTGGTGAACAGGCCAGCGTGTTCTCGTTGAAATCCAGCCGCAGCGTGTCGCGGCTGCCGAGAGGTGGGTGATACTCCTTCATCGCCTGCACACGCGCGCGCGGCGCCGGAGAACTGGTTGTCAGTGCGTCAGCCACGGGACCTCCCTTCGCGAGCGGATTTCGCGCCCAGGCGTTCGCGGATCGCCTCGGCGTGACCGATCAGCCCCTCGGCCTCGGCCAGCAGCGCGGCCTTCGGCCCCAGTTCGCGGACGCCTTCTGCCGTGTACTCCTGCACCGTGATCAGCTTTACGAAATCGTTCACGCTCAACCCGCCGCGCACCCGCGCCATGCCGCCCGTGGGCAGCGTGTGATTCGGTCCTGAGATGTAGTCACCCATGGGCTGCGCCGACCAACGGCCCACAAACACCGATCCGGCATTCTCGACCCACGCAAGATCGCTCGCCGCATCTACGGTCAGGTGCTCGGCCGCGAGCCGGTTTGTGATCGTGCGCGCCTCTCGAACCGAGCCCGCCACAATCACCAGGCCATTTCGCTTCAGCGCCTCGCGCGCCACAGCATTTTCGCGGCTCCGTATCTTGGTCTCTGCGATGACCGCTCGCGCCAGCTCTTCGCGCGTGGTGACAAAGATGGCCAGCGCCTCCGGATCGTGCTCCGCCTGCGCCACCAGATCCGCCGCAATGTCCTCGGCGCGACCGCGTTCGCTTGTCACCACAATCTCCGTGGGTCCGGCCAGCATATCGATCGCGCAGTCAAACGCCACCAGCCGCTTGGCCGCAGTCACGTACAAATTCCCCGGCCCCACGATCTTGTCTACGCGCGGCAGTATCGCCGTTCCGTAGGCCAGCGCCGCCACCGCGTGCGCGCCGCCCAGCCGGTAAAACTCCGTAATGCCCAGCAAGTGTGCCGCTGCAAAAGTCTCCGGAGCGGGCTTGGGCGAAACCACGACAATGCGCTCCACGCCCGCCACCTGCGCCGGAATCGCCGTCATCAGCAGCGTTGAAGGCAACGGATGCCGTCCGCTGGGCACGTAGCAGCCGACCGATCCCAGCGGCCGCACCAGCTGGCCGGTCTTCAGGCCCCGCACCGGCGCAGCGCTCCACGAACTCGGCATCTGCCGTTTGGCGAATCCACGAATCTGCGCGGCCGCCGTGCGCAATGCATCGCGCAATGCAGGATCGAGCGCCTTCCACGCCGCGGCCATCTCCTCGGGCGTCACGCGCAGCGCATTCGGCCCGCTCAGCCCGTCGAATTCTGCCGCATAGCGCAACAGCGCGCGATCGCCGCGCTTGCGCACACCGGCCACAATGCGCTTCACCGCGGGCAGCACCGCATCCAGCGCCGCGCCGCCGCGCTGTTCGAGGGCCGCCAGCGTCTCCGCCGCGGCCTGGCTCCCGAGTCCTTTCGTCCGGATCAGCTTCATCGCTCCCTCAGGGGCTAAAGCCCCGTCGCTGAATAAGCATCGTTCGGCACGACTGAAGTCGTGCCCTGATACAAGACTCAACTACGGCAGCAGTACAGCAGACGCGAAAACCAGGCCTACAGCACCACCTTGTTCAGCGGGTACTCCACAATTCCGGCTCCGCCCGCCGCTTTCAGCCGCGGAATCACGTCGCGCGCCACGCGCTCTTCGAGAATCGTGTTCACGGCCACCCACTCCGAATCGCTCAACTGCGAAACCGTGGGCGAATTCAATGAAGGCAATACCGCCAAGACCGCCTGCAGGTCGTCGCGCTTCACGTTGAGCATCAGCCCCACCTGAGCCTGCGCGTCAATCGCGCCCCGTAGCATGGTGGCAAGCTGGTCGATCTTCTGCCGCTTCCACGCGTCGGCCAGCGCGGCCTTGCTCGCGATCAGGTGCGTCTCGCTCTCCATCACCGTATCGATGATCTTCAGGTGGTTGGCCTTCAGCGAGCTGCCCGTCTCCGTCACTTCCACAATGGCGTCGGCCAGCATCGGCGGCTTCACTTCCGTCGCGCCCCAGCTGAACTCCACCTTCACGTTCACGCCCTTCGCGGCAAAGTAGCGCTTGCTGGTCTCCACCAACTCGGTCGCAATAATTTTGCCTTCCAGGTCTTCGGCCTTCTCGTAGCTGCTCGATTCCGGCACCGCGAGCACCCAGCGCACTTTGCGCCGGCTCTGCTTGGCATAAGTCAGTGTGGTCACGCTCACCGGTTCGAGTCCGCTCTCCACCACCCAGTCGATGCCCGTCAGACCTGCGTCCAACACGCCGTGATCCACATAGCGCGCCATCTCCTGCGCGCGAATCAGCATGCACTCGATCTCGTTGTCGTCAATCGACGGAAAATAGGAGCGGCCGTCAGCGTAAATGTTCCACCCCGCGCGCTTGAACAGCGCAATGGTCGCGTCCTGCAAACTGCCCTTGGGAATCCCCAGTCTCAGTTTGTTAGCCACGGCTCACCTCCGCGCTGATTGCGATCGGTTTCGTGAAGCAGCTCACCGTGCCCTCGTGACACACCAGCCCGTCGCCTTCCACCTCTACGCGAAACAGCAGCGCATCGTTGTCGCAGTCGGTCGCAGCCGAAATCACGCGCAGGCGGTTGCCGCTGGTCTCGCCCTTCATCCACAGCTTCTGGCGCGTGCGGCTCCAGAAGGTCACAAACCCGGTCTCCTGCGTCTTCGCGTAGCTTGTCGCGTTCAGAAAACCCAGCATCAGCACCTCGCCGGTACGCGCGTCCTGCACGATCCCCGGCACGAGGCCATCCATCTTCTCAAAATCAATCGTCGGTAGAGTACTCATCTTCGTTTTTGTTTCCCTTCAGATTTTGGTTGGCACATGAAAAAGCCCACCAGCGTCTCGCCGGCGGGCTTGTGTACTTCCTTCTGATCTCTCTGGCCGATTACTTCAGGCCATGGCAGTCCGCCGGCATGGATGTCCCATGATGATGGTGGTGCCCGTGATGGCGGAGGCTCTGCATCTATTTCCAAACTACGTGCAAATCCCCCGCGCTGTCAAATCCTTTTCTTGCCGCCGGCCCATGGGCAGGCGGAAAATGAATGCGTGCAACTCCGCAAGCCATGCGCGGTGCTCTTCGCCGCGCTCCTCATTCTTCTTCTGGCCGTGAGCCTGCGCGCCGTCCCGGGCCTTGCGCAGTCCGGCGCGCCGCAAGCTGCGCCAAAATCCAAACCCGCTCCGCCACCCGCGGCGCGCATCGACATCAACCACGCCAGCATGGAGGAACTGCTCAAGATTCCCGGCATGACGCCCGCCTGGGCCGGCCGCATCGTCCGCTTCCGCCCCTACCGCACCAAGCTGGACCTTCTCGATCATGGCGTGCTTCCCGGCGACGTCTACGACCGCATCAAGGATTCGATCGTCGCGCACCGCGACGAGCAATGACGGCAGCGCCTCAGTCCCTCAGTCCTTTAGCCCCGCAGCTCCGCCTCCTTGCTCCCTCGCTCTCTTGTTCCCTTGGTCCCTTTGTCCCTACCTTCTGTACACTGGTCGTGAACAGGAGGCATTCCCATGCAAACCCGCATTCTCGGCACCACCATGCCGGTCCTCGAAGTCGATCTCAATCCCGATGAGAGTGTGTTTTCTGAGAGCGGCGAGCTCTCGTGGATGACCGCTTCGATCGGGATGACCACGCATACGCAGATGGGCGGAGGCGGCGGTTTCTTCGGCGTCCTCAAGCGCGCCGCCGCCGGCGCCAGCATCTTCATGACCGAGTACCGCGCCGTTCAATATCCAGGCTCGGTTTCCTTCGCCACCAAAGTCCCCGGCCACATTGTGCCCGTCGAGCTCGGCCAGGGACAGGAGTATCTGGTGCACCGTCACGGCTTCCTCTGCGCCACGCCTCAGGTCACTATCACGTTGGGATTTCAGCAGTCGCTCGGCGCAGGCATCTTTGGCGGCGACGGATTTCTGCTGCAGCGCATTGGCGGCATGGGCACTGCGTGGCTCGAGCTCTCCGGCGAACTCGTCCAGAAAAACCTCGCGCCGGGCGAAGTCCTGCGCGTGCATCCCGGCCACGTCGGCGCGTTCCAGGCCTCGGTCGGCTTCCAGATCACCATGGTTCCCGGCATCAAGAACATGATCTTTGGCGCCGATGGAATCTTTCTCGCGCAGTTAGTCGGTCCCGGCGCAGTCTGGCTGCAGACGCTCCCCATCTCGCGTCTTGCCCACCAGATCTACGAATATTTGCCTAAGGCTCCGGCGGAACAGGCGGGCGGCGCCGGATTGCTGGGCGGCATCGTCGGTTCGATCATCACCGGAGGCCAATAAAAACCCGCGGAGTTAGTGGTGCTAGCGTGGTTACTGCCGAATAACTCCGCTAGCGCCGCTAACTCCGCTAACCCCGCTAACTAGCAAGGATCGCCTCGTATGAATCAACCCGCGCCAAACTCCGCGCAAAGCATTCGCGGCCACATCGTCTTTGCTTTCGCTTTTGCCTTTGCGATCTACGTCGCGTGGCTGTTGCGTAGCGTCCTGGTCCTGCTTTACGTCTCCGCGCTTTTCGCCGTCGTGCTTACGCCGGTGGTGCGCGCCACCTCGCGGCTGCGCATCGGCCGGTGGCATCCATTTCATGGCGCCACGGCCATCTTTTTCCTCTTGCTCATTGTGGCCGGCGCTCTCACGGCCTTCGGCTTTCTCGCTCTGCCGCCCGTCATCCGCGATCTGCAGGCTCTCAACGGCGAAATACCCACGCGCCTTCCCGCGCTGCTCGCCCGGTTCAAGCAAATTCCCTTCGTGGGCGGCCTGAACTCCGCTGAACTCATCTCCTCGATTCAGGGCTCCTTCAGCAATGCCGCCGCCGGGTTGCTGCTCTCGCTCAGCAACTGGGCCGGCGTGCTCGTTCAGGTCGCCGCCGGTTTTGTGCTCACGCTCTATCTCATCCTCGAAGGCGAGGACGCTTACCGCTGGTTTCTCTCGTTTCTTCCTCCGCAGCCCCGCCACCGTCTCGACGTCACGTTGCAACGCGCCGCCGCACGCATGGAAAAGTGGCTTATCGGCCAGGCCAGCCTCATGCTCATCCTGGGAGTGGCCAGCACTATCCTCTACCTCTCGCTCGATGTCCGCTACGCCTACGGCCTGGGCGTGCTCACGGGCCTGTTCAACGTGATTCCTGTGCTAGGCGCGGCCGTTTCCATCGTGCTCGCGCTCCTGGTGGCAGCCATCGACTCCTGGGGCCGCGTGCTCGGCGTGGCCATCTTCTTTCTCGTCTATCTTCAGATCGAGAACTCCTGGCTCATTCCCCGCATCATGAAGCATCGCGTCCAGCTGCCCGCGCTTGCCATCCTCGTCGCGCTGCTGCTCGGTTCCGCGGTCGAAGGCGTCGTCGGCGCATTGGTCGCCATCCCTACCGCCGTGCTTGTCGCCGTGCTGCTCGACGAGTATCTCGTCAAAAAGAGCGAACAGTAAAATCTTGCCGCGATTCCGCCCGTAGGCTAATGCGCAGTCGTAAACGGCTATTCGTGATGGTTTTTCGGCAGCCCAATTCGAGACAGGAAATTGGAAAACCTGGCACAAAAATGCTCTAGATATTGTGGGCCGAGCCTACAGCGTCGTTGACATTGTCCATCCAGTTGAGCGTAAAGCTCAGCTGTGGGTATTGCGAAGTACCGTTTAAAATCGATGCCCATCGCACCAAGTCCGTCGCCGAGTGCGTCCTCGTTTGCCCCGACGGCGCGCAGAAACTGATAACGCTCTATCTTGTTATGGCGGAATTGTTGGTTCGAGTCGCCTTGACCTCTAACTGTAACCCTAATTTGCGTTTCTGCGGAGACCTCGCACAGGAGGACGGTCGGTAACAGCTTGGTGTCAAAGCGGTCCGCAGTGGCACCGTCGATTCTCAGCTCTTCGCGTCTGTTGAAGTCCTGCTCAAGATCACAGTCCTGCGAAACGATTATCGCCAACTCATGGTTGATCGGAGCAACTTCGACGCCATCCGGATTATTCAGACTCTCGATAGTAATGTTGTGCTGGTGCACGCCCGACAGGATTTCGGTTTGACGCAGTGGTCCGTCTTCAAGGGAAGGGATATAGAAGATTGGTTGATTCGGCTCGGCTGCATCCGTTCGGGCAATTGCGAGACCTGCGGGGGCCGCTAGCTCGGGTGTAGGCTCCCCTGCGCCCGTCTGATTTGGGTCGGCATTTGCGTGCGATGGCGGCGCATCCCCGTTCATTCTTTGGTCCCATCCAACTACTCTGCCTCAATCTGAAAGCCACTCTGCTTAGTCGCCGGTCTCATTTTCGCCTTCATTCGGGGCAAGGCTGATGGCGGCAACAATGTGAGTGGGCGAAAGGTGTGGTACTCAAAGATCTCGCCGAGCGCGCGGCATGATTCTTGCAGCCCGGGCTGGGGCATGGCGTGCAAGAGAATGTAGGCTGCAAGTAGATACAGAGTCGCCTCATCGGGGGGTTGCGTAGTTTCGCCCGTGCGCGTCACGGCCCACGTGAATTGCGCGTCTTTCGTCTCGCGAGTCCCAAGTCTGGTGCCTCCCACCATAAAAATGCTTCCAGATGGGCTCGGTGAAACCACCTGACTAGCTAATTGGATCTGGCTGCATAGCTTCGTGAAGTCGATCTGCAATGCAAGCCCGGAAGAAGTACCAAGATCGCTTGTTGAAGTATTGGAGGGCATCGAAGGCATTTTGCGGCTCCGTTCGTGATTGGGTGGAAAAATCCGCGTCGAAAATGTAGCATTTTTCGCCGACCGGTGGGACCGGCTGAAGGCCGTGCTGTAGAAGGACCTGGGTCTCTTCCTTCTGAAGCTTGAATACGAACTGGTTCCAGCAAGTGTCCAATACCGGCTCCAGCGACGTATGGATTACTCCAACAATTCCGGGCAATAGGAGATCGTGCCAAGGAACTTCCGAAAGCCCAAGACGCTTGCGTGAAATCACATCCCGGTATCGCAATCCAATCCTTAGCAGAAACTGAGGTTCGTAAATCCGAAGTAAGGCTTCGAACGGCCCACGCAATTTTTCTCGGAATTCATTCCACCGCGTGTATTTCTGACAGGTCAGAGACAGCGAGCCCCTCGTTAGAGCCAGGGACCAATTCCCATCCGCGCTCGAAAATGTGAACGTTTTTGCCATTGGTAGAACATTCGCGGACTGAAACAACTTGGCCACCTCTGGAGGTGCAAGCGAGATCGGATTCACCTCGTTAAAAAGTGGGAACTCCCCGGCGAGCGCATCCTGGAAGACTGCCGGTATCTCCGTGTCAATGCGGAGTGTCGGGGGGAATCGAACCTCCGCAAGGACAGTCTCCAGGGGGTTCTGCCGGTAGCGGACCTTGGGAAACTCCTCGAATAGAGCCTCCTCTCGTTCCTCCGCTATCTTCGACAAGCTTTCGGGGATGGGCGCAGTTGCCATTGGCAGGATTATCGGCTATTATCCCGCCCCCATACAAGAGGGTCGTGTATGGAGAGGTTGCCGGTTCCGATTCGGGCCGCATGCTCGCCGAACGCCGAGGGGCGGGCGATGGCCGCTGAGTTTGTGCTTCGCCATAGGGCAGGCTGAGAGCTGGACCATCTCGCGATACGTCCGTCACGGCGCATGATACCTGGGCTGCTCGCGGTCCCTCAGCAGTGACAATTGACAGCTAAGCCGCCGGCACGCGCATCGCTTCCAGAGCGGCGGTCAGGTCTTTGCCCAGGGTATCCTGCGCTTCCGCGGTCAACTTTTCCTCGCGGCTGGTCAGGTAGAACACGTCAATCGCGGTCTCGCCTTCCGTGTCGATGAGCGCGATCTTGATGTTGCACTGGTGCGAGCTGAGCGTAAGCGCGATCTGCCGCAGCAGGCCCGGAAGGTCCTGCGCGATCACCTGCAAAAGCGTGGAGTGACTCGAGGCCTCGTTGTCGAATTCGAGCTTCGTCGGCACCTCGACCTTGAGATTGGTGGGATGATTCAAGTGGCGGCGCGCGTCCAGCAGTTGTTGCACTGAGAGTTTTTGCGCCACCACGTCATGAATACTGGCAAGAAAGCGTTCCTTTTCGCTGGGATTCAGCTCGATGGTCCGGAATACATCGGAAAAATGGAAGCTGTCGACGATGACGCCGGCATCGTTGGAGTACGCTCCGGCGCGCACGATGTTCAT
>Ga0182014_10006855_pt1 | contig 12090 bp, 13 predicted proteins | sample 612S2DmetaG_FD_120489 | JGI IMG/M metagenome (GOLD analysis project Ga0182014, IMG submission 120489) | Permafrost microbial communities from Stordalen Mire, Sweden - 612S2D metaG | ecosystem: Environmental > Terrestrial > Soil > Wetlands > Permafrost | place: Sweden: Stordalen | collected... | reverse complement strand
GTCTCAAATCGCGCCTTGCAAATGCACGCCCCGGCAAGGTAAAACAATCACGTCTTCGGCCTATTCCGTTGGCCGGTTTTGAAGTGATAACGTATGGCCGGTTTTAAGGTGATTACCGAGGGTGAAGGAGCAGTTTGACCTTCAATCCAGCCGCCCGTATCATCGAAATAGGGCGGTGCGCGCGGATTCCGGTCAGCTGCGCCCAGTGGGCTTTTTCGACACGCGCCTTCCAAGCCTCATCCGGCGGAGTAGCTCAGATGGTTAGAGCGACGGATTCATAACCCGTAGGTCGGCAGTTCGATCCTGCCCTCCGCCACCAATAAATAAACAAGATATGAAGGCGCCGCGATTTCAGGATTCTCTCCAGGTTGCGCGGGGGTTGCGGTTGGTTGCAGCACCGAAGCCTGCTTTTTCTTCGGCTTCTTGTCAAGGCGGTCCACGAAGGTCGCGTTGGCCCCAGGAATCAGATAACCTTGGTGCCCACTGTAATCTGGATTGAGCTGGGGCCTATCTGTTCCTTCACGTATACAATCGATGCCCCACTCTGGATCAGCAGCGATCCAAACGTATGGCGGAGATCGTGGAGCCGAATCTTACGGATGCCAGAAGATGCCAGGACGGGAACGAAATAGCGATGGTAGAGATTATCGAGATCAAGGATGCTTCCATCAGGAGATGAGAATACCCGCTCCGCCGAGATATCCACTTTTCCCGCGAGATTGGTAGCTTTTTGTCGCGTGTCCCGCATCTCGAACATAACGCGGCGAAGTTCTCGGGACATATCAATCCGTCTCGTCTTTCGACTCTTAGAGCCTGTTCACGATCTTCTGAGCAATAGCCTGAGGAAAGCCATGTGGATCATTTGCAGGCTGGTACTCAGTTTTCGTTCGCAGTTCTTCCATAGCCGACGGCACTTTTCCAGCCACGCGAAGGACCGTTCTACGAACTATCGTTTCGAAATGTATGGAGTTCATTGCGCAGGACGACTTGAACGGTGGCTTCCAGGCGCTCCTTTATGCCGTCAGCGAAGGGCTGGCCGGTATAGCCGCCATCGACCAGCAGACTTTCAACTCGCTCCAGATTTGGCCTACAGCGGTCGATAGCCTGCAAAGCGCCGCTGCGATCGGTCACCTCGGCCGTGGCACGGCGATTGCATGGGGCAATCCCTGCGTGTCAACGGCGATGAGGCGCCTGATGCCGGAGACCTTTTTGCCCGCGTCGCAGCCCTTCTGCTCGGCGCTGTCGGTGTTCTTCCCGCTTTGTGCATCATCGATCAAAAAGCCGGGCATGGCGTTGCGCCCCAGTTTCTCGCGGGCCTCGCCAACTGGCTTTTTAAGGCCCGCTCCAGAACGCTCACTCCGTCCTGATCGGCGGCGCTCCACTTGGCGAAATACACATACACCGTGCACCAGTTGGGAAACCCCAGGTGACGCCATGCTCTCGTCTAAACGAATAGGTCGAGCGGAGATTCTACCTGGGGAGCTCTGTTTGTTTGTGCTTGTGACTGTTTGGCTTACTTGGCTGGAAGCAGTACAGCCTTGCCTTTGGCCTTCGAAGAGCGGATAAAGTAAATGGCTCCGTAGACGCCCCAAGCAGCGGAGATGCCCAGTGCTAGGAGCGGTTCCTTAAATGTTCCCAAACCGAAGGCCGGGCTGATCGCGTAAAAGGCCATGCAGATAACGTTGGCTAGGAGCCCGAAGCCAGGGATGAGCAGATGGCGAACGACGCTGTAGTCATGGCGCCTGTGGTAAGCAACGATGCACAGTAAGCAACTAAGTGCGTAAAGGATGAAGGTGCCGAAGTTGGAGGTGAGCGTGACAGTCAAAAGCGAGTTGGGCAGCGCGGCTAACTGGTCGTGCGAGAGGTAGCCGAAGTTGGAAAAGATGCCATGCGGCAGCGCCGCAATGGTTGCATCAGAGGGTGCACTTGCGTCGCCGAAGACCAGAACAACAGCGATAACGCCGATGACCGCGGAGATGACGGCCAGCGTCCAGATGGCCTTGCGGGGGCTAAGTGATCCGGCGTGAAGGATACCGAAGTGCTCGGGAGCTTCGTCGTCCTTGCCCATGGCGTAGGTAACGCGAGCGCCGGTGTTCATGCAGCTAAGCGTGGTACCGATCAGCGCCAGAAATACTGTGACGGCCTCTGCCAGCATGAAGTACTTGCCGTGGTCCTGGCCAAGCAACCCGTCACCGACCATAATCATCATATCGCCAATGGGCGCTGCCGAAGTGACTGCGCTTTGCATGGTATAGCCGGAGTTGAGAAAGTAGTTGACTGCGAAATACTCGATCAGGTAACACACCAGGCCCTGAATCAGCAGCGAAGAAATGACGGCGATGGGAATATGCTTGGTGGGGTTCTTCGCCTCGCCTCCCATCGAGGTCACCGATTCGAATCCGACCAGAATCAGAATGGCGACCGTAGCCTGGATGAAAACATAGCTGAATTTGTGCGGCCCCACAACCGAAGCAGCGGAGGTATGGGACAGGAAGTTGCCGCTTGCGTCCTTCTCGGGATAGTCGATGGTGAATGGGACCGGCTTGCCGGCAGCGTCCAGTAGAGGTGCTGGAGCGCCACTGGCGTCGCGGACTATGGAGCCATCCTTGGCTGTGGCGAACTGGTAGTTGTAAGTTGCCAGCGTTTGTCCGTCATACTGGAAGGCCGGCGAACCTGCGGGATGGCTTGTACGATAGCCGATGGCGAGTACACTGAAGACCAATAGCGCGGAGATCTGGACGATGTTGATAGCCAGGTTCACAGCCGTGGAAGCTCCCGCGCCCTTCGATGCTATCCAGCCAACAAAGAACGAGAAGGCAATCGCCACCAGCGCCATGAAGATAAGTCCCGGATTCGAGCCACTCATGAAGTTGGGATAGAGAAAGCCGACGATGTACCCCACAAAGACGCCGGTAACGGCCACCATCACGCCCGGATAGACCCAGTAGTAAAGATGCGATCCCCAACCGACGATGAACTTGGCGACGCGGGCGTACTTGAAGAACTTATCTTTGGATAGAAGCGCCTGCTCTGCGTAGTAGTAGCTTGAGCCCGTGCCGGGATAGAGTTTGGAAATCTCTGCGTAGGCGACCGCAGTGGCCAGGCAAAGCAACAGGGCCGCAAAGATGCCTAGCCACATGGTCGGCGCAGTGGTGCCAGTGCCGGCCTGGATTACGAAAGTGAGCCAAAGAAAGGCGCCGGGGGCGATAAGAGCCATTGCGTTGCTGGTTAGTCCGGTTAGGCCCAGAGTGGCCTGCATCTGAGGTGCCTTTTGATCTGCCATGAACATTCTCCTGAATGCGATGTTTTTTCGGCTGCTTCCGGCGTCTAAACCCCGGTCGTCCTTGCGGCTCACTCGTCTCCGATTCGCTAGACGAGGCGATAGAACAAATCTGAATGATTTATCTGAAGGCTAAAGCTGAAGTGATAAGGATGATATGAAGAAACAGAAATGAAAGGCGAACAAAGCCGTGACGAGCCTCAGACTAAAGCGCTTCCGGGCCATTTTTAGGAATTGATAGATGCACCAGTGGCGCGACCGTAACGCGGATCGCGTCTTTGTGGACCTTGAAAATGCGTTCCTTGATAGGGGTGGACTTCACAAAATCCTGGTATGCCCGCTCAAGATGCGCCCGGAAGTAGGCGCAAGAGTTCTCTTCGTCTGGCTCTAAACCGGACTCGCGGAGATAATCTCCCATCCGCCGAAGTATGTGCAGCCTTGCCACATTCAGCACCGCAGGGTCATAAGGGACGCCAAGAAAGAGAAAGTAGTCCTCAGCGGAAGAAAGTTTCGCCAGTTGTTCAAGCACAGTCATATTTCATCTCCAGTGGGGTGTGCATGGATATTGCGCCGTCGCAGGCTCGCAGGTAGAAATCCAGCAACTCATCAGAGTTGATTACGCGCTTTGCCTGCATGGCTCGCTGCCGAACTTGAGCAAGCACCAATTGCGTACGATCTCTGTCCGTGGCCAAGCCAAGGGATTGCAGAGCGCCTGCGACCGATGCCATTCCCGAGTGCTTTCCCAGAACAATCTCACGCACACGGCCGAAGGTTCGCGGCGATAATTCCTCATAAGTAGATGGATCCTTCTGTAGTCCATCGACATGAATGCCTGATTCATGTGTGAAGGCATTGGCGCCAACGATTGCCTTCCCAACTGGAATAGGACGAAGTGCCGCTCTTGCCACGATTTCAGCAAGTCGCGGCAACTGCGCAAGATTCACGTTGCTGCCGGCCCCATGAAAGCGATTCAGGCATGCAGCAACTTCTTCAAGAGCCGCATTGCCTGCGCGTTCTCCCAGGCCGAGTACACAAACGCTGGCATGAGTTGCTCCTCCTCGAATTGCCGCCAGCGTATTCGCCGTGGCCAAACCAAGGTCATCGTGGCCATGGAACTCCAACTCGACTCCGGTCTCACGGCCAAGTCGTGTGAATGCCTCGTAAATCGAAAATGGCTCCATGTTGCCAAGTGTGTCCGCGTAGCGGAAGCGATGAGCGCCGTTGCTTTCGGCTGCTTCCACCGCGATGAGCAGAAACTCCATGTCGGCGCGACTGGAGTCCTCGCCTCCCATGGCCACGCGTAATCCGCGATCGACAGCGTAGGCAATCACATCGCGGATGCGATACAGAACACCTGCACGATCCAGATTCAGCTTGGCCCGCATTTGAATATCGGAAACCGGAATCGAGAGATTGATACGCTTCAATCCCGTCTTCCGTGCAGCATCGACATCCGCGCGTGTCATGCGGCACCAGGCAATTGGCTCGGACTTGCTCAACGCACCACCAATGGCAGCAATCTCTTCGATTTCCCGGTCTCCAATTGCTGGAGTGCCCGCCTCTATCTCGTCCACACCTGCGTCTTCCAGCGCGAGGGCAATGGCCATTTTCTCTTCAAGAGTAAACGCAACCCCTGGGGCCTGTTCTCCATCTCTGAGTGTCGAGTCGTTGACTACAATGCGAGACAAATCAGACATACGCAGCCTCCATGGAGATAGAGCCTTTTTGTAGATCGCTCCCTGCCTTCTGAAGAACTTCGATAACCCGATCTACGTCGCTATTCGAGTTCTCGCGTGAAAGCGAGAAGCGCACCGATCCGCGCAGATGACTGAATGGAATATTCATTGCAGTCAGCACATGGGATGGATTGAGCGAACCTGACGCGCAGGCCGATCCGGAGGACGCAGCAATACGCTCACGATTGAGAACGATTAATATTGAGTCTGCCTCGATATTCTCGAAGGCGATGTTGAGAGTGTTGGGCAGACAGTTGCGACGGTCGCCAACACGGATAGCGGTTGGAGCAAGGCGCAGGATTTCCCGTTCCAGGTAGTCGCGCAACAAAGAAATCCGATTCATATCATGCTGCAATTCCTGAGCCGCAAGTTTGGCGGCCACTCCGAAGCCAACGATTGCAGGCGTGTTCTCAGTACCTGCACGCCTTCCGCGTTCCTGTCGGCCGCCATAAATGATCGGTGCCAACTTCATCCCGTCGCGCACGTAGAGGGCACCGATTCCCTTAGGACCATGCATTTTATGCGCCGAAATTGAGAGCATATCGATCTCAGTTCCATTTACTTTGATTTCGACTCTTCCCGCAGCCTGAACTGCGTCGCAGTGAAACAAAGCCCCTGACGAGTGCGCCACCGATGCAAGCATCTCAACGGGCAACACAACACCAGTTTCATTGTTGGCCCATTGAATGGATACGAGAGCTGTTCGCTTACTTAGAACCTTCCGGTATACATCGAGATTAAGATTTCCTCGGCCGTCGACCGGAATACGATGAACCTTAGCCCTTCCTGTTTTCTCCAAATGTGCGCACAACGCAAGCACAGCAGGGTGTTCAACCGCTGAAGTAATAATCTCGTTCCGCTCCCCTTGCGTTTCGAGAGCCGAGAGGATCGCTGTATTATTCGATTCGCTTCCTCCAGAAGTAAAGACAATCTCGATATCGCGTTCTGCTCCGATTAACGCGCATACCTGGCATCTCGCCACACGCACAGCATCCTTCGCAGCGACGCCCAAATCATGCAATGAAGATGGATTTGCATACTCATCGCAAAGAAATGACAGCATTGCTTCAACAACATGCGGATCCGGACGCGTAGTCGCGTTGTTGTCCAAGTAAACCCACGGTTTGTGTCTATACATGTCTGTCATTGCGAGTTTCCTCAGGCCACAACGATCAACAGCAAGATTTGCTACAGCCATCCCTGGATTTGACATAAGGATTATCGAATGAAAATCCTGTACGCTCGCGACTGTCAACATAATCGATTGTGGTGCCGGATATCAGCGCAACAGGAGATGGATCGATGATTATCTTCACTCCATGGCTCTCGCAGGAGAAGTCCTCGGGCCCTGAGTGTTCCACCGGGCCCATCTCGTATTGGAGTCCTTGCACAACTGCCTGACCGCACCACTAAACGCAGCCCGGCGATCGGTCTGGGGACCGTAGCGATAGCTGATTGCAAAGCTCCTGCTGCGGCTTCAGTCAGTTGAATCATCGTGCCCTCCTAATCTGGCTTGCTTTATATAGAGCACGTTGTATGCCAATCAATGACGCTGATAATAGATATACTTAGGCCTGCTGACGGCGAGCAGGCGGTGAATTTGTAGAGTTTGCGACATGTCGATTGCTGGTCATTGTGCGAATAAAGAGTCGATACCGATCAGCCTCGAAGACTCACCATGAAAGCGTATCCGCTCCAGCAAGCTCTCGCCCGATTCGCTGCCAAAGCATGCGTCGAAGTCGCCACACTCGGAGCAGCAAGGAGCAGCGCACAGACTGAACCCATCGTCGCGGCAGATCATTCGATAGAAAAATTTCTTCCACTTCATGTCCTGATCGTTGCGACGCGCCAATGCGGCAAAGTGACGCAGCATAATCCTGGACAACTCACCTCGATTTGCCAGTCCAAGATCCTGCCATAGATGGTTTGGCCGTGTGGCTCTGCGGGCTACGAGAAAGGTCATAAGTGAATTGATTGGAGATGATATAGTGCGAAAGCGCCATAATAGCTCCCGCAAGCATTTCTCATCTTCGTTGACTGTCGGCTCGACATCGAGATTGAACATCTCAAGGTGCTCCAATGTTCTGGGAAAGTATCTTTCGATATTGCGGCGGAGTGCTAAACCACAGATGCCGAGAGCATCGGTGAATGAACCGCCGGCGTGGCATTCATCCACAGCAGCGGCAAAGACGCACGCCAGTACATGCCCGTCGAAAGGGTCGCACGCGGTGACCGCGTTTGCCTTTATCAGATAGGTATACATAGCCTGTGGCGTCATCGTTGCTCCTTAGGATGAACCGTGTGTTTGGCAGTTCTTCCCGCACACTCGGCCGCATGCGCGACATCCAATACATGCTCCCGGATCGGTGACGGTCATTACTTTGCGCAATATCTCCTCGTCGTCATCAAGCCCGACGAGATCGCCATCTTCAGTGATTCCCTGTAACGTCATTACGGAACGACCGCAAACTTTGAAGCAGCGGCCACAGCCAATACAAATCTCCTGATCAATGTCCAGAAGATAAGAGGGCTGCCACGCTCTTCCATCGCGCGTCACTGCGTGTGTTTCAATTTGTTCAGCTTCCATCTGTGGCTCACCTTCCCTCATACTCGGCACGTTCAATAGCGCGCAACCTCTGAGTACTTGTCAATCCATGCAATTCCATCCGCAACAATCTTCTCGCCCTCTGACTCCAGCTTCTCCAAACTGTCAAACCCGAACCGATGCACGTCGCGCAAGTGTTTGTTGAAAACGATCAACCGGCCCGCAGTGAGTACGAGGCGGCCAAATCCTTCGTGGTGCAATTTCATAAGCGGTGACACCATCACGCCGGTAACGCGCTCAATGGTCAGACCAATAGCGTTGTAAAACAGTTCCATGCGCCACAGCGTTTCCGGATCAGGGTCACTCATGATTGGAATCTGAAGGCGCTTTTCGCGCGTCATAATGTATGGTTCCAGCAGGTCATGATCGCTCTTTGCATCCCATGATCCATGCAGATCCTGAGCCCGCCACTGCTTGACCAATTCACTGAGGAATCCACGCGTTGCAGGTGCGATTGCTTCGACCGTGCTCTCAGCCATAGATCACCTCATCCTCGAAATTAATCTCGCGATCTCTGCCTTTAAAAAGTGCCTTGCGCAGCCACGGCGGCGGATTGCCGCTCAGCACTTTCTGCAATTGCTGCAATGAATCTGCGATTGCCTGGGTTTCAGCAACCTTGATAGGGTGGACGTTCTTTGCCACCACTCGAGCGGCAGCTGAGCCACCGATTGCCGCAACATAGAGAATCGCACAGTCTTGAATTGCTTCGAGCTTTGGACCAAGCTTATCTTCGTTTCCGTTCTCTTCCAGGTTGCCGGTGAACTCAACGCATTTGATGAACTGGCAATTCTCCGGATTGATTTCGTAAATCGCAATCTTCTTGGCCCATCCGAAGTGAGCATTAACGTGTTGTCCGTCTTCGGTTGCAAAGGCGACTTTCATAGTCCTCCTAAAAACGCAATGCACCTACTGCACAAGTTGCAGCGTCACTAGATTGCGGGATTGTTGTTGCTTCGGAATCCATGTTTCAGCCGTCGGCTCATGAGTATTTGCCATGAGAAGATTACCTACATCGAAGATCAGGTTCCGAGTCCCTCGATAGCCAACCGTTACCTGCTGGCCGGCCCCAAGACGATCAAAGACCGGAATTCCAACACGGAACAATGGGATCTGAAGGCGCTCCGCGGCTTGCCTTCCGTGTGAATGTGTCACAATCAGATCGGCTCCAACTGAGCGCATTTCGAGATCTTCCAGGTCGCCCAGCAAAACCTCGTCAACTGGAATGGATTCAAGTACAGGTGACTCTGTCGTTGTGACTGCTGCCTGTATCTTGCAACCCATTTCATGAAGCCAATGCGAAGATGCAAATAGCAGGTCTGGCTCTGCAGCAATAGCGACTCGCTTTCCGCCGAAATAGAAGTGCCCGTCCAACATCGCATCGATCAACTGGCTGCGTTGACGCCTATATTTCTTTGGAACGGGGACGCCGCTAATATCCGACAAAAATTCCATCAGGCCATCGTTGGCCGCCAGCCCCGTGAGTCGACCGAAAAGCTTGTAAGGAACTCCGGTATGATGTTCGAGGGTGATTGCGGCTCCGCGCATCTGTTCACCGATCGCGACCGTCCAGCAAGCAGAACCCATTCTCCGAATCTGTTCGACTGAGATTCCGCCAAGCGATGTTGGTGTGAACTCTGTTGGAATATGTCCATCAAGTGAGCCGGAGAGATCGGGCAAAAAAACAGGATCGAGACTGAATGCCTCGAAGATGTCCCGAAGTTCATCGATATCGCCAGGTGTAATGTGACAACCCGGGAGCACATTGATACGCCGCGATAGTCCGGTCTCAAACTGCGGAGTCTCGACCAGCTCTTCGACCATGCGTGTAACCGCAGCTGCCCATCCATCCTGAAACGCTCCATGAAAATCAGGAGTTGAGACATCGACGAGGGCGATACCAGCAAGCTCTGGATGATTGGCGCGAATCAGCTTAAGAAATCCTCTCAGGTCATCTCCTTTGATCTCTGAAATGCCTGTCGTCGAGATTCCTATCAATGCCGGCTTGGTGCGCCCAGCGATATTCACCAGCGCCTGCTCCAGATTATCGAGACCGCCCAAAACAGCGGCGACTTCGCTCATCGCCGTCGTTTGCATCGGGATTGCCTCGCGGAAATGGCGCACGAACAACACGAGCCCGAAAGAAGTGCAACCCTGGGAACCGTGAAGCAACGGCATCGAGTTATCAACTCCTAGAAATGCCAGCGCCGCGCCGATAGACGGACTCATCTTAAGCGGGTTCACGGCGCAGTATTTGTCGCTGATCGTCACTCTCGCCATATGCCCGTCCTATGCTACATGAATAGAGAACTCGTCCTGAGCGCTTGACGACTCCCAAGGAGCAGGCTTGCGAATTTGCTCCCAAATGGGATTCGACAGCGCTTTGTCGATCTCGCTCACAAGCGTCACCATACCTTCATACCCGGCATAGGCTTGATGCCGTTCCTGGTTGATGTCGAGCCATGGCATCTTTGCTTTCAAGGCGACAAATTGTGTGCGACCACCCGAGAGCATGATGTCGGCTCGCGCCTCCTTCAACATCTTGTACATCTCGCGCGGCTTCAGGTCGTCGTACATATGTGCATCGTTTTTCAAGATTTCCCTGATGCGTTCTTTGTCGTCCGGTGTGGATTTCTTGACACTGGTGCCAATGACGGTTAGGCCCGCCTCCTGCATCGCTGCTACGACGGACCAGGACTTTACGCCTCCGGTGAAGAGCAATGCCCGCTTGCCGGCAAGGCGCTCTTTGAAGGGGGTAATCCGGTCCCATGCTCGTGCTTCTTCTCTTTCGATGACGGCTTCGGTACGGCAAAGCAACTCTGCCGGAGCTCCGCGATCAACCAGCAATTGAGCGATTTTACGCAGAGCATCGCTCATATCGCCAATCCCGTAGAAGGAGCCCTCGAAGTAGGGTATTCCGTAACGCTCTTCCATCCTGCGCGCAACATTGATCATGGCCTTTGAGCAAACCATCATCGCCGCACGAGCCTGGTGTGAGCGCGCCACCTCGTGATACTTTGCGTTACCCGAGATGCAGGCTAGAATGCGAATTCCCAACTCATCGAATAAAGGCTTTACCTGCCAGAGCTCACCGGAAAGGTTGTATTCACCGATGATGTTGATATCGCATGGCGTGATCTCCGCCGGCTCTTCCGTTCCGATCACATAGTCGAGAAGGGCCTCGCCGGCAAGCTTGTTTCCCAGGTTTTTCGATCCCACAAATCCAGGCACGTTGACGGGAATCACTGGCTTGCCGAGATTCTTGGCGGCAGCCTTGCAAACTGCTTCAAGATCGTCGCCGATCATCGCTGGGACACAGGTCTGGTAAACGAAGACCGCTGGCGGATTATATTTTCTGACAGCTTCTTTGATGGCCTTATAAAGATGCTTCTCGCCGCCGAAGATAATGTCTTGCTCGGTCATCGCCGTGGTAAAGCTAGTGCGATAAAGATATGATCCCGACGACTTGGCGCCTCGGCCGTCCCAGGAGTGCCCCTCACAGTTGATCGGTCCATGAATCAGATGCACGACATCCGTTATGGGTTGAAGAGCAATCTTGGCGCCATCGAAGGCGCAGCCGCCGGCAGCCGCGCCGGGCGCGAGCAGCCGGTTGCAGCCTTTCTTCCGATCGAAGCTTGGCTTGGCCTGATTCGTGGCGCAACCCGGCTCGTTCAATACCTGCTGGACTTTTGAGCCAAGAGTACCCATCGCTGCTTCCTTTCACATTGCCGGCGTGCGTTGGAGAAGTCTTTTTCCGCTCCCCTGCTAAATTGCATCGCGTGGCGATCCTGGTTTGAATCGCCATGCACAGCATCAGGGAAGATAAAGCTAGGCGCTACCGGATAATGTCGAAACTGTAGTCGGTCTTACCCACTTCGTTGGTTGTCTGGTCCATGTGATCGAAGATTTTATCGAGAATCTTGATCAGGACATTGAGTCCACCTTGATATCCCCAAACCGGGAAACGATGATGGTGGTGACGGTCGAAGATTGGGAAGCCTAGCCGTATCAGCGGTGTCTTGGTGTCGCGCTCCAGAAACTTTCCGTAGGTGCTGCCAATCAAAAAGTCGACTGGTTCAGTAAAGAGCAGCGAACGCATATGCCAGAGATCCTTGCCTGAATACACGTGACAGCTCTTGCCGAATGGCGACGCAGCGAGCAACGCTTCTACTTTTTCCCGCCAGGCCTGTCCGCCATTGGTGGAAAGAATGTGTACAGGTTCAGCTCCCAATTCAAGCAGGAATCCCGTCAGTCCGAGCGTCAAATCGGGATCTCCAAAGAGAGCAAACTTCTTGCCATGGATGTGCGCGCTCGAATCGGCGATTGCGTCTACAAGCCTGCCGCGTTCCTTCCTGATCGAATCGGGGATGGTTTTGCCTGTGAGGCGTGCCACCTCCATTAGAAATCGATCCGTCGCTTCCACGCCGATCGGATGGTTGAAGGCAACCGTCTCCTGCCCAGAAGCTTCGATC